>Ga0233446_1000089_pt1 | contig 119917 bp, 99 predicted proteins | sample SI_124_October20_4_FD_182780 | JGI IMG/M metagenome (GOLD analysis project Ga0233446, IMG submission 182780) | Seawater microbial communities from Saanich Inlet, British Columbia, Canada - SI_124_October2016_120_MG | ecosystem: Environmental > Aquatic > Marine > Inlet | place: Canada: British...
TATAGGCTAGTTCATCTGAGATCCAATGATGAAATGGGAGCCCCGATGTATGACCATCATAATAAAATAATGTATTTGGAGTGTCAATAATGATTATCATTCCACCTATAGGTAATATTTTCCAAGTTCCATACAATGATAATCAACGTTTTGTATATTGAGTAATTCACATCTATCTTGACACACTTTTAAAATCTCAGAATCAATGTCTAATACAATTACTGATTGTACCTGTTCAGCCAAAGGCGCAGTTCCTGTGCCGCTACCACACCCCACTTCAATAATATTTAAATTTGAAAGATTCCTTGCAGAATCAAGCCAAGGTATTATTCTCTCCCGGACTTCTTTAAATCTATTATAAAGTATATCTTCTAAAGATTTTTTACCGTGGTCAGAATCAAGGTAACCTAAACTATACCCTCTCGCTTCAGTGAAATGATTATTATTCAAAGATTCAACCATAGCCGAATAATAATTAGAATTTAATATTTTAAATTTTTTTGATAATCTTTCAGGTATTTTCTTCCTGAAAAGTTTTGATTTTATACTTGTTTTAACTGTATTAATTAATATAATTTGATTTACCTAATTTTTTGCATTGAAAATATTTTTGAAGTAGGATAGTTTAATTTATTCAATTATAAAAAAAAACTTCCTCTGATTGAGAATCCATAACGAATATTAATATTCTATAAAAATTAAAACGTAATAACAAACCCACTATTATCTTTATATATTAGATATTTTCTATGGTAGGCTCATTTTGATAGAAAGGAGCCTACCATCACATTAATTTACTTTATATATCCCAATTCTTGGATTTGACTATAAATTTTCTCGACAAGTTCTTCAGGTGGTGTCCCGCTAGAATCAATTACAATTTCAGCATTAGTTGGTGCTTCATAAGGATCAGAGATACCCGTGAACTCTTTAATCACGCCCTTTCGTGCTAATTCATAAAGACCCTTTACATCTCGTTCTTCACATTTTTCAAGGGATGTACTTACATGGATTTCAATAAATCCACCTAAGGGTGAAATTAAGTCACGATTTACGCGTCTATCAGCTTCATATGGCGCGATGGGTGCACAAATTGCAATTCCACCATTCTTTGTGATTTCACTAGCAACATATCCAATACGTTGCACATTTAAAGAACGATGCTCTTTTGAAAATCCTAATTCACTGGATAAATGTGTTCGCACAATATCTCCATCCAATAAGGTAACCGGACGATTCCCTTCTTCTAAAAACTTCACAAGTAAACCATTGGCTAAGGTAGATTTCCCTGACCCTGATAAACCTGTAAAGAAAATAGTAAGTCCACGCTCATTTAACGGTGGGCGAGATGCTTCTAGCTCTTGAGCAACTTCCTTATAAGAAAACCATTCAGGAATTCCCTTTCCATCATCCAATAGATCACGAAGCTCAGTCCCGGAAATCGTTTTGAATTCAGTACCCTTCTCTACTGCATCAATCGCTTCATACCGATCTTCTTCAGGCAAATAAACCATAAATTTAAAGGGGACCATTTCAATCCCGATTTCATCTTGATGTTTCATCAATAAATCTTGCGCATCATATGGTCCATAAAACGGATTCCCATTTTTATCATTTCCAGGTCCAGCATGATCACGACCAACAACAATATGCGTACAACCATAATTTTTCCGAATCAATGCATGCCATACTGCTTCACGTGGCCCGCCCATTCTCATCGCCAATGGAAGTAAACTCATCAATGCGGAATTTTCAGGATACTTTTTCATTACATGCTGATAACAACGAACACGTGTGTAATGGTCAACATCTCCTGGCTTAGTCATACCAACAACTGGATGAATGAGCAGATTAGCATTTAAAGCTTCTGACGCTTTCATTGTCATTTCTACATGTGCTCGATGCAAAGGATTACGAGTTTGAAAAGCAACGACTTTATCCCAACCTTTTTCAGCAAAAATTGCTTTCAATTCTTTAGGAGTATGACGATCCGTTTGATAATCATAATGGTGCGGTGGTTCAATTTCGATTAGTGAGCCACCTACATAGAATTTATTACTTATATTTTTAAGATAATTTACAGCAGGGTGAGTTGTATCATTTGTTCCATAAATAGCAAGAGCTTCTTTGTCTAAATCAGGTTGCCAAATATCCGTTACATGTAGAATTGCCAACACAAACCCTTCCTGATCTCGTAAGGTGATATTAGAATCGGGTTTTATTTTTCCGCTAAACTCATTCGTTACATCTAACGTAATTGGCATAGTCCATAATGAACCATCAAATAATCTCATGTTTTCTAAGACGGATTCATAGTCTTCTTGTCCTAGAAACCCTTCCAATGGGGAAAATCCGCCATTGAGTAACAATTCAAGATCACAGATCTGTCTGTCTGTCAATTGCCAAGATGGGTATTGATTTGCTTCTGTTTTTAAAGCCTTTTTTTGTTCTTTTGAGATACTGTTTTTTTGAATATTTTTTGTTGAAATCATGAGTTTAAATTACCTTATTCATAGTTTATTAAGTTAAAATGAGCCCGAAATTTACATTGAAGAATATGGGTAATTTTAAATAAAATTTGATTATTAATGACAAAAAGTTATCTCTCGGATTTATGCAGTACTCGACTCTTTATCACTCCCATAATAATGATAATATTGATAATAATAGTAATAGGAGCCATAGCTATTTTTATGTGTAACCGCATTCAAGATTACCCCTCCCAATGGTGCATTCACATTCCGAAGGGAGTTTATGGTATGTTCGAAAGCTTTTTTATCCGTTTGTCCAACTTTTACAACCATAACAATTTGATCAATTGCTTTAGAAACCATTGTTGCATCTGTTACCGCCACCAATGGAGGGCTATCAAATAATATCATATCCCACTCATTTTCTAATTTCTGAACTAATTCTGTCATACGATCAGACCCTAATAATTCAGATGGATTTGGCGGAATAATTCCGGATGTAACTACAAACAAATTTTCAATTTCAGTTTCTTGAATAATATCTTTGAAATCATCTGTATTCCCCGATAGATAATCAGTTATTCCAGGCTCCTTATTTAAATCCAATACTTTATGGACAACGGGGCGTCGCAAATCTGTATCAATTAATATTGTTCTTTTTCCCAAATTTGCATACGTGATTGCTAGATTTGCCACGGTGGTGGTCTTTCCTTCTCCTGGACCAGCACTTGAAACCAATATTGATTTAATTTTTTTATCCGGACTGGTATAAAGCATACTCGTTCTTAAGCTTCGATAGGCTTCTGATACAGGTGACCTTGGATCTTCTCGAGTGATGAGCCTTCGTTTTAATTTGCGATTTGACTTTGAACTGCTTCGGGATTTTCTACCGGACGACCACCATCTTTTTTTAATAATATAGTCATCCCCAATCGATGGAATAATTCCTAAAACAGTTAAATTTTTCCGCTCAATATCATGTGTTGTTTTTACGGTATTATCTAGGAACTCAAATCCAAATGCCAAGGCAACACCTGCTGCAAAGCCGAAAACAAGACCCATCAAAATTGTTCTTTTATTATTGTGTCTAGAATTCCCTGGTGATCGTGCAGTATCAACTATTTGAACCTTACCAACTTGAGAAGCAACATTGATTTTAGCTTCTTCCAATTTTTGCCTTAATAAAGAATAGTTTTGGGCTAAAACCATATTGTTTCTTTGCAAACGAGAGAATTCTAATTGTTTAGGTGGTAATGCATCTAATTTACTTTCAAATACTTTTAATAAACTTTTAGATTCAACTTGTTTGAGTTTTAACCCTGTTATTTCCGAATCTAAAGTAATGAGTTCAGAAACAATATCAAATCGAGCTTGTAGCGGATCTTGAACAATTATTCCTTGTTTGGTTAGCTCATTAACCTTTGAATTTAATTGAACTTTTTGAGCTTCCATTTTAGCTTTTAATTCTTTAACGGCACCATGGGTTTCACCATATTGTGCTATATTTTGAATGAGTTGGGCTTCTAGCTGACTTATCTCATTTCTAAGTGCAATTACATGCACATTAATATTATTCATCAGCTGATCCGCTAACGTTTTTTCGTCCTTCGATAATTTAGATTTTAAAAGTGTATATTTTTCCTGGTTTATATTGATCTCAGAGTTAGAATTATATATTTCCCCTTCAATAGTACCAATTTGGGATGTAATACTGATTGCATTTCCATCCAGATCATACATTCTTTCTTGTTTTTTAAAATGTGTTAATTTCTTTTCTGCTTCTCTCAGTTTGGTTTCCTGGATTTCGACTAAGTTTTGAAGAAAATCGACTGAATTACTTGCTTTCTCACCACTCCATTTCTGATCCAAATTTTGAAACACTTTTGCCACAGTATTTACAACGAGTTTAGCTTCTTCAGGCCAAACACTTCTATAAGATACATCAATCAAATTTGTGCCCGACCTTTGTTTTACGCTTAATTGGCCAATTAAACTTCCGGCAAATCTTTCACCCACGTCTTCAGAATAATCTTGGTTATATCGTAAAGGTAAATCTGATTTGGGATCATATAACCCTAGAGTAATAATCTCTTTGAAAAGGAGTCGCGCACTTCTTCCTCGAGGATAGAATGGATATGACCCAAATAAAGCTAAATTATTTTTCTTATAAGGCCAAATAGCTTTAATTGTTTCTTTAGCAACACTTCTAGATTTTATGAGCTGCATTTCATTCATAATTCTATTACGATCCCTATTTCCCGTAAGATCCATAATCATATTTGCTCCGGGCTTTTCTTGAATCACAATCGTTGTTGTGGCAAGATAGGAAGGCGGAAGTGTCCATACTTGATAAATACCCAAGCCCAAACCAAAAAGAGTAATGAATAAAATCTTTTTATAATGAAATCGAATAATGAATAAATAATCACGAATCGATAATTCGTTTTCTTGAGAATAGCCATTTGTATTATTCTGAGAATTATTCGTCATTTATTTCACCAATTGAAAATATAGATTAAATAAACCTAAAAATGTATTTACCGTCCCTACTTTTGTTAATATAACACTTGTTATTTTTTCTGGGATAATAATAGTATCATTTGGTTTTATTTTTATGAATTCAGATCGATTTCCAGATTGAATAAATTTTTGCAAATTTAATTGGTATTGAAGTTTCCCATCTGAGTCAGGTGCTTCACGATATATTCTTACTTTTTTTAAATTAGCGCCGGACCGTGGCCCACCTACCATAGAAAGCATCGTTGCCATATCTATTCCCTCGTATACAAGATGATGTCCAGGGGCGTTTACATGACCCCAAATATTAACGTACATCATTATGTTTCCCTTTTCATCTGTTAAATATCGCTCACTGGATATTTGAAAATCAGAAAAAGTAGGTGATATTTCATCTTGGCTTTCAGCCAAGAGCATCCCGAATGATAAAATGATAAATAAATATTTATTTTTATTCATAGCTAATTAACTTAATCCTATTTTTGATTTGATGCGCGAAAAGATATTTGATGGTTCAACTTGTTCATATTCAACATTAACAAAAATCGGTTCGCCTAAAATTACTGCTTTTGGATTCTTATTAACCATATCATCCACTAGATAATTCCCCCAATTTTGAATAAGATCAACGCACTCTTTTAAACAAAAGTTTCGATGCCTATCGTGATGTGCATCTGAACCCAAAATCTGACACCAACCGTTTTTAATTATAATTTCTGAAGTCTTTTGAGCATTTTTTCCTAAGTACCCCAAAGGAGAGCCTGCATCTACTTGAATGATGCAACCCGCTTCAAGCCAATCTGTTACAAAATTGATATTTTCTTGAACAGGTTTATATCGTTCTGGGTGAGCTATGATTGGCGTGACTCCAGCCATTTTCAATTCAAATAATTGTTGTTTTTGGATATCGGGAATCTGATGCGCCTGAAATTCTATCAGCATATATTTTCCATGAGAAAAAGTCGCAAGGTGATTATTCTTGATTTGTAACAGATTTGGTAAAAAAAACACTTCCGCACCAGAATGAAGGTGAATCTCAATACCATTCTTATCTAATTCGGTCTGTAACTGCTCAACTTCTCTTTGTATTCTTTTGATAGAGATATCATCAGTTTCCACCTTTGGGTGTTGAAAATGAACCGTATTAACAACATCTGTAATTCCTTGTTCTGCTGCATATCTCAACATAGATAAAGACATATCTAACGACTTAGAACCATCATCAACATTTGGAAGAACATGGTTATGGAAATCAATCATTTAAATTAAAAAATTCGTATTTATTCATTTTAAATGGGGCTCCGCCTCCTCAGTCACAATGCAAACTGAAAAAGCAAAAAAAATCCGGCTAAAAATCAGCCTTACTTCTACTACAATTTAATTCAGGCGATTAATCGCCCGCGACATCAACATATCAACCATTGTGGTTGAATTAATCCATGTTATATCGGAATTTTTATTATTTACTTTTGTTTTTCGAATTAATTCATCTGCAAACGCAGGTCCAATTAAGTCAATATTATTAAAATCAAACTCAATTTCATTTAAATCTTTTAAATTGTGTAATAAACTTTGAGCTTGAGTTCTTGAATTAACTTGCCCACCTTGACTTCTAACTAAATTAACAGGAATGCAAACTGAAGAATCATTCTGTTGAAATATTTGATAAAACACTTTCTCACAAGTACGATTAGAGTTTGTACTTATTTCCAAATGAATCCGAGTTCCATTTTGTTGAGATGATTCAGAAATTGTCCATTCATTATTATTCTGTTGATACGTTAAACAAATTCCAGAAGCATCAATGGTAACCTGATCAAATAAACGAATAACAGTCATGAGTTCATCACCTGCATGATTTACTGGATCTGTCGTAATTCGCCCTTTTGCAATTTCGATAGCTGCAACTTGAAAATCATTTAACCCTAAAAAACGATTCAATTTTTTAAATATACCTATTCCATTATCGTTGAGTATAAAATGAATTTCGCTGGGCGAAACATAAATTTTGTAATGAAGGTTACTAGCCTGTGCATGATCAAAGACATTTGAGAGCAAAGCTTGAAACGAAAATTCACATATCTCATGAATATTGCTCGGAATAGAATCAAGATTGGGGAGTATTTGATTCCTTAAAATATCATTGGCTGAAATAGATTCATCAATATCCACAGATTTGGAATAATTGACAATGGGTTTTAATTCGTAAAATCGATCTCTTGTTTTGCCGTGAGCAATCACCCGATCTTTGTTTATCAAGGTATGCATATGCTTTAGGATTGCTTGGCGTGATATTCCAAATTTATGGATTGAAGCCTTAATAATATCCTTCTGATGCCTACTTAGGTTTTCTAAGATAAAATCTTTTATTTGCTCGGATGAATGCATGGCTTTAATATTAATGAATTATTATCAACTAAATCCATATTTATTATAAACTAAATAAAAATATTTATCAACTGCCATTTTGTTTTTCTATTCGTAAAATCAGATAATAAATTGATAGGAATTAATTTTAGTTCCCTAAATTTTAAATTGAAATAAATACAAATCGGTACAAAGAATTAAAACAAATATTGGAATGGAAGACGATCAAATTTTAAAATATTGGATAGCAGTTTATACAAAACCGCGTCACGAAAAAACTGTTGAAAATGAACTTCAAAAAAAAGGGTATGAAGTATATTTACCCTTGCTTAAAGAGCGTCGAAAATGGAGCGATAGAAAGGTATGGGTTGAGTTTCCTATGTTCCGTTCCTATATATTTGTAAAAACTGAATTAAAAAATGCTCTTTTTGTTCTTCAAACAATTGGGGTCGTCAAGGTTATCAAGTTTGGCGGAGAAGTTGCCGTGGTCCAAGATAGTAGTATTCAAGCAATTAAACTCATGATTGAAGGAGGATATATCCCCGAAGCAACCGATTATTTTGTGAAAGGAGATCCTGTTGAAGTTAAAGAAGGTCCATTAAAAGGGCTTATTGGAGAAATTACTCGAGTTGATAACCATGATCGCTTTCTAGTTCGTGTTGACGCAATTCAACATTCAGTTTCAATTCAAATTGATCGAGGATATTTAAAATCAATATAAAAGAAATAGATTATCAAATTATTATTATTGGCACAGGAGTTGTAGGGCTTTCAATCGCACATTCCCTTGCTGAAAGAGGATTTAAATCTGTTCTAATTATTGAAAAAGAATCAAATTTTGGACGAGGAATTTCTGGACGAAATAGTGAAGTAATACATTCAGGGATTTATTATCCGGAACGTTCTTTGAAATCTAAATATTGCATTCAAGGACGTAAACTTCTTTCATCCTATTGTGCAACTCATGGAATTTTCCATAAACAGTGTGGAAAAATTATTATAGCAAATGAGAGCCAAGAAAATGATTTGATGGATTTGTTTCAACTTGGAAAGTCAAAAAACATGGCTGGACTAAGCCTTTTAACAAAAGATGAGATTTCTCACCACGAGCCTAGAATCATGGGTTCATTGGGATTAAAAATAGATTCGACCGGAATTCTTGACGCTCATGCACTTATGAATTCTTTCTATCAAGATTCTCAGACGTTAGACCATGATTATTTATATAAATCAACTGTTTTAGACTGTACAATAATTTCTAATGGATATGAAATAACTATTCAATCTCCAGCATCAGAATTAGAGAAAGTTAGGAGTAAGTGGGTTATCAATGCGGCAGGTCTTAACAGCGATTTAATCTCTCAAATGATTCTTCCAAAAAATAAACTACCTGAACTAATATATTCTAAAGGATATTATTTTTCATTATCCAGTCGATGGAAAGATAAATTTTCACATTTAATTTATCCTATGCCTGATAAAGAACACCGTTCACTAGGCGTTCATTTAAGTTTTGATCAAACCGGTACATCCAAACTGGGACCTGATGCTCATTTTTTGGAAAATAGAATTGAAAATTATTCAATGGACGAATCATTATTGAATCACTTTTTTGAAGAAGCATCAAAATATATTATTGGATTAAATAAAGAAGATTTATCCCCTGATTTTTCTGGAATCAGACCTAAAATAAAAAATGATGCATTGTCATTTGAAGATTTCTATATAGCACATGAATCGGAAAAAGGTTTTCCGGGTTGGATTAATTTGATAGGAATTGATTCTCCGGGTTTAACTTCTGCTATTGCAATTGGTGAAGATGTAGCTGCTTGGATTTACGAATCATAACCTTGGCATCGCTTTCTATCAAGCAACCCTGATATAAATCATAAAAACATAAAGGACCAAAATGAATCTTTTTACTAAATACTCAATTACCCTAATATTGCTCTTTCATGGATTATTATTTGCTCACTGCCAAGTCCCATGTGGAATTTATAATGATGCTGCTAGAATTATAGAACTACAAGAAGATTATGCTACAATTCAAAAAGCTATGACTAAAATTAATGAATTATCTTTAAAACAAGATGCCACTTCTATCAATCAAATGACTCGTTGGATTATGACAAAAGAAGAGCATGCATCAAATATCCAAAAAATTGTATCAGATTACTTTTTGATTCAACGAATTAAAATAAAAACAACACCTTCTGAATTTCATCATTATGCAAAACTCACGACCAGTCTGCATCAAATTATGGTATCTGCAATGAAATGTAAACAAACGGTTGAGACTGATCATGTGACAACAGGATTAGAACGTATTGATACATTTGTGAATCTTTATTTTGATAAACATGGAATAAAGCATCTTAAAGAAATGAGTGGCTCATAGAAGAAAAAGTATCCTTATTTGAAATCATTCTTGTTTCTACTAAAAGAAAAGCCTTGTTTTACAATGAGCAAAACAAGGCTTTTTAAATGGCGGGAACGCCTGGGAATCGAACCCAGCTCATCGGGGATACCAATGACAACGGCTTTGAAGGCCGCGGAGAGCACCAGCTACTCAATCATTCCCAAAGTAAAATTACTTCTTAAAGTTTTTGGGACGATATAAAACTCTATAATCAATCCCTAATTTCTTTTTAATGACATTGCCAACTCGTTCTGCGTTTGATTTATTTTTAAATCGAACGACTCGGACCGCATGAAGTTCTCGCCCATTGGTTTGAACGGTTGTGATTTCTACATCATATCCAATTTGGGATACTTGTAATTTCATACGTTTTGCATTGCCTACATTTCCAAAAGCACCAATTTGAATCACATAAGGTTTAGGCTTAACCATTTTAGGCTTTAATTGAATCGAATTAGATGTTTTTTTCTTTATGGATACACCATACTCTTCTACATCCAAATCAGGGAACATGCTTTGATAAATTCCTACATAATATCGAATTGAATCGCTTTCGCCAATAGCTTGAAAGGAGCTTACCATTAAATCTACAATACGTTGAATATCCGGAGATCTTGGGTATCGTCTCGGAATTTGACTTAATTGCTTTCCCGCTTGAGAATACAATCCTCGAGCATAATAATACTCACCAATTTTTACGGCTGCATCCGGAGCATATTTTGATTCTGGAAATTTCTCTAATATTGTATTATATCGTTCAAGAGATTTCATTCCATCCATCGTTAATAACGCTTGTAAATATAGAACGCCTGGATCATTAGGGTATTTTGATATTAATTCAGGGATATTTTGAATCACGCCTTCTTTTTGGCCTTCATGGAGCAATGATAAATACATATCAATATTTTGTGCAGAAATTAAAAACGGACAAAAACTTAAAAAAATTTTAAATATGTTCTGCATCAGATAATTTTTCTAAAATAGAGTCAACTTGATGGGAAAGTTCTACTGGCGTAGATGTTAGTAACGAAAGTTTTAGTTTCATAATTTCACCCCGAACATCGGAACTTTCTGGGTCAATTGCATCTTCAATTAATGTTAAAGCAGCACCTTCTTCACCTTTTTCTTCCAAAACATTTGCCAAACGAATTATCGCTTCAAAATTACTTGAATCAGATTCTAGAATTCTTAAATAAAAATTTTCCACTTCACTATACCGTCCAAGATCAAAAAGAGCGGATTCAATTTTTCCAAACACTTGTGATCCATTTTTTGTATCTCTGATTGCAAAAGCTTCCCAATTTTCTACAGCTCTCACCAAGTCTCGAGATTGCTCATAAACATCCCCTAAATATTTGTAAGATAATCCAAAATCCGGAGAAGATTTGATCGCTTTTTGAAATAGCGATTTTGCTTCATCGGTTAAGCCATTTTTTAATTGTCCTAACCCTTTGAAAACAATGAATTGAGCAATATCATTTATGACCTTTTTCCCGGTGATTTTTTGTATCTGACGAGTCCAATTCATTGCTTGGTCCCAATTTTCTTCTTTTTCAGAGATTGATAACAAAAATTTAAGAGCCCATAAATTTCTTTTTTCTATTTTCAAAATTTGTTCTGCCTCTAATTTTGCTTTAGAAAATAAGGTTACTTTTTCATAATCACAGGCCAATGCTTGATGAATATCAACTTTTATATCTATGGTTAAATTTGGACGAACCGTTAAAGATTGATGAATTTTGATGGCTTGATTTGGGTTGTCTTCTCGAATGATATTACCCAATTGAAGATAAGCCATAACGTGATCCGAATCTTGTTTAACGACTGTTCGTAATAGGTGAATTGCTTTCGTATTTTCATTTTTCACCATTGCATTTAATGCATCGGTGAAAAGAGTATCGGTTTTGGGTTGGGACTTTGGTTTAAATAAAAAAAGGTAAGATAGAACTCCACCCACTCCTAGAAGTGCTAGAGTTGTATAAATAAAGATTGAATCCAAAACTAATATTCCCCGCCCTCGGTATCATAAATCCCTTCGTCAATTGCAACATTTCGAAGATCATTCAATTCTTCTGTTAATCTTCGGTTCTTTTGTTGCAAACTTCTGATATCAGATTTAGCAGTTAAGACAGTAAATACAGCTGAAAAATATCCACCTAATATTCCGACAGTTAATGCACCAAGAATAATCATAGATACGGATGCATTATCATATTGTTTAAAAATTAAATCTACAAATACTTTAGAATTTTCACCTGCATTTTGAGTAAGAAAATAAACCAATGCTAAAATGAAAAGCATGGATGTGAGAATTTTGATTAATTTCATTATGCTGCCTCCGCCCTTTTTTTCAATTGCCCATGAAGGGATACACCCTTTGCTTCGTTTATTATAACCTGCACACTCTCTAGAATTTGGGCATCTTCTTTATCAAAAATCACCCATTTATTTGAATCTGTTCTTCCCGCCCATTGCTTCGATGACTTTTTAGATTCTTTTTCAATTAAGACGGTTTGTGTTGAGCCTACCATTTCTAAATTTCTTTCTAGAGTATGTCTCTTTTGAAGATTAATAACTTTCGTTAGTCGATCTTGCTTTACATCTTCAGGAATTTGATCATCATATTCGGATGCTTTGGTTCCACGACGAGGAGAGTATTTAAAATTGAAAGCAGAATCAAACTTAACTTCCTTCATTAATGAGAGTGTTTCATTGAATTCTTCATCTGTTTCACCCGGAAATCCAACTATGATGTCTGTTGTAATTCCAACTCCAGGTAACATGTCTCTGATTCTATGGGCTAATTGAATAAAATGATCTCGTGTATAAGTACGGTTCATTCGTTTCAAAATACGGTCATTCCCAGCTTGTAAAGGTAAATGAATAGAATTACAAATATTTTCATGACGAGCCATGGTCGTAAATAAATCGTCTGTCATATCTTGTGGATGTGGTGAAGTATATCGTATTCGCTTTATCCCCGAAATCTGAGCAACTTCTTCTAATAAATGATGAAATTCAATTCCTTCAAAACGATACGAATTTACATTTTGACCCAAAAGTGTAATTTCAGAAAACCCGTTTTTAACTGCCTGAGTCGCTTCGGCTACAATTCCTTCAATACTCCGACTTCGCTCCCGCCCTCGTGTAAATGGGACAATACAAAATGTGCAAAATTTATCACAACCACGCATGATTGATATCCATGCATTAATGCCTTCAGTCCGACTTGGAAAAAGATCATCATAAACTTCAAATCTAGATAAAGTTGTATCGACTATACTTTTAGAATCTTCATTTTTTCTGTTTAATAGTTCTGGCAATTTCCTATATGAATCGGGACCTAAAATAATATCAACATAAGGTCGATTCTCCAAAAGATCATGCTTCAAACTCTGGGCCATACACCCTAAAACGCCAATAATCGTTTCAGGCTTCTCTTTTTTGATGAGATTATAACGACCTAATTGTGAATGAACTTTATCTTCGGCATGCTCTCGGATTGCACACGTATTTACAAAAATAACATCAGCTTGGTTAAGTATAGATGTTTTTGAATACCCTTCCTTTTCTAAAATAGATTCTACGAGTTCAGAATCAGCCACATTCATCTGGCAGCCGTATGTTTCTATGAGATACGTCTTATTCATAATCTAAATTTTTATCAATTAATTGGAAGCGTCAGTAAAAAAGTAATCAAGCGGATTCTGAGGGGATCCGTAATAATGTATTTCATAATGTAAATGAGGCGCAGTTGAGCGTCCTGTGTTTCCAGTATATCCAATAATATCGCCACGCTTTACTTTTTGCCCATGTCGAACCTTAAATTTGGATAAATGAGCATAAACAGTTGTATAACCAGATCCATGGTCAATTTTAATATGATTTCCAAAACCACCAACATAATACGCGCGTTTTACAGTCCCATCTGCTGGTGCATAAATAGGGGTACCTTTGGCAACTGTAATATCCTGACCTTGATGAAACCGACGAATATCATCAAAAGGATCAATTCTATAGCCATAACTAGAATTTAAATATCCACCATTTACAGGACGAATAGAAGGAATTTTAGAAATTCTTGAAATATCTTCCTGTACCTTTTCATAAATAGACTTATAACTATTCAATTCTAGATTCACCTGGCGAGATAATAGTTCTACATCCATTTCTAAAATTGATAATTCCTTATTCACTGCAGGTGCAAGATTGTCTGAAAACGATTTTGATTCTGTAGATCGACCACCAATTCCTAATTTTCGAATATCCTGATCAATAGTTGGCATACCAGCATACGTACGTACCGCATTGTCCTTTTCTTCAATTTTTTCCATCTGTTGATCAATTTGCTCAAGACGGTTCCGAAGGATTTCTAAATTATTGGACACGTGTGCATAGTTAGATTTCAACTCAGATAATCGTTGTTCATACAAATAATTACTTAAGAAATCTGCACCTAAAAATAAGAAAGCACCTAATACAATAACAGTTGCACTGGTAAGCCCCAAAACTTGTTGACGCGAAAAATGCCACTGTTGGACATCTTCATCGGTCTCTCTTTGAATAATGTAGTTTTTTGATGTAAAAGAATGTTTCATTAATAAAATTTTTATGAAAGGTTAAAACATGTTACATCAAATGAATGAGAATTAAAACTCATTTATTTGAATCCAGATTTTCAGATTCAATATTATCATCTGTTATATCATCGCTATTTTCTTCTGAAACATCTTCAATGATAATGTTCGATTCTGGAGATACATTTGATGAAACACTAATTATTTCATCATCATCAATATCATAGTCTTGTTTTATTTTTTCTATTTCTTCCTGTTTTTCCTTAATTTCATCTTTAATTTCATCAACACGATTAACAATTTCAAAGAAGTCTGTATTGCCTGAAAATGATGCCATATGGTCTTCTTTAGTATGAGTATAAGCTAATTTTCCCAATGCTTCATACTTACGATCCATTTCACGTTGGAGTTGATGAATCTCAAACTTTATTTTTGAAATTCGAGTCATTTCTTCAGTTTTCGCCATAGCGATCCGGCTCATTTCTTCAGCCTTTTCTACTGCAGAACTGCTCCATTCTTTCATGTTCTCTTTTAAGTCTTCCCAAAGTTTTGACATTGAGCCACCCTTTATTAATAATTTATTTTGAAAAATAAGTCTTAAATTTACAAAATTATTTAAACAATTCCGAAAATTCAATTAAGCACATGGATCTGATTTACAGATTGAATATCATCAATATTTCGCAAATGATCCAATGCATCATCCGTTAATGGATTTTCTACGCGAATAACAGCAAATGCATTTTCATCTTCGCTATTACGATCCAAAATGTATGCAGCAATATTAATATTCAAACTACCTAATAATGATCCCACATTTCCAATGACGCCGGGAACATCTTTATTCTCAACCATTAGCATTGTTCCTTCTGGCGTTATTTCCATTTTTCTACTCATTATATTGACCAGGCGAGGACGTTTATCATCAAATACACTTCCATCTAAACGATATGAAATATCCCCAATGATTACTTTAGTGGAAATTAAATTTAAATAACTGGACTCAGATGTCGAATAATTCATATTAATCTCTATCCCTAAGTCTTTTGCAACAGTTTCTGCATTAATATAATTAATACGTTCCGGAATACGAGACTGTAATAATCCCTTTAAACATGCCAATGAAATTGGTTTAATCTCATCTGCAGATCCAAAACATTCTATGGAAATATGACTGATTGGTCCTTCAGCAATTTGAGATTGTAAATGCCCCAACAATTCAGCTAAGTCAAGATAGGGTTTTATTTCTTTGAGTTTTGCCATATCCGAAATCGGCATATTTAATGCATTGGATAGTTTTTCATATAAAAGGCAATCTCTGACCTGTTCACAAATCGCACGACTCACTCCTTCTTTTGCTTCTTGAGTGGACGCACCTAAATGTGGCGTAAGTACAATATTTTGTACACCTATCAAAGGATGGGAGCTATCAATAGGTTCTGAAGTAAAAACATCAATAGCTGCTCCGGCAATTTTTTCTTCAGATACTGCTCGTGCAAGGTCTGGCTCGTTAATGATTCCACCACGTGCAACATTAATAATTCGAGCTGAATATTTCATTTTACAAAGACGATTATAATCAAAAAGATCTCTGGTTTGATCATTTAATGGAACATGAACCGTAATGAAATCAGCCATTTCTGTTAAAGTATCTAAATCAACAATTTTTATATCTTCTTCAGAAAACATATCTTGGCTAACAAAAGGATCATATCCGATTAATTTCATCCCGAAAGACCGACATCGTTCCATGACTTCTCTACCGATTTTTCCTAATCCAACTATTCCCAATGTTTTATTTAATAATTCAGTTCCAACCAATTCATGACGGTTCCACTCACCTTTTTCTAACCCACCATGACCTCTATGAATATTTCGTGAAGATGTTAACATTAATGCAACCGTATGTTCTGCTGCAGAAATTGTATTTACATCAGGCGTGTTCATAACTACAATACCCTTACGAGTTGCAGATGGAAAATCAATATTATCCACCCCAACACCTGCTCTACCGATAACTTGCAAATTGTTGGCAGATTGTATCATGTCTGCAGTTATGTTTGTACCACTTCGAATAATCCAAGCATGTACATCTTTTGCTACATCCTGAATTTCATCTGGTTCCGAATTTGGTAAATAAACAATTTCAAATCCTGCATCATTTAAGATTGCAATACCTGCATCTGTAATTGGGTCAGAAATGAGAACTTTCATGGACATAATTTTTTAATGGTTTGCACTAATTAAATTGAGAGCGGATCCAGCCTTAAACCACTCAATTTGAGTATTATTATACGTATGATTACAAACAATTGTATTTTGGGATCCATTTGAATGTTTAACGGAGATAGTAAGCGATTTCCCAGGTGAAAATTGATCCAAATCTAAAAAGTCAAACGTATCATCTTCTTGAATTATATCATAATCAGATTTATCTGAAAAAGTTAATCCCAACATTCCTTGTTTTTTCAAATTTGTTTCATGAATTCGCGCAAAAGATCGGACCAGTACAACAATTACACCTAAATGCCGAGGTTCCATGGCAGCATGTTCCCTAGAAGATCCTTCACCATAATTTTCATCACCAACTACAATTGTTTGAACATTCGCGGACTTATATGCTCGCTGTGTAGTTGGAACTGCTCCATACTCATCTGTAAGCTGATTTTTAACATGATTTGATTTTCCATTAAAAATATTAATCGCACCCGTTAGCATGTTTTCTGAAATATTATCTAAATGACCACGAAATTTTAACCAAGGTCCCGCCATAGAAATATGATCCGTTGTACATTTTCCTTCTGCTTTAATGAGTAATTTCATACCGGTAATATTTTTTCCATCCCAAGAATTAAACGGCTTCAATAATTCAAGACGGTCAGATTTCGGATTCACTTTTATTTCGACAGATAATCCATCTTTTACTGGAGATTGATATCCTAAATCTTCAACAGCAAATCCATTTCCCGGAAGATCTTGGCCGGAAGGTGGTTCTAAAAGAATTTGCTCACCAGCATCATTTATTAATGTATCTTTTAATGGATTAAAGGTAAGGTCTCCCGAAATTGCCAAAGCAGTCACCAATTCTGGTGACGCAACAAATGCATGCGTATTTGGATTCCCATCGGCGCGTTTAGAAAAATTTCGATTAAAAGAATGAACAATAGTATTTTTTTCTTTCATATCTGCACCTGAACGTGCCCACTGACCAATACAAGGTCCGCAAGCATTTGCAAATACATCTGCACCTAATTTTTCAAAAACATCAATAAATCCATCTCTTTGAATGGTATATCGCACTTGTTCTGATCCTGGTGTTATGGTGAATTTTGCTTTTGTTTTCAGACCTTTATCCACAGCCTGTTTTGCAATAGATGCAGCACGCGAAATATCTTCATAAGAAGAATTTGTGCAGGAGCCAATTAAACCAACTTCAACTTTTGTGGGCCAGTCATTTTCTTGCGCAACTGATTTCATTTGGGATACAGGCGTTGCTTTATCAGGGGTAAATGGGCCATTAATATGAGGCTCTAATTCAGATAAATTAATTTCAATAATTTCGTCAAAAAAGTCCGTTGGATTAGATAAGACCTCATCATCAGCTCGCAAATTATCTTTCATTGAATCTGCAAGATCAGCGACAGCACTTCGTCCAGTTGCTCTTAAGTACTTAGCCATATGATTATCATAACCAAATATGGATGTCGTAGCACCAATTTCTGCCCCCATATTACAAATCGTTCCTTTTCCTGTGCAGGACATATTATCTGCACCTTCTCCAAAATATTCTACAATTGCGCCAGTTCCACCTTTTGCGGTTACAATGCCTGCGACTTTGAGAATAACATCTTTTGCGGAAGTCCAGCCACTCATTTTACCAGATAGTTTAACACCAATTATTTTAGGGAATTTCAATTCCCAAGGCATCCCAGCCATTACGTCTACAGCATCTGCGCCGCCTACACCAATGGCAATCATTCCTAAACCGCCAGCATTCACCGTATGGCTATCAGTCCCAATCATCATACCACCTGGAAATGCATAATTCTCTAAGACAACTTGATGAATAATACCAGCTCCTGCTTTCCAAAAACCAATACCATATTTATTGGATACTGATTCAAGAAAATCATATACTTCGCCATTAATATCCTTCGCTTGAGCTAAATCAATACTTGCGGATTCTTTTGCCTGAATCAAATGATCACAATGAACTGTGGACGGAACAGCAACTTTATTTTTTCCTGCCATCATAAATTGCAGTAATGCCATTTGTGCAGTAGCATCTTGCATTGCAACACGATCTGGTGCAAAATCGACATAAGTTTCACCTCGATCAAATGATTGAGTTGGAAGACCATTATATAAGTGAGAATACAATACTTTTTCTGTAAGTGTCATTGGGCGATTTAATATTTTACGCGCTGCAATGATATTTTTCGCCATTCGGGTATATACACCCTGAATCATTTCCAAATCAAACATAAGTTAATTATCTCCATTGTGGCTAAAGTTTTTAAGGAACATATTCATAATTTATTGATATAAATTAAGACTTAAATTTACTGGAGATACCCCATACTTTACAATGCAGATGATGGTCTCATTCCGTAATTTTATTACTATGGTTTCCCGACATATATACATTTTACTTTTGACAGGTACCCTTTTTGCATCTGTAACTAAAAAGATAATCGAAAGTGATCAAAAGCATTTAATTATTCAAATAGATATAGATGTCAAAACTGAAGCAGATCTTCGACCAACATCCTTTATTGTCGGGTTTCCTACTCTACAATTACCCATTACAAATATTCAATATTTAAATAAATCAACGCTCCCTTTTACATCCCAGCAGGAATTAATTCCGGATTTTGAATGGATTAACCGCCAAGAGCTACAAAATCTACAGACTGGTACAATTCGTATTTCTTCCTTATATAATTCAACAGAATATTTTAAAACGATTCTATTAACACTAGAATTTGATAATCAGATAGGTCCATTTCGTCAGCCCAACAAAACTGAATCGGCATTATTAAAAAACAGAATCGTAAACTGGGATGATGCACAGCATTGGATAAAAAGAAAGAGCCGTTCAGCTTCTAAATCAAAAACCATCCCCGATGGACGGTGGGTCCAATTCTATTTAAATATAGATGGAATGATATCCATTCCTTATTCATCATTATCAACAATAATTCCCGATTTATCTTCAGTGGACCCCCGGTCATTCTCCATTTTTATGAGCTCAGAATTTGGAAGATCCAGAACAATGGAAACCAACCAAGAAATGACAGAGAATCTTGTTGAAATTGGTATTTGGGTAGAAGGTGAAATGGATGGTGTCTTCAACTCTGCAGATAAAATTGTTTTTTATGGTCGTGGTGCATCTGGTTTTGATTTAGAAGATGACAAATTAAAATGGCACCAAAATATTTATTTTAATTCAAATTCTTGTTGGTTGTTCATCCCAAATGATTCCAATGAAAGAGGAAAACGCGTTTTAACTGTCTCCCAACCAGAATCCGTAACACTCACACTGGATTATGGAATTGCATCAGTTCATCACGAAACGGATCTTATTAATCTAAAAGCGTCTGGAACAGAATGGGTTGGAAGCCCAATTCTATCAGGAGGGTCTCAAGCACTTTTAGTTCAACTTAAAAATCCAAAAGTAGGAGTTGATAGCGATATAATTGCCCGATTTCGTGGACATTCCTTATCTGAGTCATTACTGGCAAGTCACATTCTTTCCCTACATCATGGAAACGTGAATGGAGATCAAATTGGGTCATCAGCAAGTTGGTCAGGAACAGGGACACGAAATATTTCTGACAATTCGCCAGACATATCTTTAAATAATGGATCCAATGTATTTTACATTAAAAATTCTTCGAGCAATGGTAACTCATCTCCATATTTAGATTATTTTGAAATTGATTATGGTAGAGCACTTACATTCGCAGATAACTATGATTTCACATCGCCAGTGGTAGGGCAAGATGTACGATTCACACTTTCAGGTAATCAATCTGAATCTGAATATTTATGGGATATATCAGATCTTGCAAATCCAACCTTGTTGGTAATCTCAGACGCAGGTTTTGTAAACATATCATTATCTGGAGATTCTCTAAGTAGGTTTACTTTATTTGACACAAATACGCTTCCAATTATTGTTGATTTAGAATTAAAAGATTCTCAAGAGTTTACCCACTTACGAAACTTAGGCATTCAAGTAGATTATATCATGATAGGGCCTAATGAATTTCAAAATGAATTGAATGATTTAGGCACCTTGAGATCTCCTGCAATTTTTGCTGGAATAGAAACAATCTATAATGAATTCTCTGCTGGAAATAAAGATCCCATGGCCATTCGAAGTTTTGTGCAATGGACTCAGGAATTCTGGTTATCACCTCAACCAAAATATTTATTAATCGTTGGAGATGGCGGATATGACTATCGAAATATTACAGGGCAATCTTCCATAATAATTCCCACTGTTCAAGTTCAATCATCCCGAACCTACGCAACAGATGATTTATTAGCTGCCGTTTATGGAAATATTCCTGAAGTAGCCCTTGGAAGATTTCCTGCTAAAAATGTGAATGAAGTTGCTACTTTTGTTGAAAAAGTGATGGAATTAGAATCCAATCCAGACCTTGGGCCTTGGCGTCAGCAAGTCACCCTTATTGCAGACGATGCGGCTCGCCCCGAACCTCTCAACGGATCAATAGCTACAGGTAAATCCCATACCTTAAATACAGAAGAATTAGCAGAAATAGTTTCATCTTCTATTTACACCAATAAATTATATATGATGGAATTCCCCGAAGAAAGTGATGCATCTGCCTATGGTGTTATTAAACCTGCTGCAACGCAAGCCTTATTTGATTATATAAATTCGGGAACAGCAATCATTTCATACATTGGTCATGGTTCACCTTATCAATTAGCTCAAGAAAATTTATTAAACTTAGGACGAGGTGATATAAATCAAATGAATACTGGGATGAAAATGCCACTATGGATAGTTGGAACTTGTTCATTTGGTCATTTCGATGATCCATTCACTGAATCTTTCGCTGAAGAATTAATACGAGCTCCAATGAATGCAGCTTCTATGGTCATTTCCACAACTCGCCCAATTACTGTCAGTGGAAATGAGAGATATACCAAAGATCTTTTTGAAGCAATTTTTGAAAATAATCGTGTAAGTGATACACCGGTTGGAATATTACTTCAATCGATCAAAGATGGTTCTTCAGAAGGGCAATTTTTCCATCTGTTTGGTGATCCTGCTATGCAATTACCCATGCCCAAAGAGAATATTTCCCTTTCTGGGATTTCTCCTGATACACTAAAAACTTTAGAAACAGGCGTTTTTAATGGTTCTCAAAATCTTCTAACTCATTCTGGAAATGGATTTGTAACTCTCATAGATGCTGACAGACCCATTACGCGAGAATATCAAATATATTCCGACACATATTCTTTATCCTATACTTTACCCGGCGCCACCTTATTCCGTGGACAATTCAGCGTAGATAATGAAAATTTTACAGGAGACATTAGAATTCCTCAAGATATTTCATATTCAACAGATCCGGCTAAACTCATGATTTATATTCATAATGATGAAATAGATGCCGTAGGCGTGCTTCAAGATATTCAACTTATAGGTGGTGAAGGCACAAGTGATATATTTGGACCTACCATTTCCTTTGAAACAATATCAGGGCGTATACTAGAATATGGAGATCATTTCCCTGAAAATGAAAATTTAATAATCCGATTTTCTGATCCATTGGGAATTAATTTAACAAATGAAATTGGTCACGAAATTCAAGTTACAGATAGTTTAACTAAGCTATCAGAATTCATAACAAATGATTTTTATTATGATCAAAATAGCATCCAAACCGGAACCATTGAATACCAAACATCCACTGGGAGACTTGTTCAAATAAAAATTAAAGCTTGGGATAATGCCAATAACCCGTCTGAAAAAGAAATAAAACTTCTTAGAACTGAAAATCAAGATTTACGTATTTTTAATACTTACAATTATCCAAACCCCTTTTCCACATCCACTCAGTTTACGTTTGAAATAACCAATTCAGCAGATATTCAACTAGATATTTACACGTTAGGCGGTAGAAGAATTATTTCAATGGAAAAGTTTTTTATGTCCCCTGGGTATCACACCATAGATTGGGATGGTTTAGATTCGTACGGAGGACAAATCGCTAATGGAGTTTATTTATATCGACTAAAAGCCATGGGCGATAAAACAACTGAAACATATATTGGTCGCTGCGCAAAATACAGGTAACACACATTCATGAATTTTACATCACTTATACTCGCTTCTGGATCGCCTCGCCGTGATCAATTATTAAAACAAATTGGATTAAAATTTTCCGTCATTCCAAGTTCGGTTTATGAGGATTTTTCACTCGCATTATCACCGGAAGCTTTTACAGAACATTGGGCAAGAGAAAAGGCTAAATCTGTTGCCAACACTAATGAAAATTCATTAGTGTTGGGCGCAGATACAATTGTTGTATTAGATGGGAAAATCTTAGGAAAGCCCAAAGATGAACATGATAGCTTTTCAATGTTACAATCCATGTCTGGTAAAACACATGAAGTCATTACAGGTGTTTCATTAATTTCCATTAACTCTGAAATAGATTTCACGTTTAATGAAAAAACATTTGTTTCATTTAATACTTTATCTGATGACCATATTCGCTATTATATCGACAATTATAGCCCATTTGACAAAGCCGGAAGTTATGGTATTCAAGATTGGTTTTCTGTCCATATTCATAAAATCGAAGGGTGCTATTTTAATGTTATGGGACTTCCTCTTTCCGCATTTTATCAACGCTATAATGCCCTGCTAAACTCTAAAATTGATTGATGATAACTCTCTTGAATCACATCCTGATTAATGAAGATAAAATTCAGTACCAAGCTGTGAGATCTTCTGGTCCGGGTGGTCAACATGTAAATAAAGTTTCTACAGCAATTGTATTAAAATATGATACAAATATCTATCAATATCCAAATTGGTTTTTATTACAATTAAAAATAAATTCTGGTTCATTATTATCCAAAGATGGGATGATTACAATTAAAGCACAATCGTATCGATCTCAATCTAGAAATAAAAATGACGCACTCAATCGCTTGATTGATTTGTTTACAGAATCTGCAAATCGCCCGAAAATTCGACGTAAAACAAATCGTCCAAAACGAGCTCATGAAACCCGTCTTTCAAGCAAAAAAAAACAGAGTTCAAAAAAGAATTTAAGAAAACCTCCAAATTTGGATGATTAAACTTTTTCTAATGTAAAACTTCCCTGTAATATCACGGACTATTTTTTACCCTTATGGCACATTTTTATAAAGAATTAAAAGAATTACGCGAATCACGTGAAATCTCTGTTGAAGAGATTAGCAATCGCACTAAAATCCATATTAGATACCTTCAGGCTATTGAAACGGGAGAATTCGATTTAATCGAAACGCCATACTTACGTTTATTTCTCCGAGCCTATGCAGAAGAAATTGGGGGAGATTCTAAGCGAGCACTGGAACAATTGGATTTATTTTTGGGAAATGGTGTAGAAATTCCAAAATTGAGTAAATCAATACTAGAAACAAAAGATGATGACATTATTCAAAATGACAAGCCAAGCATACTTTCTGGCTTCAATCATAAAGTACGAGAAGATATTATTAAAGGTGGTGTTTTACTCATCATATTTATTTTTGCTATTTTTGTATTTCAAAAAATCTTTAAAGAAGAAAGTACAATAACTAATTCAAAAACAGGGCTTGAACTTCAATATAAAATTCAACCTATTACCGAATATGATATTTCTGCAAATTTCATTCTAAATCAAACAAAAGAAGAGCAACTCTCTGTTTCACCTCCGTTTTTCTTGAAAATTCGCACACTTAATCAAACTGCTTTTTCATTTAAGAATGATACATTGGCGATCAAAAATAATGTTCTCCAAGCAAATTGGGAACAAGACCTTTCTCCTTTTATAAAATCATCCGAAATGTTATTTCCTAATACTTTGGGACTTACAATATTTATAAATGGATTGGAACTTCAGACCCTTTCCAATTATGAATACCCCTTGCGCTTGACCATAAAGCCATCTCCACCTTCTATGGTTATTCAGCGATATAATCCTATTCAATAATTTCACCTTTAAATAACCCACTTTTCTCCACCGGAAATATTTCCGTCGGGAAACGAATATTTATTCCATAATAATTCTTTATATTTATTGACATTTTTACCATTAATAGGTAAGATTGTGGGTAGTTGTGGGTAACTTCCCCTTTAATTAAAAACATGACCTTGACAAACAATACATTCATAGGCGAATACGCATATTCCCTAGATTCCAAGGGACGTGTAAATGTCCCTGCCAAATATCGGCAATCTTTATCCGATGATAATGATAGCACTTTCGTCATTACTCGAGGAATGGATTCTTGTATATGGGTATATCCGTTGACGCATTGGAAAGAAATTGAATCCAATTTGCGCAACTTATCTTCAATCTCAAGAATTAATAGAACATTCGTACGCAACACTGTACGGTATGCTTTCCCTACCCAATATGATAAACAAGGACGAATTACATTAACTCCATCCTTAATAGAGTACGCTGGATTAACTAAAGATGCACTCATTATCGGTATGGTAAATAAAATTGCAATTTGGGATCCAGCTACACTAAAACTCATTGATCAACAAAATATGGAAATCGATATTGAAGCATATGATGACCTGGCTGAAAAAATCATTCTATAATGACATTGGAACGACCATCGGGGGCTATGATTCATGTACCAGTCATGCCGATGGAAATTCTGTCATCTCTAAATATTTCTACCAACGGAATTTATTTCGATGGAACCGTTGGGTTAGGCGGACACGCAGCTCTTATTCTCGAACATCTGTCATCCAAAGGACATTTAATCGGAACTGATCGGGATGAAGATGCACTTTCATATTGCAATAAACGTCTCTCTGGCTTCTCAACCCCTATCTCCTTATTTAACGACTCTTACCACAACTTTAGTTCCATCCTTGATGGGTTGGAAATTGACACCGTGAACGGATTTCTACTAGATTTGGGACTTTCATCTCTTCAATTAGATTCACCCGAAAGAGGGTTCTCTTATTCTATAGATGCCGATTTGGATATGCGGTTTGATTCTTCTCAAGAACTCAAAGCATCTGATATAATTAATTATACACCAACTGATGAGTTAGCAAATATTATTTATGAATATGGTGATGAAAGACGGTCCAGAGTTATTGCGCGAAATATTGAAAAAATGCGACCACTCAAAACTGGATTTGATTTAATTGAAGCGATACGAAAAAGCACACCACCCAAACATCGCGACAGGTCTTTTGCTCGTGTATTTCAAGCAATACGAATAAAAGTAAATGGTGAATTAGATAAACTTGATAATTTTCTTTCTACTTTTATAGATAGTTTAAGTATTGGTGGGCGAATTGCAATAATCAGTTTTCAATCCTTAGAAGATCGCAGAGTAAAACACAAATTTAAAGATCTCGCAAAAGAAGGTCGGCTTTCAATCTTAAGCAAAAAACCAAAGATAGCTACAGATGAAGAAATGGCAACTAATCGTCGCTCCAGAAGCGCAAAACTTCGCATAGCCGAAAGGATAGCATAATGGCAAGGAAAAGATTTTCGAAACGAAAACGAGACATCATTCAAAGTCTTATCTTTTTTGCTTCAACCTTTGGCATTATTGCATGCATTATTCTATACCTTTGGGTTTATACGGAAATTGATGAAAACCTTTTAGCAATTGAAATACAAAATTCAACAGCAAAAGAACTACAAAATGAAATCAATGAATATCAAAGTCAAATTGAGTCTTTGAGCCGCCCAGATGTCATTGCAAGAAAAGCTCGTGAAAAATTAAATATGGTTTTTACAGAACCTGAAACTCTAAGAATATTTATCGATTTACCTTTGACCAACGCACTATGACAAAAACGTACTTGAAATACAGAACAAGGATTACAGTATTGGCCGGATTTATAATTCTGTCATGGGCTGGACTTTGTATCCGACTTTTTCAAGTACAAGTATTGAATGGTGAGCGTTATCAAATTGCTGTCGTAAATCAAACTCAAAAGAAACAAATTCTACCATCAAATAGAGGAAATATTTTCGATCGAGAGAATCGACCTTTTACTCGAAACATTATTCATTATACCCTGTCAGTCAAGCCTTCAAAGGTAACGGACAAACTTGGACTTGCAACTGCTATCAGCGAAAGAACCGGGCAGCCGATAGAAAAATATCTTAATAAATTAAACTCTAATTCAAATTTTGAATACTTAGAAAGAAATATTCAGCGAGAAACTTTGGGTACATTAGAAACAAGCAATTTTGACGGTCTCAATATTAAAAGAGATTATCGTCGGTACTACCCTCACAATCAAATGGCTGCTCAGATACTTGGTTTCACTAACGTTGATGACAAGGGCATTTCGGGTATAGAAAAAGACTTTAATTCATATTTGACTGGAACAGCTGGTTGGGTTTATAAAACTAAAGGGTGGAGTGGAAAAATTCAGCATAAAAGCGGAATGCCATTTCAATCTCCCATCGATGGTTGCAACATTCAATTAACATTAGATTTAGAATACCAATCCATTTTAGAAGAAGAATTGACCCGCCGACAAAAAGAAACAGGCGCTGTTTCCGCAACAGGAATTATAATGAATCCGCAAACGGGTGAAATTCTTGCCATGTCATCAACTCCTGGCTTTGATAATAATAAATATTCTAAATCGCTACAAGAAACTCACCGTATTCGCTCAATTACAGATCAGTTTGAACCCGGATCTACTTTTAAAATTGTTACAGCTGTTGCCGCCCTTTCTGATAATAAAATTGATTTAGTTGAAGAATTTAATTGTGAAAACGGTGAATTTGAATATCACGATATTAAAGTAACGGACCATGAAGAATATGGGATGTTGACACTATCTCAAATTATTCAATATTCAAGCAATATTGGTGTGGTTAAAGTTATTGAACGTGTCGGCAGGAAAACTCTATACCAAACAAGTCGATCATTCGGATTTGGTTCATTATCTGGAATAAGTCTTGCGGGAGAAACTGTCGGGAAATTAAAACCTATTAAGAAATGGAGTGCAGTCTCAAATGGTCAAACAGCTATGGGTTATGAAGTTGGTGTGTCCGCAATTCAATTGGCAGTAGCCTATTGCGCAATTGCCAATGGCGGATATTTAATTACACCTTCTATCGTACGACAAATTATAAATCACAATCAAGATATAGTTTATGCTGAAGAAACTTCAATTATTCGAAAAATAGCAGATGAAAAAACCATGGAGAATATTAGAGAAATGCTTCGCGGTGTAATCGTTAATGGTACAGGTCATAATGCGGAAATTTCCGGGTGGGATGTTGCAGGGAAAACTGGCACGGCACAAAAATGGAAAGATGGAAAATATTCAAACGATAAGTTTATATCAAATTTTGTAGGATTCTTTCCTTACAAAGAGCCACAACTTCTCGCATTTATTATGCTAGACGAACCAAATCGCCCATACCACTGGGGATCTGAAGGTGCCGCTGTTGCTTTTAAAAGGGTTATGAAACGCATTATTAATATGGATGATGATATTATTCCACCCGCACGCAAAGAAGAAAGAATTGAATATGCTAATAATACCACCAAAATGGATTTTATTATTCGTGAAGAAGAATCTATAGCAACCCAAACATCTACCCTACCATTGGGATTATTATCTGTAGCTCGATATTCTAATAAAGTTGAAATGCCGGAAGTTCGTGGTTTCAGTATGCGTAAAGCCATGACAACCTTACGTACTGCTGGATTAAAAATAAATATTCAAGGGAGTGGGAAAGTCGCTTGGCAGAGTCCAAGACCCGGAACAATATTGAACAAAGGGCAGATTTGTATCGTAGGATTAAAATGACAAAGTCTCTACATACCATCGCTCACACACTCTTTCAACCTTCTCAGGAAATCCCTGATATTTCAATTTCAGGGATAAAATTAAATTCATCTCAAGTAAAAAAAGGAGATTTATTTATCGCCATTTCTGGTACAAAATTAGATGGACATGATTTTATTCAAGATGCAATCGATTCCGGAGCCAACGCAGTTATTTCGAATGGTCGCGATGTAGGAGAACTATCCGTTCCCCAAATTAAAGTTGCAAATCCACGACGAGCGACATCTATTGTATCGGCAGAATATTATGGACATCCTACCAAAGATTTAACTGTAATTGGAATAACCGGTACGAATGGAAAGACTACCACAGCTTCTATAATCTATTCTATATTAACTCAAGCAGGAATCAAAACAGCACAATTGGGTACTTTAGGAATGATTGCGGATGGATTTGAACAAAATGCTACCCTAACAACACCGGATGCAATATCACTCCAAAAAACATTTTCAGAATTGAGGGATGCGGATTTCTCACACATAGTCATGGAAGTTTCATCTCATGCATTAGATCAGTACAGAGTTGCTGATGTGGATTTCAATGTGGCAGTTTTCACCAATCTAACCCCCGAGCATTTGGATTATCATGCCACATTAGAATCGTATTACCAAGCGAAAGCAAAATTATTTAGGATGCTTCCTCTTGAATCGACTGCCATTGTTAATGGGTCAGACTCAAATGGATTAAGAATGGCCGAAGAAACTAATGCCCCAACGTTAACATTTTCGCGTTCCAATGAAACGTCGATTCATTATAATGATTTAACTATTTCAATTTCCGGTATTTCCGGGAAAATTTCTGCTGGAAATTTTTCATATACAATACAATCAAGTCTCATGGGGGAATTCAATGCAGAAAATATTATTGCTGCAGTCTCTATAGCTCATGCGCTTGGCGTTGAAAAAAATGATATTGAAAAAGGAGTCGCACATTGTTCGGTTATTCCAGGTAGAATGGAATCTTACTCTCTTTCTTCGGGTGCTACCGCTATTATCGATTATGCCCATACACCAGATGCGTATGAAAAAGTTCTTGGGACTTTAAAAGAGATGTTAGACGATAATTCTAACCTATTTGTGGTTTTTGGTGCTGGCGGAGATCGTGATTCTACTAAAAGACCCGAAATGGCACGAATTTCAGAAATATTTTCAAGCCATTGTTTTATCACACCAGACAATCCAAGATTCGAAGATCCTACTCAAATATCAAATGAAATTGTATCGGGATTTACTGGAAAGACTTTTTCAATTTATTCAAGCCGTGAAGAAGGTTTAAAGCAGGCATTAAAACGTGCGACTCAAAATGATATCGTTGCTGTATTAGGAAAAGGTCGAGAAGAATATCAAGATATTTTAGGAAATAAAGAATTTTATTCAGATTTAGAAATCATCAGGAAATATCAATGAGAATTGAATTAAACCAACCTGAAAGATTTTCTGCTATTTTTGAATCCATTACTGGACAAAAACTATATAGACCCGTTTTAGGCATTACCACAGATAGCAGAGATGTAAAAGAAAATGATTTGTATATAGCATTAAAAGGCGACCGTGTAGATGGGCATTCATTTCTGGAATCTATCGAAAGCTCCGGGGCATCTGCAGCATTAGTCTCTCAAATAAATGAAAAATTAAATTTTCAACAAATCCTGTGTGAGTCACCATTAGAAAAAATTGGAGAAATTGCCAACGCATGGAGGAATCTTTTTAATATTCCCGTTATTGGAATAACAGGATCAAATGGAAAAACGTCCACCAAAGACTTATTAGTACATGTATTAAAAAGCCATTTTAATGTGCATGCTACACAAGGGAATTTCAATACAAGAATAGGACTCCCCTTAACGCTTCTCCAATTGGATGATGAAAACACTGTTTCAATTATAGAAATGGGTGCTAGCATTCCTGGTGAAATTGAAACGCTTTGTAAAATTGCAGAACCGAGTCATGGAATTATAACCAATATTGCTCCAGCACATCTAGAAGGTTTTGGATCGATTGAAACTATCGCGCATGAAAAAGGAGCTTTATTTAGAGCATTAAAAAACGGGATATCATTTGTGAATATGACTGACAGTAAGGTCGCAAATCTTGATTGCCCTGGAGAAAAAATCACTTTTGGTCTAACACCTGATTGCGACTTCCCTGCTGATATTCACCCTGAAGATGATGGATCGCTCACCTTAATTCTTGATACTCATGATATTCCAACAAGAAGCCAAAATCTTTCATTTGTTAAAAACAGTATTGCTATTTCTACTATTGCTGTCACGCTTGGAGTTGATTGGAAGAATATCATTGAGCAAATTCAATCTTTTACACCTCCATCTGGACGCTGCAACGTAAAACAATTTGATAATATCACCGTTATAGATGATACTTATAATGCAAACTTAATATCATCATTGGCGGCCTTAGATTATCTTAAAGCATTTGCGGGAAATGGTCGACGATTTTTTGTATTTGGAGATATGTTTGAATTAGGTCCCACCTCGCATGAGCAACATCGACAAGTGGGTATTAAATGTTCTGAACTTGGTTTAGATGGTGTTTTCACTTTGGGTGAAAATACTATTCATACAGACTCAGCCCTTAATGGCAATGTGCTTCATAAACATTTTGAAACACACGCCGAATTAATTAAGTCATTGAAAAATAATGTTAATTCGGGTGATAAAATATTATTTAAAGGATCTCGTGGTATGGCCATGGAAAAAATAATTCAAGGGGTCTTTGTAGATTAATGCTCCATTATTTTCTCACGCCATTTAAAGATTCATTTTCCCTGCTTAATCTATTTGAGTATATCACATTTCGTGCAGCATCAGCTGCAATTCTAGCACTTATTATCAATTTCATCGTGGGGCCCTGGGTTATCCACATACTACAAAAGAACCAAATCGGTGAAGAAATTCGCCCAACAGGGCCTGAATCCCACATGAAAAAACGAGGGACACCAACAATGGGAGGAGTCATCATATTAATGGCTGTACTCCTCCCGACTCTCCTTTTTGCAAAACTGGACAGTCCATTAATTCAAATTATTATAATTTCCACAATTTGGATGGGAATTATTGGCTTTTTAGATGACTATTTAAAAGTTATCAGGAAGATGGAAAAGGGACTCATTGCCCGCTATAAGATGGCTGGACAAATCGCATTAGGTTCTATTGTAAGTATTTGGATTATGATGACTCCTGAATTTGCTGAATTCAGCACAAAAACCACTGTACCCTTTTTGAAAAATATTGAAATCGATTTAGGTATGCTTTATCCAATGATGGTAATCCTTGTTATTACCGGAACATCAAATGCAGTAAACCTTACGGACGGACTGGACGGATTGGCTGCTGGATTACTAGCCATTAGCTTTAGTGTATTTGCAGCCATTGCATATATTTCTGGTCGAGTGGATTTTTCTGATTATCTAAATATTATTTATTTACCCGGCGCTGGAGAATTAACTATTTTTTCTTCAGCCATGGCTGGAGCTTGTATTGGCTATCTCTGGTTTAATTCTTCTCCAGCTGAAGTTTTTATGGGAGATACTGGTTCATTGTCTACAGGTGCAGCATTGGGAACATTAGCGGTATTATTAAAAAAAGAATTACTTTTGTTTATAATTGGAGGGGTTTTCGTTTGGGAAGCCATATCTGTCATCATTCAAGTATTGTATTTTCGATGGACAAAATCAACGACAGGAGAAGGAAAACGATTTTTTAAAATGGCTCCCATTCATCACCACTTTGAATTGGCGGGATGGCCTGAAACTAAAATTGTAGTTCGATTTTGGATAATAGGATTACTTTTTGCACTTTTTTCACTCACAACATTTAAAATTCGATGATTGATATTTCTAAAAGAGAATCAATCGACATCCGTGATAAAAGAGTGAGCGTAATCGGATTGGGTTTAAGTGGAACGGCAGCAGCTCTATTGGCAAACCATCTCGGTGCTATCGTTTTCGCAAGTGATTCATCTAGTGATTATAATATAAGCGATAATGGTTTAAAACTTATGAAACATCATATCGCCAGTGAAACAGGGTTGCATTCTGATAAAATTTATGATGCTGATTTATGGATAATTTCCCCAGGTATCCCAAAAAATGCTGAAATTGTAAAAAAAGCAATAATGCTTGGAATATCCATTGTTGGTGAGATTGAATTTGCTAGTTGGTATACAGATTCACCAATTATTGCTGTAACGGGATCCAATGGAAAAACCACAACCGTTCATATTTTATCTGAAATGTGTTGTTCTAAGAATATTGATTCCTTCATGGCTGGAAACATTGGAATTCCATTTTCAGAAAGAGTTTTAAATGAAATAAAAAAACCAAATTCAGATTCAGTTTATATTTTAGAAATATCCAGTTTCCAAATGGAGTTTACAATTCATTTTCGTCCAACTATTGCCGTTTTTACTAATTTATCTCCGGATCATTTAGATCGTCACGGAAGCATGGTTGAATATGTAAATATGAAATTAAAAATGATTCAGAATATGGGTGAAAATGATAAGGTTGTTTATAATGAAGATGATAATGCTCTTTCAACTACGCTCAAAAGTAAAAAGGTTCAATTAGCGCCATTCAGTATTGTAAAGCCTGGTATGAAGTACCAGATTGATTCTGATAAAGTTTTAGGACCAAATAAATCTACTCTAATAAATGTAAATGAGATTGCGCTTCCTGGTAAACATAATTTATCCAATATACTGGCAGCAACAACAGTATCTCATCTAATGGGAATATCCGATTCCCATATTACATACATAATGAAAAATTTTATCGGGGTTGAACATCGGTTAGAAAAAGTTACAACCATCAATAAAGTAGACTATGTAAATGATTCTAAAGCCACTAATCTAGATTCAGTTATTGTGGCGATTGACAGTTTTAAAGCACCAATTGTTTTAATTCTTGGCGGACGAAACAAAGGTGCAGATTTTCGGCTACTCCTTCCACATATCAAGTCAAGTCATGTAAGAGATATAGTCTCTTATGGAGAAGCCGGTGGGCATATCAGCACTGCTATTGGGGATGCGGTAAGATCGATACAAGTAATTGATCTTAACTCCGCAGTGCGGACAGCCCAACATCTGGCTGCTCCCGGGGATGTCGTATTGTTATCTCCGGGCTGCGCTAGTTTTGACCAATTTTCAAATTATGAAGAACGAGGAAAGCATTTCAAATCCTTGGTCATGGAGATGAAAGCAGCATGATTGATATTATCATTCAACGATATGACCGTCAACTCCTGATTTATTTGGGTATTTTAGCTATCGTGGGTACAGTGATGCTCTATAGTGCAAGTTGGTATGAATCCTTCGCCAGTTCTAATGGACGAACCGATATGTTATTTCTTCAAGGGCACCTTAAGCGGATGTTGGTAGGTGTCTTTTTTCTATTTGGCTTTATAATGTTAGATTATCGAAAATTAAAAGAAATAGCACCCTATTTATTAATTGTCGCAATCGTCCTCTTAATTGCAACAAAAGCTTTTTATCTAATAAGTGGAGCCGGATGGTATAAACCTGCTCGATGGCTTCCTATTGGCCCTTTTTCTCTTCAGACCTCCGATTTTGCTCGAATGGCTATTATTATTTTTATCTCCTATTACGTTGACAAGAAACGTGAATTATTGAAAGATTTTCAATTGGGATTATTACCAGCATTAGGTGTGATTAGTATCGTTATGGGATTAATTGTAATTCAACCTGATTACAGTACTGCTCTTATGATTGGTGTTATTGGTGTTCTAATACTTTTTATCGGTGGAGCTAAATTTTCACAATTATCAATGGCGGGCGCAGGTGCAGCCTTAATTGGTATTCCTGTCCTTCTTTCTCGGGAATATAGACGAGTACGTATTTTATCCTTTTTTGGAATTGGGGATAACCCAGATGCTGGATACCAAGCAAGTCAATCTCTCATTAGTCTTGGAAATGGAAGGATTTTTGGAGTAGGCCTAGGAAATAGTATTGAAAAAAACCATTTATTACCTACACCACATACAGATTTTATTTTTGCAATTATAGGAGAAGAATTAGGATTTATTCTTGGTAGTGTTCCTATTTTAACATTATTTCTTCTTATCTTCTTTCGAGGGTTAAAAGTTGCAAAAGAATGTACGGATCCATTTGGTGTTTTTCTAGCTGTTGGAATTTCCTTTAATATAATTTTATATGCTTTTGTAAATGCTGCTGTCGTAACAGGTTTATTTCCAGTAACAGGATTACCGATGCCTATGGTGAGTTATGGTGGTTCAGGTATGGTAATAAACATGGCCCTTATTGGTATTTTATTAAATATATCACAGGCTCGAAAGTCTGTGGGCGGAAACCGTGGGTGGAGTCCATCATTATATGGCTCATCGTAAAATACTAATTGCTGGAGGTGGAACAGGTGGACATTTATTTCCTGCTTTGGCAATAGGTGAAGAAATTCTTCGACGTGACCCTAATGCTATTATTCATTATGTTGGGTCAAAATTCGGATTAGAAGCTAGGGTGTTTCCAATTAAAGACGTGTGGCATACTTTGCTTCCTATTCGCGGGTTACAACGTGGTTTGAGCCTTCAAAGTTTAGGGAGGAATATTTTACTTCCTGGACGTATCATTAAATCTATGTTAAAGATAAAATCACTTATGAAAGAATTTCTTCCACAAGTTGTCGTGGGAACTGGCGGGTATGCATCTGCTCTACCACTTTACATTGCATCAAAAAATAATTCACCTTTACCTATAGTATTACAAGAGCAAAACTCAATTCCTGGCATGACAACTCGTTGGTTTTCGGAGAGAGCTAAATCAATTTGTATCGCATTTGATGAAGCAAATGAAGCTTTAGAAGAAAATACAATTCTAACGGGAAATCCTGTTCGACAAGGCATTGCTGATGGTAACCGTGATAATGGAATAAAGGAATTTAAATTAAAAAAGGACCATCAAACTATTTTCCTATTTGGTGGAAGTCAAGGATCAGCATATTTGAATAAAATGTTAAATAAAGTAGTCGATAATATTGCAGGAGCAGGGTTACAAGTACTATGGCAAACAGGTGACTCAGACTATAATAAATACAAGCATCGTGATTCTAAAAATATTCGAGTTGTACCTTTTATCCACAATATGGCCGATGCCTACGCAATGGCTGATTTAATTATTAGTCGCAGTGGTGCCTTAACTTTAGCTGAAATAACGGTATGTGGAAAGCCGAGTATTCTTGTCCCCTTTCCTTCCGCTGCTGCTGATCATCAAACAAAGAATGCTCAATCACTAGTCAATGCCGGTGCGGCACGGATATTATTTGAAAAGACACTTAACACACAAGATTTCTTTCATTCAATTATGAATTTGATTCATGATAAACCCGAACTAGAAAAAATGGGTAAAGCATCAAAAAATTTGGGACGACCTCATGCAACCCAAGAAATTGTTGATTATATCTTTGAGGCTGCTGTATGACCTTTCGAAAAATAAATAAAGTATTTTTTGTGGGAATTGGTGGCATTGGCATGAGCGGAATAGCTGAACTATTAATGAATTTAGGCTTTCAAGTGTCTGGATCAGACATGCATGAAAATGATAATGTTCTTAGATTAAAAAATCTTGGTATAAAAATTAATATCGGCCATGATCCATCTAATTTAATCGATACAGATGTATTAGTTTATTCAAGTGCCGTTCCTTTAGAAAACCCTGAAATCATGAAAGCGCGTCAACAGGGAATTCCTGTAATAAGACGAGCCGAAATGTTGGGTGAATTAATTAATGTTAAGGAAACAAGTATTGCTGTTGGTGGAACACATGGTAAAACAACCACATCATCTATGGTAGGTGCAATTCTATCTCATGCAAAAATGGATCCGACTCTTGTGGTTGGAGGATTGGTTCAAAATTTAGATACAAATTCTAAATTGGGTAGCGGAGACATTATTGTAGTTGAAGCAGACGAATTCGACCGAAGTTTTTTAGCATTAAAACCCACTATCGGAATTATAACCAATATAGAATTAGAGCATACAGATTGCTATGAAGATTTAGAAGATTTGCAAAATGCATTTATACAATTTTGTCAATCCGTTCCATTTTATGGTGAAATCATAATTTGTTTAGATTCACCATCAGTTCAAGAAATATTACCAAAAATTGAAAGGCCCATGACAACCTATGGACAGTCAAGGGATGCGGCCTACCGAGCGAAAAACCTACGATTTGATGAAAACATATCCACATATACTGTTTTTCGAGCGGAGGAAAACCTAGGAGATATTCGACTACAAGTTCCAGGGGAACATAATGTACTGAATTCTCTGGCTGCTGTCGTGTTAGGATTAGAATTGGGCCTTTCATTTAAAATAATCCAAGAAGGAATTGCAACTTATCAAGGCGTTCGTCGTCGATTTGATATTAAAGGTATTTACAATGATATAATGATTGTGGATGATTATGCTCATCATCCTACAGAAGTTGAAGCAACGCTCCAGGCAACCAAAGCAGGATGGAGTCGTAGAGTAATTGCGGTTTTTCAACCTCATTTATTTACCCGTACCCAAACATTTTTTCGTGAATTTGCACAAGCGTTACAACTGGCTGATGTTGTTATCATCACAGAAATATATCCCGCACGTGAAAAAGCGATTCCCGGTGTAACCGCACATCTTATTTTTGATGAATGTGTTAAAAAGATGAATTCAAACTGTTACTTTGTACCAGACCTTGAAGATTTAAACAAAAACTTAGATGAAATAGTTAAACCAAATGATTTAGTGATAACCTTAGGTGCTGGAAGTATTTGGCGATATAACGAATCCTATACAGCCCATTTATCTAACGAGATAAGCGTGTGAAATATATGTCTGATTTACGAAAAATTGTTCAAGGGACATTGCTTGAAAATGAACCTATGTCACGACATACCTCCTACGGAATAGGTGGACCGGCAAATGCCTATATCACACCAAAAGATCGTTTAGATCTTTCAAAAATATTGAAGTTTGCTAATCAACACTCTATAAAAACGTATTTTGTTGGATCTGGATCAAACCTTTTAGTGGCTGACTCAGGAATTGATGGACTGGTTCTCACGCCAGCAAAAGCGCTTAATCAATTAAAATTTGATGGTGAAATGGTTAGTGTAGAATCTGGTGTCATGCTTGGTCGTTTTGTAAAAGAATGTATGAAACGAAATCTATCAGGGGTTGAAAGCTTAATCGGGGTTCCCGGAACTCTTGGCGGCGCATTGGTAATGAATGCTGGGGCATTTGGAAGTGAAATTTCAAAATGCTTTAAATCTGTAGAAATCATGAATATGGTAGGAGACATTAATACCTACTACGAAGGTGATATTGATTTTGCCTATAGATATTCAAGCATCCACGAAGATGAATTTGTGTTATTAGCTCAGTTCAAATTGATAAGTGAATCTTCTGATTTTATTCAAACTAAACGTGATAATGCTAGTCAAAGTCGAAAAACAAATCAACCTCTCAAATTTCGATCTGCAGGCAGTGTCTTTAAAAACCCAAAGGAAAATGCTGCCGGTTATTTAATCGATCAAGCGGGTTTAAAAGGAACTCGTGTTGGAGATGCGGAAATTTCTGAACATCATGCGAATTTTTTCGTGAATCTTGGACATGCAAAATCTACTGATATTACTGCATTGATTCGATTGGCACGAAAAAATGTATTTGAAAAATTTGGAATTAAACTAGAATTAGAAGTGAAAACTATTGGATTTGACTCCAAGGAATTAGAAGCTTATGAAGCATAAGAAAAAACAAATTAACTGGATAAAACTCATTATATCCATTCTTTCTTTTTCAGCCGTTATTGGGTTTATTTTGATTGCATTTTGGTGGTCAGACCATCAAAAATCGCTTGCCATAACTCACGTTCGATTTGGCGAAACGAATATATTAAATAATCATATTTATAAAGCGACTCTTGGAGAAATTATTGGAAATAATCCAAATGACATTAGCTTGAATGATGTTAGTGATCTTATGGAAAGTCACCCGTATGTAAATGCAGCTAGAGTTAGCCATCAATATCCCGGCATAATTCAAATTGAAATTATTGAAAGAGTGCCGATTGCACTTCTGAATACTGATCCCATGGTCATGTTAGATGCTGAAGGAATTATTCTACCAAGTATTGATAATTTAGGAGATTTCAATTTACCTGTGTTAACCAATTTTAATCCTGAACCAGAATTATATCCAACTGGAAAAAAAGCGCTTTCCATTAAGGTAATTGATTGTATTAACTGGCTATCTAAAATTCAAAATGAATATGAATCATTATATAATAATATTTCTGAGATGAAAATGACATCCAATAATGAAATGGAACTTATTTTATCTGATCAACCTACGCATATTTATCTTGGAGAATCTGATGTATGGTCACGAATAAAAATATTAAAACAATTTGAAAATGAGTTGGGGAATAAAAAAATGTCGGATTTTGCATATTTAGATATGAGATATGATAATCAAATCATAGCAAAAGGACGCCGTTTATGAGTCCAATGGGTAACGGTCATGATCGTCAAATTACGGTTGGCTTCGATATTGGAGCCAGCACAATCACTTGTGCTATTGGTCAAATTATTTCAGAATCGAAGCGTGTTAAACTACTCGGGATTGCATCTGTGCCGTCTTTAGGAATTCGACGTGGAAGTATTACGAATCGGAATGAATTGATTGATCAATTAGAAAAAGCCATGGCTGATGCTGAATTGATGTCAAATACAAAAGTAGAAAAAGCGATTTTATCAATTACAGGCGAACATATTCGTTGTCTGAATACTCAAGCAGCAATTGCCTTAAATCGGGCAAATGGCGGCACTGGCGGTTTATCTGAAAGAGCAATAAATGAAAATGATGTATATCAAGTATTGGATTTGGCTCAAGCTATTTCTCTCCCAGTAGATAGAGATATTCTACATACTCTTCCACAGGAATATTTAGTTGACACTTTAAAGGAAATAAAAAATCCAATCGGAATGACAGGGCGACGATTGGAAGGGAGAGTTCATTTAGTGACTGCTGCTACAACAGCCATGAATAATTTGGTAAGCTGTGTAGAAGAGTTAGGCATTACTGTTGATGGCCTTGTTTTTCAACCTTTGGCATCTGCCTTAGCGACACTCCATGAAGATGAAATGGAATTGGGTATAACTCTTGTTGAAATTGGATCATCTACGACTAATATTGTAGTATATCATGGAAGTGCAATCCGCCATTCTGCAATCATCCCAATTGGGTCGTCTAGTATAACCAATGATATTGCAGTCATGCTTCAAGTTAGCATTGAAGAAGCTGAAAATATAAAAATAAAGTATGCATCAGCCCAGGTATCTATGTCATCTCCAAAATTAGAGATTGAGCTTTCGTCTGAAGCTGGGCAAATTAAACGATCCATTCCAGAACAGGAAGTTTCAAGATACGTAGAAGCACGAATGCAGGAAATATTTCAAATGGTCATACGTGAAATTTCAAGAGCTGATATTAAAGATCCGCTCACATACGGAATTGTTATGACCGGTGGAGGTGCAAAATTGAGAAACATTGTTCCTTTAGCCGAAAGTTCGCTTGGCGTAAAAGTACGTCAAGGAAAACCAATTAAAATTGATGGAGTCCAAGATATCGCAGATGGACCCAGTCATACTACAGTCATGGGCCTTTTATTGTGGCCAATGTATGCAACAGATCATGTACGTTTGCATCAAGAAACCACATCTAGCGGGATATCCGGACTAATTGAAAAAATTCGACATACCATCGAAGACCTATTTTAACCAAACCAGTAAATAAGGAGTAAGATCATGCTATTTGAGTTTGATAGTTTATCTGAACAAAAAGCAAAACTAAAAGTTGTCGGAGTTGGCGGCGCAGGCGGAAACGCAGTAACACGAATGATTACATCTGGAATGCAAGGTGTTGATTTCATCGCTATTAATACGGATGCCCAAGACTTGGATAACAATCCATCTGAACAAAAAATCCAAGTTGGAAAGAACCTAACTAAAGGCCTGGGAGCCGGAGCAAATTCTAATGTAGGTCGCGAAGCGATTGAAGCAGATAGAGAAGCCATTACAGCTCTTCTAGAAGGAGCAGATATGGTTTTTATCACTGCCGGAATGGGCGGTGGTACAGGTACAGGTGCATCACCCGTCATTTCACAAATTTCTAGAGAGTTGGGAATTTTGACCGTTGGGATTGTTACACTTCCCTTCAGTTTTGAAGGCCCAAAACGAATGAACCGTGCCTTAGAAGGAATGGCTGAAATGAAAAAAGCATGTGATACTGTTATCGCTATTCCAAATCAAAAGCTAATGTCCATCGTAGATAAATCAACTACATTGACTGAAGCATTTCAAATGGCTGACATAATTCTGCATCAAGCTGCTAAAGGCATTTCTGATCTTATAAATGTTCAAGGTGTGATTAATTTGGATTTTGCAGATGTTGAAACAATTATGAAGAATATGGGAGAAGCAATAATGGGAACTGGTGTTGCTTCAGGGGAAGAAAGAGCTTCTCTTGCGGCGCAACAAGCCATCTCCAGCCCATTGTTGGATGATGCATCCATTAAAGGCGCCCAAGGCGTATTGGTGAATATTACTGGGGGAAGTGACCTCACTCTCATGGAAGCGAATGAAGCCACAAGTATCATTTTTGAAGAAGCAGGACCTTCAGCAAATATTATATTTGGAGCAGTCATAGACCCTAGTTTAAAAGACGAGATTCGTGTGACAGTCATCGCGACAGGATTTAACATCCCAAAACCAATGTCTAAGACAAAAACCTACGAGCCTAGCATAGAAACGGAAACTCTTTCTACGCCACCAACTCGTGAATTACAAGAACAAGAAAATAAACCTCTCCATATACAAAAGGATATATTCGTTGAAGAAAAAGAAGAAGTGATTCCACCTAAAAAATCAATTCTTACATTTGACGACACCCAAGACTCTCCAGTTATATATGGTCAGGATTTACAAATACCTGCCTTTATTAGAAGGCAGCATGATTGAAACTGGTTGGTTATCAAACTGAAATAAATGATCAATAAAAGTGCTTCAACTACCGTTGGAGCGCTTTTATAAAAAAAAAGCCCACCAATAAAGGTAGGCTTTTAAAACTAAAGACTTAATTAAGAAAGATTAACGATTTAGACTTTTATCCCTTTCGCTCTCAAATCATTTACGACTCTTCGAATTCCTTTTTTATCAATAATTCGCATTCCGCGAGTCGATAAACGTAAAGTCACAAATCGCTTCTCATCAGGAAGCCAAAATTTCTTTTTCTGTAAATTAATATTAAACCTACGACGACTTTTGTTATTCGCGTGGCTCACATTATTCCCAAACATGGGTTTTTTACCGGTTATGTCACATACTCTGCTCATGATTCTTCTCTTATTAATTATTTAATATCGGCACGTATAAAGCCACGAAATTTAAAGTTTGTTTTGCCCGATTAAAAATATTATTCAACAATTATTATTATTTTATTTATTGGGCTAATAATAGAAAAAAAGTGCTTTTATAAAAACTTAATTCCTTTTTAAACCAATGATTGCTAAAGACAGAAAAATTGCCTTATAGACAATTTCATGAGCATTAATAATGGGGGCAATCCAAGTATTTCCTGATAATATTAAAACAATAAATATTGGATGAATAATAAATAATGCAAGATTATAGTAATTCACATATCTCATTATTACACTATTTCCAAAGACCCAGATAAGAGTTACTGCCAAACAATAATATGCATTAAAAGGTAAATTAAAAAATAAATTGATGAATTTATTGGATTTTGACTCAATCAAATAATCATCTAGGTTTCCTTGAATAATTATATCATGATTTGAAGCTGATAATAATTTTAAGACTGGAACAATTAAATCTTCAACAAGAATATATTGAATCGGTCGAATTAAAAAAAAGTATAAAAGGCAAAAGACTCCTAAACTAATTATAAACTTTATCCCTATGCTAGGATATCTTTTTCGTCGCTGATGAGTGTCCATAAGTACCAAAATAATAGAACAATTGGATAAAAGAAAACATAGGAGCTGAAATCATGCGCTAGATCCCAATACTGAGGCAGTACTGCATTAAAAACTGCAAAAAATGCAATTCTAAATATATTAGCAATATACAAAATGAATAAACCACCACTCATAAATAGAGATCGTTTTTTCCATGGACCTGGATAAGCTATAATAAATCCACTATAAAGACCCAATAAATTTAAACCATTACAGCCATTGTTAATTTCTACGCCTTTTTGACCAACACACGTCAATACTCTACCGGAAATTTCAATATCCCATCCCAGAAAATATAATAAATCTCCTGCATAATTTACACAAGAGATACTCAAGAAAGTGTCTAAACGACCGTCGGGTAGTAGTATCAAATCATAAAACAGTTGCCAACTTGCGTAAACTACCCCGGCTTTTATTATAAATAATGCTAAAGGTGATATGGATTTATTATTTTCGATTTTTCAGTTTCTTCCATGCCATAGCACCGCCAGCTCCTATTAAGAGCTCTAATCCACCAATCGGTGCTTGTGCTGGTTCATCTGGAAAACCAACGCCTTGGGCTAGTAATGTGCCAGTAATTGCAAAAAATCCAATAAGTATTATTATGTGTTTTGTCATAAGTTTTTCTCTACTTAATATAAGTTACTTTTTGAGTAAATATTTTCTGACCTGACTTAAGTTTAATCATATAAATACCAGAAGAAAGATTGATAGGATTCCATTGAAATTGATGAGAACCAGGTTTCATCGTTTTGTTAATCAATGTTTCTACCAAACGACCTTTCATATCAAATACCTGTAGAGACGTTAGATCTAACGTCTCTATCAAAGGAACATCAAAGGTAATTGTTGTGCTTGGGTTAAAGGGATTAGGATACACAGGATGTAAGGTAAATGTCTTTGGTAGTAAATCAGACTTTGAAGATAAAGCACCATATTCAATTGTAAGCGTAAATAGACTCTCCCCCACTTCAGGATAAATATTCACAGTCTCTGTGCCATAGGAAAGAAAACTGCCTTTAGATTGTGTAAAGAAGCTTAATTCGTTTTGAAGCAGTAAATCCGTCACTTCTCCAGTAAAATTATTGGTAAGTATCAAGTTTAGTATCGTTTCTGGTAACTTAGATAAATCCCAAGTCATACTGAGTGCTTCTTCATTCGTAATAAAATTATAATCTTCATCTACAGTTAGCTTCATCACATCAAAAGGTATCTCAACTGAACCTTCTCCTTCAAAAGGTAGATTGTTTATATCTAATCCATTCTCTTCTACGAAAGATAAACCTACCACTCTTTCCGTTGGTGAGATTGGAAGTAATTTATAGCCATCTGCAATATCCAGACCAAAATCTCCATCGTCTCTAAATGATATATATGTCTTATCTGTAAAAGAACCCGACGAAATATTAAATGAAATATTTCCAGTATTTTCAGACTCAAGTATTCTATAAAATGTTCCTGCTGTACCAGACTTATCGGCAGTTTCAATCGTAAGACTTCCTGTTCCACCACTTGCTTGAATCCAAAACCCTTGATAAGGAGCAATAAGTCCATCAGTTAAACTTCCAGCTGATCCATTCCAACTCACATAAGCAGAACTAGCATCATCCCAAATACTCACAGTAGCTAAAAGACTTGACTTAGTCAATAAATCCCAATCAATGGTAGAAGCATACGGATTACCTGCTAAGGCCCAATTCCCATCAGCAATACTTGTGATACTTGCACTGGAACTATTTTCTGTTCCACTCACACTTAAGGTTACAGGTAAATTATCTGTTCCGTCATAATCAGTATCTGCAAAAACATAAACCATAAACCCTACGCCAGCAGTTTGGCTATTTCCACTTGTGGAAATATCTGTAAGAGATGTCCAAGTTTGATTTGCAACATCCATAATCCAAACATTGGCATCTCCACTGTTTGGTCCATCACTTCCAGTCATACCTTGTGTCCAAAGCTCAGACAATAAATCACTATAAATAGTTCCAGCTACGGGAGAAGACATCAAACGAAAACCAGAGTTACCGGAAATAGTGACTCCTTTTTCAAATCCACTTACCCAATCGCTACTTGAAGCCATATTTGTTAGAGTGCCTGTATTATTATTGGTGGTTAAATCCATCAAGCTGGTTCCACGACCACCATTCATATTATAATAAGCAACCAGGTTGCTTTCGCTCCCTGTAAGCTCTGTATACATATTGGCTTGTATCTCTGCTTGGGTTCTAGCATCATTCCAAATACGCACTTCGTCAATTTTGCCATCAACATACCTTCCTGTATTTTGAAGATTTTCACCGATAGCAACTTTATATGCAGTATTATCTATGGTCGCTGTTACACCTGCGCTGGTACCATCAAGAGAACCATTAACGTAGATCATTAACTTATCATTATCATTATCAAACACTCCTACAATATGATGCCAACCGCCATCTGCTATATTTGTAGTACCAGTAATGTTTAGCGAACCGATGCCATTATTAATTGCAAAATTAAGTTTATCGGTACCATACGCTCTATGTAGTCTCCATGCCCCATCACCTTTTGCAACAAAGGCCTCCCATTCGTTAATAGCACCAAAATCATCTAATTTAATCCAAGCCTCGACTGTCATAGAAGAATTGGTAAAATCAAAATTAGAAATGTTAAAGCTGTAAAAGAATCGTGCACATCCCCTAAACTAACATAATCATTACTCCCATCAAAATCGAGTGCATTATTTTGGGCAAATAGCGACACGCCAAATAAACTGATAAATAAAAATCTTCTTAAATGCTTAACCATGCGGTTTATATCCTTTACTGATTAAAAAATTCGAAATAATACAAAACAATTATTAATGTGTCAATGATGAAAAATACCGACGTGTTTCTGCCATCACCTTGGGAGATAAAAGTAACGCTGATGTCATGGTTGGGATAGCCATAAGTGCAAACATGCCATCAATGAGATTTATAGCAATATCGATGGAAATCACAGAAGCCAACACTATCGAACCAACATAAAAATAATTGTAAAGAGGTTTAGCTTTAGTTCCGAAAAGATAACTGGTACACTTTCTTCCATAATAAGAATATCCAAACATAGTGGATAAACTAAAACTAAGTACGGCAATCACTAAAATAATTTCTCCAGTTATCCCTAATTCATGTTTAAACGCCATGACTGTAAGTGTGACACCATTATCCCCATGAAAATCAACTCCCGAAGCTAAAATGACAAAAGCTGTTATAGAACAAACAATTATCGTATCAATGAAAGGACCCATCATGGCCACCAGGCCTTCTCTCACTGGTTCTTTTGTTTTTGCCGCTCCATGAGCCATAACTTCTGTTCCTATCCCGGCTTCATTCGAAAATGCCGCACGCTTAATTCCTACAATAATTATAGAACCCAAAGCACCGCCCAAAACAGCATCGCCCGTAAAGGCGTCAGAAATAATAGATGAAAATATAGCAGGAATATCCGAAAAATGTTTTCCTAATATAACAATGGCAGCAGTCAAATACATAATCACCATAAAAGGAACCAATCTTGATGCTACTTTTCCAATACGTTTAATTCCACCAAAAATAACCAAAGATACAATCGCTGCTGCGATGATTCCAGTGAGTGCATCACCCGCCATGGGATTAGATGTAAATAAATCATTAGGTTGATAAAATAAATCACGCACAATTTGTGCCAATTGATTGGCTTGGAATAAAACTAAACAACCAATCAAACCCGCCACACTAAATAAAACTGCTAATGGACGAAATGCTTTGCCTAATCCTTCTTCAATGACATACATGGGACCGCCTTGCACTTCCCCGGTATCATCTTTTCCGCGATACATAATACTCAATGTGCATGTAAAATATTTTGTCGCCATTCCAATAATTGCACTCACCCACATCCAAAATAAAGCTCCAGGACCGCCCGTATGAATCGCCAATGCTACACCACCAATATTTCCCATTCCAACGGTACTGGCTAAAGCAGACGATAATGCTTCAAAATGAGAAATTTGCCCAGGATCATTTTCATCATCATATTTCCCACGTAATATTTGAATTGCATGTGGAAAATGGCGAAACGGAATAAAACGACTGTAAAAAGTAAAAAAGAATCCACCACCCACCAATAAGACAATGAGAGGTGTTCCCCACATAAATCCTGAAAAGGCAGACATTAAATTTTCTAGAACGGAAAAAACACTCATAAATATCCTTATTTGAAATAATAATTATTTGTTTACTGGTGAGGAAGTTAATCTCTGCCATTATCATAGTAAACGTATAATTAAAGCTTAAATCAGAATAAATATTAATTTTGAAAATGAATAGGGTTTTATTTCTTTTTAGGGAGAACTTTGTGGAAATTACAACTCTCTTCTATGAATAAACTCGACCAATATCTCATTCAACAATTTTGGGCAATCCTTGCTTTATCAGTATTGGGATTTGTTTCAATTTTTGTTATTGTAGATTTAATCGAAAATTTAGATCGATTTGTAGATAATAAAGTGCCTGCTGGAATTGTATTTCAATACTATATATACACACTACCCTGGTTTGTTAGTATCGGGCTTCCCATGTCTATGTTGATTTCAACGGTTTTCAGTTTAGGATCCATGGTGAAACGGAATGAATGGACCGCCATGAAGGCATCTGGAATTAGTCTCTATCGAGTAGCACTTCCCTTAATTCTTTCTGGATTATTTATAAGTGGCGCTTCCTTCGTTCTTGACAATCAATTGGTCGCTTATGGCAACGAAAAACGATTTGAAATCGATCGAGATTATGTAAAACGAAAGTCTCGCCATAAACTTCGAAATACATTGAAAAATATTTTTCTTCAAAAAAATACATCAACACATATTTCAATGGGAAGATATTATATTAAAAAATCTGTGGGACATGATTTAAGTGTAGTCGAATTGGGTGAATCAATTATTCAAAACCGAATTGATGCAAAAAAAATAAAATGGAATCCTGATTCATTAAAATGGAACCTAACAGGATATTCAATTCGTAATTTTGATGAAAATGGTGAAGTAACTCATGTTGCAATCAATGAGTCCGATACTCTCTTAGCATTGGGGTTTATGCCTGAAGAGATTCAACAACAAGCTCGAAAACCTGATGAATTAGATTATTTCAAACTCACTGAACGCATTCAGAAATTAAAAGAAAACGGCGTAGATACATTAAGATGGGAAGTCACTCGATATTTAAAAATATCTTTTGCCTTTACCAATCTAATTGTCGTTTTGTTTGGAATTCCTTTGGTTGTTTTAAAAGAGAAAAACAGTTTATCCTTTGGGGCGGGTGCAAGTGTATTTGTTATTTTCGGATATTACGCCTTCATCAAATTTGGACAATCTCTTGGATTTAATGGAATTGTTGATCCCCTACTATCCGCTTGGTTAGGGAATATTTTGTTCTTAACAGGCGGTATTCTCTTGCTTTGGAGAGCAAGAACATAAACCAATTTATACTTTAATTTTCTATTTTAGGAGAAGGCCCATTTTCAGGAATATTTGGTTCTTCTCGCTTTTTCCCAACAAAGGATATTCCGGTAGAAAAATTAAATCCTTTCATGGTATGGAGCCACATCCCATTTCTAAATGAGAAACCTAAATCAAAGATAACAGGACCTTTACGAATCCCAAATCCCATAGATAGCTCTTTCATATCCCCACCAGCCCAAGAATATCCAATTCGCATGGGTAAGGTTGAAATACCAGTCCATTCTGTTGCAATAGCCCATTTCCATTGCTGTCTTGCATAATATTTATTTTCAAAACCTGCGACTAAATCTGAAACAAATAGAAAATTATCTATTTGTTTCGAAACCCCAAGTCTAAAGGTAGCAGGGTATCTAGTTACAAATTCTGGTCGTTTTCCATTTTCCAATGTATCTACAAAAAAGACTGTCTCATTCGTAAATAAAGAATCATTTCCCAGTTGATCCATTCGAATAGTATCAATATTAAACGTATATAAAATAGACTCATTTAAATCTAAAGTATCTTCTCCAAATACAAACGGATAAAATTTTGAAGTAAGTGGATTAATACTTGCCGGCTCTGCTCCGCTTCCTTGATTCCAAGTAATTGTACCTAAAAGATTAATAAAAGATGCGCCAAATTGCCACCCATCAATAGGTCTTGAAACGACACCTATATCTAATCCGAAGCCTCCTCCACCAATTCCTTGACGAATAATGTATTTACCCGAACCATAAATTCCAAGATCATCCGTAATTAAATTTGCTGATGAAGAATCTTCATCAATCCCAAGATAAAATAATCCTTGTAAATATTTAGCTGTAATTCCAAAAGACATTGATTTAAAGGGAATTCCAAATGAAAAACCATATTCGTTCAATCCCACAATTTCATAATTAAATTCAAGATCAAGATTGGGCTTTTGCCCATTACCATAAAACATGAGTTCTAATAATCCCATTGGGAGACGATAGTTTTGTAAAATTACATTATTAGCTGTAAACGCCATATTCCCTTTTGAAATATTCAAAAAAGGAAGAGGCATATGAGAATCCACAAAAAATCCCAAACCATCTGCATCATCTAATTGATCAAATAGTGCATCTTTTTCAGCCATATCCAATGTATCACCACTATATTGCACAACATTTTCAATTGAAAAAAAGTTGCCCAATACACCAACATCCAATTGAAGCCCTTGAATCATAAAAGGATTATTTTGTTGTAGACCAATAATTCCGGGATTAAAGCCCACAGAAAATATTCCATCAGCAATTGTGGTATAAGCACCTGCCATCCCAACCATTCGCGGATCGCGTTTTGTTTGGGCTTGGAGCATGAACCAAGAAAAGATTATTATTGGAATGAGCCGTTTCATCGAAGGTCCCAACTGACCTTAGTCTTCTGTTTTAAATATTGATTAGACCGTCCCGGGTTCCTTATTTTTAAATAATGGCCATTAATATCACATGATTTTCCATCGGCTGAAATAATTTTAAGTCGCAGCGAATCTGTATCTAAAAGACCCGAACTCGACAAATCCCAATTATAGGATCCAGAATTATCTATATCACTATCTATGAGAGTCCAGTTAGTCGTTAAAACACAATATCCAGGTTTATAAGTATTGGTATCTCCACTGGTAGAATAATATAAATCCACAGATTCATCATCACTTAAGCCATAAGATTTCCAAAGAATATCATAACTCTCATTCGTATATAATGTTTGCCCACCATTGGGCCATGTTAATACCAATTCATTATTGACAGCTGCAAATGCACCAGAGCTACTTAACCTAAATGTAATGAATGAACTAATTTCTAAATAATCTTCCACTGATATAAATACGCCAACTGAATCTGTACCAGGCAAATGAAATCTTGGCATGGTATAATGACTACCAAAATCTGTTAATAAAAAGATTTGAGATGTGTCAATTGTACTTTCATAAATACCTGATCCTGGGACTGCAACCATTCCTTCAGGATATCCTGTTGTATCATTTGCACCATAGTAGGATTCGGGATTTGGTAGCAAAAATTTGAATAATGTATCAACATAAGAAATAACTGTATCTGTGCCAGACCCATTATATTTAACAATGTAAGGTAACGAGTCTATACATTCTGAATAATCTGTCATCACATTAAAAATGTAAATTTCTCCGCTATCCGGAGACAAGTCAGTACACCGTCTAACAATATATAAACTATCAGTCAAAGTCATCAATCCGCGGGCTGCTAATGAGTCTCTAAATATCCCTAATTGCGTTGCTGTCGTATCGGTAGGAAATAGAGAATCATTACTCATTAAGACTGATATTTCAGCTCCAAATGGTAATGCATTTGTAATATTAGACACAAGTTCAGTTTGAATCAAACTATTGCGAATCTTATAACGAGTATCGTGATCAAATTCTGAAATTTCTGTAGCACTTCCTCCCATAAATGTCATCGGTTCTAGTTGAAGAACGAAAGGGATAGTGACTCTAAACCCACCCGCAATGGCTTTATTGGCTTCTATTGACCCTCTTCCATCTACCTTAACTTCTGGCGTAATAATCAAGCTTACGGGATTGGAAGCAAGTAAATCAATAATAGATGAACATGTGTCACATGGAGTATTGGTCACAGAGTATGATGGTAAACTATCATGCACTGATTCATAAATTGTAATTGTTGTCCCAAGCTTACTCAGTGCAATAATCGTCATGGCAGTATCCAAATCAGAATCAGTCAAAGGAAAGCCAACTGTATCGATTATTACAGGGACATAAGTTAATTCTCCCAAGGAATTATATCCTTTAAACTCCATAATCATTTCTATGGGTAATCTTATTTGATTTTTGAATATAATTTCAAATACAGCTTCAGTAGGAATCGCTCCAGTAAATCCAGCCGGAAACTCTTGTTCTGTCGGTTCAGCAGGCATTTCCATATATAAATTTGCACCAATGGACGAAAATGATAACTGTTCTAATTCCATATTTAACGTAAACTCACCGAGAGGTGAGCCATCCAAAGGAATGGTTGCATTTTGCTCGGGGATTGTAATATCTAAAACTAAATCAAAACTCGTAAAAGCGCTATCAGGCCATCCGTCACCATCTAAATCTCCATCTGTACTTTGCAATGAATACCCACGCATATCAAATGTTTTATTTATTTCAACACCTTTTTTTAGTACCGTGTCAATTTTCACGGAATCGCTACCAGGAATGGGAGAGAAATTTTGAAAATTCAATAAAAAATTCATGTCAAACGGAAATGAGCTTGCCAAGTTACTAATAATCAATTTATTCTCATTATAATCAGCACCTTGGTTTTTTAATACATTGCGATAGATTTCCATTTTACTAATACCAGATTCAGACATGTCCATTTCTGGTAATTCCATGGCGGGCATATCAATTCCATCTGACATAGAATAATTATGTGTTGTCACATCAATACTATCGATGCCTCCCATCTGAAATGTCAGTTGAAAATCAACATACAAGGATCCAGCAGGAATTGTAACTACACCAGTAGCTGGTGTTAGAGACATATTTGTTGCCATATTTAAAAAACTTGTTAATCCTAATCCTGAAAGATTTGTTGTATCAGCATAAGTTTCGCCACTTGAAATAGTAGGCATTGTATTATGATTGGCTAAGGTGTCCGTTAATAGTAATGGATTATTCCCTGTGGCCATATTTGAAAAAACATTCTGAAGATTGGTGGGAAGACCATTGTTTTTAAATAGTGTTCTATACACACTATTAGTTTCGTGTGTTGCAATAATCAAAGTATCAATACTTGCAATAATTGCGGGATCATCAGGTAACGCTATAGATGAGAGTCCTAAATCTATGGTTGTATCCAACGCTGTTGATAATATGTTCATAACAGAATCAAATAAAGCCACAATTAACGAATTATAATTATCTGCCGACATATGCCTAATTGAATCATTTGGAAATGAAAATAAACGTCCTAAGGTATCACCTGTGGTTGTGTCAATAATACAAATGAGTGTATCCATTGAAAAAGGAGGTTCAGCAATAGGAATTGTCACGGAGTCACACCACTTTGCAGTATCCTGATAAATAGATGCATCATACAAAACAACATCTATTATTTGACTTATTACGATAGCAGGAAGTTCAATATCCATATTAATGCCTGCTATTTCACCCGAAGAAATTGCCTGATCAAGCCCAAGGGGAACTGCAGGAAGATCTGGAAGTTCAGTAGCTGGCATCGAACCTTCTTGAACGATTTTAAATCCAAGAGAATCATCAGTTAAGAATATTCCATTTGTAGAATCGGAAATATCCGACATTTCATACCGAGTTTGAACCAAAGGAATTTTTAAATCAAGATACCAAGTTGGCATTTCAAATTTTTCTGGAATATCAAAATCACACGCCACCGTCACCATCAAAAAGATGATTAAAAAAGCATGGAGAAATCCCGTCTTCAAACGAGAATTTGTTCTTTTTGGATTTACCTTCATTTTATTGCCAATAGTGAATGGACTTCCGCACCCAAATTTGTGAAATATTTCCGAGAGAACCAAAAACAAAAAACCCCACATTTACATGCAGGGTTTTATCCGTTTTTATTGAATCTTCATCAATATCTGTATTCTTCAGGTTTATATGGACCTTCTTTTGGAACGCTAATATAGTTAGCTTGATTGTCGGTCAACTGTGTTAATACTCCACCAAAACCTGATACCATTCCAGCTGCGACTTCTTCATCTAATTTTTTCGGCAAAACTTCAACTGTAATATTTGTCATTTTTTCTTTTGCCGATAAATCTGCAAATTTCGAATCAAATAAATGAATTTGGGCCAGGACTTGATTTGCAAAAGAACCATCCATAATACGAGATGGATGACCTGTAGCATTCCCTAGATTCACCAATCTTCCTTCAGAAAGTAAAATTAAAAAATCATTCCTATCTTCACTTCTAAATATGCGGTGAACTTGTGGTTTGACTTCATCCCATTCCCAATTATCTCGCATAAACTGAGTGTCAATTTCATTATCGAAGTGACCAATATTACATACCACTGCACCTGATTTTAGTGCTTTTAACATTGATTTATCACAAACGTTTATGTTACCTGTTGTTGTCACAATTAAATCCGTCTTTGAAAGTAATCCTATATTTACCCCTTCAATTGAATTGGTATTCACACCATTGTTATATGGAGAAATCACTTCAAACCCATCCATACAAGCTTGCATTGCACAAATTGGGTCAATTTCACTAATTCGAACAATCATACCTTCTTGACGAAGTGACTGAGCAGATCCTTTTCCTACATCGCCATACCCAATGACCAAAGCTTTTTTCCCGGACATAAGCATATCAGTTCCACGCTTTATTGCGTCATTCAACGAATGACGGCATCCGTATTTATTGTCATTTTTTGATTTTGTAACGGAATCATTGACATTAATAGCTGGAACTTTAAGTGTCCCATTCTCTACCATTTCTAATAAACGATGTACACCAGTGGTTGTTTCTTCACTAATACCATGAATATTATCTAGCATTTCAGGGAAATCTTCATGTAGCATTTGGGTCAAATCTCCACCATCATCCAATACTATATTTGCATTCCAAGGTTTACCATCTTTTAGGATAGTTTGCTCAATACACCAAAGGAACTCTTCTTCTGTTTCTCCCTTCCAAGCAAATGTTGGAATATCTGCTGCAACCATTGCTGCAGCGGCATGATCTTGTGTTGAGAAAATATTACAGGATGACCACCTAACTTGTGCGCCCAAATCAACTAACGTTTCCATCAAGACTGCAGTTTGAATTGTCATATGAATACAACCCAATATATTCGCGCCCGCTAAGGGTTGAACTTTTTTGTATTTTTCACGAAGCGTCATGAGTGCAGGCATTTCTGCTTCTGCAAGTTCCACTTCTTTTCGACCAAATTCAGCCAATGTTAAATCGGCGACTTTATAGTCTTTGTTTTCTATTGTACCATTGTTCATTTTTATCTCCATTTATGATAATATGAAAAAAAATGAACGTCGTTATAAAAGCCAAGCCTGATAGAAAAAAATCTAATGCAACGCCCCTTGGCAAGATTGATATTAGATCATTCTACGATAGATGATGATCTTTTATTGCTTGAACTTGATCTGTTTTCTCCCACGTAAATAAGTCCAATTCTCGACCAAAATGGCCATAAGCAGATGTTGGACGATATCGTGGAAATTTCAATTTAAGATGGGCAATAATTTCACCTGGCTTTAGTGGAAAAATGTCTTTGACTAATTCTGTCAAAACTTCATCTGATATTTTTGCAGTGCCAAAAGATTGGACATAAACAGATGTGGGATCAGCTACACCAATACCGTATGATAATTGAACTTCACATTTATCTGCAATCCCAGCTGCCACAATATTCTTAGCAATATAACGAGCCATATATGTCGCGGAACGATCAACTTTTGATGGATCTTTACCTGAAAAGGCACCACCACCATGAGGCGCATAACCACCATATGTATCAACAATAATTTTTCGCCCTGTTAGGCCAGTATCTGCTGATGGACCACCATGGACAAATCTTCCAGTACCATTCACAATAAAACCTTTTTCGTATGGATAACCATAATGCTCTAAAATTGGAATAATAATGTGTTCAATTACTTCGGATTTTACAAATGCATTTTCTTCATCTTCGTTTTCGAATTTGTTAAGCATATCGTCATGTTGTGTTGCTATCACCACTTGACTTATACTGATTGGTTTCCCATTTACATATTTAACTGATACTTGAGATTTTCCATCTGGACGGAGCCAAGGTAAAGTACCAATTTTTCGAACTTCGGTTAATTTTTCTGTTAAGCGATGAGCCATCTGAATTGGTAGTGGCATAAGTTCGGGTGTTTCATTACAGGCAAATCCAAACATGAGTCCCTGATCTCCTGCACCTTGTTCTTCTGCCGATACCTGACTTACACCTTGAGAAATTTCTTTAGATTGTTCTTGAATGGCTGATATAACTTTAACTGTTTTTTGATCCATTCCATCTGTGAAATCATTATATCCAATATCATTTAATGTATCTTTTACAACACGTTCAACATCAACAAAACCTTCTGTTGTAATTTCACCAGCAACAACAACCATGCCTTCTGTTGCTAAAGTTTCACATGCAACCCGTGAGTTAGGATCTTGTTCTAATAATGTATCTAATACAGCATCAGATATAGCATCGCAAACTTTGTCCGGATGACCTTCTGTAACAGATTCTGATGTAAAATAAAATTCACTCATATTTTTTTCCTAATTTCTTAAAATTCGCTTTAACTAATAAACCTATAAAATTTGGTGCGAAAATTACCAAATTCTTATTATGAATACTGCTGTGATTTGATACAGAATTCCCGATAAATCCGAGCTAATTCCTGTAACATTTCTACGGATGATTGAAAATTATAAGACATAATATGCTCTACATTTAATCCAATCGGGACTTTTAAGTTTTTTTCACTTATCGAGTCGAGTGTATCATTCAATACTTCTATTGCAACATCTAATGATCTTTCTGTCATAGACCCAGGCCTAGCGTGAAGGTAGCGTTCTGTTTCCGTTGGGATATCAACGCCTAGCCATTTTAAAAAATCAATATTTTTTTGAGATGATACAGGTGCAAAACTCAATAATAGTCGACGAGGAAATGTATTGAGTTCATCACATCGATTTTGATAATTCTCAATCATTTTCACAATATTACCAGAATCATATAACACCTGCGTTGTAAAAAACTCTGATCCATTTTCACTTTTCTTAATTAAATTTTTTGATTCAGTATTCCGACTCGGTATAGCTATTCCACCACAGAAAATATCTCCACCATTGTTATTGAATTCTCTCGATACAGACTTTAAAACTTCATTGACTGATGGCCCGGGGTAATCAACATTACTCGATTCACCTCCTACGATAATCATGTTTTCAATTTCATATTCTTTATTTGTTTCTTCCATCCATTTCATTTGAACATCATAAGATTCATGGACCACAACGCGATTGATAATAGCTTCCACCCCAACAATATCTTGTAAAAGTCGACCAAATTCACGCGGTTCTCCTCGCTTTTGATTTGCAACCGGTCGTTCTCCTCTCCCTTCTTCATCAAGGACTTCTGGAATATTAATTGCATCAATATGTGTTTGAGATAGCAATGAACTAATTATCTCGGCATAGGAATTCAACGTTCCGTCTTTTTCACGTGGCGGTAAAATTTCATAAGCCACAACCGGTCGTTGCGGCTTTTTTATTTTATCTCGTATTCTCATTATTTTTGTCTCGAATTATTTTTTATTTTTTAATACGCTAAAATATTTAGCATCAGGATGAGAAAAATACCAACCACAGACTGATGCCGTTGGAAACATAGCTCGCGTTTCGGTTAAAGAAACACCAATAGACTTTTCCACTTCTATGAGTTTCCATATTTTATCTTTCTCTGCGTGATCCGGGCAACTAGGATATCCTGGTGCAGGTCGAATACCTTGATATTTTTCTCGAATCAAATCTTCAGATGAACTATTTTCATTTGAACCATAACCCCAATCTTTTTTCCGAACTTTTTCATGAAGCCATTCAGATGCCGCTTCTACAAATCTATCTGCCAATACTTTCGCCATAATAGCATTATAATCATCGTGATCCGCTTCAAATTTTTCCACTATTTTATCCAAACCATGACCAGCAGTAACAGCAAATACTCCAATATAATCATTGTTTGGTGATATAAAATCAGCGAGAGAATAATTAGGCTTATTTCCTTTGTCAATTAATTGACGAGGAAAATTAAACGTTATTCCATGTTCGGGAAGGTTTATTTTTTCCTGATCGGGTTCTGCGGGAAATAACCCAATTACAGCCTTAGCGGTAATTGATTTATTTTGGATAAAATTTTCCATCATTTCTTGAGCATCTTTAAAAAGTTTTGATGCTTCAACACCTTTTTGAGCATCACTCAATAAGTCCGGATAGGTACCCTTAAATTCCCAGGCATGGAAAAAAGGTGACCAATCAATGTACTCTTTTAAATCATTTAATGAGATTGATTCAATTGTTTGAATACCCATTTTTTGTGGGCGCACTGGATGATAAGCTAATTTAGGTTTTCTACTTCTAGCATCTCTAATTGAAAGTTGTTTCACCTTTAATTGATTTTGATAAAAAGTATCGCGAATAGTTTCATATTCACTTTTTGTAGCATCCATTAATTCTTTTTTCTTATTTGGATTTAATAATCTGCTTACAACTCCTACACACCGGCTTGCATCAATAACATGAAGCACAGATGCTGAATATTTTTCTTCAATTTTTACGGCAGTATGTTTTCTGCTCGTAGTCGCTCCACCAATCAATAAAGGGACAACAAAATTTTGTCTTTCCATTTCGGAGGCAACATGAACCATCTCATCTAGACTTGGCGTAATTAAACCCGAAAGTCCAATAATATCTGCATTCACTTTTTTGGCTTCAGATAAAATTTTATCGGCTGAAACCATCACACCTAAATCGACAATATTATATCCATTGCAACCCAAAACAACGCCTACAATATTTTTACCAATATCATGAACATCACCTTTCACAGTTGCAAGCACAATGGTTCCATTTGATATATCCTTGAGTCCTTTTTCTTCCTTTTCTTTCTCAATAAAAGGAATCAAATGTGCAACAGACTTTTTCATAACTCTAGCTGATTTCACCACTTGGGGCAAAAACATTTTTCCAGCACCAAATAAATCTCCAACGCGATTCATTCCATCCATTAATGGACCTTCAATCACATCAATCGGACGCTCTAATTGAAGTCTCGCTTCTTCAGTGTCTTCAACAATAAACTTATCAATCCCTTCTACCAACGCATGGGATATTCTATCATTTATGGGTAAAGATCGCCATTCATTATTTACTTTTTTCTTTTGTTTACTCCCAATAAAATTTCCAGCCAGTACTACTAATTTATCCGTGGCATCAGGATGACGATTGAATAATACATCCTCAATTGCATCACGAAAAATTGGTTCAATATCATCATAAACAACTAATTGGCCAGCATTTATGATTCCCATATCCATTCCATGTTGAATAGCATGAAAAAGAAAACATGAATGCATTGCTTCACGAACGCCATTATTTCCACGGAATGAAAAGGAAAGATTACTCACGCCACCACTCACATGAACCAATGGCATTTTTTCTTTGATGGTTTTTGTCGCATCAATATATGCTTTTCCATATTGATTATGTTCTTCAATCCCGGTTGCGACTGCAAATATATTGGGATCAAAAATAATATCTTCAGGATTCAGCCTAACATCTTCTGTTAATATTATATATGCTCGTTGACAAATGCTCACTTTTCGTTCATATGTATCTGCTTGCCCCTGTTCATCAAATGCCATAACAACAACAGATGCACCATACTTTTTCACCAGTTTTGCATGATGAATAAATTCATCTTCCCCCTCTTTTAAGGAAATAGAATTCACGACTCCCTTGCCTTGAATATTTTTTAAACCTGTTTCAATCACGCTCCATTTTGAAGAATCAATCATAATGGGCACTTTTGAGATCTCCGGTTCCGCAGCTATGAGCCGAAGAAATTTCTCCATTGCTTTTTCAGAATCAATTAAACCTTCATCCATGTTTACATCAATAATTTGAGCACCGTTTTCAACTTGTTCTCGTGCAACCGTCAATGCTTCATCATAATTATCTTCTTTAATTAATCTTCTGAATTTCGCTGAGCCTGTAACATTGGTTCTTTCACCCACATTGATAAAATTTGATTCAGGCCGAATAATGAGTGGTTCTAATCCACTTAACTTTGTTAAGGGTTTTAAGAGTGGAATTTCACGTGGTAATAAATCTTGAACTGATATTGAAAAGGCGGATATAAACTCTGGAGTTGTACCGCAACAGCCACCCACAATATTAACTAATCCTGCTTCAGAAAATTCCTTTAGGAATCCAGACATTTGATCTGGTGTTTCATCATATCCACCAAATTCGTTGGGAAGACCAGCATTGGGATAAACCAATATATTTGTGTCAGCTATTTGAGAAAGCGCATCCACATAAGGTCTAATCTGTTCTGCCCCTAGGGCGCAATTAAGACCCACAGCCAATAGATTGACATGTCGTATTGAATGCCAGAACGCTTCAACAGTTTGTCCTGAAAGTAATCTGCCACTGGCATCAGTTATAGTTCCTGAAACCATTAATGGAATTTCATTTCCTGTATCTTCGTACATAGATTGAATTCCGAATAAGGCTGCTTTACAATTCAACGTATCAAAAACGGTTTCTACCATTAATACATCACAACCACCATCCATCAACCCTTTAGCTTGCTCGTAATAGGCATTTGCTAATTCATCGAAAGAGATATTACGGAAGCCTGGATTAGATACATCTGGACTCATGGATGCAGTTTTATTGGTTGGACCTAACGAGCCACAGACAAACCTTGGTTTATCGGGAGTTTTTTTTGAAAATTCATCGGCAACATTTCTTGCAATTTCTGCGGCTGCTTTATTTATCTCATAAACTAGATCTTCTGTTTGATAATCAGCTTGTGAAATGCTCGTTGCATTGAATGTATTAGTTTCAATGATATCTGCTCCACCTTCCAAATATGCCCGATGAATTTCACCAACGATATCTGGACGAGTTAAACAAAGAAAATCATTATTCCCTTTTAAATCACAAGGATGATTTTGAAACCGTTCACCACGGAAATCTGATTCTGAAAGCCCATAAGACTGAACCATGGTTCCCATGGCACCGTCCAAGACAAGAATTCTGTTTTTTAAATTATCTTTTAAATTTTGCATAAAAAAAGCCGGCACTAAAGTCCGGCTTCTTTTAAAATGACCGTTTTAGCGCATATTTAACGTCGTGGCAATAAGGTACAAATCACGACGGCATAAAATTAAGTAAACTCTAAGTGAGTTCAAATAATTTTCAACATAATGTTTATAAACTAATCTTCGTCAACATTAAGTCCATCACTTTTATGGTTTTGACTGATATCTTTATGCTTTTTTAGTTGATGCATTGTTTTTTCAACGGCAAGATCAATCGACTTTGTTAGCTTAGATGATACTGCTTTCGCAAAAAAATTATTACCCGGCACGGATAATTTAATTTCTACAGTATGCTCATTGTGTTCATGTTCTAAAATGATTTGGCAATGTGTTGCCCTTTCATTGTATTTCTTAAATTTTTCAACTTCTTTTTTTGCGTATTCGCGAACTGAATCTGCTGCATGAAAATGCCTTGCTGAAAATTCTATTACCATTTTTTTCTCCTTTGTTATTTAATTAAAACTATTTTCTGTGATTTTTGAAACGATTTTTTGCCAAAATACTTCACTTCCATGGAAATTTGTGTTAGAATCTGCGTATTCTATAAATTTTACTAAAATATACCGTGTCCTCATTTATTTAGTTTACTCGGTGCCCTACTAGTACAACATTATTCAACCTGCCGATGATTGCAACTACATCATCTTTTATGTCCACAGCCTTCAGCGAACTGAAAGGCTGGAGTTCTTCTAACACCTTCCAGTGCATGCCGTTAAAATGTGCTGCAAACCCATAAGCACCTACTACCATTATATCTCCAGCATGGTTTCCATCAATATCCCACACGAAATATTCCGGTAGATCCGGGACAAATTGCCAGACCATGTCTTCCCGGCTCTGCTGGAAAAAACCTGACCCTCCTACGTAAACCGGGGATGTTTCATCGAACCATACCGACATCAGGCTGCGATCCAGATTATAGTCCAAGGCATCTGTTACAGTAAAATTTGGATGAATCTGCAATAGGCGCTTTTCCGTTTCTTCATACAGTGTAGTAACCACACAATACACTTTTGTCTCCCCTGAATGCGAATCAACAACTCCCCAAATGTCATTTATGTTGTCATCCGTTAACGATGAGGCTAAAGATTGAAATATGCTACCATTATAATGTACAATGCTACCATTATAACCTACAAAATAGATATCAGAAGGTGAAGTACCCCAAATTGCTTCGATTGTGGGTTGACCGGGGTGCCCTCCATTGGTAGGAGTATATTTAATAAATGACTCACCATCATAATGGATAGGTGATCCATATTTCCCGAACCAGACATCATTATTTGAAAAAGCGAAAACAGACGTTATCCTTCCAAAAAATCCATTTGGAGCTATTCTATAGAATACCCACTTACTCCCATTCCAATGAGCAGCATTATAATAAGTTCCATCAGTATATATTTGTCCTACCACCCAAATATTATTTTCATCAATTGTAGTGACATCATACAAGTAGCTCCCAAACTCTCCTAAAGTATCAATTACCCAAGTAAAGTTATGGCTAGTGGTGTCCATGGTTGTTACAGTCAAGGTTTCGCTTTCGCCAATTCGCTCTGTTACATTTTTCCAATAACCCTTGTAGGTGTAGCTTGTGTTTGGGTTCAGTCCCGTGTCTTTTAAAAGTGTGTCCGATTGAAGTGAAAGCGTTTGAACGGTGGAATCATCTCTTGTGAGTTCAAAGGTAAACTGGGCAAGAGAATCTTCCGGACTTATGTTTAGGTTTACAGTGGTAACACCGGCAGAGTGGAGCGATAGGGTCAGATTGGTATTTTGCTCATCTTCAAATAAGAAACACGATGAGAAAAAGAGAAAAAAGATTGGGAGTGTTTTTTTCATTTTTTCTATTTTAATATATTAGCCTAATTTATTCATTGAATTTTCATTTTCCACGAATCAAATCATTGGTCCTGCATTTAATACTGCTACATCACCTAAATCATATTGTTTATAATTTTCTTGAAATTTTCGAACTAAATCTTTTGCTGTGGCATGGTACTCATTTAAATTATTCCAAGCACGTACAGGATTTAAGAGATTTGAATCTATATCCCCAAGTGTTTTTGGAATTTGAAATCCAAAATAAGGATCTATTTCAAATTTTGACTCTTCAATCTGTCCACCTAAAATAGAATTAACAATGTCTCGGGTTTTAGGAAGACTAAATCTATTCGCCCCTGACTTAGCACTGGCACCAACCCAACCCGTATTAACCATATATACATTTACATCATATTTTTCCATTTTCTCTTTCAGGAGCTCTGCATAACGCAATGGGTGAAGCGTTAAAAAAGGTCCACCAAAACATGGTGAAAACGTTGAAGTCGGTTCTGTAACACCCAATTCAGTTCCTGCTACTTTGGCAGTATATCCACTAATAAAATGATACATAGCTTGTTCTGCCGATAATTTTGCCACGGGAGGAAAAACCCCATAGGCATCACAAGTCAGAAAAATAATTTTTTCAGGATGCCCCGCTATACTAGGTTTTCCTTGACCGTTAACCGAATTATCAATATGATTTAATGGATAAGATACTCGCGTATTTTCTGTTTTAGATCCATCTGTAAAATCGATTTCCTTAGTCTCCGTATCATATACCACATTTTCTAATAAAGCACCTTCTCGAATTGCATTATAAATATCGGGTTCTTCTTCTTTATTCAGATTGATTACTTTTGCATAACATCCACCTTCAAAATTAAAAATGCCATTATCAGACCATCCATGTTCATCATCGCCTATTAACGGACGAACAGGATCCGTAGAAAGTGTCGTTTTTCCAGTACCGGACAATCCAAAAAAGATAGCTGGGTTTCCTCCATCTAAATAGACGTTTGCAGAACAATGCATCGATAAAATATCTTGTTGTGGTAATAAATAATGTAGAACAGAAAAAATGCCTTTTTTCATTTCACCGCCATATTCTGTCCCACCAATAATTGCAATCCGTTTCCCAAGATGGAATAAAATAAAAGTTTCAGAATTCATTCCCATTGATTCATAATCTTCATTGGCTACATCGGATGCATTAATTATGGTAAACTCGGGTAAAAATCCATCTAACTCTCCTTCTCCCGGGCGAATAAACATATTATGAACAAAATGAGCCTGCCATGCTTTTTTAGCTACAAGCCTGACATTCAAAGAGTAATCCGAATCTGCACCGGCAAATCCATCAAAAACATAAGTTTTACTCTCATCAGAATTGTTATAATAATCAACAACTTTTCGATAAAGTGTGTCAAATACATCTTCTGATATTTTTCGATTTACATCACCCCACCAAATTTTGTTTGATGAACTTGGCTCATCCACGATATATTTATCTTTAGGAGAACGACCTGTATAAATCCCTGTATCAACCATGGTTGCGCCCCGAAGTCCTATAACGCCTTCACCATTATTGACAATATCATTCACTAATGTTTTTACAGAAGAATTCTGATAAACATTTTTCAAATTGATTAGACCAATGTTATCTAATCCCAATTCATTTCCTGTTATTTTCATAATAATATATCCTTTTTATGATCCATGAGGATGTGCATTTTTATAAATAGCTTTCATTTTTTTTGGATTTACTTTTGTATATATCTGAGTAGATGAAATACTACTATGCCCCAGAAGTTCTTGAATAGATCGTATATCTGCGTCATTATCTAATAAATGAGTTCCAAAAGTATGTCGTAGCGTATGGGGACTCGCACCCTCGTTTCCGCCTAATACAGCTGTTAAATAAATTTTCACTCTTTGCTGAATGGTACGAACAGAAATCCGCTTTTCTCCTCGCCCAGTAAATAAGGGAGTATCCTGTGGTGACACCCAACTATGACCACGTTTATTTAAATAATTTTCCAAAGCAATTTTTGCTGGATCTCCAAAGGGTACAATTCGTTCTTTATTACCTTTACCGCGAACTTTTAATATTTTTTCATGCGGATTAATAGATCCAATATTTAGTCCAGTTAATTCACTAAGTCTGATTCCGGTAGCATAAAATAATTCAAGAATTGCCTTATCTCTTTTGCCAATACGACTTGTTGTGTCTGGCATAGCCATTAACTCTTCAATTTTATTGGATTGGACAAATGTTGGAATCCGTTTTTCTACTTTTGGTGTTTTAAGATGAATGGCTGGGTTATCAGAAATGACTTCAGCTTGAACAAGATATTTGAATAGAGATTTAATAGAAGCCAAACGTCTCGCAACGGTTTTTGCAGAATGGCCTAATTCGTATTCTTTTCCTAAATAATGACGAATCGCCTGGCGATCAATTAAATTAAAATCAGTGAGACATCGCGAGTCATATTTATAAATAAAAGAAATGAATTGATTTAAATCACGTTGATATGCATCAATTGTGTGGGCAGAGTACCCGCGTTCATGTTTAATATAATTAAGAAATTCTTTTAAAGTTTCTTCACCATTATTCATAAAAAGACTCAATTGCGTTGACTAAATTTAAAAAGTCTAGTGGCAATGATGCTTCAAAAATAACAGTTTTATTTGTGGTTGGATGTATAAACTCAATTCGACTTGCATGAAGTGCATGTCGATTAAATTTCTTCATTTCTTTTTTATAAAAGAGTGTGAATTCGGGTAAAAACCCTCGGGTTTTTGTTAGTCCGCCCCCATATTTTTCATCTCCAAAAATTGGATATCCTAAAAAGGTTGAATGAACACGGATTTGATGAGTACGTCCTGATTTAGGAAAAAAATCTACATGAGTTAAATGTCGAAATCGAGTTTTCACCTTAAAGTTGGTTATAGATGGTTTTCCATCTTCTTTGACTCTATAAGATGTGGGATCCTGCCTTTTTCGTGCAAGAGGTTGGTCTATTTCACCAGAATCGTTATCCCACAATCCCCATGTTAAAGCAGTATATTCTTTTTTTATTTCTCTATTTTGAAATTGAGAAGCCAAATGAACATGGGCTTTATTGGTTTTTGCAATAATCATAATTCCAGATGTATTTGCATCCAATCGATGAACAATACCAGGTCGGGTTTTTCCATTTAGATCTGATAATAGATTGAAATGATATATTAACCCATTCACCAAAGTTCCAGTTCTATTTCCTGTACCTGGGTGAACTACCAAGCCCGCTTGCTTATTAATGATAATAATATCATCATCTTCAAAAATAATATCCAAATCAATTTCTTCTGGTATTAACATTGAATCAGATTCTAATACTTTTGGCGGATCTACCTTGATTTCATCATTCAACTCGAGAGAATAACCGGTTTTTCTTTTTATTCCATTTACAAGAATATTTTCGGATCTTATCCAGCTTTGAATTTTGGAACGAGAATATTCTGTCAAGTGTGAAACTAAATATTTATCTAAGCGAAGACCCACATCTTCAGAATTTTGAATAAGGAATGAAATCAAGTCGGAGAATCTATATTCGGATTAGTTTCTTGTATTATAAATGAATGATAAATAAAAAGAGTCATTCCAATGGTGACTGCAGAATCAGCAATATTAAAAATATACCAGTGATAATTTCCAATCATAAAATCAAGGAAATCAACAACCTTACCATACATAATTCGATCAATTAAATTTCCAAAAGCACCGGAGAGAATAAGCGCTAAACCATATTTTATCAAAGGATGTCCATCTCTCTCTTTCCAAAGAAAACTAACAATAACCCCCGTAAGAATCACAGTTAAAACAAGGAGCACTATTTTACCTCCGGGCAAAGAAAGCCCAAATGCCATCCCATCATTTGTAACATAGGTAAAATGAAAGAAATCCTGAATAACAGGTATAGATTGATATAGGTTGAGCGAAGTTTTTATCGCAAACTTTGACCATTGATCAACGGCGATGATGGCTACAATGAGCCCAATGAGATTCATAAATAATTAACGTAAATTAAGTTTTTCTGACTCTTTACATTGAACACATTTTGTTGCATTAAGAACTTCTATCATTCTTTCTTCTGGGATCAATTCATCACACACTTTACAAATACCAAAAGTACCATCTTCTATTCGATCCAATGCTTGGTTAAGATATTTATGAAAATCAGTTCCTCGATTCATAAAATGAAATCCCTTCTCCCTCTCATAAGAATCCGTTCCTGCATCTGCCATGTGAAGACTATAAACTGAGTCTTGGGATAGCCCTGATTTCCCATGCGTATTGGTATCAAGGTTTTCCTTTATATCATCTAAATCACCCGAAACATCAGTGAGTTTGGCTTGAATACTTTTTTTGAATTTTTCAAGCTTAGTTTTAGAATATTTTTTTCCTGCCATGATATTTCCTTTATGCTTTTTTTAAATGAATACTATAAGATTTATTTTTCAATTCTATCGTCCCTGAATAATCAGGTTTTTCAAGAGTATCTATTATAGTATTCGTTAATGTTTCTGTTTTAAAATAAGAGTCAAATTTACGAATAGCTTCTGCAAATTGCCCATCTAAATCCCAAGAGATAGTTATACGGTCTTCTACTGCAAATCCAGCATCTTTTCTCATGTTTTGAACCGAACGAACAATATCTCTCACAATTCCTTCTAATAACAAATCTTCCGTTAATTCTAAGGAAAGTCCTACCGTGATTCCCCCTTGACTGGCAGCTGCAAATCCTTCTTCTGCCTCTGTTTCGATAAAAATATCTTCTCGAGTCAATTTGTATTTACCATTTTCTAATTCAATCAAATTTGATTTCTGTATTTCAGTCACTAAATCTGATGCATTTAACGATTCAAGTATGCCGCGAATTTCTGCCAATCCTTTTCCATATTTCTGCCCTAAGGTTCGAAGATTTGGTTTTATTTTATATGAAATAAGTTGGTCTGATTCTGTAATACGTTCAATCTTTTTCACATTCAATTCATCTAAAATAATTTCTTTATTATTTTCTACAAATTTTGCAACTGAATCATTTTCGACTGCAAATAACGCTTTAGACAAAGGTTGTCGAATTTTTTGGTTCGATTGGTTTCGAGCAGATCGCCCCAATTCAACCAATGTTTTTAATGCATCCACATTCTGAATTAAATCATGATCAATCCAAGTTTTATCTGCTTCTGGATATGAACATAAATGTACACTTTCTGGCATTCCATTTTCAGAATTAATAACCAAATTTTGATAAATTGATTCTGAAACAAATGGAAGAACAGGTGCAGTTATACGAATAACATTAGTCAATACATGATATAATGTTGCATAGGCAGTATTTTTATCATTATCATCTTCTGATTTCCAAAACCGCCTTCGATTCCTTCGAATATACCAATTTGATAAATCTTCCATGAATATTTCAAAAGATTTCATAAAGCCATCGACACGATATTCATCCAAGGAGTTTCTTCCATCTTGGATGAGTAAATGCAATTTGGCTAGAATCCATCTGTCTAGAATAGTTAAAGAAGCTTTTTCTAAAGGAAATTTTTCTGGATCAAATCCATCAACTGCGGCATAGGTCGCATAAAAGGAATAAACATTCCAAAGTGTGATTAATTTTTTTCGGACTTCATCTGCGGCATCATAGCCAAATAATAAGTTATGTTCCACATTTTGCAAGGCATACATCCACCGCATAACATCTACGCCCATTTTTTCTGCAGCATCATCAAACCAAATTGCATTTCCCCAACTTTTATGCATCTCTCGCCCAGTTTGGTCTTTGACCAAAGCATGCCCAAGTAATGTTTTGAAAGGCGCAACACCCTCAAGTTCAGCTGACATAGCAAGCATGGAATAGAACCAATTTCTGAATTGGCCAGGGAAGCATTCTGTAACAAAATCACCTGGAAACCAATCTTTCCAATAATCACGATCAGTGTTGTATTTCAATGTTGAGAAAGGAACTATACCAGCATCCAACCAAGGGTTGCCAACATCTTTTATTCTAGTTCCAATTAACCCAGTTTCAGGATGTTTGATTTTCACATTATCAATCCAGGGACGATGAGGTGAATTCCCATCAAATTCTTCCCATCCTTCTACAGCTAATTCTTTTAATTCTTCTTTAGAACCAATAACATAAAATGAATCATCTTCAAACGTCCATATTGGAAGCGCCAATCCCCAAAATCGTTTTTTGGAAATCATCCAATCACCCATATTATTTAGCCATTCATGTTCTCTTTCTTCTCCCCATTCAGGAATCCAATTAATATCATTAACAACTTTTTTTATTTTATCACGCCAATCCATATTGATATACCATTCATCAACAAGTCGAAAAACCAATTCGTCTCCGGATCGCCAACAATGAGGATAAACGTGGGGATAATCTTCAACATGAACAAGGAATCCTCTCTCTTTCAAATCTTTAATAATTGCATCTGTGGTAGACTTATCTGTTGCCAGCTTCCCCGATAACCATCCAAATTTTTCAATAAATTTAGATTCATCGTTCAAAGGTGCAATATTAACTAAATTAAGTTTTTTCCCAACTTTGTGATCTATATCACCACATCCTGGTGCCATATGAACTATGCCAGTACCTTCTCCACCCACCACAATATCATTTCCAATCCCATCTTTTCCAGGATCAACCACTTGATGAAGTTTTTTAGATGTTATACCTTTTTCTTTTAAATTTTCATCTACAATAGGATACCCGCCAGGTTCAGACTGTGCTTCAAAATCATCAAATGGGCCTTCATATTCCCATCCAAGCATTTCTGCTCCTTTAATAATTCCACACTCTTCGTATCCGCCTCTTTCCTTAAACATTTGAGCAATCGTTTTCAATTTCTGAACACCTTCAACCCATTGCTTTTTATCTTTAAACTGTTTATCCAATCGCTGAAATTCTAAATTTTCTTTTGCAAAATAATAAAAAGATCCGTCATGAGCTTTCAACTTCACATAATCCAAATTTACATTTACGCCTACAACCACATTCGATGATAAGGTCCAAGGAGTTGTTGTCCAAACTAAAAGATATTCATTCTCTCGGCCTTTTATAGGAAAACGAACAAATACTGATTTATGAGCGACTAATTTTCGACCTTCAATAATCTCCATTTGAGAATAAGATGTGCCGGACCGACCACTCCAAGGCACAACATCATTTCCACGATAAATTTTACCTTCTGACCATAATTTTTTCAAAAATGACCAAATAGTATAATTATTTTCATCTGACATTGTATAGTATGAATTATCCCAATCCATCCAATAACCAAGGCGCTTAGACTGTTCAGATTGAATCCTAGAATATTTTATAACTCGTTCCTTACAGAGACTTACAAACTTCTCAATTCCAAATTCTTCAACTTCTCTTTTGGTTTTAAATCCTAATTCTTTTTCAACTTCGACTTCAACCCAAAGCCCTTGACAATCAAATCCATTTTGATATCGAAGCTCATGACCTAACATGGCTTTATATCGATTATATATATCCTTTAAGGAACGTCCCCAAGCATGATGGACTCCCATTGGGTTATTTGCCGTAATAGGACCATCTATAAAACTCCACTTGGGTTTACCCTTATTTTGTTTTCTTAGTTTTTCAAAAATATCGCGATCTTCCCAGAAATCCAGGATGTCATGTTCCGCAGCGATAAAGTCGACTTTTGTATTTACTTTTTTTATGCTCATAAGTTTCTATTATTTATATAAAAATGTGACGGGGAAATTATCTATATTTTCCCTAGATAGTCACGGTTGATTTTCAAATAAAAAATGCCCCGTCAGGAGCATTTTATTTTTAATGAACTATTTTTCTAATAATTCAAAGTAAAAAATCTGGATTTTCCATTCGGTTTTTTAACCAGAATTAAAATTGCACCATTATTTTGAGAGCTATTTGCCATCCTTTCAAAATCTGATATGGTTAAAACTTTTTCTGTTCCCACTCGTTTTATAATATCCCCTTCTCGAATTCCCTTTTCAAAAGCTTCGCTGTCAGGATCTATTTGGGTAATAACAAGTGCATTATCAGATGACAAATTATATTTTTCACGTAAATTATGATTTATTTTTTTCAACTCGAAGCCAAATCTATCCAATTTCATTTTTCTTTGATTTGAATACTGCTGAGGGTTTTTTGGTAATTCCTGTAAAACAACTTGGACTATTTGCTGTGCACCATCTCTAATTATTTTAACCCGACTATTATTTTGAGGAGCAGTTAAAGAAACTACATTCTTCAAATTTGCAGGATTTGTAATGAGTTCTCCATTAAATTCAATAATGACATCACCTTCCTGAATACCGCTTAACATTGCGGGACTATCATCCACAACATCTGTAATCAGAGCGCCATTTCTTGTTTGGAGGTTTAATGCTTGCGATGTTTCATAATCTAGCTCCTGAATAATAACACCCAGCCATGATCGTGTTACAAAGCCATTATCAATGAGATCAGACATAATTCTTTTTGCCATATTAGATGGAATAGCAAAACCAACTCCACGATTAGCTCTATCATATCCACCTGTTGCGATGGCAGTATTTATTCCAATAAGTTCACCATCCATATTTAATAAGGCTCCACCGCTATTTCCAGGATTGATTGCAGCATCTGTTTGAATAAAATCTTCATAACTCTGGGTATTCATAATATTACTCCTCCCTAAGGCAGAAATAATTCCTGTTGTCACAGTATGACTTAAATTCTCTGAAAATGGGCTTCCCACAGCCATAACCCACTCTCCAACACGAATTACATCTGAATCACCTAAATCTATCTCAGTGAGTTCTGAAGCTTCTATTTTTAATACTGCTAAATCAGTTTTAGGGTCTGTTCCCACTATAGTTGCATCAAATTCTCTTTTATCCATGAGTTTAATTCGAATTGCGTCCATATCATTAACAACATGATTATTAGTAAGAATATATCCGTTTTTTCCATCGATAATTACACCTGAGCCTAAGGCTTTTGTTTTATAATCTTGTGGCGGTTGGTTTCGATGATAAAAAAAATATCCGTTATCATCAACTTGTCCTTTAGAAATAATCTTATCTGCAATAATAGTCACCACAGCAGGCTTAGCCTTTTCAGCAACATCGGCAAGAGCTTTACTGAATTGTTTTACAACAGAATTTTGAGCTGTTAATCCACTTAATAATAAAATAATACTAAAAAATCTTTTCATATTTTGTATCTCATTTTAGATACTTGAATGTCTAAAAACTTATCCAAGTTCCAATAAAAATAAAAAACCCTCATATTTCTACAAGGGCTTTCTATTAACGATTTTATAGGATTATTTTAAGAATAACATTTTCTTTGTTGCATGAAATTCACTTGTTTGAATTGAGTAAAAATACATTCCTGTTGCAACTTGACTTCCCATATCATTGGTACCATCCCAAACTATAGCATGATATCCAGGCGTCATTTCATTTGAAGAAAGTGTCCTGATTTTTTGTCCCATCAAATTGTAAATCGCAAGATAAACATTTCCAGCTTCAGGAAGGTCAAATTGGATTTCTGTAGACGGGTTGAATGGGTTTGGAAAATTTTGATGTAACGCAAATTCGCCCGGAATCACTTTAACTTCGGATGAATTTGTTCGTGTTACAAATTTAATTAAAGACCCATTTCCACCAGCAAGATTAATACCATCAATTGAAACATTGGCAACATCACGTTCATCTCCTGTAAATTGAACAGGGATAGTCATAAACGTTGATTGAATAGCTTCAATTTGGCCTCCTTCTAGATTTGCAGCCAATACTTTCAATTTACCTGGTTCAATTTCTGTATAAGATAACATTACATTTTCTTGGAAAAGAGGTAAAGTCGGTGACAATACATTAATTAATGAAGGGTTGAATTCTAAAATAAATTCAATACCACGAATAGGACTATTGTATTCTATGTCAAAATTCAATACTGAATTATCATAATCAGTGAAAAGGTCAATAAATGCTGTTTCATTTGCATCGAATTCAATTGTTCTTCCAGTTCCACCAAATATAATATCCACAATCATGACAACATCAGCAATGTTAATTGATTGATCCATATTCACATCAACATTTCTAAATTGATCTTCAGAAGGCATATCAATATCAAGAATAAAATCAATAACGGCTAGTATATCAGAAATATCCACATCACTGTCAAAATCCGAATCACCTAATTTAAAGGGAACAGAACAAGCTATATTAGAATGACGAGATTCTAAATCTCCATAATTATCCGTTGCCCAATAAGCGGATATATTATAGCAATATTCCAAATAATTTGGACTTGCACTCACTGTGGCAAATGTATCATTTGTAGCAACAACAAAGGTTTCATTATCATTCTCATCAACACTATAAACTCGATACTCTATCAAATCATCTCTATCTACATTCGTTGGAGATGGATTTACAGGTATATACAATTCATTTAATTGTGTCATAAAATCGGGATAAACAATATCAGTTTCAGTAACAGATTCATCTGAATTATAATTAGAAAATCGCCCAATTGAAACTAAAGGTTCCTCAATCCTGTCTCCTGAAGAAGAAAGAGCATAATTTGAACGACCAGGTGCTCCCATAAATTGTGCAAGAATACCAAAATCCCCCGTTAAACCTGGATCTCCAGCTACTACATCAAAAATAGTTCCCCATTCACCACCTGTCGATACCCAATTCCTATCATAATACTCAGGAGATTGAGGCTCATTGTCATTAGCAATGGCTAAAAAACCAGAACTATTCTCATTAACGACGATATAAATATCACCAGAAGTGATTTCTACCCCTACTCCTGAAACATCAAATTCATATTGAACAAGTTCATCTGGAGCAGATAAATCAGCCGATGGGACAAGATTAATTGGGTCTCCTACGGGGCCAATTAATAAACCATCAGGGTCAAGATAAACATCAATCGATGCACCCACAGCTGATGCACCTCCTTGTAAGGACACAACAAAACCTGTGAGCATAGCAGGATAATTTGATGGCGTAAACCTTACGCTAAATTGACATGTACCACCACATCCTATTTGCCCTTCTAACACTTCATCGTAATAAGCAAGATCATATAATGCGACTCCACCAGGTGTTCTCCATTCTAAATAAATTTCTTCGTCTAACGGGGATGCATTTAACCCAACAGGACTAGGCATATCAGGACTCAAAACAAAATTTTGAGTTGTAGGGTCTGCTTGTGCTAATACTTCCACATCTTCATTCGATGAATAAAACCCCGATCGTCTTGCCATGATTGGGTTTATTCCCACATCTAAATTCCATAGTGTATATGAACCGTCCAAATCTGTTGTATCTGAAACGCCTCCAGATGAAACTATCACACTATCTAAAGCAGCTCCATTGGGATCAGAAATAATTCCGGTAACATCGCCAAAAACATAAATGGATTGTACAATTACCGTTAAAGGAGAACTCTCATAATTTATATCCCCTTCAGCTCCTTCATAAACAGAAGTAACTCCCAATGTATATTCTACTTCATTATCTAGACCATAAACAGTATACCCAGTTGTATCAAAAATATCTGTATTATCCAAAACATTATCTAAATATACATTATATCCAAGAAAGTCATATTCATTGCGGCTAGTTCTACTAGCTGATGTCACTGAAAAATTATCAATCAGATACGAATTTATATCATACGTTGTAGCGCCATATGCATGAAAACGAACTTGGATATTTTCAGATAAACCTGATACTTCATAAGTGAAATTTGTAAACGGAAAATCTTCACCCGAATTATCTAATGCTTCCAATACGGTCCAATCAGCATCAGATCCGGTTTTATACTCAATCGATAAAAATTCTGCACCTGACGTAGCCCAATTATCAAATTCAAAATCGAAAGAGACAGAAACTTCTGTTAAATCACCTAAAGGTAAGACAGGCGCATATAAACTTTGGTCATATTCTTGAACAGATGGACTCCAATTAAATCGAAAACATGGTGTTGGGTTACCACCAATATCATCATAAATCCAATTCTCTCCACCATCAACCAACCAAAGATCAAGTAAGCCACCTTCGTCAAAACTTTCTTCATAGGGAATCCCTAAAACTAATACATCTGGTGATGTCCAATAAATCGAGACTTCTTCATCCCAAACTTCTGCATAAAGATTAGTTGGAGGCATAGGGTCAAAAGTACTTGGTGTTGCACATTCTGTATTGGTTGCTTCTGATTCACCTTCATCATAAACAGTTGTTACATAATAACAAAATTCTTCACCATTGATTAATGAACCATGCGTATAGCTTAATTCTGTTGTTTCAGTTAAAATTGAATTATTAGAAGCATTATATACTCGATATGCGGTAAAAGTACCACATTCTTCAGGTATTTCCCTGGATGAATTATTTTGAACTGTATATCGTAATGGATCTGTAACGATGATTGTAAAATCAGCAATTAAACTTTGGTCCAATCCCTGTTCTTCCATCTTTGTAATTTCAATTGGCCATACCGTTTTAATGGAGTTATTTACGTATCCATTGCTTTCATTTCGGCCTACAACACTTACAGATAATTCATAATTCCCGATTGCCCCACCATATCCATCTACAACTACATAATATTGACCTGGTTGTAAAGTAACACCCATGAGGGAAGAAAATAGTCCATTAACTTCGCACGTAAAATCATCATTATAATTCCCCGTAGATGTTGGTGTTAGACAATCTTGTCCATTCGTGAAAATTTCAAGTTTTGTATCATAGTCAGTATTTTCACTACATAAGGTAAAATCAAATGTTGTTGCCTCACTTACATTTAATGTATAAGCAACATCCTCTCCTTGTGACCCTGCTACAGGCCAATCATCGCCCATTCCAGAATTATTACCTTGATGTGAAAAAGGTAATGCATCTATGGCGAAATCACCACAACCAATATTACCGATTGGTTCTCCCCAAGCGATTATATTTTCTTGATCCCCACCAAAAACAGTCAATCCAGCCGGAGGACATAGTTCTTCTTGAGCAAACAAGTTTATACTGAATAAAAAGGATATGATTGGTACGATTAACTTTTTAGACACGGTAGTATCTCCTAATAAGTATTATTAAAAAAATAACTTGGTTCATAGTATTAAAGAACTTTGGATACGCAAATTTAATGAAACTCACCTACTTTTCAATCAATTTTATCTAGAAGATTTACTGATAAATGGAGCATTAATAATCTATAAACTTTTTTGCAAACTAATAATCCAATTTCTCCAATCTATATGTGGATTATTATATGCTTTATCAGGTAAAATATAAAATGGTAAATCAAATCGTACATACAATTCCTTTTCAAAAATATTAGTATTGAACCGTAGTCCTACACCTGCATCTCCGAGAGTTCTTGATATATATTTCGAGGTCATTTCCCCTGTATCTTGATTCAATTTATCCCAAAACAATCCACCATCAACAAATAATGCAAATTCAATTCCAAGATTCAACTTACTAATTGACTTTACAATACTAACTTCAGAAGAGAATGCAGCCAATGCATCTGCCATTCTTACTTCTTCGCCAACAAACCCACGTAGATTCCCATCCCCAGGTAAATGATAATGGCTCACCAAAGATTCACCTTCTGACACTTCTAGTCCATATAATTGATCAACAAGGTAATTTTTTCGCACCATATCATTGGAACTATTTCCTTCAATATTATAGCCTTCTTGACCTGGAATGCCTTTTTTATCAGCCCATATTTTTCCAATAATAAATCGTTCATTTATTTTGAACATTTTCTTCCGAGCAGTGTAGGTACCTGTTGCAGTTAATCTTGTAAAATTCCAATCAGATAAACTTCCCAGAGATGATGCACCATTCACTTTCATATCAACAGGGCCTAATTCTGACGACCATTCTAAATATCCAACACCTAATTTTCCACTAGAATCATACCCCAAAGATTTAGCGCGAGTACTGTCGGATTTGGGTTGAATATAGAATCCCAATGAAAATGTATGGGTAGAAGTTCGGCTATAAACACGATTCCATTGTTTTTCAATTTCACCACCAAATTCTAATACCCCTGGGCGATCAAAAGCCCAATAATGAAAGGTTGTTCTAGGAAAGTAGTGAACTGCTTGACGCCAGCCACCTAAATACCAATAAAGATCATGAGTTTCGTAAGCATAATTAGCTTGAACGGACGTTCCTTCGTAGGGACCATAATCAAAATCCAAAGTTAACCCCGGCGCAAAACCTGAAGTATTGGGATGATAATAAAAGTTTGGCATCCAACTAATAACATATGCATCTCGAGGATTATGCCAAAGTCCCGGCCAAGCAAACAAAATGGTTTTTTTCATATCTGTTGAATTATTTCTATAATCCAAATCAACAGTTTGAACATCAGGGTCGATTGTAACAGAAATAGGTTTTTTATCTACGGAGTACGTAAATATATCATCATATCGCCAGAGATGATTTTTCCACCATCTTCGATTTGTAGTACCATCATCAAATTTAGTTTCAACAAGTAGTGGTAAAAATCGTTTACCAATTGCTTTTATTCCTAAATTGACAGTCCAAGTTCCATCTATATTTTTTTGTGTTTTGAAAGATGAAATTCCATAATCCAAATGATGAGTTGTGTGAAGCCATGGGTCAAAGAACCAATCTAGCTCTCTATCGGTAAACTCTTCAATTGCGGAGACAAATCTTTGTTCATTTACATGCTTCAATTTCCATTTATCATAATAATGTTGAATGGCAGCATAATAAAGCGAATCACCCAAAACATATTTTAATTCAGTTAGCATCAATGATGGTTTCGTATAAGCATTTCGCCCATAAGCAGACCCATTATTAAAAAGATAAGACGATCGACTGATATTTTCATCATGACCACTTCTCATAAATGTAATGGTTCTCCATTGATCAGAATGAAGGTCATTATCAAGCGGCCAATATTTCTTTGGAAATTGGGATAAATCCTCATGCAGTTTTAATTCAAAACCATGATCACCATAACGATTCATTAAATAATGAGATGTTTGTGTACTTGTAAATCCTTCATCCAACCAAGGAGAATCCACCTCATTATTTGCTAAAATTCCATAAAAATAAATATGACCATATTCATGTACAATTAGACCTTCACTTTCTCTGCCATTCATCACCAACATAGGATATTCCATTCCACCATTTTTAACTCGATCAACGGTCGTGACTTGAGGATAAGGATATTTTCCGAATTTTTCTTCTAACCAAGCAATAGCGCGAATTGATCTTTTCAAAACATCTTTTGACCATTTATTACCGCGACCTTTATCATAAAGAACATGAACATCAATATCACCATGAGCTCCACCTTCATAAAGAAAATTCTTTGAAGCTACCCAGGCGAAATCATGTACATTTTCAGCAAGAAATGTAACAATTCTTCTTTCCAATGAGTCAGGTTTAACATAATTGGAATCATAGATATCAACCCAAGTACCAAAATCGATAGATGTATCAACGGTGACCTCTTCCCATCCTGGGTCTCCATGGGTTACAACGCCAGAAGCACCAATGACAAATGCTTTTGGAAGATCAAATGTCACTTCAAAGTCGCCAAATTCACCGTAGAATTCACCTTCGGCATGAAAAACATCTGCATGCCATCCATCTTCATCATACACCGCCATTTTAGGATACCATTGAGCCATATTGTATTGTTCTTTATAATACCCAGCTCGTTCCACCATTTCGCCAATATGATGCGTCCAATTTAAATCGATTCGAAATGATTGACCTGGTCCAATCTTTTTTTTGAGAATGGCTTTTAAAATTGTATCATCTATATTATACTCTTTTAATATAGAAATCTTATGAAGCCATGATAACTTTTCTTTTTGCACGGCAACATTAAAATCATGAATGTCGATTTTGCTGATAAATCCTTCTAATTTATCCTGGAAATATTTTGCTCGAGAAGCTCTACCTGCATTTCCTGCATATTCTCTTGATTTTACAGATTCAACCTGAAATGCATTGGGATAAAGATGAATGTAAAACCGATCGAGAGAATCAGGTGAATTATTTGTATAGTGGATGGTTGTAAATCCTGTTATTTGGTGCAAGGAATCAACCAGCGTAATTTCCATATTATAATCTACTTTTTGCTGCCAGTATCCATCCAATGGGTCAGCAAAAATAAGAGATAAAAAGTATAAAGTAAGAGGAATGAGTGACCGAATTGCTCTCATAAATTTTCCTAATTTAATGTAGAAATAATTTTGTGTTTATAAATAAGGTTTCAGATCTTTATAAAATATTTCTTCAGATCGAGGTCCTACATATCGTTCGCGAATAACACCATCACGGTCAATAATAAATGTAGTTGGGATACCATTAATTGGCTGCCCTGTGGCTTTTCCGTAATTCGAAGTAACAACTTGAGTTTCATTCCCTTCAATATCTGTTAAAAGGGTATAGTTAATATTCCACTTATCAGAAAACTCTTGAATCTTTTCAGCTGAACCAGATGTCAGGGTAATGCCAACAATCTCTAAACCATCTTTTTTATATTTTTTTGATAAGTTCACAAAATCAGGAATTTCACGACGGCACGGTCCACACCAAGTTCCCCAAAAATTAAGTAAAACTACTTTTCCTTTTAAATCACTTAAAGAAACCCAATTCCCATTAAGATCTGCCAGTGTAAAATCAGGTGCATTAATTCCACCCTGTTTTTTCCCCTCATTTGATTTTTGAGATGATGCAGTACTTTTAGTTTTAGAATCTGTTGTTTTTTGTTGTGCGGTTCCATTGTCGCAAGAAACAAAAATAAAAGATGACACTAAAATTAGACTTAAAATGTTTTTCATTGTTTTTCCTTAGTTATTAGGGTTTTACAAACCTTTATCGAGAAACTCGACAAACTTTTCTTTATTCCGTGAAAGACCTGGGAATGTAGCAATTATTTCATCATTTGGAGATAAAATCGCATAGAAAGGTAGAGCTGCTGTACCAAATCGTTCAATTTCATATTTTTGCTTTTCACGATAATTATTTCCACCATCCGTATAGAGTGAAACTAGATTGAATTTTTCGAATTTTTCTTGTACTTCAGGTAGCGTAAAAATATTGGATTCCATCCACCGGCAATTTGTGCAAGTATAACCTGTAAAATCGACAAATAGTGGTTTTCCATTGGATGCAGATGCTAAAAATGCATCTTCAAGTTCCATAAACCATTTAAAATCTTCAGGACTGTGTGTACCTCCACTATTCGATGATTCTGACATATTATTATGAATAATTGGTGGAAGATAGGATTCAATTAATCCATGAATTTTTTGCCCGAATAATCCGGTTCCTAAATAAAGTGAAAATGTTAAGAACACTATACTAATTAACATTCTCGGAACACTAATCGTTTCGAGTTTTGAATCATGGGGTAATTGTATTTTTCCAAGTAAATATAGTCCTGCAAAACAAAAGATAACCGTCCATAATGCTAATACGCTTGAATGAGTTAAGAATCCCCAACCCCAAACAAGGTCAGTATTACTGAAAAACTTGAAGGCTGCAGCCAATTCTAAAAATCCCATGATGACTTTTACTGAATTAAGCCACCCACCCGATTTAGGCATTCTTGCAAGATATTGAGGAAAAAGCGCTAGAAAGAAAAATGGCGTAGCAAATGCTGTAGAAAAAACAGCCATTCCCAATACAGGCCAAAACCATTGACCTTGAGAAGCAGCCACCAATAAAAGCCCAACAAATTGAACCGTGCAAGTAAAAGATGTTAAGGTAAATGTTAATGCCATAAACAGAATTGCTGCATACCCCGATGTAGTTTGCTCTTTTTGTAACGTGAAATTTTGTAATGATGTCGGAATTTGGATTTCATACATTCCAAAAAGTGATAACGCAAAATAGGTAAATAAAGACCCGATAAAAATATTCATCCAAGGATTTGCAGCCAATTGATTTGCACCAGAAGCGCCTAAGAGAACCGCAAGTAATATTCCTAATACTGAAAAAGTGAAAATAATTCCCAACGCATAAACAGTCGCTTGTTTAATTGGGCTAATTCCTTTCTCATCTTCACCCTGTTTGGTAAAGAATGAAACTGTAATAGGAATCATTGGAAAAACACAAGGTGTGAGTAAAGCTAAAAACCCCATGGAAAGAGATAGAAAAATAAAAGACCAAAATCCTTCTTGAATGGCTTCACTTAAATTGATATCATCAGAATCTGAAATGGATACTGGCTCAATCTCAATAGCTGTATTTTGCGCTTCCCCTTCAATAATTTGAATAGGAACAATCACTGACTTAGTTGTAGGCGGATAACACAATCGTTCGTTACAAACCTGAAAATAAAAATCTACTGTTACTGTATAAGTGCCTGGTTTTAAATCTGATTTCATTTTTACCGGAACAATAAAATTCGTTCCATTATTATGAAAATATGAATAAGTATCAAAACCTTCATCCCATTTTTTTATTGGCTCGGGTTCATCAATCTTGCCAACTTGTTCAATTCCTTCTCCAACTACTGCAATATTTGTAGGTGTAGGGCCATCACTTATTTCATAGATTGAATATATATGCCACTGTTCTTCCATGGAGAGAGTCACTGAAATTTTCGCTACTTCTCCTGCACGAATTTCTGAACCTGATTCTGCTGACACAGACAAAGGATTTAGCTGAGCATATAAGTTGCTCAAAAATAAAAAAGTAAATAATATTGTTTTCATATTGATTTTAAGCTATTTATAGATGGGAAAAGTAAAGTGTTTCAAGTGTTATCTCAACCATTGTTTCATTTTATAAAAAAGAGAATTCTTTTTATCTATTTCATTTCTTAATTGATCAATACATAGCTTCGCTGCTTTTCTACCATTTTCCACTAATGTATCAAATTCTTGAAAATCTGACCAATGAAGGCCTAAAGTATCCGGTTTAATCACAAAATCGGCTTTTTGAGCTAATTCTGATTTTAATCGAAGAGATGTTACCATATCTGCTCGTTTCATAATTTCTATCATGTTAGGTTTATTCAAGAGTCCCAATTTATACCTTGAAATATCCACAGCTAAAATAAAGTTACAACTTCCTTCTAAAACGGGTACAGGAATCGGCATACTCACGCCACCATCCACAATTAAATCAACCTTATTTCTTGTAGGTTTAACATATCCCGGAATTGAAGAACTTTGAACCAATGCTTCTACCAGATTACCTGTTTCAAAAATTACGTCTTTACATTTTTGGAGATCTGTTGCTACGACTTTCATTGGGATGTTCAATTCTTCAAATGATTTCACAGGTAACAAATAAGAAATAACCTTTCGAAGTGGATCTTGATTTACAATCGATTCACGATTTAATCCCATCATAAGTACATAATGATCTTTTACTTTTTTAGCAATTTGATCCAATACTGAATCAGGGTTTCTATCATTGAGTAATTTGCCTGATCGAAGCCCATCAAATTCTTCACTGTTCATGAACTTTCGAAAATGATCTTCCACCCAAAACGGATCACCTGATCCAGCATACATAGCACCGATAATGGAACCGGCACTAGTTCCTGCTATCAAATCTATTTTTATATTAGCTTTGTGTAATTCCTGTAATACGCCAATATGAGCAGCGCCTCTTGCACCGCCACCACCTAATGCTAACCCTAAAAAGGGTTTTGTCATTTATCTCGCTTTTCCATACGAACTTGCATTTCAACACGCTGGTCGGGATTATCACGTCCATCTCTTGGTAAACTTACAATTCTATCAATCACTTCCTGACCTTCAATTACTTGACCGAAAACAGTGTATTGACCATCTAGATTTGGTACATCACCAGCACAAACAAAAAATTGGCTTCCACCGCTATCGGGATGTCCTGACCTTGCCATTGAAAGAATACCATGACGATGTTTAATATCATTGAACTCAGCAGGAATATTCCAAGATTTAGGATCATCTTCATCGCCAACACCAAAATATTTTGCTGCATATCCACCCATTCCATACATGGATTTATTATCACCTTTTGTATTTGGATCGCCACCTTGGATAACAAATCCAGGGATAACACGATGAAAAATGCTTCCGTTATAATACCCGCTTTCTGCATGTGTTTTAAAACTTTCAACATGTTTTGGTGCGGCTTCGTCAAAAAATTCTACAACCATTTCACCAAATTGGGTGGATATGATTGCTACATCTTTTTGGGGTGTTTCACAACTCACTGTTATTGCTCCTATTATTATTAATTGGGTTATTATTTTTTTCATGATAAATATCGACTCCCTGGTTTTTGAATTGGGATAGCTTTTAGTTCTTTAGGAATTTCATTAGTTCCATAACTGATTGCATCCATTTCTACGATTGAAAATTGCTTTGAATGTAATTTGGCATTTCCACTACTTCTATCCACTAACACACTTACACCCAAAATGTTTCCACCTGCATTTTCCACAAGATCCATAACTTCTTTTACTGAACCGCCAGTGGTAATGACATCTTCAACAACTAATACTTTTTCGCCTGGTTTAATTTCAAAACCGCGTCGTATAATCATTTTTCCATCTATTCTTTCAGCGAAAATGGTACGACATCCTAATTGAGCTCCCACTTCTGTACCAAGCACAATTCCACCAATGGCAGGAGAAATGACGACATCCGGTTCAAGATGTTCAAACTCATCAGCAATAATAATCGAAAATGCAGTTAGATAATCTGGATGTTGTAACACTTTTGCACATTGAAAATAAGAAGCGCTGTGTCGGCCAGATGTGAGAACAAAATGTCCATCTAATAAGGCATCAGTCGATCGAAATATTTCTAACATTTGACTTTTATTGATCATAACTATTTATCCTTTATTGAAAGAATCACGCATTTGATTTACATAATTTTCAGCTGAAAACCGAATTGCCTTTTGACTCATATCTCCGGCAAAACTAATTCCACGAGAAATATTTATTAATCCAACACTTGACTTATTTCCTACCTTTAAACTATGAATAAGTTCTCCTCCTTGTGCACCGACTCCGGGAATTAACAAAGGTAATTCAGGCACCACATCTCGAATTTGATTCAATTCTTCTGGTGCAGTAGCGCCAACAACAAGCCCAACATTGTTTTTTTCATTTAATTCATTCGCCCATTCTGCAACTTTTATATATAATGGTTTCCCGTCTATCAACTGATTTTGAAAATCTTCTGCGGATGGATTAGATGTTCGACATAAAATAAAAACTCCTTTTTCTGGATCATGAAGAAATGGGTCAATACTATCTCGTCCCATGTAAGGACTCAATGTAACGCAATCAAATCCGAAGTGGCCAAAAATACTATCAGCATACTGTTTAGCTGTATTGCCAATATCTCCCCTTTTAGCGTCTGCTATTTTAATATGATCATCGCCAATATAAAGTGCCGTTTCTTCTAACCATGCAAATCCTGCTGCTCCCCACCTTTCAAAAAATGCAAAATTGGGTTTATAAGCAACCGCTAAATCCCTAGTTGCATCGATTACATCGAAGGTATGGTCTTTTAAACTCGCAAAATCTTTTGAACCAAAAGACTCCGGATTCATATCCAGTCCAACGCATAGCCAGGATTGACGAGTATTGCAAAGTGATAAAAGTCGTGAATTAAATGTAGTCATAGACTATAAATTTACTTAGATGTTTAACTGTGCGCTAATTTGTATTCAAGCTATTTTGATTATTTATATGTTCCATATTCTTGTCTAAAATCAGGGTATGGAACAATTGAATTTTCAATCAGAACCTGAATCTAAAAGCAATATCATAGCATCAAGCGGCCCCTTTCAAATTGAAAGAATGGATTGTATTGGTACAAATGATTATTCATCCTTAATTCATATTTCTGAATCATTAGCAGAAGAATATGGAAAAGTTGCAGTTCTTACCCCAAGAACCATCCAAAAGTATTTTAATAGAAAAGGGTCTCTCCCATTTATTGCCCGTTATCGCGGCGAAATCATTGGCTATATAATTGGAGTACCCTTAGAAATGTTAAGTCGAGAACCTTGGGCAAGATTGGATACTCATTTTGATCAAAACAATACATTATACACATATGCTTTTGTCGTTCAAAAGAAATACAAGGGCAATGGGTATGCTAAAATGTTAAAACGAGTTTATCTGAACTGGGCAAAAAAACAAAAAAATATATTATATATTACAGGACACGTAAAAGAAGGAATTTCGTCTAAATTTACTGGTAATATTCGAATTATAAGCCAAGTGAATAACTGGCAAGGTACTGGACAAACTTTTGAATATTACAGACGAGATTTAGATCCCGACCGACTTTATGCTTCGAAAACGGATCCACCATTAAGTTCTCGAGCTTAACTTTTTTTTAATTTTAAGAAATTTACGACAATTCCCTATCAGGATACAATATACTACCCACCACTAGTCCAAGAACCGAGATGGTAATAGCTGGCAATACTTCATCCATGGTATTGTAGATTCCTTCCGGGATAATCGACCGTATAAAGTTAGCTTCCTTCCATACAAGAGTTGTTAGCGTCCCTGAAATAATTGAAATAATTGCACCTACCTTGCTGGCTTTTTTCCAAAATAAAGCTGCCACCAAAACGGGGGTAATAGCAGCACCGTAAATCGTATAAGCATAGAGTGCCTTTTCAAAAAATCCTGCCGAATTTGCGAATCCCAATGAAACTATATAAGCAATGATTCCCAACACCAAGACCATAAGACGACTCAACAAAACAATTTTCTTTTCATTCGCATTCTTATCTACATATTGCAGATAAACATCACGCATTAAAGTCGTTGCCGGTACCAATAAAAAACTATCAGCTGTGGATATAATAATTCCTACAATCGTTGTCATCATTATTGCCCCTAATACTGGCGGAAGTAATTCATGTGCCGCATAAATCAAGACATGTTTCCCATTAGCTGCATCCATAATCATACTTGAACTCACCCAAGCACTTGCAATTATTAATAGCTCAATAATTAAAACAAAAAATACCAAATACGTGGTTGCTCTTTTTGCACCTTCTGCATCTTTACTTGCGAAGAATCGTTGGTACATATTGGCATCTCCTAGCACCAATAAAAAAGATGGCAAACAAAAATTGAGTATATCCATGGTGGTATATCGTCCGAAAAATTGCATTTTTTCTGGGTGTCCCATATTAGTAAATGCAACTTCCATCCCAGTCCACCCACCGGCTTTCATCCATAAAATAGGAAAAGCAAACATCAAGGAAACTGTCATAATTATCCCATTTCCTACATCTGTATAAGCCACACTTACAAGACCTGCTAACATTGTATAAGCAATTATAAAAACGGCCGCAATGATAGTTCCCGTTTGTGCAGAAATCATTGGATCTCCATTCGCATCAGTTAGAATAGTTGTTAAAACTGCTCCACCTGCATTGTATTGGTAACTGACAATTACCATATAGGCGATGACTAAGGCAATTACGGATAGGATTCGTGCTTCGGATCCATACCTATCGCCCAAGATTTCTGGAACTGTGAATTTTTCAAAAGTGCGAACTTTACCTGCAATTTTGGTTAAAAGAAAAATCCCAAATACACCACCCAATGGAAGCATCAATGCCGCAAGTCCCATTTCATATGTTTTACCAGCGTTTCCTAGAATGGAGCCAGTTCCAATCCAAGTGGCAAGCATCGTTCCAACCAAAACCCAAGGAGTTAGGGACCGTCCAGCAACTGCAAAATCGGACTGTGTTTTTATCGTAGCTGACTTATAAACTCCCAATGCAATAAGAGTAAAAAGATAAAGTGATAAGACAGTTAAATGGATCATTTATATTTATCAACCAAATTGATTTCTTCAATGCGGCCATCAAAAGTTGAATCATAAATCGTATCAGTTAACCAATCTTTTTCAGATTCAATTTCATCAAATTTAATTCGTTTATACCATACCTTTTTATCAGCATTCCACCAAAACCCATTTGCCTTTACTTTATCTTTTTTAACAACGTCGTATTGAAAATTTTCCGCATAAATAAAATAATATGGTTTTTTAGCGTTTTCAATTAATTCTAAAATGGGCCGATTCGTTTTGTAGGACGAATGAGTTAAAAAATTAATTAATGCATCTACATCATTCATGGCGCGATGCGCATCAAAGAAAAAACCGTGCCAATAACATAAGAGCTCCTGCTTGGAATTCGAGAACCCTTTTGAAAGCCAATCGATATCTTGAATAGTACACGCCCAGACTAAATTAGGTGAAACTTGAGATGATCGATCCACAAAAGCACGATCAAAACTTGCATTATGAGCAACAATTAATTCTACATTTTTTAAAATAGAATCTACATGACCCCAATCAATCGACGACCCATCAACCATTTTATTGTTTATTCCGGTTAATTGAGTTATTTCTTTTGAAATTGTATCTTGAGGATCATTAAAAGATTCATATTGTTTCTCAATTGAAACTATAATTCCCGTTTTTATTTCAAAAGAAATTACTTTTATTGCTAGCTCTATAATAACGTCATTCACTCTATCTAAACCCGTTGTTTCTGTATCTAGAAATGCAATAGACATGCAATCTTTATCACTGATTAATAATTCGGGTATAGGTTCACCAATCTTTTTCAGAACGATTTGGGTTTCATTTTTTAGAAGTGATTTTATAAATGTCATTTTTCGCCTTGGATTCTTTTCTAAAGTTATTATATCTATCTTTAGTATGAAAATTTATTAAAGCAAGTTATTGGGTTTGATTAATATTCGGAATATTATTAAAAAAACAAAGTTGAATTATTTTGTTAAAACTGAGATTAATAGTTGAGTTTCGGTTATTTCACTCCGGTAAACGAGTTAAATTTTCCGGAATAATAAATCTAATTAATTTTTATTTGTCTACTTCTATTTCGATTACTTTATATATACTTCAGATTCTTATTTTCTTTTTTAATCCCTTATTATTAGTTTTAATTTTTCTAACTTCCCCACCTATTTTCCATGCACAATGAAAAAATTAATTCTACTTATACTTTTAACAAGTTCCTTCCTTTGGACCTGTGGTAACAAAACTATGGCAAAAACAACAAAACATCAAAACCGATTGGCAAATTCTCAAAGCCCTTACCTACTCCAACATGCATCCAATCCCGTTGATTGGTATCCTTGGGGAGAAGAAGCATTTGAAAAGGCAAAAAAAGAGAATAAACCTATTTTTCTATCAATTGGATACTCCACATGTCATTGGTGTCATGTGATGGAACACGAATCCTTTGAAGATTCTACTGTAGCAGCTGAAATGAATAAATATTTTGTCAGTATTAAAGTTGATCGCGAAGAAATGCCCGAAGTGGACCACTTATATATGTCGGTCTGCCAAGCGATGACTGGGCGAGGCGGTTGGCCACTCACCATAATTATGACACCGGATAAGGAACCATTTTTTGCAGGAACCTATTTTCCAAAACAAGGTCGCGGAAAAAGTCCTGGGATGCTTCAATTGATTCCAAGCTTAGCAAATGCATGGAAAACAAAACAGACAGACATTCAAAAATCGATTGATAAAATTCAAAATTATTTAATACAAACCAACACCAGCACTCAAGGAGATGATTGGGAAGAATCGCTTATTCGAGATGCTTACAGTGAATATGCGAATCGCTTTGACCCTGATTATGGTGGGTTTGGAAAAGCACCCAAATTTCCATCACCTCACAATATGATTTTTCTTCTTCGTTATAGTAAACTTTTCGGCGATAGAATTGGATCGAGCATGGTTGAAACTACGCTTCATCACATGCGACTTGGTGGTGTATTTGATCATATAGGTTTGGGATTCCACCGTTACTCAACAGATCGCCGATGGTTTCTTCCTCATTTCGAAAAGATGCTTTATGATCAAGCGATGATTTCCATGGCATCTTTAGAAGCATACCAAATGACTGGTAATAAAAAATACGCAAAAATAGCTCGAGAAATTTTCACATACGTCCTACGGGATATGACAGATAAAGATGGCGGTTTTTATTCTGCTGAAGACGCAGATAGCGAAGGTGAAGAAGGTATTTTTTATATTTGGACTGAAGATGAACTCATTGAAATACTAGGTGCTGAAGATGGAAAAAAGCTTGCGAAAATCTTTGGATTTATTCAAGGTGGAAATTTCCAAGAAGAAGCCAGTAGACATACTACCGGAAATAATATTCCCTACTTTCCAACCAATCCTGAAACATTGTCAAAAAATTCGGGTATGAAATTAAATGAATTCAATTCATTTGTAGAAAAATCAAGACAACAGCTATTTGATGTAAGAGAAAAACGAGTTCATCCATTGAAAGATGATAAGATTCTTACCGATTGGAATGGACTCATGATTGCTGCCCTTTCACTTGGAGGACAAGTACTAAATGATGACACCTATATTCAAGCGGCAAAAAAAGCATCTGATTTTGTATTAGAATCTTTAAGAGATAAAGATGGAAAACTCTTGAAACGATCTCGATTAGGCAAGGCAGGTCTGCAACCCCATTTAGACGATTATTCATTTATGGTTTTTGGCTTGCTCAATTTATACGAAGCATCCTTCGACGCATCCTATTTGGAATCTGCTTTAAAACTCACCGAAATCATGGTAGATGATTTTTCAGATGAGAATGGTGGTTTTTTTATTGGTGGTAAAGATGCTGAAAAATTAATGATCCGCGCCAAAGATAGTTATGATGGTGCCATTCCTTCAGGTAATTCTGTTGCTGCAATGAATTTATTTCGTTTAGGAAGATTTACTGGAAATACAAAATGGACAAATCTTGGATATAAAACATTAAAAGCATTCACAGATAATGCTAAACAATCCCCATCAGGCTTTGCCCACATGCTTACTGCATTTATGTTTGATTTGAAAGACCCTAAAGAAGTTGTCGTAGTTGGAGATTCAAATAATCCTGATACGCAAAAAATGATCCAAGCAATACGAGATAACTATTCTCCAAATAAAGTTGTATTATTTAAGGATACTTCAAACCCAAATGCCCTAAATCTAGTTGCCCCGTGGACTAAGAATCATACAATGATGAATAATAAACCAACATTTTATATTTGTGAAAATTTCGCCTGCAAACGGCCAACCACTAATCTTGAAACTGCTCTGAGATTTATTAATGAGTAAACCTTTTTCTAAACAATTAGGTTCTACTCTAGCCCATTTACAAGATTTGGTAGATACGGTATTTCACGGGCTTTTAAAGTCTAAAAATGGGAAAAAGAAACATAAGGTAATTACAAATATTCAAGATGCAGGCGAAGCATATTACGAAACGTACACCAACATAAAAAAAGGGAACGGTAAAAAATGAAAAAGTTAGCACTTCACTGGAAAATTATAATTGGGTTGGCTTTAGGCTTAGTCTATGGAATTGTTGCAGCCAATAATGGCTGGGGCTCCTTTACATCTGATTGGATTGCCCCCTTCGGTACCATTTTTATGAATTTATTAAAATTGATAGCAGTTCCTTTGGTCTTATCATCCCTTATTACAGGCGTCGCATCCTTATCTGACTTGAAAAAGTTGAGCCGAATTGGTGGTAAAACTATTGCAATTTACGTAGGAACGACTGCCGTCGCAGTCACCATTGGACTTATCTCTGTGAATATGCTTCAACCTGGCGATAAAGTTCCAGATCAAATGAAAGAAAAGCTTCAACAAACCTATGAACACGATGCGACTTCAAGAGCCGGAAACGCACAAAAGATAAAAAATCGTGGTCCCCTTCAACCCATAGTCGATATGGTTCCCAGCAATTTCTTTTCATCAGCATCTTCTAATAGAAATATGCTTCAAGTAGTATTTGTAGCAATTTTTGTCGGAATTGGATTAATTCAAATTCCAAAAGATAAAGGAAAACCTGTCTTAGATTTTTTTGAAGGACTCAATGAGGTCGTGATAAAACTCGTGGATTTAATTATGTTAATGGCACCAGTTGGGGTTTTTGCTTTAATTGCACAAACTATTAATAAAGTGGCCGGTGATGATCTTGGCCAAGTATTAGAATTATTAGGAGCTTTAGGCTATTACATGATTGCAGTCATCCTAGGTCTCATTATCCATGCAGCGTTTACCTATACCGGATTAATGAAACTTTTGACCAAGATGCCATTAAAAACATTCTATACAGGAATCGCTCCGGCACAACTTTTAGCATTCTCAACCAGTTCTAGTGGAGCAACCCTACCTGTTACAATGGAATGCTGTGAAGACGAATTAGGTGTTTCTGAAGAAGTGTCTTCATTCGTCCTGCCCTTAGGCGCAACCATTAATATGGATGGAACTGCTTTGTATCAAGCAGTAGCAGCTGTCTTTATCGCACAAACACTCGGGATGGATCTTGGTATTGGTGCCCAGCTAACCATTATATTAACAGCTGTATTGGCTTCCATTGGAACAGCAGCCGTCCCTGGAGCGGGTATCATTATGTTGGTCATTATTTTAGAATCAGTCGGTGTTCCAAGCGCAGGGATTGCATTGATTCTTGGTGTAGATAGGATTCTTGATATGATGCGAACCGTCGTGAATGTAACTGGTGACTCATCCGTAGCAGTCATTATTGCAAGTTCTGAAGGGCAATTGAAAATTCCAAAAAAATAAAAGTTAATTTATGACAATTATCGAAGCAATAATCCTAGGTATCATCCAAGGACTTACAGAATTTTTACCCATTAGTAGCTCCGGGCATTTGGTTCTAGGACAAGCAATTCTCGGAATTGAGCAACCTGGAAACGAATTTGAAATTTTGGTTCATCTAGGAACATTAGGAAGTGTCATCGTTGTCTTTTTTAAAGACATTAAATCTCTACTATTATCACTTAATTCTAAAAAAACTCAGATGTTTGTTTTATTTATTATTCTAGGAACCTTACCAGCAGTTGGTGTTGGTCTAGGTCTCAAGGATCTAATCGAATCATTATTTGAGAATATAAATGCTGTAGGTGGCGCTCTTATTTTCACCGGGCTTGTCCTTTATGGTTCATCCTTTATTCATCGAGGGAACAAGAATCATTCATACTTCACATCCATTTTAATAGGGTGTGCTCAAGCTGTGGCAATAATCCCTGGTATTTCAAGAAGTGGCATGACAATTAGTATTGCACTATATTTAGGTTTATCCGCAAAAGAAGCAGCAAGATTTTCATTCTTGTTAGCCATTCCGGCAATTGCAGGAGCAGGTATTCTCACCGCCTTAGATGTAAGTGGTGGATTCCATATTCCAATTCCAATTGCACTTTCTGGATTTATATGTTCTTTTATTGTTGGCGTTATTGCATTAAAATGGCTAATAGGATGGTTAGAACAAGGGAAATTCCATTATTTTGGAATTTATTGTTTTATGATCGGAATTATTACATTGGTGATTTAGTATGGATATAATTGGAATTATTTTTATTCTTTATCTTACCCTTCTTTTAGGCGTGGGTATTTGGACTTTTAAGTTTAATAAAACTCAAGAAGATTATTTTTTAGCCGGTAGAAATCTAGGGCCATGGGTTACTGCATTTTCCGAAAGAGCATCTGGAGAATCAGCTTGGCTTTTATTAGCTTTGCCTGGAGCGGCAATCACAATTGGTTTGGGGGAGTCTTGGACGGTACTTGGAACTATTTTCGGTATTATCGCTTCTTGGTTTTTAATCGCAGAAAAGCTTCGTGAAGAAACTGAAAAATATGATGCTCTTACAATTCCTGAATACCTTCATCGTCGCTTCAATGATACATCAAATATTATAAGATTATTTTCAGCAATTATTATTGCATTTTTCTTTATGTTTTATGTTTCAGCCCAATTTCATGCATCGGGAAAAGTACTTAATTCACTTTTCGATTTAAACCCAATCATTGGAATTTCTATTGGGGCAGCTATCATTATAATATATACACTTATGGGCGGGTTTTATGCTGTGGCATGGACAGACTTGCTACAAGGGATTCTTATGATAGGAACATTAGTAATTCTTCCTATCGCAGGATATTTGGAATTATCAGACTCTGGAAAAACTATCTCAGATGGATTAGCTTCTGCAAAAGATATTTTTAATAATAATAATGATTCCTTTTTTATGGGTAAATCAGGTATTGCTGCTCTTGCATCAGTATTAGGAGGATTAAGTTGGGGTCTTGGTTATTTAGGGCAACCTCATCTGGTAATTCGATATATGGCAATTCGAAGTCCAAAAGATGTTAAAGTAGCAAGACGAATTGCTATCGCTTGGGCAATCCCTGGAATTACAGGTGCATTTTTTGTTGGAATTGTAGCATTACTTTATTTCGGTCCTGAATATTTTTTAACGGTTGATCCTGAACAAGCAATGCCACTTCTTGCTAGCAAATTGCTTCATCCTGTTTTAGCCGGTTTGTTTATTTCAGGAGCTGTTGCAGCAATGATGTCTACTGCCGATTCACAATTATTAGTTTCAACATCTGCAGTAACTGAAGATTTTTATCACCAATATTTAGGCAAAGAATTATCAGATCAACAAATCGTAAAACTAAGCCGAATTATGATTGTTGTTTTAGGACTTGCAGCTTTTGCCATTGCCATATTTTCAGAAATCCAAGGAAATAAGATATTCGGAGTTGTTAGCTATGCATGGAGTGGATTAGGGTCAGCGTTTGGCCCAGCTTTAGTCTTGACCCTTTGGTGGAAAAAAACAACTCGAAAAGGTATTATTTCTGGCTTAGTTGTTGGTTTTCTCACCACAATTATTTGGGCAAGTGTTCCGGAATTAAAAGCAATCGTTACGGAAAGATTATCCAGTTTCCTTTTATCATTTATCGCAGTTTATATCGTGAGTTTAAATACCCAAAATGATAATTAAAAACGCAATTAATGATTTAAAAACTGGTGCTATTCTACCGATTTACTATTTAAAAGGTGGAGATCAATTCCTTCAATCATTTTTTATTGAGAAAGTATCTGTCGCATTTTTTGGAGATATGCCTGCAGATAAAACTCTCATGCTTCCCGATGACATGAAGGGTAAAGAAATTATAGATCGGCTTACAATGAGTGATCTTTTTTCAAGTAAAAAATTATTCATACTCAGAAACCCTCAGCAATTGAAAGGGAAACCTAATGACGATTTATTGGCATATTGTAAGTCTCCGATGGAAAGCCATGTTTTAATCATAATTAATGATGATTGGATGAATAAAGCAGCATTCTTCAAAAAACTAGATAAATTGACCGACTCAATTAACGTTCAAACTCCTTTTTCCCCTGATATAAATAAATGGGCCAATTATTTTTTCAAAGAACGAGGCAAAATAGCTCATCGGGATGTCGTAGATATCATGGTTGATATGGCAGGCGATTCTGTTGCACATCTAAATAATGAGATTGAAAAAGTTTGTCTTTGGGCTGGAAAACGAAAATCTATAGAACCAAATGATATTGAAATGTTCTCGGGATGGAAACGTGAAAGACAAAGATGGGAGTTTTTATTGGCTTTAGGCGGGAAAAATTATGATAAAGCTATTTCACTCGGAAAAACGATAATTACATCAAATGATTCAATGATTTCTCTTATTTATCCCCTTACAACCCTTTTCCAAGAAATGCTATTTGCTAAGATGAAAAATGGAACTTTTGATGAACCCCGTGGTTATATGCCTATACCTCCATCGGTAAAAAAAAGGATTCCACAATTTGCCCGAGGATTTTCTAAGGAAGAATTGGAATCAGCATTAAACGAATTATGCAAAATTGATAAAAGGCAAAAAACAAGTTATAGCACAGATGAGACAGAACTCTTCCAATTTATCGGACATGTCATTGGATAAACAGAATACACCTTTTGTTTACACTGATGAGCAACTTATTGCTCGGTTTCAAGCCGGGGACGAAGGTGCTTATGTTGAGCTAGTTAACCGGTTTCGTGATCGATTAATCAATTTTGTTTTTCAATTTCTTAGAGATTGGGAACAGGCAGAAGATGTCGTTCAAGATACCATGTTAAAACTGTATGAGAAAAAACATTACTATCGCGAAATTGCAAAATTTTCAACATGGATTTATACTATTGCACGAAATCTAGCAAATACAGAACTCAGAAAAAGGAAGAGACGAAAAACAACTCTATTAAGCCATATGACTCGGGATGAACGAGAATATGATTTACCTGCTATTCAACCTGAAACAGGTCATGAAGTTCAAACTGAATTCGCAGAAAAACGAATTCAAGCAGCCATTCATGCTTTACCTGAACATTTTAAAACTGTCATTATTTTAAGAGATATTCAGGAACTTTCATATGATGACATTAGTAGTATAGTTGATGTTCCGTTAGGAACAGTAAAGTCAAGAATTAACAGGGCACGTTTGCAATTGCAAGTGGACCTGAAAGACCTAAGATAAATAGGAGAATACGCCATTGATTAATCGCTACCAATTTGAAGATTTAATATCAGAATACATCGAAAACGAATTATCACTTCCTAAACGGAAAGAGTTCGAACAATACCTTGAGGAAAATCTTGAGGCAAAAAGTCTTGTCGATTCAGTTCGAACAACGATGATACAAATGAAGACTTTACCTAAAGCAAAAGTTTCAGCTGGATTCAATGAACGACTTATGGCAACAATCCAAAAAGATCGTGATAAACTTCTTACGCCAGCACCTTCCCAAAAAACCTATTTAGGATTTACGCCAATACATGCATCTCTAATGACTGGTCTAGTGATTGCGTTTGTGTTTATAAGCATACAATTGTTTTCACCTGAAGGAAAAATGGTTAACAATCAAACCCAGTATTATGCAGATGATCCTACACCATCCTTATCAAATCCTTCATTAAAGGAAGTGAATCTAAACCCACCTGATTTTGCAGATTTAGAAGAAGATTCAACTTTAGAAGAGTCTAAAAATAAACCAAAAAAAGATTTTTCTAAACAGATGCACTTTGTGAATGACCAATAATTAATTATTCACCAAACAGGTTTTAATCCCCGCCTTTAATTGCTAATTTTATTGACGGGGATTTTTATAATATGTCATCAATAAATAGCTTACCATCATTTACAAAAGCACTAACCGCTTTTTGCTTAGTGTTATTAGTCTACTTATTTTTACCTGATTCTTTATCAAGCTTAAGCCAAATATTAAAATATTTGTTGATAATTGGTATCATTATTTTATTAATGATGTCCAATAAAGCATTGGGGCAAATCGCATCCCCTCAAGAATCTGTACCCGCGAGTAAGTCATCTGTGGGTAATGACTCCTATTCTATAGAGTCAAATACAACGACAAATTTGTATGATAATCTAAAAAAGCTAGTATTATCAACAACAACAGCACTTAATCCCAGTTTTAAATCCGCCATATATATTATTGATCCTGAAAATAATGTTTTTTCACTTCAGGAATCCAATGGAGAAGAATTTAAAGATTCAATTCCTATTAATAATTCCATAATTAATTCAGTTTTACAGAAAACAAATACGGTTTACCAAAAAGATGATGTATTAGCTTGGGATGATTTATTCGGTTCAAAACCTTGGCGTGGAAGTGAATGTATCATAGGCAGTTCTATTAATATGCACGGTACAGTTGCTGGTTTTGTCCTTACAAGAATAGACCATTTTTCAGACATAGCTGATAGAGATAAGCCAGTCTTAAACTCATTAGGAAAGTTTATTACCTATGGCCTTGAAAGTCTTGAATCACTCGAGAAACATATTAATGGTGAAGAAAATAAAGCAAGAATTCTAGACCTTTTATCTAACTTAAATTTTAAATCCGATGAAACACAGATTCTGAACCATTTTAAATTTTTAATTCGAACATTTTTTAATTATGATATTCTTACTTTGTCTCTGAGCGAAAATGATGATACAAGCTCTATCATCAAAATAAGAGATGGATTAAAAGATGAATTTGAAAAAGATACTAAGTTCCCTACCAATGGAACGCTACATGGATTACCAACTATTAATGGTGAAACTATTCTTACGCAAAACTGGAAAGATTCTCATCCAAATATATCACGATTTAGATCATCTGAGACAGAAACCGAATCACAATCAGTCCTCGGCGTTCCTGTCATGATCGATGGTGAATGTAACGGGTCTCTTTTTCTAGAAAGAGTTTCAGGCAGGCCTTATACAACTGCGGATCAAAAAAATCTTGAATTGATTGGGCGAGTTCTAGGCAATTCACTTCATTGGCTATATGAATATGAAAAAATCTATCGAGATGCAACACATGATGGTTTATCCAATCTTTTAAATCACCAAACTTTCAAAGATCGATTTTCAGAAGAGATTCAACGAGCAAAACGTTTCCAACACAATATGGCTGTTCTCATGTTTGACCTAGATAAATTCAAGCGAATTAACGACTCCCTAGGGCATCCTTATGGTGATTATGTCATTCAAACCGTAGCGAAGATTATGGTTAAAAATGTTCGTACAATTGATGTTGTAGCACGATATGGCGGCGAAGAGTTTGCAATTATTCTCATCAATACTACCGCAGAAATGGGCTTAGTTGTTGCACAACGAATTGTAGATAATATTGCTGATTATCCATTTTCTATGAATGGCGAAACTGTTCAAATGACCATTTCGGGTGGAATGTCTGAATACCCAACTCATTCAGAAGATAGTAAAAATCTCATCGATTTAGCTGATAAAGCCATGTACGCTTCAAAACAAAATGGTGGAAATGGTATTATTATCTACAATAACGAAAATCATGTAGTTGAAGAAAAACATGAAAATTAAAATTCCAATTATTTTATTGTATATCTCTGTTCTATTTGCCAGTTCAGAGCAAGATAAAGAAATTGCACTCCATCACTTTATGCAGGGCGAGTTTTTAATGAATCAAGGCAATTATGCATTAGCAGTCCTTGAATTTCAGGATGCAATATCTTTAGATCCCAATGCTGCAACCATTCATGTATCTATTGCAGATGCATATCGAAGACTTGGAAAAGGGAAACGAACTGAGAATCATTTAAAGATTGCACTAGACCTCGACCCAGATGAAACGGAAGCTCGAGAAATGCTTGGTCAACTTTATATCAGTCAAAATAAAATTATTGATGCAAAAATAATATTTGAAGCTTTAATAAAACTCGATCCTAATAATCTTGATTATTTATTTACTTTAGCAGATTTAGCAAGGGTTCAAAAGGATTGGGATAGCTCAATTGAATATTACCTTGAAGGGTATCGGGCTAACTCATTGGCAATCAATGGACTTGAACAGGCACTACAAATTTCTCTCACTACCAATAATTTTGAAAAAGCAGAAGAAATTTGTGAGTTATTTTTAGAAGATGATCCCCAAAATATTAAAATCATTGAAACTCTTCGTGATTTAACAATCTTTAGTAAAAAGTATGATATTGCCTTAGATATGGTAAATCGGATTGAAAAAATTCAAGGAACTTCTGCAGAATTATCCATACAAAAGAGCGCGCTTCATGAAGAGTTAAACCAAAATAACGAAGCTTTAACAGTGATGTATACAGCATTAGAAAATGATAGTATCAACATAATGGTTCTTCACAGATTGGTATCTTTATTACTGGATCAAGAAAAGAATGAAAAAGCAACTTTAATAAATCAAAAGATTATTAAACATTTCCCTGATGATTCTCGTGGTTATATCAACGATGCAGTGATTGCAATGAGTAATCAAAAACCTGAAGAAGCAATATTGGCATTAAGCGCTCATGTGGGGAAATTTCCGCAAGATTTTACAGTTCAATACCTTTTAGGAACCGCTTATTATCAATTTAAAGATTATGGAAATGCTGAAATATATTTGTCTCAAGCCCTCACCATTTTCCCTGACTCTCGAAATACAAAACATAATTTAGCTATGATTTATGATACAACTAAAGAATGGGTGAAATCAGATAAACTTTATATGGATTTAATTGCTACTGATAGCACAGATGCACAAGCATTTAATAATTATGCTTATAGCCTTATCGAACGTGGCGAAGATGTAGAGTTTTCTTTAGAGCTTGCAAAGCAAGCTATTCGATTGGTACCCGATTCCGCACCCTACTTAGATACAATTGGTTGGATTTATTTTAAAATGGATCAAATTGATGAAGCAATAAAATATATTCAAAACTCCCTAAATATTGACAGTGAAAATAGTACAATTCAGGATCATTTAGATTATATTCTCAAAATAAAAGCAGAGTTGGATACTCACAAAGATCCGCAAGTAGAAAAACGGGATTGAATGAATCGACATTCTTTTCTTTTTTTGGTATTCATTTTTGGATGTGCTGGTCCAACAAATAATATTCCGACAATTGTCAAAACTAATTCAAACGCTGAATCTCATGTAAACTATATTTCATGTACAGGAAAAGGTCGAATTGATTCCCAAGGTCCTATTCAAGGGAAATTATCCTTTAGCTTTATTTCTCAACACGATAGTTCCTTTTTTCAATTCAAAGATCCTATGGGGAGAAAAGTCTTATTAATGTGGCTATCACCACAAAATGTTTCTGCTAGAAATTTGATTGAAAATAAACAATATACGTATAATCAGATTTTAGATTTTTTTCCATTTTTACAAATTGTTGAACCCATGGATATCACTAAATTTTTATGGGGAATCCAACCAGATTATGATACAAAGTATAAAGAAGCAAATATGGATGTAGCTCAAAATATTCAATTGAAATTTGAGCGTGAAGAACGGGACCTTGAACCAAATTTGCTTGTCAGTGCAACTTTTGTTGATAATAGTATCTCTCAATCAGTTTTTATTGAGATAAAAAATCGAGCGTATTCAAATTCGCTAGTTAATTTGAAAAGAGTATGGAAATTATTAACCCTTTAAAATGGATTCAACTATGAATGTTTCAGTTGTAATACCGGCTTTCAATGAAATAGAATCATTACCAAATCTTGTAAGAGAATTAGAGAAAGGACTCTCTTCTTATTCCACATGGGAAGTTATTTTTGTGGATGATGGGTCATCTGATGGATCAACTGAATGGATGACTGATTATTGCCGAAATAACCAAAATTTTAAATTAGTTCAATTCTATCGTAATTATGGTAAAGCTGCTGCCTTATCTGAAGGATTCAAAGTAGCATCAGGTGAATATATCATTACAATGGATGCAGATTTGCAAGATGATCCAGCCGAGATTGTTAATCTAATTTCGAAATTAGAAGAAGGTTGGGATTTAGTTTCAGGATGGAAAAAAACGAGACATGACCCATTAAATAAAACATTGCCATCTAAAATATTTAATTTTGTAACCCGTCTCATGACTGGTGTGAAGATTCATGATTTCAATTGTGGATTAAAAGGATATAAACAAGCCGTAGTCAAATCTATTGATATTTATGGCGGTCGTCATCGATATATCCCAGCCTTAGCAGGGCAACGAAAATTTAAAGTGACTGAAATTGTAGTTAACCATCGAGCTCGCCAATTTGGTGAAACTAAATATGGTGGTTCCAGAATGTTTCATGGCTTTTTTGATTTAATTACAATATTATTTTTGAATCGATATACACAACAACCTCTCCATTTGTTTGGAACCATTGGAATCGGTTTTTTGAATTTTGGTTTTTTTGTTGAATGTGGTGTTCTATATTATAAATATGCGTTGAATGAACCTTTTTCCAAACATATGGCACTGCTCATGTTTGGTATTATGCTTATAGTCGTTGGCATCAATTTTTTCTCTATTGGGCTTTTAGGAGAGTTGATGGCGCGATTCACTCAAGGTCAAGAAAACCGAGTTCGCCATTTCATTTCATAAAAGTAAATTATAATCATGACTGGATATTCACCGATTATCAGCATTGTTACCCCATCCTACAACCGTGCTGATGAATTAATTCACCTTTATCGCTCACTTCAAAATCAATCATTTGATTTATCCTTGATAGAATTTATTATTTCTGATGATGGGTCCACCGATTCTACAGCGAAGATTGTTAAAACTTGGCAATCAGAATCTGCTTTCCCTATTAAATTTATTACTCAAGAAAATCAAGGACCTGGCGCCGCACGAAATCACGGCTTGGAAAATAGCATAGGTGATTTAATTTTATTTATTGATTCTGATTGTGAAGCGCATCCTGAATGGATAAAAATCATTTATGATGAATACAAAAAAGATTCGTTTGATGCTTGTGGTGGACCTGATGCTGCAAAGGATGATTTCACCACACTTCAAAAAGCGATTGACTTTGCCATGACATCTTTTTTTACAACTGGTGGAATGCGCGGGCATAGTGAAAAAATGATGGCTAAATTTTTCCCAAGAACACATAATATGGGAATTAAAAGATCTGTATATGAACAGGTAGGTGGTTTCGGAAGTTTACGTCACGGACAAGATATTGAATTTAGTAACCGAATTCGAAAATCGGGTGCTCGAATTAGATTCATGCTAGACGCGGTAGTTTACCATAGAAGGCGAACTTCATTAAAACAGTTTTTCAAACAAGTGTTTAATTGGGGTGTTGCAAGAGTTAATCTCGGAAAAATTGATTCATCCATGTTAGAGCCAATACATACTCTACCATCTTTAGCGGTTCTAATAAGTATGAGTATCATAGGGGTTTCGCTGTATGCAAACGTACCAACCCAAGCTTTAATATTATTTTTCTTTGTTCCTTTGGGACTGCTTTCATTATTCGGTGCTTATAAGAAAAATGATTTAAAAATATTTCCTTATTTATTCATCGTAATTCCAGCACAAATCATCGGATATGGAATTGGATTTATTTTCAATTTTATTAAACGATATATTTTTCATCAAAAAACATGGACTGGATTTAGAAAAAAATATTATGATTAAACCGAATTCGTTGAACGATTCTGTTTTTTTTGCTTGGACACGGGTATCTCGTAGATCAGAACAAATGGCGAAATATTTCGGTTTATCTTATATTCGATATAACAGATTTGGACAATCCCCAATACCCTTACTTGGGTCTTTGATTCTTAATTTTATAAAAACTTGTTTATGGGTTGTAATTAATCGACCCAAATATGTTTTCACCTTTCAGGCACATCCATTTATTACAATTTCCGCAATATTAGGAACCTGGATTGCACGGAAAGGAATTGTGATACCCGACTTACACACAGCATCATATACAGACCATTTTTCAGGTATTCAAGGTGCATTGTCTAAGTGGATATGGACACTTTGTCCGGTGATCTTAATTCACAATCCTGAATCTAAAGAATATTTATCGAAGATTATTCCAGAGATAAAAAACAATCTTTTCGTTTTAGAAGATGCATTACCCGCCTTCCCAAAATCAAACAATCAATTTGATGATTCGAAATTAAAGTGTGCATTAATCTCACGATTTGCCGATGATGAACCAATCGAAAAATTTTTAAATGCGGTTTTAACTATAGATGATTGTCACTTTTATGTAACAGGGAATTCCAAAAAAGCAAATTTTGATATATCAAAATTTTCATCAAATATTACTTTCACCGATTTTTTATCTGATGAAAATTATTTAAATCTTTTACAATCGACTGATTTTTTAGTTATTCTGACAACTCGCGAATTAACACTTTTATCTGGTGGATATGAATCATTGGCATTGAAAAAACCAATGATCGTTTCTGATACTCGAACTTTAAGAGAATATTTTGGGGACGGAGCTATATACACATTAAATAATGAGAAAAGCATCTCTAATTCAATCCGAGCTATTATTCCTAAATTAGACTTTCAAAAAACTGTCATTTCAAACTTATTGGAAGACAAAAAAAAGGATTGGAACTCCAAAGCAAAAAAGCTACTTCAAATTCTATCCCAATTCACCGAAATAAACTAAGATCAACTGAAGACAATTTCGATTGAATCTCAGTCTGCTCATCAATTGAAAATATCTTTTTGAATTTATTTGATTCTTTCAATTCTTCTGATTGATCCGGTTTCCATTCTTCTTCTGGAAATTTCAATTCCTTAGTTTTATGAGTGAAAGAGCGCATCTCATCAGAATATTCAATTTCAAGGAATTCGCTCAATCGACCTAAAGCATCATCTGTATTATATATTAAATCCTTGTAACGAATAAAGTGATGATTTGATTTCCCAAGATGTTTTTTATGAATTTGAATATCTATTTTCCAACGCAAGATACATCGATTGATAGATTGCTCACCATCAAAATATTCCGGATTATTTTTACTCGCTTCATATAAGGATGCAACAACATCCTCTCCATCACGAATAATATGAATAAATTTTGTATTTGGAAATATTTTTTCAATTAATGTTGCAAAGTATAAATGCATAGGCGTTTTTTCAAGCCATATTTTTAATTGTGAGTTTTTTGCAATCAAATCTAAAAGAGAAATCAATGAAGTGATCCATTCTTTTGTTGAGTATGTTGCAATTGGCACTTTGCTTATTAAATCACTCCTTTCTATTTTATTTAAAAATTGAATTATAAAATGTCTTTCTTTTTTTCCATAATATTTCACCATTCTCATTAATGGTATTTTAGGAACTGTACCACGAAAAAAATGAGTTTCAGGAAATGAAAATATCTCGGGATGAGATGCCAACATAGATTGAAGCAATGTGGTTCCAGACCTTGCAGAACCAACTAAGAATATTCTCGAATTATTAGAGTCTAAATTCTTCATAATGTTTAATTGGTAAAATTGAATATCCCTTTTGAATTTTAATAATTTGGTCTAACGATAATTTCCTTTTCCATTTATCAACCAAATTTTCCACAACTCTATTTGGCTTAAAACCAACACCTGGTTTATTTAAGTCTAAAATTAAATTTTCCGTATTCCGTGACCATTCTAATCCAATTTTTTGGAATAGATTTTTAAATTTTTCAACAGAATTTTCACATAAATTTTCATGAGTGACACTTATCCATTCTTTTTGCTTTTTAAGCTCCATTTCCCATAAGTAATAGAATATCCCAATTTGTAATCCCATAAAAGATAAGGGATCATTGAGTTTCATAATGTCATCTTTATATTCTGTTAGAAAAGGCTCAATTTCAGGTCGGCAATATATGTCACGATTCCCATCTTCAATTTTCAACTCTAGGCAACTAGAAATAACATTCGCTGGATGACGAAAAAGGATGAGCATTTTGGGTCTGAAATGTTGATAAAGAAATGGAAGGCAAAGGCCAGCATGAACAGTTTTAATGATTTTTATATCTGAGACGGAATAAAAGTCAGAAGTTAGGTTTTTTAATATTGATGATAAAAAAATCGGTGGTGTTATATTAGGAAACGACTTTGCTAATTGAGATTCTTTTAATTGTATAGAATGTTCATTATTTGCTTTATCGTGACCAAATATAAAATTAAGAGAATGGTTTATAAGGGTCTTATTTTTTGGATATGAATCTCTGATGATTTGTTTATAGAATAAATATAATAGGTTTGAATCTGTTGTTCCATCTGCAAATGGAAATCGATAGAGCGCTTTTTTCCACTTCCTTGCAAGAAAACTATATTTTTCATTATCAGGCTCAAGTATTAGGTTTGTTTTTGATGATTGCCCTAAAATATTAGCAACCCAAGTTGTTCCGCTTCTGGGAACTCCTGTGATAAGAATAGGCTCTTTAGTTATTTTATTCATACAATTTAATCAAATAAATTCGTGGAAAATTAAGGGTTAAAATGAAATAAGAGATGAATTTTATTCCTAAAAGCATATGTATTATTATGGTAAAATCCGCACTGGAAAAATTCTTTAAAACATCAGAATAAACTATGAATCAAATATTCAATAAAAAAAACCAATATTTAGTTAGCATCCTAATGATTGTCCCTCTGGTGATGCTCTATCGGATGATTTTCTTTGGCGAAATCGTAGGAGAGAATGATCAACTACAGCGATATCCAATAAACGAGTGGCGAGATAATTATACGACTGTCAATGAAGATATGCCACAGTGGTATCCAAATTTATTCTCAGGTATGCCTTCTTATGGCGGATATATTTTCACACCTGGTGATCCCACAAAACCAATACAAGACCTCGTCCTTTTCAATAAAGGAATCAAAATTTGGTTTTATCTTATTTTGGGAAGTCTTGGCATGTTTATTCTTCTCAGGAGAATGGGTATTAGGACCTTGGCATCTATTCTTGGCGGACTATTAACAGGATTAACACCCTATTCGTTTGGGTTAATAAATGCTGGACATTTAAATAAAATATTTGCTATGGCATTTATACCGTGGCTGTTAGTCGCAGTATTTTATTTAATTAATAAACCCACCCTTAAATCAATTTTATTTTTGGCCATCGCAACGGCGCTTCAACTGTGGGCAAATCATCCCCAAATTGTTTATTATACTTGGATGGTAATCGGGTTTTATTTGGTTTGGACTCTTGGAATATCTATTCAAGAGAAATCATTTTCGTCAAAAGAAAGTGGCAAACAAATTGGTGGAATATTAATCAGTTTGATAATTGCTTTACTCATGGTTTCTGATCCTTATGTTGATATATTTAAATTCCAGAAACATTCCAATCGAGGTGCTAAATCAGTTTTAGATAAATCCGGACAAACTGAGTCTGGAACAGACTGGAATTATGCAACACAATGGTCATTTCATCCGAAAGAAACTATCTCTTTCCTATATCCTTACCATTATGGATTACAAAATTTTACCACGCGAGACGTAAAATCAGCTGCCTATTGGGGATTTATGCCGTTCACTCAATCCACCCACTACCTTGGCTTAATTGCGTTGATTTTTGCAATTTTAGGAGCACTCATTAGAAAACCAGATAAATTAGAATGGTTTTTTTGGACGACTACACTTATTGCTTTAATTACAGGATTTGGTTCATTCTTCCCTGTTCTGTATAAACCTTTTTATTCACTCTTCCCTTTCTTTTCAAAATTTAGAATTCCGTCAATGATTTATGTACTCTTAGCTGTAACAATTCCTGTTTTAGCGGCAAAAGGGTTAGACGCATTTATTGAAAAATCCGATGAAAAGGGTATTTTTAAAAAAGTCCTATATTTAGTAGGAGGAATTGCTGGTCTCTCAATTTTACTATTAATGATTGGTGAATCATTTTTTGATTTTACCGCCATCAATGATGGGAGATATAATCCTACTATTATTTCTCAAATACGTCTAGTTAGAATCGAACTATTTCAAAAAGGATTATTATTAGCTTTAGCAGTTAGTTTAGGGACTCTCGGTTTATTGTGGGGTTTTATAAACAAAAAATTAAATGTCAATCTATTTGGAATTTTACTCATAGGAATAGTGATTTTTGACCTCTGGATTGTAAATATGGAATTCTTGAATTTAAAACCATCTAAAAACATGGAACTAATGTTTCAAGAAAGTCCAACTATAAAAATGCTTAAGCAAGACAAAGAACATTTCCGCATATTCCCAGCAGATGAATTGGGATCTAATAAATATAGTTATTGGAATATTGAAAGTATTGGAGGCTATCGTCCTATAAAACTTAGAAATTACCAAGATCTTATGGATGCGAATGGATTTAGTCGCCCACACATTTTAAACATGTTGAATGTGAAATATGTTTTAACTCGAAAAAATATTAATAATCCAGATTTCTTACAAATGAAAAATGCGCCTGGAGTTTATCAAAATAAAAAAGCACTTCCAAAAGCTTGGATTGTAGGGAATGTTTCATCAGTTGAAACTCAAAAAGAATCTCTAATGAATACTCTATTAACTGGTTTCAACCCATCTAAATCTGCAATTGTGGTTCAATATAAAGGTGAGCCTATTCCTGGAAATGTAACGGGAACAGTTAATGTAAAATCAAGGGCTGAAAATAAAATTGAACTTATTTCAATCTCTGACACTGGCGGGCTCCTGGTTCTTTCTGAAATTTATTATAAGCCGGGTTGGAAGGCCTATATCAATGGTGAAGAAACTAATATTTATCAAACTAATCACATTTTAAGATCGATCAATGTACCTCGCGGTGAAAATAAAATATTATTTCAATATGATGATTCCCTTTGGAAAAAGACTCGTATTCTATCTCGAGTATCATTTCTAATTGTCATCATGGGATTAGGATTTATATTTTGGCGAGAAAAAGAAACAAAGCAATCTACAATTTGAAATGAATCTTTATAAACATACTGGCAATATAAAAGCCGGCTTATTTATTATAGGAATTGGCTTAGTGATTGGACTATTGGCCTATACTCAAATTTTGGTAAAAGAGCTCAGAAATGATAATCGTGAGATTGTTCGATTGTATGCAGAAATTATTGCAAATACAGTACAAGATGACAATCAAGATAATTTGGATTTCGTCTTTGAGAATATCATTAGAAAAGTCAAATTTCCCTTAATTCAAACGGGACCAGACCACATACCCCAAATGTGGAAAAATCTTCCAAAATCTGTAGATACGGATAAAAAACGAGAACGATACATGAGAGCAATGGATCAATTAAATCAATCCATTCCCCTAGTCTATAAAGATGATACCATTGGAGAAATAACATTTGGGTATCTGCACTATGGTGATTCATCCATCGTCCAAAAATTACAATGGTGGACTTATATTGAAATTATTTCTATCACCATTTTTATCTTTCTTGGATTTTCAGGGTTTTCATTTATCCGTAATAATGAGAAAAAACATATTTGGGTAGGCATGGCACGGGAAACGGCTCATCAGTTAGGCACGCCCGTTTCTGCATTAATGGGATGGGTAGAATGGTTAAAAAACCATCCTGAAAAAACCGGAGAAATTATTCCCGAAATGGAAACGGATCTTCAACGACTTGAACAAATCGGAAGACGATTTAGTAAAATGGGATCTAATTCAGATTTGGAAGAATTAGATTTATCGGAAAGAATTGAACGGGTATGTAATTATTTACAAAAACGTATGCCAACTCTTGGGAAAAAAGTTGATTTAATAAATGATATTCAACCTGGTATTACAATTACAGCCAATGGATCTCTTTTAGCATGGTCAATTGAAAATATTATTCGAAATGGTATTGATGCTATTGAACGTGATAATGGGAAAGTTTCGGTCTCTCTAAAAAAAGAAAATAATTCTATTTGTATTAGAGTTCGAGATAATGGAAAAGGAATCCCCAAAAAAGATTGGAGAAATATTTTCCGCCCAGGGTTTAGCACAAAACAAACCGGATGGGGATTGGGTCTCTCCCTTGCAAGTAGAATTGTGGAAGAAATTCACAATGGGAAATTACACGTCATTGAATCATCCCCCGATTCTGGAACAACCATAGAAATCCGACTTTAAAGCCAAGTATTATTTAGTTTATAATTATTTTCTATTTAAATAAATGTTTATAAAAAAACAATCGCCTAGAGTCATTGAGTTATTCTCATAGTAAAGGTAATTTCAGCACTAATTATTTAAGGAATTACAGTGGATATTTTATACGCAGCAGCACAACCAGGACAAGGTGTCGGTGGACTTACCGCATTTCTGCCATTTATTTTAATCATGTTTATCATTTATTTTCTAATGATTCGCCCTCAAACTAAAAAACAGAAAGAAAAAGATTCTATGAGAGAATCATTGAAAAAAGGCGATAAAGTAATTACTATGGGTGGTATTTATGGAACCATTCAAGGATTTAAAGAAAAAGGACGAGTTGCCATTATTAAAGTGGACAATAATTCTAATTTAACCATGAACAAGACAGCCATTGCAGGATTAGCTGAAAAAGTAAAAGATACAGATTTAGAACAGGCCTAATGGCAGTTTTAGATATCGTTCATTACGGAGATCCAATTCTTCGAAAAAGATGTAGTAAGATACAGGGCATTTCAAAATTAAATCCCATCATTGATGATATGTTTGATACCATGTACGAAGCAGAAGGAATTGGATTGGCCGCCAATCAAGTTGGGCTAGATATTAATCTATTTATGATTGATGTTACTCATACGGAAGAAGCTGAAGAACCTCATGTTTTTATTAATAGTAAAATTATCAAGAAACATGGCGAAGAAGGACTTTACAAAGAAGGTTGTTTATCTATTCCCGGAATAGGTATTGATATAAATCGTCCTGAATATGTTATACTTAAATATCAAACTCTTGATGGAAAGTGGCATGAAAATGAATTTAATGGATTATTAGGGCGAGCAATACAACATGAAGTTGATCATCTGAATGGTATTTTTATTGTAGATCGAATTAGCGAAATTGAACGAATGCAATACAATGCTGAATTAAAAGAGCTAGAGGAAAATTCAAAATCAATAATAAAAACAAAATTGGACACAAAGGGGTTTGTTCTTTAACTTTTTTAAATATTTAATCTTGTTGAGATCATCGTAATGAAAATTGTATTTATGGGAAACCCCGGATTCTCTATCCCAACAATGAAAGCGATTTTAGAAAGTCAACATGACATTATTGGTGTGGTTTCAAACCCCCCAAAACCCATGGGACGTGGGCGAAAATTAAAATCCACAGCAGTTGGGGAATTTGCAAAAGATAACAATCTTAATCTTATTGAGCCAACTTCTCTTAAATCTCCAGACCTTCATCAAAGTCTTACAAAATTATCACCAGATATTTTTGTAATAGTAGCTTATCGTATTCTCCCTAAATCATTAATTAATCTTCCAAAATTCGGTGCTGTAAACCTTCATGCATCCTTACTCCCAAAGTATCGTGGCGCAGGTCCTATTCAATGGTCACTTATTAATGGCGACCAAGTGTCTGGAGTGACAATATTTCAACTTAAGCCTAAAGTGGATACTGGAGACATATTAATGCAAAAAGAAATCCCTATAAATAAGAATGATGATATGATGAGTTTAGGAATGAAATTATGTATTTCTGGTGCAGATTTATTAGTCGAGACACTTGATAAATTAGAAAAAGGTACAATCACCCCACTTAAACAGAATCATGAAAAAGCAACCCCCGCACCAAAAATCACCAAAGCAATGACTCAAATTAATTGGACTTCCCCTGCCCGAAAAATCCATAATTGGATTCGTGGCCTTTCCCCTCGGCCCGGAATGGCTACAATGTTCAAGGGGAAAAACTTTCGTATCTATAAATCAACAACAATAGATTATCCATCAGAAATTCCTGGCCAAATTATTAAAGTCAACTCTGGCGAATTGGTGGTTGCTACAGGAGATGGTGCACTTTCCCTTCTTGAAGTTCAAGCTGAAGGAAAACGGAAAATGTGTATTGAAGATTTTCTTCGTGGAGCAACAATTAATATTGGAGATACCCTCGGAATATGAAACAAGACGCACGATTTTTATCTGTAAAAGTTCTGACTCGTTTTGAAAAAAAGAATGAGCAACTAAGCTTAGCAAGAAACCAAGTTTTTTCAAGCTTTAAACCAGATTCACCTACAAAATCTCGAACCACAGTTATAACAAATGAAATCATTCGATTGAAAAGTCGATTAGATCTTATGATTGAACACATATCTAGCCGAAAAATGGAACGTTTGAATATTTCTCTTCAATCTATTTTAAGAATAGGCTTTTATGAGATTATTTATAATGAGTCAATTCCAGATTATGCATCAGTTGATTCTGCTGTAAACCTAACTAAAGATTTATTAAACCGAAAAGCGTCTGGCTTGACTAATGCTGTATTAAGGAATCTAATCCGCAAAAAAGAGAGCAATCATAATTGGGATAAAAATTTAAAAGAAAATTTCAGGTGGCATTCTATTCCAAAATGGTTACAAAAAAGATGGAAAAATCAATTTGGAGAAAAAGGGTTTCTTGAATTAGCTAATCGTTTAAATCAGTCCCCATCCTTATTTGTTCGAGTAGATATTTCCCAAAATAATGTTGAAAATATAATCGATGAATTGCGTGAGACTGGAATTGATGTAATTCAATATTCCGATATCTATTTAAAAATAAAATCCGGATCAGGTAAATTATTTTCTACAAATCTTTTTAATTCGGGGGAAATATCTATTCAAGATCCCGCTGCAGGTGCAATTGTGGAATTTTTAAATCCCCAAAAGGGAGAAACCATATTAGATATCTGCGCTGCACCAGGAACTAAATCTCTTTTTATGGCCGAAAGAGTTGGGCAAACTGGAAAAATTCTGGCGTCTGATTTTGATCAAACTCGCGTTAATCGAGGAAAGAGCGACTTAAAACGACATGGAAAAAATAATATTGAATGGTCCTTAAAGGATGCAACAAAAGATGAGTTCCCAATGTCGGATAAAATTTTAATTGATGCACCTTGTACCGGAACTGGTGTCATTGGGAGAAAGCCTGATATCCGATGGCGAAGAAATCCTGAAAATATTAAAGAATTAGCAGCTCTTCAATTTCAGATATTAAATCATATGTCTAAATTCTTAAATACTGGTGGAACATTAGTTTATGCAACGTGTTCATTAGAACCAGAAGAGAATTGGAATGTAGTAGAACAGTTTCTTAAGTTAAATGAGAGTTTTCAGTTAGTCGCTGGGACATCTACTCTTTCTGAAAATTGGGTAAACGAACAATCTTGTCTCCAAACATTTCCACATGTACATGGTGTTGATGGAATGTTTGCTGCTAAGCTAAAAAGAAAATGATAAAAAAATCAGCAATATATATCGGAATTTTTGGAGGACTCTCATTAATTGTACTCCTACTATTTGATTTTGTAGTAATGCCAGGTTATGTCAGAATGGGTGAAGGCAGATATATGGTGAATGTTAAAGGGAAACTAATTCAACAAGCTCAAATAGTCTTGGATTCAGAAGGATATAAATATTTAATATCTGATACATTATTTTCCGCAGCCTATAATCCCGGTACAATTGTCGATCAATACCCAACCCCTAATACTCGTGTAAAAGAAGGACGAACAGTTCGATTAAAAATTGCACATCCAGAGAAGATGGTTTCTATTCCTGATCTCATAGGACGATCCATAAGAAGTGCTGAATTAGCGTTATCTCAAAATGGATTAGAAATCGACACAGTTTATAAGGAATATAATTCTGATGTTCCTGCGGGTAATGTTACTTGGCAATACCCAAAGGGCGGTGATTTACTAAACAAAGGTATGGGTCTCCATTTAACTATTAGCTTAGGAGTACCACCCAATTTTCATCAAGTCCCCAATGTTTTTGGATTGAGTAAAAAGAAAGCTGTAATAGATTTAGAAAAAGCAGGATTTAGACTTGGAAAAATATTTTATCGCCAAAATGAAGATTTAATTCCTTACACAGTTTTAAATCAATCAATTGCTGCTGAGACGGTTCTTGAAGAGCCGACAACCATCGATCTCACCGTGAGTGTTTTAGATATGCAGGATATTTTTAACCAAATGATCAACAAGTGATTTTTATATCATCTAACGAGATATTTCGTAAAATCTATCACCTATTTTCTTCTGCCATTCCCCTGGGATATCTTTGGCTTATTCACGATAAAGATATAATGTTATTCTTACTCCTTGGGTTAAGTATCTTAGCTTTGACTTTAGAATTCGCACGAACAAGATCAGATAAAATAAAAATTATTTTTAAAAACTTTTTTGACTTTATGCTAAGATCTAATGAGTCAGAAGGTAGTATAACAGGTGCTACTTGGCTTTTATTTGGATCAACTTTGACCGTATTTTTATTTCCTATACATATTGCTGTGCCTGCTTTATTATTTTTAACAGTTGGAGATAGTATCGCAGCTTTAGTGGGTCAAGCATTTCCTTTTGGAAAAATAGGAGTGAAATCTTTAACTGGCACCTTTTCAGGTATTATAATTTCAACAATTGTTGCCATTTCTGTGAATCAAGTATTGCCATTTGAGCTAATATTTTTTGGTGCCACTATCTCTATGATTATTGAAGTTTTGCCCATTCCATTGAATGATAACGTAACTATTCCCGTAACAGGTGGGCTTGCTATGAGTTATGGAATGATTATATGACAGTTTTAACGCCATCGATTCTCTGGCTTTTGGGTGCCGTTAGCATTCCGCTGATTATCCACCTATTGAGCAAACTTAGAATAAAAAAAGTTGAATTCAGTACAGTTCGATTCATAAAACAATTAGAAACAAGTTCTATTCGGAAAGTGAAGATTCAACAAATATTATTATTAATTCTTCGAATGCTGGCAATTGCTTCCTTGGTGCTTATGATGGCTCAACCTGTTACTCAAGGATTTATGCCCGGATGGATTGCAGCTGAACAAGATGCTCGACTCATTCTGGTTATTGATAATTCAGCAAGTATGCATGTTATAGATGGAAAATTATCTTCATTAGAACATTCTAAAAGAGAAGCTTTAAATCTAATCCCTTTATTTAAAGATAAAACTCGAATTACCTTATCACAAACCTGTCCACCTTTAATTCTTTTTGAAGGTGAATCAAATAACCCTTTATTAAATAATTCCATTCAAGCAATTCAATCCACTGTGTCTTACGATAACCTTTGGGGAAATTTGAATAACTTACTTAGAAATAAAACTATTGTTGAGCCCATCAAAGAATGTGTGATATTCAGTGATTTTATTCAAGAGCCCGATTCTTCATTCCTCTCTGGAATATCAAACATGGACGATTGGAAATTTTATTTTATTCATCCCAACCCAGTCTTTGATAATTTATCCATTAGATCAGTTTCATCTTTGAATCGAATAAAAACCATGAGCCAATTAATTAAATTGAATACTCGGGTTGAAAATTCAGGACAACTCCCAAAACCCAATGTTCCACTAGAGCTTGTCTTTAATAATCATCGGGTGGGACAGGTTGTTTCCGAATTTGATTCAGGGAAAGAAAAAGAGTTTTTATTCCAGGCATATCCTACCAATATGGGAATAGTTCAGGGAAAGGTCAATCTTCCAAGAGATGATTATTCCTTAGATAATACTTGGTATGTATCTATGCCCATCATGGAACGCATACGTTGTGGAATTATTGGTGCAAATAATGAAGATGTGGCTATGATGGAAATTGTTCTTCGTGCCATTGATCCCCAAAATCAATTTTTATCAATTGAATCCCGCATTCAACCCAATTTAAATCGTTTATTTTTAGATGAACTTGATGTTGCAATCATTCATAATCCAAATGGAATGACTGAAGAAAGTGTGAATGATCTTGATAATTTTTTAAGTACTGGTGGTGGTGTTATTTGGTTTCAAGGTAGGGAAATTGACAATGAATTCCATCCAAACCTTATTGAAAACATTGGGTTTCCTAAGCTGGTCGAGAAAATAGATGCAGGACAAGGCTTTTTTACGACTACAATTGGAAGTGGGAAATCAGATTTATTAAATAATTTACAAGTTCGAAATTTGGAAAATGAATTACCCGAAATTTTCAGTTACATAAAAACGGAAGGTAAAGGAAATCAAAAAGTACATTGGACCTTAAATAATGGCGATCCCTTATTGATGGAGTTTTCTAGTGGGAGTGGCACCGTGTTTTATTTTTCAACCTTGTTAGATCTTAGATGGAACGATTTAGCTATTCGTGGCATGTTTGTACCTCTTATGTATAGACTGTTGGTTCTTACAGGTACTGATGAGCTTAACACAACATCTGTTCAAATTGATGAACCTAAATGGATTACTATTGAAGAAAAGATTCTTCGAAATAAATGGGAAGTTATTTCTCCTTCGGGCAACAAAGAAATGATTGTTCCAAATTATAACTTAGAAGGAATCCAAATATCCAACACCAATGAATTGGGCGTGTATCAAGTTTTTTCAGATGGTAAATTATTTACATCATTTTCTACACGACTTCATGAAAAAGAATATCTCCAACATCGTATCAATCAAAGAGCGATTGAGCCATTCATACAGCAGGATCAAATACGATGGCTCATGCTACAAAATGATTTTTCTCAAGCATTTTTAGAAGCACGACAGGGAAAATCATTATGGAAAACATTTTTACTATTAGCACTTTTATTTCTTCTAGCAGAAACTATTATTGGACGCCCCCAACCCATAAAAATGAAATCTGATAAAATATGATTGAAAAACAATCTCTCGAACAAGAAAAAGCATTTTTAGTTGGTGTCATTCAACCGGGAATGACCGAAGAAATCGTGCATGAACATTTGGATGAGCTTGAATTATTAGCTGACACAGCGGGTGCAGAAATTGCTGGTCGAATTACTCAACGTATTTCAAAGGTGAATCCTGCGACATTTATTGGAAAAGGCAAAGCCGAGCAACTTTTAAATCAAGCAAAAGAATTAAAGGTTACGTTGATCATTTTTGATGACGAACTGAGTCCAGCTCAAATAAAGAATTACCATAAAATATCTGAAAAAGTAAAAGTTCTAGACAGAAGCGGACTCATTCTTGATATATTTCAAAAACATGCACAAACAAAAGAAGCATGTACTCAAGTGGATTTAGCGTATTTACAATATTTACTTCCTCGACTTACAAGACAATGGACTCATTTAGAACGACAAATGGGGGGAATTGGAACACGGGCAGGAATGGGCGAAACTCAAATCGAAATTGATCGAAGGTTAATTCGTACTCGCATATCTAAATTAAAAAAAGAATTAATTAAAATTGAAAAAGAACGTTCCATCCAAAGTTATCGAAGACAATCTGAATTCCGTGTATCGTTGGTCGGATATACGAATGCAGGGAAATCCACATTATTTAAAGCACTAACAGGTTCCGATGTATATATCCAGAATCAGTTATTTGCGACTTTAGATACGACTGTTCGTCAATTAAACTTAAATAACTCACACCCTATCTTATTAAGTGATACTGTTGGGTTTATCCGGAAATTGCCGCATAGTTTAGTGGCATCATTTAAAAGCACTTTAAAAGAAGTTTTAGAAGCCGATTTAATATTAGTGATTTTAGATATTTCATCTTCTCAAATCGCCGACCATATTCAAACCATTAAAGACATATTAAAAGAAATTGGAGCGCACGAAATTCCACAAATACATGTTTTAAATAAAGTTGATCTTATTTCTGATAGAAATATGATAAAAAAACAACAAAGGTTATTTCAAAATCCTATCACAATTTCTGCACAACAACATTTAAGATTATCTGAATTACAGTCTAGAATTCTTAAAAAAATGGAAGAGAATTTTCTAACGGTTGATTTAGAATTCCCATATGATCAAGGAAAAGCTATTGCTAAGGCTCAAGAAGGAGTTGAAGTGTTAAAACGCGAATATGATGATACAAGTATGAAATTAAGAATCAGGGGAAGTAGAACTCGCATTAATCAAATATTAGCACTCGAAAATTAAAAAACGGGCAGATTGTTTTTTGGGACCATTCTATGTTTATTGAACGGAGGGAGCCTCTCAAAGACAGCAAACTTCCTTTACCCCGACAAGCGGAGAAGGCCTGTTTTTTGAATTTGAAGTACAGCACCCAATTATGATTATAGATCCAAAAATACAGAACCCACCCGTTAAATTTTCAAAAACCGTAGCGTAATTTATTAATATTATGTCTCAAATAAAACTATTTCGTTCCTAAAAGTCCTATCATTCTTCCCGCTTTTTTCCCATTTCTTCGATAAGAATGATATTTTTCTTGCTCACAAAATGTACAGTCCGATAAAACAGTAATTTCATTTTCAATAAATCCAGATTCGAGACAGTGAGTCATTGCTAACTTTTGTAAATGAACACGATACTTCCCACTTCCTTTTTCTTCGTAAAACTTTGGATCAAATTGATCAATTACATCTTCGCTTACTTCAAAACAACACGATTGAATTGATGGTCCTATGAGTATTTGAAAATGAGCGAGATTATATTTTTGTTCAACTAACAATTTTGAACATTGATTTATTATACCACTTACTAAACCACGCCACCCAACATGAACCAATCCAAAAACAGAATCTTTCTTATGTACAAAATAAATAGGCATACAATCTGCAACTTGAATTGAACAAACACACTTTGAGTTTGATGAAAATATTCCATCAGTATTTTTGACGCCACCCGAATTATTTTTAAGAACTACATGAGTCGAATGCGTTTGTTCTGGGATGATAATTTGATCTGGATTGAATCCATTTTCATATGAAAATGATTTTCTACCTTCAATACCATTTGTTGGATATGATTTTAAAGAAAATACTGCTTTTATTTTACTGTTTGAAAAATGGGATGATAAATCTAACCAGTGTCGAATCGCCATATTGTAAGTTGTTATAAACTATTTTTTGTCTGTTAAAATATAGATAGAGCTATTGTGTTTTTAAGAGATTTTGTCCATTATAAATACCCATTTTCTTCATATGGGTTCCTTCATATTCTAGCACTTGAACTGATCCATTTTCATTTTGATTTTTACCAGAAAAATAGATAGAAGAAAACTCCCCATCGAATCCGGGGTGATTTCGTAACTGTTTCATAAATAGGTGTCTATTCATTCTTCCTGACCTAGAAATAGATTGGATAAAAGCAGCATGATCAAAACCAAGATCATGATAATTAGAGAAAGTATCTGCTCCAACTTTAATTGAACTTCTTTGAGAGACAATTTGCATTCCTTGAACATGAGGTCCGATAATCTTTTGATTCAAAATGTCCATATCTAACCAATTCTCATTTCCAAATACAGTTGTTTTCAAATTATATAATGGGAATTGAGTTCCAATGTATATCAATTCTTCTTTTCGAACGGGCATATAAATGGCATGAATAGTTTCCAAGATTACTTTTGCCGAATCTTTTTTATCCATGGTTTCTTCTTCTTCTGGAAAATCAAAAAAGTCAGTCACATCCACATCGAAAAGTGCATCTAAACTATCAATTTCCATGGCTGTCATATCTTGACTGACCTCTTCATTAGACATTAAGGACCACGCTAATTTTCGGATTGATTTAAATTGGCGTGAAATATTTTCTGGCTTTTCAATATACCACTTCACTGTAATTGGATCGATACCTAATTGAAATAATTCTTCAATAAATTGGTCAGTCAAAATCTTGGACTGTTCTGTCCCTGGAGATAAAACTGCTATATTTTCAAAATCATATTCATTTACCATCAATTGAGCAACTCTTTCTGCAATTTGTTTATTTGAAGGAGATAATGAAAATAAATTATCAGACATTTTGGTAAGACCGACAATTCCGGTTTGTGGAATTAAAATAGGAAGCGTTGATGAAAGTCCAGCAATTGATAAAATTTCCTGATCCAATATTGGACCGACTACACCCATAATATTTCTATCTCGCGCAAGAGATTGAAATATATTCATCACTTTCAAGCTCTTACCTTGTGAATCAAAAACTAAAAAACGAATAGATTGATTTATTTCTTTTTCTAATTGATTACTTAAGCCTAATAAATAAGATTGTCCTTTCTCTTTTTCAAATCCTGATAGTGGCAATACCACCGCAAGGGTATTTTGGACTGGAACTGATGAGCTTTTTGCATGATTGAGCGCATTTAATAAAAAGTGAAAAGAGCGTGGTAATTTATTTTTTTGAATTCCATTTAATGCCAATGATAAATCATAAGCGTCCCCTCTTCCCCAAGCAATATATGCTCTCGTTAAATTTAACAGTGACCGATTGTTTGGATTTTTTTCCTTAAAAAGGGCTCCTTCTATTCTATCTTCCTTGAGACCATTTGCAATACACCGAATCAAGCGTTGATCAACCTGATCTAGATAAATAGAATCACGGATAGATGATCTAATTGATAAATACTTTTCATACGCTTTTGAATATTTCCCTTGAGATAAGGCAATATCACCCATGAGTAAATTTGCGTGATTTTTATAATCTTTATTTTCATAATAATTGATAACGGATTTGCCGGATCGAATTGCATCGGTATATTTTTTTTGTCTATATTGAGATTTTGCCAACATAAGTTGGGCAGCGGGATCTCTATAATCTTTATCATGAATTAAAATAGATGAGAATCTTGATTCAGCCAACCGAAATCGACCTTCTTTATATGATTGAACGGCTAATTCAAATTTGCTATAATATGATAAACTATCAAAATTATCGGCAAGGGAAACCGATAAAAATAAAATGAATGATATAGGTTTAAGAAATCGCATGTATATTATTGAAAATTGCCATCGTCAAAATTATAAACTATAACTCATGGATGGAATCATTGGTTTCGTTGTTTTTGAAATATCTATTGATTAATGTAAAGTAGCTTTCCATTCTCAAATTGATAATAAACTCGATGTCCTATTTGTTTTCCATAAACCCATTGTTCACTAAATCCGTGGCGGCTAGACGTATAGTTAAGTTCATCTGGGTTTCCAATTGAGTTTCGAACTTGCTCATTTGTCATCCCTACTTCTACCTGCCTTTTAATAATTTTTTGGATGGTTTCATTCCCCCATTTATCAGGCAATGGATTTATTGTGTAATAATGATCCTGAGTTCCAATCTTTTTATTTTCTCCATTATATCGAACAAATCCTTCCAATCCATTATTGGCTTTCACCTTTAACCAAACAGGATGATCAAAATTTCTATTTTGAAATTGGTGAACATCTATTACGGTCACAGATTCAAATCGTGAAAAATCATAATCTGCAAATGAATAAAAGCCATTATAATCGCCTGTGTTATTTAACCAAATTGTTTTTCCAATTAAGGCGTTAGCTTTCAATAGAATAGAGTCAAATAAAATATAGCTGGGAAATTTGGGCAAATCACTTTCTCCAAAATTAAACTTCATTTTAAATTGGTGACCTTTTTCATTTTCAATAACTAAATAATCTATTTTTTGATTATTATATTTCCCAATTATTGTAAAAAGCCTTTTTGAAAAAGTATGATATGGACGAAAATTATTTTCCTTATGTAATTTCGACCAAATGCGGTTAAAGTTTCTCGTTTGTTTAAAGTCATCATCCAAATTTACAAAATAGATTTTTTTACCCGACCATTGATTCGGTGAAATTATCAATTCCGGTTTTTGAAAATAAGAACAGGCAGATAATAATAGTGCTGCATATAAGATGATTAATTTATTCGTCATTTAGGTGTTGAATTTGAGACTTTAATTCTTAAAAAGAAAACCCAACAATGGTGCCGTTTTTAAAAGAATTCTATGGATAAGGTACATGATTTTATTCTATAAACCGATAAAACGTTTCTATCGTTTTATACCACTATAATCCATGATTTAGCTCATGTGGAAATTAATCACAACCACTCGTATCCTGTTCTCCCACATAATCTTCAATACAAGATGGATATGGATGGCAGAGTTGGTTGTTGGATAAAGAAGGTGAACTATCTCCTTGGTTACAAATTTCATCAGGGATAATACCTGTGAGTTGATTCTCACTTAATTTCAAAGAATATAGATTGGTCAGATTACCTATCTCTGATGGAATTGAACCGGTGAGTTGATTATTAGGTAAATTCAATTCAGTCAGATTGGTCAGATTACCTATCTCTGATGGAATTGATTCGGTGAGTTGATTATCACTTAAAAACAACGTTTTCAGATTAGTTAGATTTCCTATTACTGGTGGAATTGAACCGGTGAGTTCATTATTGGATAAATACAACCTTGTCAAATTGGTCAGATTCCCTATCTCTGATGGGATTGAACCTGTGAGTTGATTAGTGTATAAATACAACCATTCCAAATTCGTCAGATTACCTATCTCAGATGGAATCTCTCCTGTGAGATTATTATTATCTAACATCAAAAAAATTAGATTAGTGAGATTTCCTATTTCTGGTGGGATTGAACCTGTGAGTTGATTACTACCAAAAAGTCCTCTACCTAAATTCAAATAAGTCAGATTGGTCAGATTCCCTATCTCCGATGGAATCTCTCCAGTAAGTTGATTCCCGGATAAATTCAAAATAGTCAGATTGGTCAAATTACCTATCTCCGGTGGAATCACTCCTGTGAGTTCATTATATCTTAAATCCAAATTAGTGGTATTCAATACTGAGTAATACACTCCCCATAATGGAACATCATAATCACCAAGGGTGGGTGGAGTCGTATCCTGTTCATCTTCACAACCCCAATATATCAAAACTGATATAAATAATAATGGATAGAGTTTTTTCATTTAATCATTAAAACCTTACTCTACAGTTACAGACTTGGGTATTCCAACCCCAAC
>Ga0233446_1000093_pt1 | contig 117149 bp, 152 predicted proteins | sample SI_124_October20_4_FD_182780 | JGI IMG/M metagenome (GOLD analysis project Ga0233446, IMG submission 182780) | Seawater microbial communities from Saanich Inlet, British Columbia, Canada - SI_124_October2016_120_MG | ecosystem: Environmental > Aquatic > Marine > Inlet | place: Canada: British...
ATTTTATTTTTCAAAATTAAATATAAAAATCACTAATTTTTAATTTCTTCTAACAACTGGTCTTCTCATTACATGTTGTCCGGGGGAAGCACTTCTTGGACCAGGATTATTATTAGCCTGAGAAAAATTTGCCCCACCATTTGAAACCTTCTTATCAAATTTTCTTTTTGAAATTATAATAAGAATAAAAAATACTGCCACAATAATTAATATAACAATTACAATTATCCAAGGAAAACTTCCTTCATCTTTTTCTCCTTCTTCAAAAACATTATTATTTTCTTCAGATGAACCTACAGCAGAATTATAAGTACATTCCCCCCAAACATTATCAGTACAAAATTGAGTTCCATCCTCACCACAATCTCTAATTTGGCCTATCCTACAAGTTTCAAAAGCTTCTAAAGCTTCTAAAGTTATAACAATAGAATTTCCAGTAATTTCTGTTAACTTAATAAGAATATTAAAAATTCCATCTCCATTTAAATCTATTTTTTCTTCTTCTCCCTCAGATAATTCAACATTTATAGGATCAGATTTTATAACTAAATTAGCAGTGGTTCCCACAATACTTTCCAATTCAATACTATGTCCTTCTGCTCCATTTAAAGTAAAAGTTATAATTTCTCCAGTATTAATTTCAATTGATTTGCGACTCAAATATCTAAAATCTGCATCAACACCACTAGGATCAAACACAATTCCTTTAACATTAATATCATATTTATCTAATATACAAAATTGAGTTTCATCAGCATCACTAGTCTTAATATAAATTCTATGATTTCCTGTAGAACTTGTAGAAGGAGCATTTAGTGAAATTCCTGCATTACTTAAACTTGCATCATTTGCAAGAGTTTTTGTATCTAAATCTAAAGTTTTATTTAAATTTAATTCATATAATCCTGCTTCAAACATAACATCTGAATTAAATTGTAAAGTTGCATCAATTAATTCTAAGTTAAATTCTAAAGTATCTCCTGCATCTAAATTTGAATTTTCTAAATCAATTGAAGAATTAATACTAAAACCATCTCCGACTAATCCTGCTGGGCAAGTTAAGGGAGTAGTCACATTAATTAAACCAGCTTCAGAAGAAGGATTATCTCCATAAACACAATCAGATTCACTCTGATTAATTAAACATTTTACTTCTTTATTAATTCCAACACCCCCAACATCACAATTAAAACTTCTATAATATATTCCTTCTGAATTTACTCCATCAAGAAGAATTGAACATCCACTACTATCTCCTCCAATAGATGCAAATACACAACTTTGACTTACATTTGCATTTGACACAACCCCTCCAGCATCATTAGTTATTCCAAACTTACAAGTAACAGGAATCTCAGCATTTTCCAAGACTTCATCAGCATAAAATAATAATTTTGTAATATTATAATAATTACAATTTCCATCTTCACAATCTATAGAAGAGATACAACTTCCGTCATTAATAGTTGCTTGAGAATTATAATTAGCAGCTCCTATATCTGTACATCCTAAAACTTCATTTTCATCTAAAATACAATTAGTCATATTAAAACCTATACAATCATTATCACATTCTAAAGTTCCAGAAACATACCCTGGTTGATTACTACAAGTCTGACTATCTAAAAGAGCACCATCACACTCTTCCCCATCATCAAGAATTTCATTACCACAAGTTTCGCCAGCACCTTCTCCAGAAGATTCCCAAGTACAAGCTGCTGATGAACAATCGGGCTCAGTTAAAAAAGAAGAACAAGCATTAGTATTACAAGTTTCAGAAACAACATCCCATGAACAAAAATCTCCCAAACCTCCATTTTCACAAGTTTCTTGAGTTAAAAATTCTGGTAAACAAAAATTTTCAGGTGTTCCACTACAAACCCAATTTCCTCCAACACATGAAGTATCAGAATATCCCCAACAATTTGCATTACAAGTAATTGTTCCAGAATCATAACCTAAACTTCCACAAGTAACACCTAAACCTGTCAAATTTGTACCATCACAAACTTCAGGAGATTCAACAAGACCATTTCCACACTCTTGTAAAGATCCTCCTCCATCTAATTGACAAGCATTTGAACACCCATCACCATTTACAGAATTTCCATCATCACATTGTTCATTGAAACCTGCATCATTAGGTGTTTGAGTTACACCATCACCACACACTCGAGGTCCTGAATCTTCATTATATAATTGCCAGTCATCCCAGTAAACAATAGCTCCATTTCCTCCTTTATTAGCAACTCTTGTAGAAACATAAGCAGCCCCAACAGGCATGGTCATTTGAACTGTTATTTTTTGCCAAGAAGAAGTAGTTGTAACAACTTCTGAAGGAGAATTGTCTTCAAGAACAGTTTTAGAAGAACCTAATGCAGAAATCCTTAATTTAACACCAGGGGTTGTTCCAGAATAAGGTTTAACCCACACACTTGCAATCCAAACTTCTCCAGGAGATACAGAAGCTAAAGCACCTTGAGGACCATAATAATTAAGAGTATTTGAGGTAGTTCCAGTAGAGGTATGTTTTAAAGACCAGCTTCCAGCATAAGCTTGAGAATTAACAATTTCTAAATTTCCAGAAGTAGCAGAAGAATAAGGAGATTGAAGAGTTTGAGTTTCAAAACTAGCATCAGGAACAAAATTTATTCCTCCTGAACCACCCCCACCCCAAGCACAGCCTAAGCCTTCCATTTCACCACATTGAACTTGATTAAGATTCTCGCAATCTAAAACTAAGACACAATCATAACAACCATCATCTCCTCCAGGACCACAATTACTTCCTCCAGAACCAACATCTCCACAAACCAGAGGTTCATTACCATTACATCCTAAATCAACATAAGCATAATCTCCACAGGATATCGTAGGTGTTCCTGTACAAGAATCACCTATAACATTTCCAGTAATACCTGCATCACTTCCAAAAAAATCAGCAATATTGTTTAACAAATCATCAAACCAATTTGCAGAAACAATAGGCATAGAAACTAATAATAAAATGCTAACACAAACAATTACAACAGCTACACCTTTTTTCATAAAACAAATAAGAAAAAACCCTTTAAAAATATTTGTTTACTAAAAGACATTTTCAAAATTTTAAATAAAGTTACATCCTAGTTAATCTCATCACAACCCAGCATTAAAATAACTTCTACTTATCAAACACTTCCCCACAACCTCACTTTTCAGGAACAAGTGCAAAAAAACTATAATTTTTTATTTTTGCTAACTTTTTCACATCTTCTAACTTAACTTCTGAAATATTTTTTTCAAAATCATAAAGTTCTTCAGCATTTCCATCTAATTCATAAGATAATAAATTAACCATTTGTACTCGAGAATCTTCAAGAGAAATATAATGATTTCCAATTATCTGTTCCTTAACCTGTACTAATTCTTTCTCTTCCAAACCTTCAAATACTTTTTCAAATTCTTTTAAAATTAATTCTTTGACCTTTTCAACATTTTCTTTTGTTGTTCCAACATAAATTAAATTATGAGCATATTCTTTATTAATATCAGATTGTCCCTGAATAGAATATGCTAAATTTCTTTTCTCTCTTATTTCTGCAAACAATCTAGAAGACATTCCTTCAGCCATTAGAGTGCTTAAAACCTTAGCAGTATGAGATTGTTTATCTCCTGCAATAGGAACATGATATGCAAAAACCAAGTTAGCCTGGTCAATTCCTTTCCTTGTTTCAATTTTAGATTTATTATGTAAAATAATTTCTTGTTTAGGAACATTTCCTTTTCCACTTTCAAAATTCTTTTCTGCAAAATTAACAACTTCTTCAAGTTCTGCATTTCCCACAACACATAAAACCATATTATTAGGTTGATAAATTTCATCAAACTTTTTTTGCATTTTTTCTTTATCAATTGAATCCATTGTTTTCTCTGTTCCAATTAAATCTTCTCCCAAAGAACCTCCATATAAAAAAGATTGAACTTTATCCATAACATAAATATTAGGTCTATCTTTTCTCATTTTCATCTCTTCATATATGACTTTTCTTTCCTTCTCCATTTCACCTGCATCAAACAAAGGATTTCTTACCATATCTCCTAAAACTTCTAAAGCAATATTCAAATGTTTACTAGGCATTTTACACCAATAAGCTGTAACAGTTTCATCTGTAAAACCATTTAACTCCCCACCATTTTTCTCTATCTCTTCTGCAATCTTTTGAGCATTTCTAGAAGGTGTTCCCTTATACAACATATGCTCTATATAATGAGAAATTCCCTTCTCACTAATATCCTCATTAGCACCACCATTCCGAACAGCAAACACCACACTTACAACAGGAAGATCTCTTTTTTCAAATAAGACAACCATACCATTCTTCAAAACTTTCCTATAAAATTTATTCTCCATGATTATAAAAAACACCAAACCAATTTATAAATATAATGATAAATAATCCCTAATTATCAAACTCTTTTTTCTAATTTAAAAAAGAAACATTCCAGCAAGCAAGCCCACAACTAAACTACCTAAAACCACAAGAGTCCACACCCACCATTTTGTTCCACCGCTTTTTTCAGGAACAGGAACAGCAGGTTGACCAGCAACAGCAACAGGTTTTTGAGCAACAGGTGCTTGCATATTTGTTTGTACCATATTAACACTATACTAATTTCTTTTATAAATTTATAGTTTTATCAACAACATAAATCATAATAAATTCAACAAAGAATCATCGACGATAAAAAAAGAAAAAAGATTAACTTAAATCAAAATCATCCATATTACTTTCAGGCCTATACTTACAATCTCGAACATTTAAATCTCCATTCCAAACACCACCAACATTTTCAGTATAAAATGTTCCGTCTATAATTCCAAAATTAGAGAAGATATCATGAGCACCATTTCCACAAGAAGTAATTCCTGTTAACAATTCTCCAGCAGAATCAATAAAAATACCATCTTCTCCATTACTCAATGCAACTATATTTTCAGCAGAAGCATTCCCTATTACAAAGCCATGTTCTACATTATTAATTGCAGTAGAATTTAATATGGAAGAAATTTGATAAGCTGAAAATCCATGCCGATTATTATTCCTTGCTATAGAGGTTATAACAGAACCTCCAGATAATATAAACCCATCATAATCGCTATTGCTTGAAAAAGAATTTGATACCTCTGCTGAATCTATTACCCAAAAACCATAATGGTCATTATTAGATTCTGAGTCTGTTACAGCTGAAGAATCTTGCACTATAAAACCATGTTGAGCACTATTACTAGAAGTAGAACCAATTGCAGAAGAAGTGTGATGTAAATTAAAACCGACCCAATTATCATTTGCTGTGGAGTCTGTTACAGATGCTGAATCACCCAATCCAAAACCAGAATCATAATTATTACTTGCAGTGGACCCTATTACAGAAGATGAATCAAATAAAAGAAAACCCCTATCATTATCATTTGCTGTGGAGTCTGTTACAGATGATGAACTAACCAAATAAAAACCAACATTACTATTCCCATTTGCTATTGAGTCTGTTACTGTACCTACATTGTATGATCTAAAACCCACACTATTATTCTCTGCTAGAGAGTCTGTTACAGACCCATTAATATGTAAAATAAATCCTGATTCGACATTATTTTGTGCAATAGAATCTGTTACAATAGATGAGCCAGATAACTCAAAACCATTATTATAATTACTATTTGAAGTTGAAGATGTTACTGTGGATGATGCATATAGGTAAAAACCACGAAGATTATAATTTGCTGTGGAGTCTGTTACAGATGAAAAATCCTGCACTTGAAATCCCCTATTATTATAATTTGCTGTGGAGTCTGTTATAGATGATGAATCACTTAAGTAAAAACCGTAAACATTTCTATCTTCAACAATACAATTTTGAACAAAAGTATTTTCATAAGAAACAATACCATAATCTCCTACACCTGCTAAATAATTATCTTGGCAATCAAAAGTAAAACCACCCCTTAAAATCAATGCTTTATTATCCATATCCAAATTACCTTCCATAGAAATACATCCACCATCATAATCTAATTCAATATCAGAACCATTAGAAGCATCAATCATAGCTTGTGTTAAAATAGCACAATCTCTATCACTTCCCATATTTATTTCAGGATTATAAACATCATCAAAAACAGGTACAACAAGTTCTGAAACTACAGGTTCTGGTAAATCCTCTTCTACAGATTCTACTAAATTATTTTCTCTTTCATCTTCAATACCTTCCATCATAGCTAAAACCTCAGCTACATGAGCTTCTTCTGACACACTTAATTTTCCAGGACTTATTAATCTAACAGCATCAGGTTCATCTTCTCCAAACAACCCACCAAACAATCTACTAAAAAATGATTTCTTTGCTTTTTCCTCACTCAAACTAACACCTAATTCTTGCCCTGTTTGTGCATTGACTCTAAGAGTAGCTGTTTTTGTTGAAGGAAAAATCCACAAAAACCTTGTCTTCTTTTTAGTTTCAATACTATAATAGGGAACACCATCTTCAACTTCTAATTTAACTTTTGATTCTGCATTAGCATCTCCAGAAGCAATAAAAGGTTCAACAGCAGCTGCAGGTAAGATATTAATTATAACAAAATTCCCATCTTCATCTTCAATAGATAAAAGACCCTCGTTTATAACAATTGTTTCATCTGTTTGGACAGCCACCCCATCATCAATTTCAACTTTTCCATCTTCATTCAAACTAATTTCAACATCATTTCCATCTATATCTATCTCTAAAGAATTTCCCTCTTCAATAGAATCTTTAATTTCTTTAGCAGCATCTTCATCCAAATCTATTGTTGAAGCAGAAGTATCTCCAGGTATATCTGTTGTTGAATTTGTAGTATCTTTAGACTCATCTCCAGGTATATCTGTTGTTGAATTTGTAGTATCTTTAGACTCTCCTTTTGAAGTTGTTTCTACAACATCTACTTCCCAACCATCTTTATCAACAGAAACAACCATCCCAGATAATGAAAACGCAGAAATAATTGAAACCATTAACATTAAAACTATTACAAAAGAAGTCAAAAAACTAACTCTTTTTATTTTCATAAAAAACCAATGAAAAAAGGATATTTAAATTTTCTTATACCTAAAAACAATATACTTTTCTGAACCAAACATAAAACTATCACTAATATTAAAATTTTTATTAATAAATTCTATTAACCATTTCCTTGTTGCATAAAACTTTTTCTTTGAAAGCAAATTTTCAGTTGAAAAACTCACTACAACTTCATCTACAAGTGGAACAAGTTCTAATAACAATTTCTTACTATAATTTCTTTTCATCATTTCCAAAGAATCAATCACTTTAAATAGAAAAATAATTTTTTTCCCCTTTTTCTTTTTAATTATTTTTTTCAACCCATTCAAATCAAATAAACTTGTGTGAACAGCAACACCTTTCAATTTTTCTTTCTTAAAATAATCGTTCATAACTTCAACAAGTTGACCAAGAGATTCCACTCCAACATAATCAACACTAATATCTTTAAAATAATTATAACTCAACCCATTAACACCTGCACCCAAATCAAATACACTCACCTTCTTTCCAAGATAATTTTTAAATAATCTACTATACAAGCCCTCATAATATTTTAGCCTCTCTCTTGTAGAAAGATGTTTTTTCAAAAGCCAATCAACAGACCTATCTTTACCGGCACCAATTTTTCCACTACTAAAAACAGAGAAAACTTTTTTCAATAACCCTCTTGTTAGCTTAACTCTATCTTTATTAATATATCTATCATCTTCAAATTGTTTCAATGCTAGTTTAACATCTATTAAAGGTAATTTTGAAAATTCTTTCTTCTTCATAATTTGCCCAATAATTTTCTTCGAATCCATATATTTTTAATATTCATTAAACTTAAAAGTTTATGCCCATCAATGCCTCACCACATTTTGACAGAGCGCAAGCAGAATATGAAAAAGCTCAAACAACAGAACAAAAAATTAAATGTCTAAAAAAAATGTTAGTCCTAGCTCCGAAACATAAAGGGGCTGAAAACTTATTAGCTCAATTAAAAACACGTTTAAAAAAACTTAGATATGCAAAAGAAAAAGAAAAAAAATCAGGAAAATCAAGTTTCAAAGGAATAAAAAAAGACGATATGCAAGCAATAATAATTGGCCAAGCAAACGCTGGAAAATCTTCACTATTAAATTTATTAACAAATGCACACCCAAAAATATCTCAATTTGAATTCACTACAACAAAAAGCATAGTAGGTATGATGGGTTATGCTTCAACAAGTATTCAATTAATAGAAGTTCCTGCGTTTCAATCTAATTATTATGATAGATCTTTACTAAATACTGCAGACACAATTATAATTCTTGCAACAAACTTAGCAGACATTCAAGAAATAAAAAAAGAAATAATTAATTCAAAACTGAAAAATAAAACAAAACTAATTGTAGCTTTCAATAAAATAGATAAATTAAATCAAACTCAGCAAAGAAAACTCTCAGCAACACTAGCTTCTAAGAAGTATAATTTCATCCTCATCTCTACCAAATCCAAACAAGGTATAGAAGAGCTAAAAGAAAAAATATTCCAAAGCTTTGATAAACTCAGAATCTACACTAAGGAACCTGGTAAACCCAAAACCAAAAGACCAATTATTCTAAAACCAAAATCAACAGTCAAACATGTTGCTGAAAAAATCCTCACAGGATTTTCAAAAAGAGTTAAAGAAACAAAAATCTGGGGCCCTTCGTCAAAATTCCCAGGACAAAAAGTAGGACTTGCACATAAATTAAAAGATTTAGATGTTGTTGAATTTAGAACAAAGTGATTATTTCCAGCCTTTTCTTATCGGAGCTATAACCTCTTCAATACCTTCTGCTATTCCTGATTTTAAATCAGCAGCATGAAGTTTTCCAGATTCAAAATCTTTTTCAAGCCCTTCATAATTCGAATATTTAAGATCTCCTCCAAATTCTTTTTTTCTCTTGATTTCTAATTTTTCTAATTTAGGAAATACAACCAACCGCGCTATTGCTAATATAGAATTATTCTTTATATCTCCTTGTTTACAATAAGCTTTATTAATTTTTTTCTTAATATCTTCTTTTTTATCCCTTATAGAAATAAAACTATTTGCAATTGAACTTGACATTTTGGTTCCAGGTCCTTTTAATCCAGGAATCAAAGGAGTATACAAATAAACAGCTTCTTGAAGTCCAATTTCTTTTCCTTCATCTAACCCCATCATATAGATTTTTCTTTGATCTGTTCCAGAAACAACAAAGTTCACACCTAATCTTTTTACATCTGAAACTTGCATTAAAGGATAAATTATCTGGCTTATCTTTGCATTTTCAATATCTCTAGCAACTTGTTGCATAGCCCTCACACCCCTATTAACTGTTAATCCTAAGGATAATCTTAAAACATCTTCAAAATAATCTGGCTTTCTTTGAAAACTTGTTCCCTTAACAATACTAGCTTTTAATCCAATTGCCTTAAATCCTTTTTCCCATTGCTTAAGTTGATCATTTACAAATTTCCAATCTCCCTTTTTATTTAGCCAAGTATGCCAATCAGCTAAAAGAATTTTAACTTTTATTCCTGCTTTTTGTAAATCTAAAAGTTTTAAAATTGTTACAAGATGTCCTAAATGAATTTCTCCTGAACATTCATATCCACAATAAACAAGCCCATTCTTTGCAAAACTACTAATTTTATCTTCATTGATAATCTCTTCAGTATTTCTTTTTATTAAATTAATTTTATTTATGGCCTTTAGGTTATTCATATCTTCAAAAACAATATTTAATTATTAAATGTTTCTTAAATTTAATTATACCAATAATCTAAAAAATCATTCCAAATAACTCCACCGGTTATTCCAGAGCTTTCTCCATTACTATCAGAATTTGAATCTCCGCTATCAGAGTTTTCTTCAGAACTTCCTGAATCACTACTACTATCAGAGCTTTCATCACTTGAACTATCTCCACTATTATCATTTGAAATTTCGTCACTTGAATCAGAACTTAAAACACCCTCATCAGTAGAATCAGAATTAGCATCACTACTAGAATCACTACTATCTACAAGCTGTTGCTCACTATATCCATCACCACTACTAGAGCTATCAACAGAATCATCTTCATAATCTTCATAGAAACAAGCACATGTGGTTCCACCATCTACACAATCTGTTCTTGAAGCTCCAGGACATTCTTGATCACACCCATCTTTACATTGGCTTTCTTCATAATCTACACCTAGTTCACCTTGCCCACCATCAGGCCCATTATTATCACCTACACAACCAAAATCAGGTTCACAATGACTTCCTTCCCACAATACATTGAAGCACAATCATAACCTTGCCATCCACCATCAAAATCAGGATCCATCTTACAGAAAATATCCACAGTACAATCACTATCTTTTATAGGTCCCCAACGACAATCAGGACAAGAACTAACACAATCTTGAATTCTTTCATCAAATTCTTCAGAATCTATGCAAAATCCGCCATCATCAAAGTCTCCAAAACCAGAAGTTGCATCATCATAACATCTTAATCTTTCTGTTGCATCATCTATTTCCTTACAATTAAACCCATAACCAAAACCTTCTTTTTGTTTTCTAAAATTTTCTTTCAAACCTCTTCCAGAATATTTTCCAGAACTTTCCATAAAAGATTTACAGTCAGGTACCCAGTGAATATCATTTTCCTTACATTCTTGTGTTAACTCACCTTCAGGAATTCTAGGAACTCCTTGAAATGCACAATCTTCAGGATCTAACCCAGCTTCAAAACAGTCTGGAGCATGAATTCTCATCATAATTTCATCACATTTTTTCTCAAATATTTCTTTTTCAACTTCTCCTTGGTTTGCTAATTCAAGTAAAGCAGTTTTACACTCTTCAGGAGCATTTGTAGTGACCATTATTTTTGAACATTCTTGACGAGCATTTTTATCTTTAAAATCAATTCCAGCATCTTTACATTCTTTAGGCATAAAATCAGGACCATGGCCATCAGGACCATCAGGACCCCTATTATTATCTCCTTCTAATTGAAACAATACATCTAGTAAATACTCAGGTAATAGGTCTTCCATATTTTCTGTTTTTTCTTTAGCAAGCCTACAAGAATCCTCTGTTTCATAATCTCCACCTTCACTAATAGCCACATTACATTTATCTTCTAATGGAGCTACTTGAGAACACATACTTGAAAAAGAATTCACAGATATGTCTTCGCACCTACATTCATAACCTCCAACACCATCTGAAGTTGTTTCAAAACATTCACTCATTATTTCAAAAAATTTCTTAGCTTCTTTTTTTTGTTCATCTGTTAAATCTCTATGTTGATCTTTTCTCCATTCAGGAGCATCTTCACCATCTTCAACATTACACATAGAATAATATTTAATAGGATCTATATTTGAAAGTCTTTCACATAATCTTGAAATCTCAGAAGCTATTTCAGCAGCACTTTCAATTCCTTTCTCTCTCTGAACAATCTCTCTAACATATTCATCTTTTAAACCAGGATCAATATTTTTTGCAATTTCTCTGATAGCTACACCTCTTATAGCTCGACTTTTTCTTTTTTCATTATCTTTTTCATTAGGTTCAACTTCAAACTCATCTTCCTCTGCATATTTTTTATATTTTTCAAAAGAAGCATGCAATCCTTCACGAGCATTTTGATCTCCTTGCTTACATTCTGCAGACATTATTTCCATTTCAGCTATTTTTTCTTCTCTAGAATCAATAATTCCATCTAAAAAATAAAAAGCACTATCTGGAGTCAGCCCAGCATCAACACCAAGTTCTTCATCAAATTCTTCTGCTTCTTCATATAAATCATTTAACTCTTCATCAATTTCTTCATTTAAATCATCAAATTCATCAAAGGCATCATTTAAGTCATCTAAACCCTCCTCCAAATTATCAAAAGAATCATCAAAAGCGTCATTTAAATTCTCATCTTCTGCAAAAACAAATCCAGAAACCAACATAATAAATAACATACTAACTAAAAATAATCCAACACCTTCTTTTCTCATATATAAGTTCAGCAAAAAGATGTTTATAAATTTATTTGGTTTTTCAAAAACTTCTTCTTATTCCCAAACCAGCTCACCAATAGGAACTCTCCTCTCTTTCTGGCTTAATGTTTTCCCTTCTTTTTTAGCTTCTCTCCACTTTCTTATTTCTTCTCCTTTCACAAAATTCACATCAGCCACAACAGTATCATACATCACTAAAAAATTATTTAACATATCTGAAAAAGTTGCACCACTAATTCTATAAAAATCTTTTCTATCTTTTTCCACAAAATCTAAATCTCTAATAGCTTGAAAAGTATGTCTATATCTTATTTCTGGCACTTTTCCAATTTTAATACCTTTTGATGAAAGATGTTCTAAATCAATTTTAATCTTTCTTGCTTCATAAACAGTTTTACCAAGTTTTTGATGCCCAATAGTATCCTTCTCTCCACTAGAACCATCTTGCAAAAAACCAGGTTCAAAATAAAGACATTCTTGAACAATTCCTTTTTTTACTAAATCTGTATACTTCTCTAAATTCTTACCAAAATTTCCCACCAATCTTCTAGCAGATTCAATAGCATCTTTTTTAAACTTAAAATTATCTTGAGAATCAAGTGGTATTTGAATATCCCTCATTTCTAACAGATATGTATCATCGATAGCCACATCAAAACCAGCACCAAGTAAATAATATTTCCCTACCTTATAATCTTTTCTCCAATCTTTATCATGTAATACAGAACTATCCCCAGAAAAGATACTGGCATGATTAAAGCTTATCTCTTTAGACTTATCCATACAATTTCTTCTTTCCACATCTTTATATGTTTTTATATACTATAAAACACATTTCTTAACACATGCTCCTCGAAATTCTCATTGCACTTTTTCTAGGAATAATAGCAGGTACAATCACAGGACTTATTCCAGGAATTCATATTAATTTAATTGGCGCTTTTTTAATTTCACTGTCAATAGGAATTTTAGCTAACATAAATCCAATTTATCTCACCGTCTTTATTGTTGCCATGGCAATTACCCACACTTTTGTAGATTTTATTCCTTCTATCTTTATGGGTTGTCCAGATACAGACACCGAACTTTCTGTTTTACCAGGCCACCAATTATTAAAACAAGGTTTAGGTTATCAAGCAGTTGTCCTAACATGTTATGGAAGTTTGGCAGCAGTAATAATCTTAACAATTATTGCAATCCCAATTTCAAAATTAATGCAAATAGCTTATCCATATATTTTAGCTATTCTTCCCTTTCTATTAATAGCTATTTCTATTTTTTTAGTTTCAATAGAAAAACGTAAATTTCAAGCACTGCAAGTTTTCCTACTCACAGGTTTTTTAGGATTAATAATTTTAAATATGACTTCTGTTAATCAACCTCTTCTACCTTTATTATCAGGGCTTTTTGGTTCTTCAATGATTCTCACAAGCATAAAATCAAACCCACCAATTCCATTACAAATAATAACCAAACCAAAAATTAATTTAAAAAAACCCCTACTAGGTTCACTCTTTGCTTCCCCTTTCTGTAGTTTTCTTCCAGGATTAGGAAGTGGACAAGCAGCTGTAATAGGAAACATAATTTCAAACACCAATAAAAAAGGTTTTCTAGTTTTAGTAGGCTCGACAAATACTTTAGTAATGGGATTTTCATTTATCTCACTATATATTATTTCAAAAACAAGAACAGGGGCAGCTGTTGCAATAAAAGAAATCTTAGGAACATTCACAGAACCAATTTTAATTCTAATAATATTAACAACTTTAATCACAGGAATTTTCGCTTTCTTCATTACACTAAAACTTGCAAAAATATTTTCACAAAAACTACCAAATATAAATTATGTTAAATTATCAAAGCTAATTCTTGGGACCCTTACACTAACAATATTTCTTATATCAGGTTTTAAAGGAATTCTTATATTCATAATTTCTACATTAACAGGATTATATTGTATTTCAAAAAAAGTAAAAAGATCTAATATGATGGGTTGTTTACTAATACCTACTATAGTTTTTTATCTAACAAATATGTAAATAATATAGTCTTACATCAAACAAAATTATTTAAACTATCTTTTCCTTAAAATTATTAATGCGTTTTAAAAAAACTCTTGTTTCATTACTAATTTTTGCTTCTTCTTTTAGATGTGATAAAGCTCCAACAGAAATGGATGTAAACTTAACAATACCACCTTCAGAGACAGGAGATATTTCAGGAGTTGTAAAATGGGATCCTGATGGTGATGGAATTTATACTCCTTTAAATGCTGATGTGGCATTAGATCAAAATCCTGCAGCCCCAGGATCAAATCCAGAATTCTGGACTAATTCAAATGGTAGTGGAATGTTTGAATTTTATAATGTTCCAGTAGGTTCTCATGAAGTAATTTGTTTTAAATTTGGTTCAGGTAATGATTACTATGTGGGTGGAAAAGATATTAGAGTTAATAGAGGGCAAGAAACATCTGCAGGAACAATTTATTTAGAAGAATATAATGGTTCAGGTTACGGTCCTTAAAACCACTGTTCTAATTTTTCTTGCTTTTCCAATTCCTTTCCAAAAATACTATCAATATATCTTTTAATTAATTGGATATTCTGTTGCAAATATAAAGATAAATTATATTTCTCAGTCAACTCCAATGCAAAATTCAAATATTTTTTTATTCCACCTTCATGAATTGTAAATATTAATTTTCCGCCACACTTAGGACATTTACCTTTTAATGGAGGTCTTCTAACAATTTCATTACACCCAACACATCTAAAAGATTGAGTTGAAAAACTTCTCAAATTACCTTTCATATCTCTAATAAAATGTTTTTCAATAATTAACCTAGAAGTATCAGAGGTATCTGCAGCTCTTATCTTTTCTACCAAAATCATTTGATGTTCTACTTTTTCTCTCATCGTTGGTAAAGTTTTATATGTGGAACAAGAAACACCATCATTAAAATTATCAGTATTATGAGTAAATCCCATATTAACAAAAGGATTTTCATTATTTTTCATAGCCAGTTCAACAGTATTAATTTTAATTTCTGATGAATGATGGCCACCTTCTTCAGATAATCTATAAAGTTCTAAAGGATATTCATTTACCAATTCAAAATCTAAAATTTGATCATCAACTTCACCAGCATCGATTTTTGCATTTAAAACTAAAGGCGCATCTTGAGTTCCACCACGATGACTTGGTAAAAAAGCTCTTGAAAAATTTAATAAAACATCACTTAACAGCATTACTGCAGCCTCATCACCATCACAATCTCTTCTAACAGCAGCATGCATATAAGGACTTGCTAATATCCCTAAATTATTTGAAAAACCTATAAACCTACAAATAACCCCTGCACAATTATGAGGAGCCATAAATACACCCAATTGTCCTACCAAATCTTCCTTTTCATCAATATTATGATAAGAATCTAATTTATAAAAATCTCTTAATAAATCATCTACAAAATGACAAACCTGGATAAATACATCATCAGCAGTTTCTTCATGAGTCTCCTTAACACAAGGTAAAATAATATCATGAGGTTTTAATTCAAGAATTTGATCTTCATCAATAAGTTCTTTTCCATGAATATCTTCATTATAGCCAATCTCTTTAAGTTTTCCAATACTTACAGAAATCTCTTTAGGTTTAAAAGAAACTAATGGAATCTCTGTTCCATCAAATCTAATTGTTCCTTCCTTATTCACTTGTAAATTATATTTAGCTCTTAAAATTCCCTTTGCTAAATTTTCTGTTTGTTTTCCAGAAGAAGACAATCCTCTAACACCTTTTATTAAAATTGGCATTTGACTTTTAGCCAATCCAATTTTTTCTCTTGATTTATCTAAATAATGATTTATATCTAAAGCCTTATAGGCATAACTTAAAACTTTGCCATGTTTTTCTTCTACATTAAAAACCTTCTCACCTAGTTCTGGAGAATAATACATTTGCTTACACTTACTTCCGCAAGATTCACACACCAAATAAATTGTTTCATTTTCACAAGATTCACAATAAAAAAGAGGAAAAGAACTTTTAACCTTTCCAACATTACAAGCTTCTTGAATACTTCTTAATCTTCCACCTTCTTTTCCAACAGGAAATAAAACATTTGGACTACCTGTTAATTTTCTTAACTTTGCTTTTTCAGGCCTACCCATACGAGAACCCACAAAAGTTCCAGCTTTATCTTTAATCTCAAATTCAGAAAAATCATTTATAGAATCTAAAACACTTTTTTCTTCTTCAAGTTTATAACTTGTAGGACTAATAACATTTTCAAAAGATACTTCTTCACCATCAATCAAATTATAATCTAAACCTAAATTAGCAAACAAAGCTTTACCCCCAACATTATCTATAATAACATTTTCAATACTAACTTCATGTTCAATTCCTAATAATTCTAAAGCTCTTTTAGCAACTTCAAATCTTTCCCTATCAGATTTATTAAAAGGTAAAATAATTTTTTTATTAATTCTAGCTTCTTTTAACCAATTAATTAATTCTGAAAATTGCTCCTTAGAAATCTCTGTCCAATAATAAATAAATTTTGGATATAATGGAACATTATATTTTTTACTTATCTCCACAGCTTTTTCAAAACTAACATCTAAAAAATCAACTTCTTTAGAAAACTCTTCATCTTTCTCTCTTAAATCAAGACCCCACCATTCTTCTACATACCCTGCCTTGATTAAATTATAATTTCTATTAGCCACATCACTAAATGGAACTAAAAAATCACCCAAATAAATTATTTCTTCAACATCCGAATAAAGTTTTTTTGCCTCTCTAAAATCATCTAATTTTCTTACACTTCCATTAGATAATTTAACAATTGGACCATCTATAGAATCACAAGAAGTTACGATACATCCTTTTGTTGGTTTTTCTATTTTTAATTGAGTCCCATTTGCAATAAATCCATCACTAATAGTCATGGTTGCAGGATGAACAGCATTTCCACTAAAACCAGAATTTCGTGCACGACCATATCTAAATCTAAAACCTCCAGACTTAGAAGGATGGCCAAAAATAGGTCTTCCAGCTACAAGATCATTAATATATGTTGGAGATTCAGCCTTCTTTCCCTTATCTCTTTCTTCATGCAATTTAATATAATCATTTAAAAAATCCCAACCAGTAGATTCAAAACCTTTTTCTTTAACCCCTTTCAATAATCTCATTCCTTTTTTAGCTTTCTGAGCCAAACCTTCTGAAAAAGTTAAACACATTCCACCACGAATAAAATTACTATCAACCCTTTCTAAATTTTTATGATTAGAAACTTCTCTTTTTTCGGTACGATCTCCATCAATTTGAATAGGTAAATTTTTAGCTAAAAAAAGAACTTCTTCTTCAGTTGGCATATATTGTAAATTGGTAACCCTTGAATGATAATCATAATTTTCAACCCAATATCTTTTAATTTCTTCTTCAGTAGGATCATATTTTGCAAATCCAAAAACCTCTCTCAGATGATTTATTAACATCAATGCAACACATGTAGCAGTTGTACCAGCACTTCTAATAGGTCCTGAAAAAAAAGCTTTAAAATATTCCTTTCCATCTTTTGTTTTACCTAATTCTAATTTAGTATAACCTTCTATAGGACTTGCCACAACCCCTAAAGTTACATAAGAAAACCCAACCCTTATTCCTGCATCAATAGCTTCTAATAAACTTGAAAATTTACAAAACTCTTGCCGTGCAATTTGTTCAGCAATTTTAAATGCTACAGCTGTATTTAATTTTCCCCATTCTTTTTCAGCCTTGATAATTTCATCTTCAATACCAGACCCTGTTAATTGTGGATAAATAGTAGAAATCAAACCAACAACCTTCTCTGCTAAACTTCTTGCTAAAGGAATCTCAACCTTATCAACAGGATCTAATCCTTGGATTCTTGCTTTCTCTGCAATTTCATATACTTCTTTTACATCTTCTTCTAATTTTTTAAAATATTCTTGAGTATTCATACTTTCACTTCCTGCTCTTTAGCAAATATTTCATCTTCTTGTTCAGGATTATAGAAATCTAAAATTTTAATTTCCCTAGTTTTTAAATTAAGCATAGGAACCTTACAAAAATCAGGTTTATTTCCCATCCTTTCTTGAAATTTATTTTGTTTTTCCCAAGTTGCTGTAGATATTAATAAAATATTTCTATAATGTTTAATATCCATTTTATGAGTGTGGCCTGAAACAAATATATCTGGAATATCTTCTATAATTAATGAATCTTCTTCAGAAGGAAGATGTTGATTAGAACCATGTGTTGGTGCTAAATGCCTATATTTCAAAAGATATTTCATAATTAAATTTGGTGAATTCATAGCACCACCTTGATTAACAAAACTAGGAACATTATCAGAATAATAAGGATACGAAAACCCATGATAGGTCAATACATTAAATCCTTCAAAACCACCCCTAGCACCAATATTAACCATCGCAGGATTAGGAGTCATTATTACATTCTTTAAATTATAAATTGGCCAAGCATATTTTTCATCAAAAAAAGGTTGTGGTTCTGCTAATCTAACACCATCGTGATTTCCTGGAGAAATAATAATAGTTATATCTTTTCTTATTTTTCCGAGTAATTCAGCTAAATGGGAAAATTGACTTTCTAAATCTTTAATAGTTAATTCATTTTCTTGATTAGGAAATACTCCTACACCCTCAACAATATCCCCTACTAAAAAAATATATTTTATTTTACTTATCTCAGAATCATTTGAAATTTCACCATTAAGATATTTTATAAATTTCGAAAAATCTTTTTCCATAGAAATTTTGCTTCCTATCTGAAGATCTCCCAAGAACAAAGCATATTCTTCTACAGGTGATTTTTTTCTTTCAGGAATAGAAGCATCAGGATAAACAAAATTATTTGCAAAAATAATCTCACTATTCCCATTTCCAACAAATCCAATCACAGAATCTAAAGAAATATCTTTTGCCTCTTCAAAGAGTTCTTTTTTATTTTGATTTACTAACACTCTAATTTTGCCAGTCATATCCTCTATTTCAAATAAAAGATTATTATTTTTAGTAATTCTTTTGTCAGAAACAATTCCTATTACAGATGTTGTTTTGCTTGCATTTGAAACTTTATTAATAGAAACTAAACCTCTTAATTCCCTTCTGTTTCTAATTAATTCTCTCATCTTTGAAAATCTTTCTCTATAAAAATTAACAAAATCCTGCACAACATATTTTTTTCCTTCTTCAGGAGGAGAAGATAAAACTTTTACCCCTAATTTATTTTCAAATTCTTTTTTTTCCTTAACTTCTTCTACTTTTTTCTCTTCAACAACAGCAGTTATTTCCTTTGAGATTTCAATTTTAATTCCTAATTTAACTTTTAATTTTTGCAATTTTGCTTGGTTTTCTACAGGTAATCTAGAAAAAATCCTAATAATTTCTTTTTTATCTTTTTCAAAAAGTTCTTTAGTAATTATTTTTTTCTTTGTTTGAGATTTAATCTTAGTAATAATCAATTTAGCAGATTCAAGATCACTATTTTCACTCAATAAACTAAGAACTTCTTTATCTATTAAAAGACCATTCTGTATGCAAAATTTAGTTATTTCTTTTGGATCCATTTTCGGTTTATTACCTTAATTTAGTTCCTAGTTATTCATAATCAAGTGATTGTTTGATTATTTCTTTAGCTTGTTCTACAATATTTTTTGTTATTGCTAATTTGATTTCTCTTGTTCTTCCACCCCTTCCCTTTGATATTACCCTAACATTAATTATTCCTAACATATCAAATTCTTGAATAATATCGCTTACTCTTCTTTGAGTTAAAACTTCAGACTTATTTCTCATACACAATTCATTATAAAAATTATAAACTTCTCCTGTAAAAACAGGGTTTTCCTTATTCCTTTCAGCTAATTTAATAATTGAATGTAAAACATATTGAAATTGTTTTGGTTCTGATTTAATAATATCTAAAATTTTATCTCTCTCAATTTTATGGTTAGCTTCATCAATATATTTTATTAATACTTTTTTAGATCCCGCCCTCTCAGCTAATTCTCCTGCAACTCTAAGTAAATCTAAAGCTCTTCGTGCATCTCCATGCTCTCTAGCAGCAAAAGCAGCACACTTAGCAATAACCCCTTCTTGCAAAACCCCTTCCTTAAAAGCTTCCTTAGATCTTTTATTAAGAATATCTTGTAATTGAAGGGCATTATATGGTGCAAACACAATTTCTTCTTCAGACAAAGAACTTCTAACCCTAGGATCTAATCCATCTAAAAAAGTTAAATTATTGCTTATTCCAACAATACATACTTGTGTTTTTGACAATTCTGAATTAAGTCTTGTTAAATTATATAAAAATTCATTTGAGATCTTTTTAACAGTTTGATCTATTTCATCTAATATTAAAACTATTAACTGTTTTTCATTATCAATTAAATCTACAAATTTATTATAAACCGCCTGAGTAGGTAATCCTGTTGACGGAACTTCTCCACCTAATTTTTTTATAAGTTCTGATAAAATTCTATATTCTGTATCAGACACTTTTTTTAATTTACAATTAAGATATTTTATTTTTAATTTGAAATCCTGATCCTTTTTAACCCTCTTTAAAATCTCATTACTAACAAATTGAATAGAAAGAGTTTTGCCTGTTCCTGTTTTACCATATAAAAATAAATTACTAGTTCTCTCTCCCCTTAAAACAGGTGCTAATATAGAAGCCATTTGCCTTATTTGTTCAGATCTATGAGGAATATTCTCTGGTTTATACCTTGTTTGCAAAATCTCTTTATCTTTGAAAATTCCTCTTTTATCAAAAGAATCAAATATTTTTTGTAATCCTATTCCCATTTTATTTTAAAACTGTCTTGTTTATTTAAGGCTTTATATTCTATAAAATACATAATACACCCACACGGTGATTTCCTATGGAAAATCTATATATTTTATTTCTTACAACGGAAAAAAATTAATTTATTATATAAAGACTTATGACCACTAAAAAAGAAGTACGCCTATATTTCTTATGGAAAAGGAAAAATAATTCTTTATTTCTTTTATTATTATTATATTAATTTATTTTTATTATATTGATTTAAAATTATCTTTTTCTCATATTTTCTTATTACTTCATTTTCTTATTATCTTATTCTTCCTTCTCTACTACTACTATTACTACTACTACTACTACCACTACTACTACTATATATATACTATATAATATAAATATTTATAAATAAAAAATAAAAAATAAAAAATCAATTTTTTCTTTTTAAATACTTCTATAAGAAACCAAGGGGTGAGGGTGTAAATAATAATATATAATAATTAATAAAAATATAATATATAATAATCTATAATAATTAATAAAATTTTTCTCCTATTAATCTTCTTTATTATATTCTAGAAAATCTATTTAAATTCACAGAAAAGTTTATAAAGAATTTTCCTCTTTTGAGAGCATGACTTTAGAAAAAGCACCTTTTAGATCTCTTATAGGAAAAATGATCGTAACTAGAGAAGGAAAAAGACTAGGATTTGTTAAGGATATAACTTTTGAAACAAAATCAGGTGAACTAATAAATATAGTTGTAAAAGATGTAACACCCTATACCAGAAATCTAAATTTAGAAAGAACAAATACAAATGAATTATTAATACCTTATAATGCAATAATTGCTATAGGAGACTTTGTAATTGTTTCTGAAGAAGACTTAATTTAAAAGAATTTTAGTAAACAAATATTTATAAACTAAAATATAATAAAAATATCATAAATATAACCAAAATAAAATGAAATTATTAGGATTTAACTTTAACAAAATAAGTGTAGAAAAATTAAGCGAAAAGCCTGCCGAAACAAAAGTAAACACAAATATTAATGTCTCAGAGATTAAACCTGTTAAAGTAGCTATGTTAAAATCAAAAGAAGATGTTTTAGGAGTAAAATTCACCTATAATGTTAGTTATAGCCCAGGATATGCAGAAGTAGACCTTCAAGGAGCTATTATGATAAGTTTAGAACCAAAAGTAGCAAAACAAGTAATAAAAGAGTGGGAAACAAAGAAAATGTCCCAAACTTTTCAAGAACCACTATTTAATTTAATTTTAGCAAAATCAAGTGTTAAAGCACTACAATTAGAAGAGGAGATGAATTTACCTTTCCATATCCCTCTTCCAAGCTTAAAACCTCAAGACAAATAGTTTATTTTTAAAAAACCATGGGTTCTAAATTAATTAAAAATCTTTTAGTAGCCTCAATTACAGTATCTACTATTTTAACTGTAATACCCACCACAAATTATTTAGGTTTTAATTATATTATGGCAACAGCTAAAAAAGAAATAAAAAATCAAAGAAATAGTTTAGAATTAAAAGAAAAATGGGTGGAATATAAAGAATCTTGTTTAGAAAAAAAATCAGACCCCTACATCTTGATGGTGCCAGGATATGTCCTATACCACTCTTTTCTTAATCCTGGAAGACCAAAATAGACAATTTAACAATTTATTCTAAAAACCTTTAAAAAAACTATTTCATTAAAACCATAATGAAGATTTCAACAAAAAAAAGAGAAAAAATTTCAGAACAAATTTTAGCCTCATTATACCATGCTTCCCCCAAACCAGTATTTATTTCCCACATTAGCTCAGAGATAGCAAGAGATCAAGAATTTGTAAAAGAACTATTATTAGAACTAAAGAAAAAGAAATTAGTAATTAATATAGATAAAAATCCTCAAGGAATAAAATACCTTAAAAGAACAAGATGGAAACTCTCAGACACTGTTTATCAAGTCTATAGTAATAATCAACTAAATTCATTATAATTCTAATCCCAACATGAGCTTTAAGAATCATATTTAAGATTATTATATATTAGATTATCTTAATGTTTTTATACTCCTTAAATTTAGATTAAAAATGGAAGAGATTAAGCATGCTTTTAGTAAAGTTAAACAAGACATTGATTTTCTAAAAAAAGAATCAGAAGAAAACAAACAAAAAATACAGGATATAAACCAAAATTTAATAGAAATATGCGAAATAATGAGGAAATTAGACCAAAAACTAAGTAATAAGACCCCAACACATAACCCAGAAAATAAAGTAGATTCAACACACAATACTACACATAATAGTGTGTTTAAAGCTCTAAAACCCCAAAATATGCCTATTTCCACTGGAAATCAAGGGGTTCCAACAGACAGACAGACAGACAGACAGACAGACAAATACCCCCAAAAAAGCCCTAAAACAGCTGAAAACACACCTATTTTTCCAAATCAAGCTCAAAATCCTAAAAATTCTTTTGAAGATGTTACACAAGTATTAGAAAAACTAGATAATATAAAAAAAGAAATAAGATTAAAATTCAAAAGATTAACAGAAAAAGAAATTCTAGTGTTTTCAACACTATATCAGATAGAAGAAGAACAAGGAAAACCCAACTATAAAGTCATAGCAGAGAAATTAAATCTAACAGAAAGCTCAATAAGAGACTATATTGGAAGGCTTATAAAAAAAGGCATTCCCGTCGAGAAAAACAAAATAAACAACAAAATAATAGAACTCTCTATTTCAAAACATTTAAAGGAAATAGCAAGCCTTTCAACAATACTACAACTAAGAGATCTTTAAAAAGAGAAATGCTCCTCACCGAATAACTATATTACTCACTTACCAGTTTTAAAATCATTCTTTATATTAAGTTCTTTCTAGTACTTACTTTCTATTTTGTGCCTTTTAACCCTGTAAAACACACTTTTTTACTAAATTAGTAAGCAAGTTAATACTCACTTCTTTGCTTTTGAATTAACTTTTAATGCTTTTTTCACAGCTTTTTTACTTTTTTTTACTTTCTTTAAACCCTTAACTCTCACTTTCGCCTTTTTTAACATGATTTTCTTTATGTTTTCAGGTATAAACACCCTTTTTTTACCATTTTTCTCTATTATTTCCTCTATTATCTCACTTTTCTGTTTTATATGGTTAATTTGACCCCTTATAGTAGCTTTCTCCTTACCTAAGATAGATCCAATATCTTCAAAACTTAATTTCATATCTGTATTTAATAACACCCATATGATTGCTCTTTCAGTTAATGAAAATAGCCCTAAATTAGGTGTTTGAACACCTGTTTGAACACCTGTTTGCACAGCATAAACAGCTGTTTGCTGTTTGAACACCTGTTTGTTTTTTTCAAACAGCCCAGGTTTTTTAATTTCTCCCATGATTGAAACAATATTTTTGATACCTTCTATCTCTTCATTTATCGACGATAAAAGTTCTTTTACCTCTCTTAGCTCTTCTTTTTGAGAATCTTTTTCAGAATTAAGGTGTTTAATCCACTCTCCAATAGAATTCATGTCCTTTTTAACACTTTCAAAACCCTGTTTAGTTTCTTTTTTTATACTTTCAACCTCTTTTTTCTTAAAAATCCAACCAAACATAAATATATCTTACAAAACCACCTTTAAAAACTTTTGCTCTTTCGACGCTAAAAATCCAAAAAACACCCAAAATTCCCAAAAAAACTCATCCAAAAAAACACCCACAAACAGCTGTTTAAACACCCCAAAAATACCTGTTTATACAAAAAAACACCCACAAACAGCTGTGCAAACACCCACAAACAGCCTTATACAAACCTAACCTAAGTGCACACCCCCACCCCCCAACAAAATTAATAAAAAAAAGACCCTTTTTTACCTATAAATCACACAAATTCTTAAAAAGAAAAGACCCCTATAAAATCTATGAAAAATGAATTAATATTAAAAATTTCAGGGGGTTTATCAGACATTGCTATAAAAGCATTAAAAACAGACCTCAAAGTTTTAGATATAACCCATAGCCAAATAAATAATATTCACCGTTATTTTATACCCTTTACAACCTTAACTAAAAAGACAATAACCAAACTTTCAAAATATAATCCTTCACAACTATTTATTCCAAAAGAAAATTATCATAAACTTCAAGAAGAAATAGGAAGTTTAGAACATTTACCTTGGATTAATCAAATATCTTAAAATGAGCAACAATTCAAAATATACTTCAAAAACTATAGAAAATAGTGCTCCAGAGTATTTAATAAATTTCAAAACAAAATTAACAAAATCAAATAGAAAGACCTTAAGCACATTATTAGGTCAACCAATTAATAAGGGCCATAAAGGAAAATCTAATACTCATTATTATTTTTTCTCAAAACATAATCTATCTTTTCAAGAAGTAATGGGAATATCTATTTTCCATCCATTAAAATTAATGATTTATCCAAAAGATTTGGCAAATTTACAAAAAAAAGATCCTTTAGTTGAAACCTATCCTTGGTTAAAAATAATTGGTACTGAAGATTAACCTAACCTAAGTGCACACACTCCTCAAAAAATTTCAAATGAACAAAAAATATTTTTTAAAAAACCAACAATTGGGTCATCTATTTTGTAAAAACACCTAAAAATAGCTTATTTGACCTTTTTTACCATTTTATGTGTAAATACTTCGTACAAGGTATAATGCCCGAAGTACGCTTTTATTCTCCATGCGAATGCCCTCTAAAAGTGTCAACACCTTTTTATATAGTTTAACAGCATTAAATAGTTTATGTTAAGAATTTGTATAAATTGTAATTTAGAAAAAGAGCATCATGGAAAAGGATATTGTTATAACTGTTACAAGAAGATTGCATGGCAAAGAAAAAAGTTTATCTGCAAAAGATGCAAGAGATTAATTTTCTTACATTCTAAGGGTTTATGTGGGGGGTGTTATAATTTTGTATTTCATTTAGATCGAACAAAAGAATTAAATTATAAAAAAAGCCATAACATTGATTTTAAGAATTACAAAAAACTTACAAAAAAATGCATAATTTGTGCATTTTCAAATATTGTGGAATTGCATCATTTAGATGAAAATAGTAAGAATAATTCTGAAGAGAATATGGTGGGATTATGTCCAAATCACCATAAGATGGTCCACCAATATAAATTTAGAAAGCAAATGAGAGATTTATTAGAAGAAAAAGGATTTATTCTTCCAAAAGATGATAAATTAGATTTTGAATTAAATAGGCAAACTCTCACAAGCTAAACCATTTCCATCTCTGTCTAAAGCATGAATATCTTCATTAGCCCCACATTCATCTAAAACCATTTGAGCTTCTCCCTGTGTCTCAAAATCATCACAGTTGTAAGTATTAACAATACAGATAGTCTCATTCAATCCCACAGAATCGCCAACATTTTCAGTAGTTTCTATAAAAAATGCAAAATATAAAATAAAACCAATTAAAAGAATAAAAAATACAAAGATTGCAATTAAAGCAGAAGTTTTCATGAATATACTAAAAATAAGGAATTTAAATAAATTCCTAAAAAATAATAAAAATTAAAAAAAAATTAAAAAATTGTGAAGATTATCTTCTATCGAAGTTTCTTCTTGGGGGTCTATCTTCCATAGGTTTTGCTTCGTTAACTTTCAATGGTCTTCCTTCAACATCTTTCTCATTCATTTCTGCAATTGCTTTATCAGCATCAGCATCGTTAACAAATGTAACAAATCCGAATCCTTTAGATCTACCTGAAAACTTATCAGAAATAACTACTGCATCTTCTGTTTCACCATAAGATTCAAAAAGTTCTTTAAGCTTTGCAAGGTCTACTGTAAAGGGCAAATTACCTACATATATTTTCTTACTCATTTATTTTTCCTCCTGCGTTCATTTATCTTTTCCTCAGCACGTGAGCAAGCAAAACTTGTCTACAAGTACTGATATTTTGAGAAAGAAATCCTTTATAAAGATATCTTTTCCAGTCATTTATCTCTCCAAAATCCTTATATATGCTTTTTTCCTACCAATAACAATTAAAAAAGAGGAAAGAAAGTGGCAAGAAAAAAAAAGAAAACACCAATAGAAATGTTTCCCGGAGCAGGATTATTTATAGGTATAGGGATTGGCCTTATTGTGGGCAGTCCAGGACCGGGGGCCCTAATAGGACTTGGAGTAGGTATGTTAGCATCAATAATTTATATTATTTTAAATAAAAAGTGATAAATATGAAAGGAGGTAAAAAATAAATGACATTAGACGCATTAGGTATAATCATTCTTGTTTTTGCAATTTTAGCTGTAATAAAACTACTATTTTTAGTATTTAATCCGAAAGCATGGATGAAATTTGCAATAAGTCTTTATAGAAATCCTGCAGTATTAGGGCTCATAGAATTAGTTTTAGCATTAATAGTATTCTATTATCTATTACAATCACTAACAATCGTTCAAATAATGGGTGGAATTGTTTTAGGAGCTCTTTTAACAGGAATGAGTTTTGCAGCATATGGTCCAGAAACAATCAATTGGGCAAAGAAGATTATGAAAACATCCTCAATTTTAAAGAAAGCATGGATACCCACATTAATCTGGTTAATTCTAATAATTTGGACTCTTAAAGAATTATTTTAGTTAATCTTCCTTTTTTTATTTTTTTTATTTTTTAGTTTCTATTTTTTTAGTATATTTTCTAGTGGCATAAATCTTAAAAACAAAACAGTTGTTTTTATATTATAAAAATGCCAATTTCAATAGATAAATTTACTAGCCTTTTTAATGAAGAAGGCCAAATTAAAATAGAACATATTCAAAGATGGGCTCCTTTAAAGGTTTCTAACAATTCTAGAATCAATTCAGTAGCATTTGATGATGGGGATTGGTACCATATTTTTAAAATACAAGAAACTGAAGACCCTTACAAATTAAAGATAGAAAATTCTAAATGTGCACTTCAAAAACTTCCTAGTAGAGATACCTTGTCTGTAGAAGAAATAATGGAAAAAGGATTTTCTATAACTTATAAGCGAGACTCTAAAGTAGAAGCCACAATTGTGGAGGGAAAATATATACAAACATATGGTTTCTCTAAAGTCAACGACCAACTTATGTTGGATTACAACCAGATTTCAGAAGTAGCAAACTAATAAATCTTTGAAAATATAGTTTTTAGTTGCACAAATATTAAAAGCAAAAAAGCTGTTTTGTCTTAATAAAAATGGGTGTAACAATAGATAATTTTTTTGAATTGATTAATAAAGGTCAGATTTCTCAAGGAGAACTTGATGTATATCACCCCCTTAATGTTTCAAATAAGTCTGGAATTGAAATTATAGCTATTAAAGGAAAAGAGTATTTTCACCTTTTTGAGACAAAAATCCCAGAAAATTATAAATTAAGAGAAATAAAATATTTAGACACAACATTACCCATACATTTAAATGGAGATTTAATTCCTCACAATAAATTATTCCCAATAAATTTTTCTCATAGTGTTGAAGATATTAGTAAGAATAAAGCAACTCTTTTATTTAATGGAAAAGAATACAATCAAGAATATCATTTAGTTGACAATGGAAAAAGTAAATATTATGTAGATAAAATTTTAATTTCAAAAAAAGGACAACCTACTAAAGATTAGGAAAATAGCAAATTTAAAACCTAAATCTTTAAAAATCAAAAATAGTTTTTCTCTTTTACTTTAAAATGAACAATAAGATAAAATCAGGAATTAGGGGAGACCAATTAGATGAAATGGGTTATAAAGAAATTTGTTGCAAAGATGGTTTCCTAAAAATGGCTAGAGAAGTAGACAATCAAATAGAAGTTGTTATTTTATCAAGAAGAAATGGAAACCACCAAGAAAGATATAATGTTGAAAACCATTACAACGAAGATAAAATTTTGTCTGGACAATCAGTCTCAATGGGAAAGTTAGAAAAATTAGGAATTAAAACACCCTTTCCAAGAAAAAGTTTTTCAACTACATTATCTGGAGAAAATATAGACCAATCATACAAATTTTCTTTAAATGGAGAAAGAGGTTATTTGATAAAAGGGTTTTCTTTTTCTTAACAAAGAATAATTTATAATCCTCCCCTTCTTATTAATTTCATGCCAATTAAAAATATCAAAGTTGTAATTCTATCTCTAATAGCTTTAGTAAGTTTAGTTTTAGCAATTGTAATTGATTGGTATTTTCTAATTATTACACTTATTATTTTATATATTAATAATAAAGAACTTAAGAAAAAATGAAAAAAACATTTAATGAAAAGTGTTACACCCAATTAAGAAAAGTTCCAAACGGAAAAGTAACAACCTATAAGGCAATTGCAAAGCAACTCAAATCAAAAGCATATCGTGCAGTTGGAACAGCTATGAATAAAAATCCACATTCTCCCAAAGTTGCATGTCATAGAGTTATTAAGTCAGATGGAAGTATTGGGGGGTTTGCAACAGGAACAAGAAACAAGATTAAAATGCTTAGAGCAGAAGGGGTTGAAATAAAAAAAGGAAAAATAGATTTAAAAAAATATTCTCACAGATTTTAATCAACTTTAAATTCTTCAACTTCTTTTAAACTTTTTTCCACAAGTTCATCAATCTTTGTTTCATCAATTATTTTTGCAAATATTTCAGTTTTAGTTTTTGTTGCAGGATTTTTTGCAATTATACTACAACAATCTTTGTACTTCTCAACGCTGATATCAAAAGTTTCAATTTTGTGAGCTAGATTAATAATTTCTTGTTTATCATATGTTAGTAAAGGTCTAAAAATAATTTCAGAGATTCCTAAACTTGTAGCTTTAAGATTTGACATTGTTTGGGAAGCTACCTGGGCCAAATTATCTCCTGTAACAATTCCATCATATTTTTTCTCAGCAACAAGTTTCTCAGTCACCTTTAAAATATAATTTTTAAATAAATTTACATCATATCTTTGACTAACATTTCCTTGAATAAAAGTTTCGTATAAAGAGTAAGGGACTAAATATAATTTTGATTTAATTTGATATTTATTTAAAATTTCAACTGTTTTTTTAATTTTAGAATCAAATCCTTTTTTATTTGTAGGCGAAGTATGGAAGTGAATAAAATCAACCCTACACCCCCTTTTCATCATAAGCCAAGTAGCTACAGGAGAGTCAATTCCCCCAGAAAGTAAACACAAAACCCTTCCACCTGTTGAAACAGGCAAACCACCAAGACCTAAAATTTTCTCACCATAGATATAAACAGTATTAGAAGAAGGAATTTCAATGAAAATCTTTTGATTAGCATTTTTATAATCCACCTTCAATCCAAGAGAATTAGAAATTTCTCCAAGCTTTTTATTTAATTCAATAGAGTTCACAGTAAATTTTTTATCTCCTCTTTTTGTACTAAAAGAAATTTTATGATGTCCTTCTTTTTTTACATTTTCAAGAATAGATCTAACTTTTTTTTCAATAGATTCAACACTTTTTTCAATTTCTTCAACAAAACTAAAATACTTTATTCCAAAAACATTCATAAGTGCAGACCTAATAGTTTCTTTAGCACCTTCAAATACTCCAAAGATCCTTTTATCATGCCTTTTTAATTCAACAACTTCAATTCCATTTTTCTTTAAGATTCTTCTGATATTTTGCATAAGCTTTCTTTCAAAATATGAAAAGTTTCCTTTCTTTAATCCTATCTCAGAATGGTGTATTACTACTTTCTCCATCTATTTTTGAGAAAACTTCATTATAAAAACATAACTTATTTAAACGAGTTCGCACAATATGGTAGTAATGAAAGCAAAAAAAGAGGGAAAAATAAAAGCAGTAATCTTTGACATAGGGGGTGTGCTACAAGAAAGCAAATCAAGCTACTTAATTGGAAGAAACAGAAGTGCGAAAGGTGTTCATGAATATGTTGCTAAAAAGTTAGGAATTTCTATAGACCAGTATTTTGATTCTATAGATACTATTTATGCAGAATCAATTGTAGGCTCACAACCTAAAAATAAAGTATTAAAGATTTTTGCAAAGAATCTTAAAACATCCCAATCAAAATTAAAAAAACTTTACACCATAGCCTATAAAAAGAATTTTAAAGAAAATAAAAAACTATATTCTTTTGCATTTAAACTAAAAAAACAAGGATACAAAATTGCAATACTTTCAGACCAATGGTACATTTCAGAAGAAATATTTGCACCAAATAAAGTAATGAACAAATTTAATGCAGTAGTTATTTCTTCTAGAGTGGGAATAAGAAAACCAGATCCAAAAATTTACAAATTAACATTAAAAAAATTAAAACTTCCTGCAAAACAAACAGTGTTTATAGATAACCAAGTGTGGAATACCAAACCTGCAAAAAAACTTGGAATGAAAACAGTTCTTTTTAAAAACAATAAACAAACTTTCAAAGATTTAAAAAAATTAGGTGTAGAATGAAAATAAAACCCCTTGAAAAAAAAGATTTAAAATTAGTAGAAGAACAATTAAAAAATAATTCTTTACCCTGGATTCAAAAGTTAGTAGAAGAACAATTAAAAAATAATTCTTTACCCGGGCTTCATAGCAAAAAGCTAAAAGAACAATTAAAAGGAGATTCTCTTTGGCTTATTGCTTGGAGAGGAAAAGAACCAATAGCACATGTCCAAATAAGATTTAAAGGATCTACTTCTAGCAATGTAAAATTAAGAAAATGCCCCCACATAGAAACCCTGTATGTAAAAGAAAAATATAGAAAGCAGGGTGTTGCAACTAAAATAATGAATTTTTGCGAAGAATTAATTAAAAAAAAGAAATATTCTAGAGTGGGTTTAGCAGTCGAGAAAGAGGATAAATTTTTGTTAGATTTATACAAAAAAAGAGGATATCAAGATTGGAAAAAAGGGATTATTATTGAAAAATGGACAGAAAATAAAAAACAAAGAAAAGAAGAATGTAAATATTTAATAAAAAAACTAAAATGAAACAAGTCATCATTATTCCCATAAAAAATAAACAATTAGAAAAAATTGTTGCAAGCCCTCACATAACCTTAGTATACCCTTTTTCTATAAATAAGAAAAAACTATTAGAATACATAAAAGAAACCATAAATAAAACGAAAAAATTTAAGATAATTCTAAAAGGGCATCAAAAATCAGCAAAAGAATATTATCTCTATCTTTTAATTTCTAGTGGGAAAAGAAAAGTAATGAGTCTGTATAAGAAATTTAACTCAGGCCCATTAAAAGGATTCAAAAATCCAGACATGCCAAAATATATCCCCCATGTTAGTTTGGGTAATTTTAAAACAAAAAAAGAATTTAATGAATTCAAGAAAGAAATAGAAAAAAAGAACTTAAAGATAACATTGGAAGTAGATCAGATCTTATTGGGAGATGTTAGTAATATAGGGGATATTACTAAAAATAAACTAGTTAATAAAAAATATTTCAAACTAAAATGAACCAGCAAGAATTTCTTAACAAAATAACAATTGAATTAAAAATTTCTAAAAATTCAGAATATACTATTAGAAATTATCTTAGAGCAAACAAATCTTTACTTGAATTTTCTCATAAAGATCCAAACCAAATAACAGAAGATGATGTTAAATCATACATTGCAGAAAACCTAAGTGATAAAGCTTCAACATCAATAATTTTGTTTTTAGCAGCGATTAAATATGCCTATCAAAATATTTTAAAAAATGATCTAACAGTATCTATAAAACGTCCACGAAGAGAAAGAAAAATGCCTGTTGTTCTAACAAAAGAAGAAATAAAACAACTTTTAAATTCAATAGAAACAGCAAAATCAAAACTAATGGTTTCATTTATGTATGCTTCTGGGATGAGGGTTTCTGAAATAACAAATCTTAAAACAAATCAATTGGATTTTGAAGAAAACATAGGTCATGTGAGGCAAGGAAAGGGAAGAAAAGATAGGATTTTTAACATCCCAAAATTCTTAGCATCTAAATTAAAAAAGCAAGTCCAACATCAGGAAGAAAATTACCAAGAATATTTATTTCCAGGATTAAAAGGAAAAATGTCAGAAAGAAATTTACAAAAAATCGTTAAAAGTTCTGCCCAAAAAGCAGGATTAAAAAAAGATGTTCATTGCCATACTCTTAGACATAGTTTTGCCACACATCTTCTTGAAAATGGAACAGATATAAGAATGATACAAGAATTACTAGGCCATGCTTCATTATCAACAACAGAACTATACACCCATGTTTCTGCAGAACAAATCAAAAAAATTAAATCTCCAATAGATATGCTAAATTAAAATGACAAAACCAAAAAAAATTTATATTTTGGGAACAGTGGGAAGTGGTAAAAGTACTCTTGCAAAAGAATTAGCTAAAAAGTTAAAAATAAAACATTATGATCTTGATGATATTTTTTGGGTAAGAAAATTTAATAAGAAAAGAAAAGAAAAAGATAGACAAAAGAAGTTCAAACACTTATGTGATAAAAAAGAATGGATTATTGAAGGAGTATATAGCACATGGATAGATTATGGAATTAAAAAAGCAAATTTAGTAGTCTTATTAAAAATTTCAAAAAAAACCCTTCTGTGGAGAATTACAAAACGATCCTTTAAAAGAGAAAAACAAAAAAAACTCGGCAAGCTAGGATATAAACAGGGTTTCAAAAACTATTTAGGATTATTAAAGGCCACCAAAAATTATTATAAAAAAGATTTTGATAGGGGATATATTAAGCACAGAGAATTAACAGAGAAATATTCTTCTAAATTTATTGAAATAAAAAATAACAGAGATTTAAAAAATCTTTTAAAGAAACATAAAAAATGACAAATGAAATAGAAGAATTAAAAAAAGAAAATCAAGAACTTAGAGAGCAACTTGAAAAAATAAAAAACAGGGGAGAATATCAAAAACAAGGAATGATAAAAAAAGCAATACAAGGACACCTAATGTCTCGGGCAGCTTTTGGATATAATATCGAAAATAAAAAACTCACTCCTGCAGAAAACCACGAAGAAATTCAAGAGATTTATGAAGAATTTCTAAATTCAAATATAAGTTTGAGGCAACTAGCTGCAAAGCACGGACTTTCTGTAAATGGTCTAAAAAAAGTTCTCACTAACTTTACATATATTGGAAAAATAAAATTTAATAATCAAATTTATGAAGGTACGCACCAACCAATAATTTCTTCAACATTATTCAATCATGTTCAAAACAAAATTGAAAAATTAGGAATAAAATAGATAATATAAAATATAAATTTTTTTAAAACACTTTTGAGTTTAGGAAATATGAAAAAAAGAACATCTTTAGATAAATTTTCAAACAACATTTATATGGGGCTTGATGAATCTAATCATGGAAGATATCCAGAAATATTTGTTGCAGCTTTTTCGTCATGGCTTGAAGATGTCCTTACTCAAAAATTTCAAAAGATAAGAAATCCTTCTCTTGGTTTTTTTGGAAATTTTAGTCAAAGAGATTACTCTTTTTTATTTATGGAAGAAAATGATTTTGATAGAATTTCAAAAAATGAACATGTTGGAATATTAATTTCAAGTTTATTAGCTAAAAAAAGATTTCCACAAGATTCCAAATTAAAACTTTTAATTGATGGAAGTATAACCCTAACACAAAAACAAACAGCAAGAGAGTTAATTCCCAAATACACCGATTTTAAAAAAGAAAATATAAGTATTAATTCAGGACCATTCTTTGATAAAACTTATAAAATAGTAAATTTAGCAGATGCTATGGCTAATTATTTATTTAGAAAATCAAGTCCAGAAAAATCTTCTAAAAATACTCACAGAAGATATCTTTTAAAATAAATTTATTTTGTAAACTTACTAATATTCTTTGTCAATTTTTGGAATGGGAATGGTCTTGCATTTGTCACAAATGTTACATATCTTAAATATGCATACATCTGAGTATTCCAAACTTCACTCATTTCTGCAAGTTCCTTTAATCTTTTGCCAGCAAATAAAGTATATATCCAGTTTATTACAATAAGTACTATTATGAACCATCTCCAAACACTTAAAACAATACCTGAAATAATAGCAACAAAGATTCTCATCCAAACTTCTGTTCTTTCACTCATTTTTTTCTCATTTTTATTTAATTACCTCTTAGAGCTTTGTCTCTGTTTTCTAGCTTTACTATCTCCTGGTTTGTAAGCTTCCTTTCTTCTTACATCTGCAACCAAAAGTGCTCTATCATAACTTGTAAATGCTTCAACCAATTTCTTTGATTTTGAAAACTCAACAATAGCTCTTGCCAAAGCAAGTCTAGAAGCTTCTAACTGTCCTTTTTCTCCACCACCTTTAACAGTTATACTAACATCAAAATTCAACTTTCCTAAAATTTCCTGAGCAATTCTTAAAGGTTCTTCAATCTTAAGATTATCAAATAATTGCAAATTAGTATGAGGTTTATTATTAATCAGAACATTTCCACTACCAGTTACAATCACAGCTCTTGCAATAGCTCTTTTTCTTTTACCTGAAGTAATTATTTTTTTCATTTTGAAATATCCTTTATTCTAATAAATTTACTTTTACTTTGTTTAGCACTTGTAATTTTTCCTTTTCCTTCAAATTCTTTTGGAACAGTATTATAACATTTTAACTTTTTATAAGCAATTTTTCCTCTTCCAGATCTATGGTCTGGCAACATTCCTCTAACAACTCTTTTAACAATTCTAAATCCTAATTTTGAATGTTTAGGTCCTTTCTGGCTACTTCCAACTCTACTTCTTTGTTCATGGAAATCGTTTTCAATACTTTTTCTACTACCAGTTATAATAACCTCCTCACAATTTAATATAACAATATCTTCACCCTTTAAAAGTTCTTTAGCAGCATAACTAGCTAATCTTCCCATGATTGCACCTTTTCCATCAATTATTTTCATTTTAAAATTTTAATTCCTTTAGCACTAGGATTTGATTTAATTTCTTCTAATATACTTGAAACTTGGCATTTAGAATTTAATAATTTTTCTTTAGCCTTTTCAGAAAAATTCAAAGCAACAATCTTCATCTTCTTTGTAGGTTCACCCATTGAAAGAACCTTGCCTGGAATAACAATTGTTTCAGAAGCTTTAAACTCTTTTTCAATTTCATTAATATTTTTATTAACTTTTTTTCTTTTTGAACCTGTAAGAATACTAGCAATTTCCACCCATTTATCTTGTTTCTTTGCAGCTAAAATAGTTTTTACTAACTCAGGATTTCTTTTTCTCTGTAATTGTTTTTGAATTTTTGTTTTTGTTTTAACCATTTTTGATTTTAACAGAAGTATTAACTCCCGCTATCGCGATTTACTCGCAGGTAAAAATTTGAGTATTTATTGGTTTATAAAAGTTAGTATTTTAAAAGAAAATGCGGAAGAAAGGATTCGAACCCTCGCAAGCACTAAGCTACTGAAGCCTTAATCCAGCCCGTTTGACCACTCCGGCACTTCCGCATAAAGTAATAATAAATTAACCGTATAAAAAGCTTTATAAATGAGAAATCTTATTCAAAATTGAAGACAACCATAATAGGTTGGAAATACCTGGTCTCATTCCGAACCCAGAAGTCAAGCCTCCTATGTTGGTGATGGTAGTGTCCGAAAAGATGCAAACTCATCAAGTTGTCTTCAACTATATTTTTATAAAACCTCAAATCTTTTTGATAACATGAAAAAGAAATTATCAAAATCAGAGGCAAAAACTAGAGTAGAATTTTTCTTTAATAATTTGAAAGAAAAAAATTATAAGGATGTTAAAAAAATTAAAAAATTAGCAATGTCTTATAAAATCCCTTTAAAAGAAAAAAGAAAACTCTTTTGTAAAAAATGTTACCATCCTTACCAAATGCCAAGTGTAAGAATAAATAATGATAAAATGTCTATAACCTGTGATAAGTGTGCACATATCTCTGGTTGGAAAATAAAATAATTAAGATTTTTTGAATTTACCAGTTAAGTTAATCAAATCTGTTTGACCTAAAAACATAGATCTACAGCAAAATCTTGTTAACTCTAATTCATCTAATACTTTCTTCTTAGCTTCACCATCAACTTCTGTTCTTTTCTTAAATTCTTCCCACAAATGAGCTATAGGTTTTCCACATGCAAAGCAACGTATTGGTATAATCATGTTAATACTTCTTTATTTTAGTTTTTAAAACTTACTATATGTAAAGATTTAAATATCTTCCAGAATCAACCAAATTAAGGCAAATAGCTAAAATGGCCAAAGAAAACACAATAATTGAGTTAGATAATGTAAAAAAACATTACATCATGGGAAGCAGCATAGTCAAGGCTCTAGATGGGGTAGATGTAAAAATAAATCAAGGAGATTTTGTAGTAATCATAGGTCCAAGCGGTTCTGGAAAGTCTACAATGATGAATATGGTGGGTGCTTTAGATTTACCTTCAGAAGGAGAAATATATCTTGAAGGTGAAGACATAGCTCATTTAGAAGAATCTGATTTAGCCCAAATAAGGGGAAAAAAAATTGGATTCGTTTTTCAAACATTTAATTTAATTCCCACATTAACAACTTTAGAAAATATTTCTCTTCCAATGATGTTCCAAAAAATAGATCGCGAAGAAAGATTAGAAAGAGCTGAGAAGATTGTAGAATCGGTGAAATTAACTCATAGAAGAAAACATCTTCCCAATGAACTTTCTGGGGGAGAAAGGCAAAGAGTTGCAATTGGCAGATCTTTAGCCAATGATCCAGATGTGATCTTAGCAGATGAACCAACAGGAAATTTAGATACTAAAACAGGTCAAGAAATTATGAATCTCTTTGTAGATTTAAATAAAAAAGGAAAAACAATTATTCTAGTAACCCATAATTTAGCTTTAACAAAGTATGCCAACAAGATTCTAAAGATTCAGGATGGAAAAATAGTAGATTATAATGTGACAAAAAAGAAATACAAATAATTAATTATTTAGTAGTGACACAATCCAAAGATTTATAAACTTTAAATTAGACAGATATTTACAATAAAATGAATAGAATAAATGTAAGAAATCAGATTTATGATTCAAATTGGAATATTTTTAATAAAAAGAAATTAGTAGATGACTATCCATTAAAAGCAAACATGTCTTTTCATAATACAGAAGATAGGGAATTAGGAAAATTATTTATAAGAAAATATCAAGAAGATAAACAATATAGTGCCATGGCTTTTTTTATTGCAGAAAAAATGGGAATTAAAATTCAAAGATTAAAAAATCCAACTAAAACTGTTAGAAGCTCTATTTCATGTAACAATCATTTGGAAGGTGTTCCTGGAATGGGAGATTTAAACAGAGAAATAAAAAAAATAGAACGGAAAAAAAAGAACATTCGAATAAAAGAAAATTTAGCAAAATTCTTACACCCCACAATTTAAAATGAATAAACAATATAATTTAATCACATTAAGTATAGTTTTCTTATTAGCAATAATTTCTTCAATATCTGCAGTAAGTGTGGTAAATGTTATAAGCACCCCTTCAGAAGTTGCACCTGGAGAAATTGTAGATATTAATATGGAAATTGAAAATATTTTTGAATATGATATTTATAATTTAAATATTAAATTAGATCTATCCAGTTTTGATGTTCCCTTCGCACCCTTTCAATCAAGTTCTGAAAGATTCTTAGATAAACTAAAAGATGGGGATGATGAAAGATTCTCCTTTAAATTAATTGCAATTCCTTCAGCAGGCTCAGGAATTTACAAGCTTCCAATCCAAATAACCTATGAAGATAATGAAGGTCAACTTTTTTCTAAATCAGAATTAATAAGTGTTACAATAAATTCTCAACCAGAATTAAAAGTTTCTTTAGAATTAGAATCCACATTAATTAAGGGACAAGAAAATGAATTCTCAATAAAAATAATTAATTCAGGATTATCAGATGTAAAATTTTTATACCTTAGTGTAAATGATGCCCCCGGAATCAATTTTTTATCTGAAAAAGAACAGTATATTGGAGATGTAGATAGTGATGATTTTGATAGTGTAAGCTTCAAAGCTCACTTTAGTGAATCAAGTTCAAACCTAATCACATTACCTGTTACAATAAAATTCAGAGATTCAACAAATAAAGAATTCATATTATCTAAATCAGTTAATCTAAATGCCTATTCTTTAGAAAGTGCCCAAAATTTAGGATTAGCAAAAAAACCAAATTATACAATTTATATGGTAATTGTTATTTTAGTTTTATGGTACTTTATTAGAAAATATTTAAAGAAAAGGAAAAGAAGGAAAGCGAGGAGACAGTAAAGATGAGCTCTTCATTAAAAATTTTAATAGGGGTGTAATTATTACATGAAAGATTATTTTTTATTAGCTTTTAATAACCTTAAAAGAAGAAAACTTAGAAGCTGGCTTACAATGATTGGTATTTTTATAGGTATAGCAGCAGTGGTAGCATTGATTTCTTTAGGACAAGGTCTACAAGATTATATTGGAGAAGAATTTGAAAAATTAGGAAGTGATAAAATAATTATTCAACCAAAAGGAATGGGTCCACCTGGAACAGCAGGTCCTAGTTTAATTTTAACAGGAGATGATTTAAACACAATTGAAAATGTCCGGGGTGTGAAATGGGCGATAGGATTCTTAGTCAAGCAAGGCCAAGCAAGATATAAAGGAGAAGCAGGAATTGGTTTTGCAATAGGAACAAACCCCGAAGATACAGAATTACTAGATGAAATTCAATCCTATAATATTTTAGAAGGAAGAAATATTAAAGAAGGAGATAAATTCAAAGTTGTTGTTGGAAATAATCATGTCTATGGAGATATTTGGAAGAAAGATATGCAGGTTGGAAGCACAATAGAAATAGAAGGTTATGATTTCAAAGTTATAGGTATTTTAGAAAAAATTGGAAATCCTATAGATGATAGTTCTCTTTATATGACAAAAGATATTCTAAGAGAAATTTTAAATGTTGAAGATGAGGAAAGCCAAATCATGGCAAAAACAGCACCTGGTTTTGATCCAAAAACTGTTGCCGACACTATTGAAAGAAAATTAAGACAATCAAGAAATGAAAAAGAAGATCAAGAAACATTTTCAGTTCAAACTTCAGATCAAATGTTAGAAACCTTCCAAGGAATTTTTGGAGTTGTACAAGCTGTTTTAGTAGGTATAGCAGCCATATCTTTACTTGTGGGTGGAATAGGTATTATGAATACAATGTATACAGCTGTGATCGAAAGAACAAAAGAAATAGGAACAATGAAAGCTGTTGGAGCAAGAAATAGAGATATAAGATATATTTTTCTATTTGAATCAGGATTATTAGGATTAGTTGGAGGTGCCATAGGAATTTTAATAGGAGTTGGTTTAGGAAAAGGAACAGAATATATTGCCACTATTGCTCTTGGAACACCTTTGTTAAGAGCCTCATTCCCATTATATTTGATTGGAGGAGCTTTAGCATTCTCATTCTTAATAGGTTCTTTATCAGGAATACTTCCTGCAATGCAAGCAGCCAAACTAAAACCTGCAGATGCTTTGAGATATGAATAATTTTTTAAATTCTCAAAAAATCACACAAAAATTTAAAAACCAATTTAATCTAATTTAGTAATCCAATAAAAAAGAGGATATTTTATATTTTAAAATGGTGAAAAAATGTATATACTGTTCTACAGAAGTAAATGAAGATAGTGTCATTGATTTCTGTGAAAGATGTGGAAAAGGAGTATGGGGAGAAAAGATGTTTAATGCAATTGTAACAAACATGGAAAACGCTCGTGAGAAAGGAGATTTATGCCATACAGAGCCTATTTCAAAACAAACAGAACCCCAAGAAACTCCCAGTGATACATTTGAAAATCGGTTCTATCAACATCTAATTTTCAAGTAAAAGATAGTTTTTTAAATAGATTATTTCTGAGTAATTCATGGTTAAAAGAAAAAAAATAAGAACAAGAGGAAAACTCCAGCTTAGCAAATATTTTCAAGAATTTAAAGAAGGAGACAAAGCTTCTGTTATAAGAGAAAGATCTCTTCAATCAAGTTTTCCAGAAAGATTGCAGGGTAGAACAGGAGTTATAGAAGGTAAAAGGGGAAGATCCTATGTTCTTAAATTAAATGATCATGATAAAGAAAAGACATTTATAATAAATCCAATACATTTAAAAAAAATAAAGGAGATTAATAAAAATGATAAAAAATAGTGAACCAGTAAGTATGGCAGAATGTTCAGAATATGTTCAAAAATCAGAAGAAACAGACATGCCAAAATTTATAAAAAATTTTACAAAAATAAAACCTGAAAAAGCAAAAGAATTCAGAAAAGAATTAGAAGATATAGATTCAATGAAAATAAATGCCAAGCATATTAGTAAAGTAATTGACTTACTTCCAGAAAATGCTGAAGCTATAAATAAAATATTTTCAGATGTTAATTTAGAGGAAGATGAAACAAAAAAAATTACTGCAACAATTAAAAAGTACACATAGAAAAAATGGAAAAAGAAGAAAATGCAATAGTCCTAGAATATTTACCAAATGGATATCCTTTGGAGAAAAAAATGATGCCCATTGTTCAAGCAATTGGGGAAACAAATTTAGTTCTTTTAGAACTTGTGCCTAGAAGAGGCATTGATTTATTAGCAGGAGAAAAAGTTTACATTGGAGAAGGAAAAAGAGAAAAAATTTATTATATTTCTGGAAGACTTTTAAAAGAAAAATTAACAGAAGCATCAAAAATACAATTACAAGAATTTATTGATCAAGTTGTAAAAGAAAGAGAAGAAAAATTTATAGAATTTTTTAACAAAGCTCAAGCAATAAATAAAAGAATTCACCAAATAGAATTACTTCCAGGCTTAGGAAAAAAACACATGAATGAGATAATAACTAAAAGAAAAGATGAGGAATTTAAATCTTTTGCAGATATGAAAAAAAGAATTCAAAATTTACCCGACCCAGAAATAGCTGTTAATAGAAGGATATTTAAAGAATTAACAGAGTTGGAAAGATATAATTTATTTACACATTAAAATGGACCAAGAACAAAAACAACAAGATGAGAGAATGATTAGAATCTTATCTGAAGATATAGAAGGAAAGACTAGAATTTATCCAGGATTAACAAGAATCAAAGGAATTTCTTGGACATTATCCAATGCAATCTGTAGAATTTTAAAATTAGAAAAAACCAGAAAAATAGGTTCACTAACAGATGAGGAATTAAAGAAAATAACTGATTTTATTAAAAACCCAGAAGTGCCAACATATATTTTAAACAGAAGAGCTGATTTAGACACTGGTGAAGATAAACATTTAGTTGGAAGTGATTTAGATCTTCAAAAAGAATTTGATATTAAAAGATTAAAGAAAATAAAAAGTTATAAGGGCTATAGGCACATGAGTAATCTTCCTTTAAGAGGTCAAAGAACAAGAAGTAACTTTAGAAGAAATAGAGCAAAAGGAGCAGGAATTAAAAAGAAAACTAATAAATAAAAATGAAAAGAAAACATAAAACATATTCAAAACCAAAAAGACCTTTTGATAAGGCAAGAATTGACGAAGAAGCTTTAATTAAAACAGAATATGGTTTAAAAAATAAAAAAGAACTTTGGAAGGCAGATGCAAAGATTAATTCCATAAGAGAAAAAGCAAAGAAATTAATCCCCGCTTCAGAAGCTGATCAAAAAGAATTTTTTATAAGATTAAATAAAATCGGATTAAAAGTAGATTCAATAGCAGATGTATTATCATTAGATAAAAAAAATTATTTAAATAGAAGACTTCAAACAATTGTAGTTAAAAAGAAACTAGCTAAAACAACAAAAGAAGCAAGACAATTAATAACTCATAAAAAAGTTATGGTAAATAAGGGTGTTGTAAATGCACCTTCATATGTTGTTCCCATAGATCTTGAAGATACAATTCAATTAAAAAAGAAAGTTGCAAAAAAGAAAGTTAAAGAAGAGCCTGCTGTAGAAAAAACAGAAGAACCCAAAGTAGAAGAAGCAAAATCTGAAGAACAAGATAATCAAGATAAACCTGAAGAAAATAAACCAGAGGAAAATAAATAATGGCAAAAGAAATTAAAGAAGAAAAAATAAAAAAAGAAACAACAGAAGAAGTTAAAGAAGAACTTGTTGTAGAAAAAAAATCAAAAGAAGAATCAAAACCTAAAGAAGTAAAAAAGAAAAAAGAATATGAAGCAATTCTACATATCTATACTTCTTTCAATAATACAATTGTTCATGTTACAGATATGTCTGGAAGAACAATTTCAAAAGTTACAGGGGGAATGGTAACAAAACATTCAAGACTTAAAGCAAACCCTACAATTGGAATGTTCATAGCAAAAAGAGTTGCAGAAGAAATAAAAGATTTAGGTGTTAGATCATTATACGTTAGAGTAAGAGCGAAAACAAGAAATCCTGCACCAGGTCCAGGTTCACAGGCAATTATCAAGAGTTTAACAAGAGATGGTTTTAAAATTTTGAATATTTTAGATAATACAAGAATCCCTAGGGGAGGACCAAAGAAAAAAGGGGGAAGACGTGGAAGAAGGGTTTAAATACCTCTTTTTTGATATTTTAAAATGAAACTAATAGAAAAAAAAGATCATATTGTGACTTTTACTACAGAAATCTCTGAAAATTTAGCAAATTCCATAAGAAGATCAATGGGAAATATCCTAGTTCCAGCTATTGATGAAGTAGAAATTGAAAAAAATGATTCTCCATTATATGATGAAACAATTGCACATAGAATAGGATTAATTCCTTTAAACTTTGATAAATCTATGAAAGAAAAATCAACAATAAGTTTCAAATTAGCTTCTAAAAAAGAAGGAATGGTATATTCAGGAGAATTACAAGGTGGAAAAGGTGTGGTATATGATAAAATTCTAATAACTTTATTAAATAAAGGCCAAGAATTAAAATTAGCAGCTACAGCAAGATTAGGAAGAGGAAAAGAACATGCTAAATTTTCTCCAGGAATTATTTTCTATAGAAATCTTAACGAACTAAAAATAGACAAAAGCTGTCCAAAAGAAATTGTGGAAAAATGCACTACCCAAGTAATAAAATCTGACAATAATAAAATGTATGTGGATAATTTAGATAAGTCCAATGTTATTGAAGAATGTATTCAAGAATCTGCAAAACATGGTAAAGATTTGATAAAAGTTCTTCCTACAAATGAATTAGTGATTACAATTGAATCTTTTGGCCAATTAAGTGTTGAAGATATTTTTAATAAATCAATAGAATCTTTAAAAAACGATTTAGCTATTTTTTCTAAAAAATTGAAGTAATTTTTTCCTTAGATATCTTTTTAAAATAAGTAATTCTTGTATTTTTATGCAGGAGTGCCGGAGTGGTCAAACGGGGCAGACTCAAAATCTGTTGGCTTAGTGCCTACGAAGGTTCGAATCCTTTCTCCTGCACTTACTTTGGTGTCCCATCAGCCTTGAGTCTATTTTAAAGGAAGGGTTAATGTAAGGGAAACCTTGGTGCCCCTCATGCCCCTGTAGCTCAGCTGGATAGAGTGCTTCCCTCCTAAGGAAGAAGTCGTAGGTTCGAATCCTATCGGGGGCGTTTCACCAAAAGAGTAAACTTTATTAAACAATATTGGGCTATTTATTTAAAGGAAAGGTCAATAAGGGAAACCTTAGTTGCTCTCAAGCGTGGGTAGTATAGTGGCAGTATCTTTGGCTTCCAACCAAATGACCCGGGTTCGAATCCCGGCCCGCGCATGTTTTTTATTTTAATTTACATAAAATAGAAATATTTAAATAGCCAGTAAGAGTAGTCTTACCATGGTAAATATAGGTATAACAAGAATGAGTTCTAAAGGACAAATTGTAATTCCCCAAGATATGAGACAAGGAATTAAAGAAGGAGAAAAATTAGTTATTATTGAAGGCTCTGGAAAACTTATCCTAAAAAAAGCAAGTAAAATAAATGAGAATTTTCAAGAAGATTTTGAATTTGCTAAAAGAACTGACAAGGCTTTAAAAAGAGTTGAGGCTGGAGAATTTATTAGCATGGATTCTGAAAATTTGTTTGAAGAACTAGCTAAATGGTAGAAGTTCGTTTTGATAGAAAGTTTAAAATAATTTTTGCAAAGATTAAGGATGAATTTTTAAAGAATAAAATAAAAAAACAGATTTTAAAAATTATAAAAAAACCAGATATTGGTAAACCTATGAAAAACCTTAGAAAAGGAACAAGGGAGTTGTATATCAAACCATATAGATTGTCATATCTTTATGATATTCAAGAAAAGATTGTTTATCTCTTAGATTTATATCATAAGAAAAAACAATAATTTCCGTATTAATAACCTTTTTAAGTCCAACTTTTCTTACCCTTTTATATAATATATTTCCCAAAAAAATACAAAAAATGAAAACAAAAATATCAAAATTCCACGACAAGAACTACAAATTACTATTATTAATTCCAGCAATTCTTTTAATTTTCTCATTTATCTATCTTGGAATATTTTATTCTAATAATGGGGATTTTATGTACAAAGACATTTCTCTTACAGGAGGGACCTCTGTTACAATTTATGACTCTGTGGATGCAGAAGAATTAGAATTAGCAATTTCATCTCAATTAGATGATGTAAGTATAAGGCAAGCATATGATCTAATCACGCGAGAACAAATTTCTTTAGAAATTGAAACAAGATCTGATAAAGATTATACAAAACAAGTTTTAGAAGATTTTTTAGGTTATGAACTTGTACCTGGGACAAATTCTGATTTTGTTTTCACAGGTTCTTCTTTAAGTGAAAGTTTTTACAGTCAGTTACTTATAGCAATTTTATTCGCATTTATTTTCATGGCTATTGTGGTGTTCATACTTTTTAGAACATTTATTCCAAGCGCAGCAGTAGTTATTGCAGCTTTTGCAGATATTTTAATGACCTTAGTATTTGTTGATTTAATTGGTATGAAAATGTCTACAGCAGGTATTGTAGCCTTCCTAATGTTAATAGGTTATTCTGTTGATACAGATATTTTATTGACAACAAGATTATTAAAAAGACACGGAGCTTCAGCAAATTCTAAGATTTATGGAGCATTTAAAACAGGAATAACAATGACTCTAACCTCCTTACTTGCAGTTCTTTTAGCATTGTTTGTTGTGAGATCTTTCTCAATTGTTTTAACTCAAATTTTCACAATACTTGCAATAGGATTAGGATTTGATATTTTAAACACTTGGATAACCAATGTGTCAATACTTAAATGGTATATAGAAAGTAAAAAATGAAAATGAAATTAAACTGGAAAATTTGGTTATTAATTATTGTAGTATTATTTTCACTAATACCCTTATTTGGACTTCCACCATCTTTTATGCAGGATGGAGTACTAATAACAAGTGTGGAAAAAAATTCAACAGCATTTGATCAGGGATTAAGACAAGGGCAAATAATTACTGAAATAGATGGAATTATTATAGAAGATTTAGAAGATTTTTCTCAAATATATTTGACTAAACATTTAACAAATCAAAGCGAAAAAACAACAATCATAACAAATGAGTTACAAGCAATTTTATTTTCAAATTCTCCTCCGGAGATTACTGTTTCTGAAATACCTAATACTAATGTTAAATTAGGTTTAGATTTAGCAGGAGGAGCTAGAGCTCTAATTCAAGCTAAAGATAAAGAACTCACAAATTCTGAAATAAATGATCTAGTAGCAATTACAAGCAATAGAATTAATGTATATGGTATTTCAGATGTGAAGATAGTTCCTGTTTCAGATTTAGAAGGAAATAATTTTATGCTTGTTGAAGTCGCAGGAGCAACACCCAAAGATTTACAAGATTTAATAGAAAAACAAGGAAAGTTCGAAGCTAAAATAGGAAATGAGACAGTGTTCATAGGTGGTGAACGAGATATTTCATCTGTTTGTAGAAATGATGCTACCTGCGCATATATAGAAAGTTGTAATCCTTCAAATGAGGGAAGTTATTTTTGTAATTTTAGATTTTCAATTTATTTAAGTGAACAAGCTGCTCAAAGACATGCAGATATTACAGATACTCTAGGAATAAACACCACAGCCCAGGGAAATTATTTAGATAAATCATTAGATTTATTTTTAGATGATTCACTTGTAGATAGCTTATTTATTAGTGAAGGTTTGAAAGGCAGATTAACAACTCAAATTTCTATTTCAGGTTCAGGTTCAGGTTTAACACAGGATGAGGCCTACGACAATGCTGAAGATTCTATGAAAGAATTACAAACAATCTTAATTACTGGAAGTTTACCTTATCAATTGGAAATAGTTAAATTAGATACAATCTCTCCAAGTTTAGGAAAAGAATTTATTAGCTCAATTTTAATTGCAGGTCTTGTGGCACTTTTAGCTGTGGCAATAATAATTTTTATAAGATATAAAAAATTCAAATCTTCAATAGCATTATTAATTACAAGTTTATCAGAAATAATAATTATTTTAGGAATAGCTTCACTTATAGAATGGAATTTAGATTTACCAAGTATAGCAGGAATTTTAGCAACAATAGGGACAGGGATTGATCAACAAATAATTGTAATTGATGAAGCAAAACATGATTTAACATTAAGTATTAAGCAAAGATTAAAGAGAGCCTTCTCAATCATCCTTGGAGCCTATTTCACTGCACTGGTTGCCTTACTTCCATTGCTATGGGCAGGAGCAGGATTACTTAAAGGATTTGCAGTAACAACAATCATTGGAATAACCGCAGGAGTATTAATAACAAGACCTGCTTTCACAGAAATGATTAAGAGAATAGAAAAAGATTAATAATAAAATTTTAAATTATGAAATTTGATTCTATTAAATTTAAAAGGATAATCTACCATCAATAAATATGATTAAAAATGAAAACCTTTCTTCACTTGCAGTTAAAAATTCTGCCTTTGGAATTATTGCTGCAATAATTTCTAAGGTAGGGGGGGCCTTATTTATAATTTTAATAGCAAGATTACTTTTACCAAAATTATTTGGAATTTATTCATTAGTTATTTCAATAATAATAATAATTTTAACATTTGCTGATTTTGGATTAAATGGAACTGTTGTTAGATATGTCTCCAAGGCTTTGGGGAAAGAAAACTTTGGAAAAGCAAGAGCATACATAAGATATACCCTAAAATTGAAACTTTTATTACTTTTAATTTTAACACTAGGGATATTGGTCTTTTCTAAATTTTTAGCATATGATCTTTACAAGAATCCCCTTCTTTTTTATCCATTACTTTTCTCATCATTTTATATAATAATAGAGTCTCTTAGGGCATTTTTCGGAAATTTGTTTTTAGCAATAAAAAATTTAAGGCCAATTCCCCCCTTAGAGTTTCTTCATCAAATACTTAAGATGGGTTTTGCAGCAGTAGCTATCTTTTTCTTATCAGACTCTTTTAAAATAGCTGGGATTTTCATTGCTTCTGCTATGGCTGGAGCAATAATTGTGATTTTTATGTTTTTTTTACTTTTTAAAAGAAATAAAAAATTATTTTTTGGAAAACCAAAAAAAATAGAGAATACAAAGATATTAAATTATCTAAAGTTTATGTCTATTGCTAGTATTTCTTTAGTTTTTTTTGGTTCTATAGATACTTTAATGTTGGGTTTATTCGTGGATTCAATCTATCTTGGTTATTATCGTGCAGCATTAGGATTAATTTTAACTATTGCAGCAATATTTTCTTTTTCAGCAATATTATTACCAATTTTTACCCAAATAAATAATCAACGATTTCAGAGGGGGTTTGAAAAAACATTTAGATACGCAATAATCTTAACAATCCCTTCATTTTTTGGAGGGGTTATTTTATCAAAATACCTTATTTTTACACTATATGGATTAGAATATATGCCTGCAATTTATTCTCTTTATGTACTTTCTCCCCTAATTATAATTGCTCCTTTGGTTGCTCTTTATTCAACAATTTTTCAATCAAAAGCAAAAGTAAAAACATTGGCAAAATCCATTTTTTGGGCTTTAATTTTGAACCTAATTCTGAATATAATATTTATATTAATTTTTTTAAGAATTAGTCAAGAATCTGCAATTCTTGGAGCAGGAATTGCAACAGTGATAAGTAGGGTATTCCTTCTTGGATGTTTAATGATCAAAGCAAAATCTCAAATGAAATTAAATTTAATAAAAAAAGACATCTTTAAACCGATTATTGCAAGCATAATTATGTCTTTCTTCTTAATGTTATACTTACAAATAATTAATCTTAATTTTATCTTGGGAATTATAGGCCTCATTTTCGGAATTTTAGTTTATTTCATTTCCTTATGGTTAGTTAAAGGAATTGGAATAGAAGATTTAAAATTATTAAAGTCTTTTAAAAAAGAAAAGGTTCAAAAGATTAATCTTTAGATAATAATTTCCTAATTGTTTCAACTTCCTCATCTGTTAAATCAGGATTATTCGGAACATAAAAACTAAGATTATTAATTTTTTCAGCATTTGGATATTTTCCATCTTTATTTTTGAAAAAAGGTTGATTTGGAATACACCCTCCAACAAGAGGTCTTATTTCCGCAATCCCTTCAAATTTTTCTTGGTATTTCTCGAAAGTTTCTTTATCTTTGAAAGTAATTGGATATGCAAAGTTACATACAAAATTCATATGAGAAAGATCCAAATTTTCTGTATCTGGATTTTGTTTAACTGTTTTTTCATAAATATTAAAAATTTTATTCCTTTTTTCAAAATTTTCTTCTAAATATTTTAATTGTTCAATACCTATCACACCGGTTATTTCAGTAGGTCTTAAGTTATATCCAGGAATATAAAAAGTATACATTTCATGGAATTTACTTATTCCATGTTTTTCTCTTAGTTCTTTTGTTTTTTCTTCATCTAATTCTCTTGACCATCCATGAGCTCGAACCATTAATAATAAATCATACAATTCCTTATCATCTGTACAGACCATTCCACCTTCCACAGTGGACATGTGGTGGCCAACAAAAAAAGAAAAAGAACTAGCAAATCCAAAATTACCTAATTTTTTATTTTGTAATTCACTTCCAAGAGATTCACAATTATCTTCTAGAAGAAGAATATTTCTTTCTTCACAAATTTCTTTTATCTTATCCAAATCTCCACAAAAACCAAGCAAATTTGTAATAAAAAGAGCTTTTAATTTTTGTCCAGAATTTAAATAATCTAATAAAGTTTCAGAAGTAATATTTAAATTTTGAGAGGACACATCAATAGGAATAGCATTTAAACCACATTGAATCAAAGGCATAGTATTTGTAGCCCAAGTTAATGAAGAAAACCCAACATTATCATCTTTATTTAATTTCCCCATATTTACTAAAGCACTTATTAAAGCTAGATTAGCAGAACTTCCACTATTCAATAAAACAGCATATTCTCTTCCCTGATATTTTGCAAACTCTTTTTCAAATTGTTTACATTTTGAACCCATACTAAGTCGTTTAGCATCCGTAATAAACTCACAAAGTTTTTTTTTGGTTTCTTCTTCTTCTGAAAAAGTTTTTTTCATTAATTTTATCATTTAATTGTTATTTATATTATTTGTTCTCTTCGACATCTATTATAACATCTCCTTTTTTTATTCTACATTGACAAGCTAATCTTTTTTTTGAGCTCATTTCAATATCTTTTTCTTCCTGAGTTAAATCTGTTAAATTATATTCCCCTTTTACAATGTCTATTTTACAAGTACCGCACACCCCCATATTGCAGCAAACATTTACACCGAATTCTTCTGCAGCCTTCCGAATATATTGCCCTTCCTTAACTTCAATTTCTTCTCCAGTTTTTAATGATTTTAATTTAGGCATTTTTCTTGATACCATTTAATTGTTTCTTTAAGACCTTCATCTAATCCAACATTTGCCTCAAATCCAAATTTTGCTTTTGCCTTAGAAACATCTAAAGATCTTCTTGGTTGACCATCAGGCATATCACCATCCCATTCAAACTCCCCCTCATATCCAGTAATAGTTTTAATTTTATAGACCAAATCTTTTATGCTGATTTCTTCTCCAGCTCCAAGATTAATAGGTTCAGGTTCATTGTAATTTTCAGCAGCTAATAAAATTCCTTTAGCACAATCTTCCACAAAAAGAAATTCTCTTGAAGCTTTTCCACTACCCCATATTTTAACTTTATTTTTCCCTTCCTTTTGAGCACTAAGAATTTTTCTTATTAATGCAGGAATAACATGACTACTTTCTAAATCAAAATCATCTCTAGGCCCATATAGATTTGTTGGCAATAAATGAATTCCATTAAAACCATATTGAGAATTATAAGCTTGACTTTGAACACCCATCATTTTTTTAGATAAACCATAAGAAGCATTGGTTTCTTCTGGAAATCCTAACCATAAATCTTCCTCTTTAAAAGGAACTTCAGTAAATTTTGGATATTCACACACACTACCAATACCTACAAATTTTTTTACACCATTTCTTCGTGCAAATTCTTGTAATAAAACATTCATCATAATATTATTATAAAATACACTTCCAGAATGTTTTCTCATATAACCAATTCCCCCGCCATCCACAGCCAAATGAATAACCACATCCACCTCTTTTGTTAATTTATCACAATCTTCAGATTTGATAAGATCATATTCTTTATGATCTGGGATAATAATTTTTTTAGGATTTTTGCTCTCTAATAATTCCACAACATGACTTCCTAAGAAACCTTTTCCCCCAGTAACTAAAACAACTTTATCTTCCCAAAAATTTTCTCTGTGTTCCATTAATTTCTCCATCAATTTTTTTAAGATCCTCTATTACCATTATATCTACTAGCTCTTTAAACTTTACCTTAGGTTCCCAACCAAGATGTTTCTTAGCTTTAGAAGCATCAGCCAAAAGAACATGAACTTCTGTAGGACGATAAAATTTAGGATTAATTTTCACTACAACTTCTCCAGTATCTTTTCTTATATATTCTTCTTCCACACCTTGCTTGCCATTACTTTCTATTTCAATCCCCACACTTTTAAAAGCTTCTTCAAGAAAATCTCTCGCAGAGTGACTTTCTCCTGTTCCTATAACAAAATCTTCAGGCTTATCTTGTTGCAACATTCTCCACATAACTTCAACATATTCTTTTGAATATCCCCAATCTCTTTTAGAATCAAGATTTCCAAGATAAAGGCATTGTTGAGCACCTCTTTTAATTCTTGCAACAGCCAATGAAATTTTTCTAGTTACAAAATCTTCTCCTCTTCTCGGAGATTCATGATTAAATAAAATTCCATTACAAGTAAACATATCATATCCTTCCTTATAATTTTGCATTATCCAATAAGCATATAATTTTGCAACAGCATATGGGCTTCTAGGGGAAAAAGGAGTTGTTTCTTTTAAATAAGTATCAGAGATGTTTCCAAATAATTCAGAAGTAGAAGCTTGATAAATTTTGGTTTTCTTTGATAGGCCATTATTTTTAACAGCTTCTAAAATTCTTAAAGTACCTAAACCATTAATATTAGAAGAATATTCAGGAATATCAAAACTTATTCTAACATGGCTTTGTGCAGCTAGATTGTAAATTTCATCTGGCTGAACATCCACAATAATTTTAGTAATTGAATGACTATCTGATAAATTCCCATGCACCAAATTCAAGGAAGGGTGTTCTAAGAGATGGTGTATATTTTGAGTATTAGGTGTTGAGGATCTCTTAATGATTCCATAAACTTCATATCCTTTTTCCAGAAGAAGTTCTGCTAAGTAGCTTCCATCCTGTCCTGTAATCCCTGTTATCAGGGCTCTTTTGTTTGCCATTCATTACAATAATTTTAATTTATTTTTAAAGATTGTGTATCTGGAGACTATATCTCAAATATTTTTATAAGGGTGATTTTTCAATAAAATATCTTTCATCCTTATTATCTCTTTTACCCCATCTTCTAAAGAAAATTCAGTGCAAAAACCTTTATCCTTTAATTTTTGACTAGAAATTTTATAATCTCTTTTATCCACATCTTGTTTTATTTCTCTATTAATTATTTCAAGATTAGGCACATAATTTTTTATTTGGGTTGCAAGATCAAGTTTGGAAAAATTATTTTCCATACCCACATTATAAATATTATTTTTTAAGGAAGAATAATTTTGTATAGCATATTCAAAAACACGTGCAGTATCTCTAATATTAACATAATTTCTCATAGCATGACCTTCATAAAGAACCAAAGACCCATCTTCTATAGCTTTTAATACAAAATCATTTACTAATAAGTCTGTTCTCATTCTTGGAGAAACTCCGAATACTGTAGCAAATCTAAAAATAACAAAATCTTTACTAGATTTAGCTAGTTCTTCTTCAACATCTATTTTTGTTTTACCATAGAGAGAAATGGACTTGGGGATTGTTTCCTCAGTGCATTCTTGGTTTGGCTGACTTCCATACACACTAATCGTACTGGGAAAAATAAATTTTTGTTCAGAAGTTCTCAAATCATTTAAAATTTTAACAGCATCATAATTAATAGACACTGCATTAATAGGATTCAAATCACAGGCAGGAGCACCCACCACTGCTGCAAGAGGGATAAGAACTTCAAATTCAGGAACAATTTTTTCCAGTAATTTTTTATCTCTTGCATCCCCATAGACAAATTTAAACTTAGGATTATTTGAATAGTTTAATAGAGTTCTTTGCCCAAAAGAAAGATTATCTAAACAAGTTACTTCATATCCTTTATCTAGCAAATATCCTGTTAGAACATTTCCTAAGTAACCAGATCCCCCTGTAATCAAAACCTTTTCCTTAGCCATGAATTATGGAGATTTAAGTTATTTTTAAAGCTTATGGGGATAAAACACATAAACTAAAACCTAGAGTTTCTTCCTAATAATGTCGCAATAAATCTTTTAAATTTCATATAAATACTTTTCTCTAATTTTTGTTTTTTAAATCTGTATTTTTCCTCTAAAACATCATCCTTTATCATATAAATTTTAGATTTACAACCACCAAACCACCATGCTAATTCACTAAATGTGCTCCCATATGTTCCAAGAATTTGTTTTGTTTTTGATAGTAATAATAAATCAATTAATCCTTCCTGAGTATTTATAACACTTGTTCTATCCCTATTTTTCTTTTGAAAAGTAATTATTTTCCCACTATATTTGTTAGAAAATTTATTTTCTGTTTTTTGGCAATCTGTGCATAACAAAAATTTAGTATCTGGTTTTTCCTTTAAAATTTCATCCATTTTATCAAAAAATTTAGTATCTGTAGACACTTTTCCCAACTCATCCACCCCCACCGAAAAATCATCCCTTCTTACATGTACCCCCACAACATCTTTAATATTATGTTTTTTTGTAAACCTATCAACTTCATTTTGAATTGGTTTTATAGGCTTGATTTTATTTAAATGGCTCAAAATTTTTTTACGAAGGTTTTTAGGAATTCTTTCAAACTCAAAATCAAGATGATTTCCTTTAGGATCAGAGAAAGTTTTTGCAAAATTATTTCGAATTTCTCCTGGAAAACATAGAAATCTACTTGTATCTGAAAGAAGATATTTTTGAGGGGGGTCCGAAATTTCAAGAATATCTGCCCCATATAAAATTACCTCTTTTTTATTAACCTTTTTTAATTCTTTTGGAGTAAGTTCATTAAAATTATTTTTAAACAAATCAGAAAAATTAGCCCCACAAGTATTATTTTTTATCCAATAAAGTTTCAACTTTCTTCCTCCCCGTTTAGCTAATCTTTGCGTAGAAACCAAACATTTTATCCGATTAGAAATTCCCCCGGGATTAAAGGAGACAATAAATTTCTCTTGAACCATAAATAAAAAAGATTAAAGTTATTTTTAAATCTTATGTGGTTAAAATACATCAATTAAAAGAGATTTTATAAAACTAATTCTGGATATCATAACTTTAATAAACACTTTCTTTTTTAATTTTTTATGAAAAAGAAAACAATTAAAATAAATTTTAATTTTTTTGGACCTAATTTTGAACCAGAAAATAATTTTTTTACGAATATTTTAAGAAAAAATTATAATGTAATAATCAGTGATAAACCAGACTATCTTTTTTATTCTATTTATAGCAGAAGACCACCCCCTCAAAAAATAGAGGTTATTGGGAGAATTATTAAGAAAGTTTCTCCCCCGATTTATGAAAATTCAAGAAAATTATTTTCAATAGTATACAGTCTTTTTTTTAGAAAAAGAAAAGTAGAAACTAAAGGGGATATCATAAAAATATTTTTTGGATCAGAACATGTTAAGCCAAATATGAAAGATTGTGATTGGGCCTTTGGATCTTATTTTGAAGAAGAAATAAAAAATAAAAGATATATGAGAATCCCATTATGTGTTGTGATGGATTATAATATAAATCGTTTTGGAATTTTCCTCAGAAAAAAGAAATTTGATTTCAAAAAAATAAGAAAAGAAAAGAAAAATTTTTGCATTTTTCTTTATTCACAAGATGTTAAATCAAGAAATAATTTTTATAGAAAATTGAGCAAATACAAAAAAATAGATTCTCCAGGAAGATGTATGAATAATATGCCCTCCATAAGTAAAAAAAATGCAAAAGAATCAAGATTATCTAAAGATTGGATTCACGAAAAACTAAATTTTATAAATAAATATAAATTCACTATAGCCTACGAGAACTTTTTTAGTCCGGGATGGGTAACAGAAAAACTAACTCACCCATTATTAGTTAGAAGCATACCAATTTATGTGGGTCATAAAGATGTAAAAAAAGAATTTAATACCAAAAGCTTCATTAATTATCATGATTTTAATAATATGGATGATTTTATTAATTATATCATAAAGGTGGATAATGATAAGGAATTATATAAAAAAATTTTAGAAGAACCCATATTTAAAAATAATAAACTTCCAAAAAACTTTGATCTAAAACGGATTGAAAGGAGATTTAAAGAAATTTTTGAGTAGCTTTTAAAAAGAACTCCCCCCTTTTTATTTTTTTTAAAGTTTGGAATATTTATATAGCAAAACAATTAAAAATCATTTTGACCATATCCTTCTTATGAAAAAACCATCTATTTCAGTAATAATGCCTGTATATAATGAAGAGAAATTTTTAGATGAAAGTATACAATCCATTTTAAAACAAACATTCAAAGATTTTGAGTTTATAATAATTGATAATGGGTCTAAAGACAATTCTTTAAAAATAATTAAAAGTTATAAAGACAAAAGAATAAAATTGATTCATCTAGATAAAAATATTGGTGCTACAAATGCGGTAAATCTTGCTAGAAAAAAGGCCAAAGGAAAATATATCGCTTCTTTTTGTGCTGATGATATTTCATCTTTGAACAGGTTTAAAATTGAATTCGATTATTTAGAAAAAAACACTCATATTTTTCTAGTGGGTGGTTCTGCAATTTATATTGATAAAAATGGAAAAGAAATTAGAAGATTCAAAAAATATAACAATTATAAAATGCTTGCCTGGAGATTAAGAAAAAGTTGTAGCATAGTTTTTCCATCTACAATGTTCCATAATGAACCTTTTTACTTAGATCCTGATTTTATTACAGATGATTACAATTTTTATTTTGAATTACTAAAAAATGGAAAAAATTTAACAAATCTTCCAAATTTTTTAGTTAAGCATAGGGTGCATAATGAAAGTTTTAGTATTTATAATAAAAAAAAGATGTTAAAATCAGAAAAGATGGTTTTAAAAAAGTTTAAGGAATTAAAACAAACATCTAATATTTTTTATAGAATTTATTATCATTTTAAATTATTTTTACATGCCCTTAAAACAATGGGCGAAAAAAGAATTTTAAGAAATTTGATTACAAAAAATTAAATTTTTAAATCGTTTTATTAATATATTCTTTAATTTTTTGAACAGCATAATCTAAATGTTCTTTTCTAAGGCCTTGATAAATTCCCAACCAAAATGTTTTATTCATTATAATGTCAGTATTTTCCAAATTTCCAATAATTTGGTAATCAATATTATTGTTCACAAAGGATGGTTGTTTAGTCATATTTCCTCCAAAAAGCAACCTAGTTGCAATTCCTTGCCCATTTAAATATCTCATTAAATCTTCCCTATTAATTTTTTTATTTTTAATTGTTAATAAAAATCCAAACCATGAAGGTTCAGAATTTTCAAGATGTTTTGGGAAGATAAAATATTCCTCCAAACTTTTTAATTTACTTTCTAAATATAAAAAATTCTCTTGTCTTATTTTTTGGAATTTTTTCAGTTTATCTATTTGAGCAACACCTATTGCTGCTTGAAATTCGGTCATTTTTAGATTATATCCTATTTCAGAATAAATATATTTGTGATCATATCCTTCAGGAAGATTTCCAAATTGCCATGAAAATCTCATTTTACAGGTATTATCTTTTCCAGTAGGACACCAGCAATCTCTTCCCCAATCACGAATAGATCTTACAATCTTGTATAATAATGGATTATTAGTTAAGATTGCTCCTCCTTCTGCAGTAGTTATATGGTGTGCAGGATAAAAACTTAATGTTGCAAGATCTCCAAAAGTACCAGTATATTTTCCATCATATCTTGAGCCAAAAGCATCACAATTGTCTTCAATTAGCCAAAGATTATTTTTTTCACAAATTTCTTTTATTTGGTTTATATTAAATGGATTCCCTAAGGTGTGGGGTAAAATAATTGCTTTTGTCTTAGGATTAATAGCTTTTTTTATATCTTCTATTTTTGCATTATATGTTTCAAGATCAACATCTACAAAAATAGGGATAGCCCCGATTTGGATTATAGGGTTTATAGTTGTGGGAAATCCTGCTGCAATAGTTATAACATTATCTCCTTTTTTTATCCTTTTATCTCCAAGTTTAGTAGAAGCAAGCGCATTTAATGCCAATAAATTTGCTGAAGATCCAGAATTTGTAGTAAGACAATGATTTACTCCCAAAAAAGATTTTATTTTTTCTTCAAATAAATTATTCCAATATCCTTCTGTCCACCATCCTTCTAAAATAGAATCTACACCATTTATTAATTCTTTTTCATCATAAATTTTTCCTGAAACAGGAACTTTATTTAAAGGAATAACTTTTTTCGTGGCAAGATAATATTCTTTTATCAATTCATTTATTTTCTTTTTTATTTCTTCCTTATCTTTTGTTTTCCCAAAAAAATCATTAATTTGAGAATTTGTGAAATCAATAATATTTTCTTTATTATAATATCTTTTATACCATTCAAAAGTCCAATTAATAGTTTGGGAAATATTTAGTGAAGGTTTCCAATTTAACCCACTTTTAGCCTTGGAAGAATCTAATTTTAATATTTTTGTTTCATGTTTTTCTAAGTTTTCTTTAGAGAAGTAATCTCCTTTTTTAAGAGCATCAATACCTTTTTTAACCATTTCTTCAACAGTGATAAAATTATTTTCTCCGGGGCCAAAATTCCATTTATTTGAAAATTCTTTATTTTTTTGATATAATTTTTTTGCTAAGAGCATATATCCTGTTAAAGGTTCTAAAACATGTTGCCAAGGTCTTATCGCGTGCGGGTTTCTTAAAAGAACTTTTTCATTTTTTTCATAAACAGCCTTAATAATATCTGGAATTAACCTATCTTCAGACCAATCACCACCCCCAATAACATTTCCAGCCCTAGCAGTTGCAACAAGGGTTGTGTGTGTTTTACCATAGTCTTTAATATTAAAGAAAGATTGAAGATAAGAATTAGTAATTAATTCCATGCAAGCTTTAGAGGCACTATAGGGGTCATAACCTCCTAATTCATCATTTTCCCTATAGGGCCAATCCCATTCTTGATCCTTATAGACCTTATCTGTAGTGATTACTACTAAGGATTTTGTGGTACCAACTTCTTTTATTGAATGTAAAAGATTTGTAGTTCCAAGAATGTTTGTTTCAAGAGTATATCTTGGATTGTCATAACTTTCTCTAACAAGGGGTTGTGCTGCTAAATGGAATACAATTTCAGGATTTTCTATTTCTATTATTTTTTTAATTTTTTCAAAATCTCTTATATCTTGGATATATGTTTTTGTTTTTTCAGATAGTTTTAATGAACTAAACAAATTATTTTTTTGTAAGGGGTCTAATCCAATTCCTGAAACAATTGCTCCAAAATTCAAAAGAATTTGAGAAAGCCACCCTCCCTTGAAACCAGTAATACCTGTTATTAATACTTTTTTCCCTTTAAAAAAACTCTTAAGTTCAGTTATTTGTGTTTGATCCATTTTATAATACTCTTTGATGGGGTTTTTATTTATTTAGGTAATTTTGAGAATGTTTTATTTTTCTAAAATTTTATTAATTTTTTCAAATAAAGTTAAGCTATCTAAACCAATCATTTTTCTTAAATATTTGCTTGACCCCACCTTTTTTATAAACTCATCTTTAATTGCAAAATGAAAAAAAGAAACATTTTTTTCATTTAATGGAAAAATACTTTCTCCTAAACCCCCAATTCTATTATGTTCTTCTATTACAATTATTTTCTCGTGTTTTTCATAAATTTTTTTAATTTCTGTGAGATTAAGTGGTTTAATTGTAGGTATAGAGATTAATGAAGGAGTATATCCTTTTTTTAATAATTTTAAATAAACTTCATAAACTTCTTCAATAATATTCCCATAGGTAATAAGAGCTATTTTTTCCCCTTTAAAAATATAATTAATTTCTTTTATTTTTAAATTTAAAGAGTTTTTGTTAACAATTTTTTCACTATTTTTTCCCAATCTTAAATAAATTGGGTGATTATATGAAAAAGAATCCTTAACCAAACATTTTACTTCTAGAGGATCTGAAGGAGAAAGGATAGTGATTCCGGGAATTGACTTTAAAGCTCCAATATCATCTATTGCTTGGTGGCTAAAACCTGAAGAACCATATGAAACCCCTGAGCCCACTCCCACTACAACAACATCCAAGTCCTGATAACACAAATCATTCCTTATTTGTTCTAAACATCTAAAAGTCACAAAAGGAATTATTGAATAAACAAAAACTTTTTTACCAATTAAACTTAATCCTGCTGCAACACCTATCATATTTTGTTCAGAAATCCCCATATTGAAAAAATTATCTGGATATTTTTCTTTAAATTCATCAAATACTGAAAACCCCAAATCTCCTGCAAGCACAATTATGTTTGGATTTTTTTCAATTTCTTCAGTTAATGTTTTTATAAATGCTGTTTTCATTTTAATTCTTCAAGTGCTTGTTTTAATTCATTTTCTTTTGGAGATTTATAATGCCATTCTAATTTATTCTCCATATATGAAACTCCTTTCCCTTTTATTGTCCTTGCGAAAATAATATTTGCCTTTTTATTTTGATTATTTTTTATTTTATGGAAAGTGTTCTTTATTTCAGAAAAATTATGACCATCAATTTCATAATAATTTAAATTAATAGCTTTCAACATTTCAGTCAATTTTTTATTACTAAGAATTGTTTCACAATAATCATATGCTTGAAGTTTATTAGCATCAATTATTATGATTAGATTTTTTAATTCTTTTTCAGAAATAAACATTAAAGATTCCCAAATTGAACCCTCATTGCATTCCCCATCACCTATTAAACAATATGTTTTTGAATTTACTTTATTTAATTTATTTCCTAAAGCAATTCCTGCAGCCATTGCTAATCCATGCCCTAATGCACCTGTAGATACTTCTACCCCCTTAATTTTGTGGTCTAAATGACCAATTAATTCACCTCCATCTTTATAATAAGATAAAAGAGTTTCTTTTGAAAGAATTCCCAAATCTTCTAGAATAGAATAAATAACTAAAGATGCATGCCCTTTACTTAAAATAAATCTATCTCTTTCAGGGAACAAATAATTTTCTTTTGAAAAATTCATTTCTTTATAATATAAATAAGTTATAATATCTAAACAAGAAAACATACTCCCAATATGGGATGCTTTAGATTCAGAAATTATCTTTAAAATTGTTTTTCTTAAATCTTTGCACTTTTTAGTAAAATTATTCTGTTCCATTTTGAAGTTGATTTAATAGACTTTTAATTGATTCGCAGATAAAATTAACTTTTTCTTTTGTTAAACAAACTCCACTAGGAAGGTTAATTCCTCTTTTTGAGATATATTCAGAGTTTATATTTTCAACTTCCTTAAACATAGGAAATTTACTTATCTTAGGAAAAACTGGGCGCGTATCAATATTAAATTTATTTTTTAATTCTGTTATGAATTCCTCTCTATCAAGTTTTAATTCTTTTTCAAGAAGAATAGATGTCATCCAATAAATGCTTTTTGCCCCTTTTTCAAAAGCCTCATCATTTAATTTTATACCCTCAACACTTTCCAATCCTTCACTATACCATTTAAAAATCCTCCTTTTACAGGAAATTAATTGGTCTATTTTTTCTAATTGTGCCAACCCAAATGCAGCCTGCATATTAGACATTTTATATTTGTACCCTATTCTATTAATCCAAAAAGGGATCTTAGGGTCTCTTCCATGATCATTTAAGTTTTTAGCAATTTCATATAATTCTTTGTTGTTTGTTAAAAGCATCCCCCCCTCACCAGTTACTAGGAGTTTAGCTCCTTGAAAACTAAATGCTGCAAATTCTCCAAAGCTACCTGTTTTTTTTCCTTTGAACTCCGCTCCAATAGAGGGAGCCGCATCTTCAATCACTGTTAAGTTATATTTTTTTGCAATTTCCATTATTTTATCCATCTCTGCAGGATGTCCATACATGTGAACAGGGATTATTGCTTTTGTGTTTGGAGTTATTGCTTTTTCTATTGCTTCAGGCAAGATGGTCCAAGATTCAGGATCCACATCTACAAATATAGGGGTTGCACCAAGATAATTAATAATAGAAACGCTAGCAATCCAAGTAAAGTCTGGAACAATTACCTCATCCCCTTTTTTTATCCCTAGGCTCGCAAGGGCAAGATGCAAGGCCCCGGTGCAGCTAGAAGTGCATAAGGCATATTTAACCCCAATATATTTTGCAAAAGATTCTTCAAATTTAGAAAGGTAATCATTCCAATTCTCATTCCATCCTTTTTGAACAGCATCAGAAACGTACATTATTTCATTTCTCCCTATAAAGGGGCCTGAAGTTAATATTTCTTTGTTAGATCTATAATTTGGATTTTTTAATTCTAATAAATAAAAAATCCTATCAGCCTGGTCTTTGTTTTCTATTTCTTCAAAAGCATAATTTCTCTCATCTTTAATTATCTTTTTTAGAGGGATATTTTTTATTTTTCGGAATCCACACCTTAAGTGTATATCTACAGATTTTTCATTGTCCTGAAATGCTTTAGCTATAACTTTTTTTGCATGAAGCTCACAAAATACCCAATCAATTAATGATCCATAGGCATAAGTCATCAAACCCTTTATTGAATCTGTTCCTCTAGCTAAATCCATTTCTATAGATTGTTCTTCAGCATTTATTTCAGAAAATCCAAGGTGCCCAATAAAATTTCCTTGCAAATCAATAAGCATGAAAAAAAGTCTATCCACGTTTTTAATTATTTTATTTTCTAACCATTTTTTTGTTCCTTCCAAAGTAGATTCAAAAACTGTGGGGTAAGCATAGGGGGCATCATCCCTCCAACTTTTTAATAATTTTACAATTTTTTCTGTATTTTTTACAGGAGTAAGGTATGCAACCAAATCTCCTTTTATGTGTATTGGGATTTTGTATTCTAAATCGTTTTTTACTTTGTGAATTGTTTTCAAAGCATTCAATTTAAAAAATTCATTCGAAATCATTTTAAATATTAAACATACTCCATTTTAAATAATTATCTTTTAAGGGGGTTTCTTGTTTCCCAAATTTTCCAAGGAGCAGAACCCTCATAATCCTTGTAAATTTTATTCAATTCAAGATAATCTCTATAAGTATCCATAGAATGCCAAAAACCTTCGTGTTTGTAAATTCCAACTTGTCTGTCTTGAACTAAAAGGGGAAGAAGATAGTCCACAATCATTTTATCCTCTTTTATTTCTGGAAAATCAAATATTTTTTTATTTATTACCATAAATCCCCCATTTATCCACTTATTTTCTTTTGGTTTTTCATTAAATTCTTCAATAGTTCCTTCTTTTTCTTTAATTATTCCAAATCGTGAAGGATGTTTAATTCCTGTCAGAGTAATTATTTTTCTTTTTTCTTTATGGAAGTCTATTGTTTGGTTTATATTAACATCTGAAAGCCCATCTCCATAGGTTAATAAGAAATCCTCCTCATCTTGTAAAAGGTGTTTTATTTTCCACAATCTTAGAGAAGTTTTAGTTTCTTGTCCAGTATCTATAAAATGAATTTTCCAATCTTCTTTTTTGTGGGAATTATGAATTTTAATTTCATCATCTAAAAAGTTTAAGGTAAAATCATTTGATTTTTTTTCAAAATTTAAGAAAAATTGTTTAATTAAATCTCCCTTGTATCCTAAAGGGAGTATGAACTCATTGTGACCATAATGGGCATAAAGCTTCATTATGTGCCAGATTATGGGTAATCCCCCTATTTCTACAAGAGGTTTTGGTTTGAATTCTGTTTCTTCATTCAATCTTGTTCCTTTCCCCCCACAAAAAATAACAACTTTCATAATTTTATATTGGAAATTTAGTTTTTAAACTTTTAGATAATATTTTTTAAAGTATTTTTCTCCCAGCACTTTTCGCACAAATAACTAAAAATTCAAGAGCAATATGCTATTCTTAGTATAAATATTTATAACATAATCTTTATAAATACTAGTAACACTAGTAGACTATGAAAAAGGTAGTTTGGGAAAATAAATCTAATAGTCAACTTTGTGTAACAATTCCTAAAAATTCAGGAATAAAAAATGGGGATATTGTAGATATAAAAAAAGAAAAGATAAATCTGATTATTTATAGTTTTGTTGTTGCAGATTTATTTAATTATGGCCATTTACATTTTCTAGAAAAAGCAAATGAATTAGGAGATTATCATATTTGTGGTCTTTTAACAGATAGTGCTGTTTTAGAATATAAACCTAAAACAATTTCTAATTCTAGTGAAAGAAAAGCAATTATTTCCAATTTAAGGTGTGTAGATATGGTAATGTTCCAAACTTCAAAATCTCCTGAAGAAAATCTAAAAAAAATCCATGAGCAATTTCCTAATTCAAAAATAATTTTAGTACATGGAACAAATTGGGAAAAAATTCCCGGACAAGAATATATTAAAAAAATAAGTGGAAAAACAATCAAAATACCTTATTATTCCAATCTTTCAGATAAAAAAATAAAAAAAAAAATAAATAAGAGGAAAGAAGAATAAAATGACTGAAAAAATAGTTTATGCTTATGTGGTTGCAGATCTTCTTCATATTGGGCATATCATGGCTTTGGAAAATGCAAAAAAATATGGGGATAAATTAGTAGTAGGTATTTTAACAGATAAGGCAACAATGGAAAAAAAACAAAGACCAATACTTTCTTTTGATGAACGAATAAGACTTGTTAAGGCTTTGAAATGTGTGGATGTTGCAATTGCACAGGAAACATATTCTCCTATTGACAATATAAAAAAAATTAAACCTAATATTTTAATGGAAAGTGATGACCATCTAGAAGAAGATTTAAAAGAAACAAAAAAAGTTGCAGAGAATATTAATTGTAAAATAATTATTAATCCTTATTACCATAAACAATGTTCAACTAAAATCAAAGATAAAGTATTAAAATATTGGAAAAAAGGAGGTAAAAAAGAAAAATGAAAAAAGAAACAATAGGAATTATTTCTGTAATATTAGTTTTTGCCTTAATTATAGGAGTAAATATGGGAGATATAAATATCACAGGGGATTTAATATCTGAGAAAGAGATTACTGTTTTAAGAATGGGTCTCATTCCTGCAGATGATGCAGATGAAATGCTTAGACAATATGAGCCTATTCAAGAATATTTATCTAGAGAATTAGGAATGCCTGTGGAAATACAAGTAACTTCAGATTATACTGCAGCTATAGAGGCTATGAAATATAATCATATTGACTTGGCTTGGTTTGGCCCATTTTCATATATTCTTGCATCAGAAATTGCAGATGCTGAGGCAATTGTTAATGGTGTCAAAAGTGATGGAAAATCAACATACAAATCAATTATAATTGCAAATAAAGATAGTGGAATTCAAACCTTAGAAGATCTAAAAGGTAAAAGTTTTGCATTTGTAGATCCAACTTCAACCTCTGGAAATCTTATTCCAAGAAAAATGTTAATTGAAAATGGGATAGATCCAGATAATGATTTTAGTGAAATGTTTTATGCTGGAACCCATAATGCTGTAGAATATTCAATTGCTAATGGGCAAGTAGATGCAGGTGCTAGTAGTGATAATGTGTATACTAAGATGGTAAATGCTGGAGAAATAGATCCTCAAGTGAATTTAATTGTGTATGAATCTGAACCAATTCCCGGTTCTCCAATTGCTGTTAGAGGCAGTTTATCAGAAGAATTTAAAGAAGCCATAAAACAAGCTCTTTTAAATATGGATAAGCAAACAATAAATAAAGTAGATGGGTGGGGAGGCATTGTAAGTTACCAAGAAGTTAAAGATGGGGATTATGATGTTATAAGACAAACAGCAGAAATTTTAGAAATGGATTTAACACAAAACTAAAAAATTTTAGATAATTAATTTAAATTTTTTTTATTAAAAAAAGCAAAAAACATGATTAAGATAAAGAATTTAACACACAAATATAAAAATGAAGAAGAAAGGGCTTTGAAAAGTGTGAACCTTCATATAAAAAAAGGGGAAAAATTAACCCTTATTGGTTCTAGTGGTTCTGGAAAATCTACTTTACTTAATTGCATAAATAAACTTATTGAACCTATTTCTGGAGAGATTTTGATTGACGGAAAGAATATCTTAAACGCAAATAAAAATGATTTAAGAAAATTTAGAAGACAAATAGGTATAATTTTTCAAGAATTTAATTTAATAGAAAGAGATACTATTTTTAAAAATGTTTTAAATGGAAGATTAGGTTTTGTTTCTACAATAAAATCTTGTTTAGGGATTTTTGAAAAAGAAGATTATGATAGGGTAAATAAAGCTTTAAATGAGGTGGGATTATTTAATTTAAAAGATAAAAAAGTTTCAGATTTAAGTGGGGGTCAAAAGCAAAGAGTGGCAATTGCAAGGGTTTTAGTTCAAGAACCCCAAATAATTTTAGCAGATGAGCCTGTTTCAAATTTAGATCCCTTATTAATGGAAGATATACTAAAACTATTAAACAAATTATGCGAAGAAAAAGGAATAACTTTAGTAACAAGTTTACATTTTGTGCAATTTACTAAAAATTATTTTACAAGAGTTATTGGTTTAAGAAATGGAGAAATTATTTTTGATGGTTCTCCAAAAGAATTAACAGAAGAAGAATTTATTAAAATATATGGAAGAACAGGGTTTTAAATGAAAATAAAAAAATCTATACCAAAAAAATATAAGGGATTTATAATAGGAATTTTAATTGTTCTAATTTATTATTGGGCAGCAAAAGGTACAAATTTTAGTTTATTTAATTTTATTGAAGGTTTACCTTTTATGCTTGATTTCATATCTAGAATGTTCCCCCCAGATATTTCTAATTTAGGGAGATTTCTAATAAAAGCTGTAGAAACATTGCAGATGGCAATTGTAGGTTCAACAATAGGAGCCATAATCGCATTCCCTTTGTCTTTTTTAGCAGCTAGAAATATTATGTCCAATAAATTTATTTACCAAACTGTAAGAACTATTTTTGATATGTTTAGAGGAATTAATGAAATTGTTTGGGGATTAATTTTCGTTTCTATGGTTGGTCTTGGTCCTTTCCCAGGAGTATTAGCTCTTTCTGTCCATGTCACTGGGGCTCTCGGAAGATATTTTTCAGAAGCAATTGAAGGAGTGGATCCAAGAAAAATAAAAGCAATATTTTCTACAGGAGCAAATAAAATTCAAGTAATTATAAGGGGTGTTTTACCCGAAGTAAAACCCAATTTTATAAATTATTCCTTGTATTATTTAGAAAATAATTTTAGAGCAGCAACAGTTTTAGGATTGGTAGGTGCGGGGGGAATTGGTATGGAATTACTCACAAGTATGAGATTATTTAAAACCCAAGAAGTTTTAACTATTTTAATAATTATGATTCTAATGGTAATTCTTATAGATAGATTTAGTGCTTATATAAGGAAAAATATTTTAAAGATGGAAAAAATAAATTAAAATATTTTCTTTAAATAATAATTTTATTATTCTCTAAGTTTTTTACCTTCAGATTTTATCTCTTTTGTAAGGAATGTAAAAGAATATTTTAAAGATGAAAAAAGCCTAATTGATCTTGGTTGCAGAAATAGAATGGATTCAATTTATTTTTATAAGAAAGGTCTAAAAGTTGTGGGTATTGATTAGTGTAAAGAAGAGGAGGGGGTTTTCTCTTGGGTATACGATGTGTTGAATAAAAGGGTTTTTTATTTGAGATAAGAAGCATAAAAGACGAATTATATGGCAAAGGGTGTAAAAAAGGAGAGAATGTCCCTATTATAGATCATTATTGTAGATTTGCTGTGTTTGATGAATTACAAGATAAATTAGAAAATTTAGTGTTTAAGATTAGGGTTATTGAATCTAGAGGATTAGCTAGAAGGGGATGAAGATCCAAGGGTAATACTATTTGTAGTTAAAAAATAGAAAAAAATATTTTATTTAATTATTTCATTATACGTTCTTTCACAAGATTTGCCATCTGTAAAATCATTAAAATCTTTCATAAATTTTTCATATTTATCCAAATAGGTTCTTTTTTTACTCCAAGATAAATTTGAAATAAGCGCAAATAGTTCTTTTTCATTATAAGCAAAAGGTCCTGGAAGATCATTAAAATAATCAATAACTATTTTTTCATGCAGCTCATATTTCTTATAATCATAAGGATAAAAAATAATCGGTTTTTTTAGTAATGAGAAATCAAAACAAACACTGGAATAGTCTGTTATTAAGACATCTATTTTAGGTAACAATTCTGCAATATCTGTTTTTTTCTCTGAAATATCTAGAATATTTTTAAATTTAGTTGAATTTGGAAAAACTTTTTCGTAGGAGTGATTTTTTAAGATCAAATAATACCTTTTTTCTTTTAAAAATTTATCAAGTTCATAAAGTTCCTTTTTATGAAATGGTGTTTTTCCATAATCTTTCGCCCTATATGTTGGAGCATATAGAAAAATTTTTTTATTTAAAGGTATGAAATTTAAATTTTCATATTTATAAAAAGATTTTTTTCTGAAATCATTCCTAGGATACCCCAAAACTTTTACCTTTGCATTTGCAAATGATTTTGTAAAAATCTTTTTTGTTTTTTTAGAAGTATGTAAAATGAAATCATATTTCGAATATTGTTTTTTAAGAAGAGATTTCCTAATTCCATCTGCAAATGTTTTTGACTTTGGAGTTAAACAATCCACACTCTTTATTGCATTGCCATGAGATAATTGAATTATCTTGAAATTTCCAAACAAATAACGAAAATAAGACACTTCTCTGGGGCAAGCGGCCACAACTAATTTTTCAGAAATTAATATTTTATAAAATCCTTGAAATGAAGATGCAAAGACCACCGGCAATTTTTCCTCTTTTAATTTATTAAATAAGGATCTATTTCTAGTAAACCAAACAAAATTTTTATTTTTCTTTATTTTATTTGCATAAAGGTAAAGATATTTAGAATTTTCAGAAAAAGTTTCACCAGATCTGGCACCAATTAAAAAAGTTCCTTTTTGCTTTCTTATAAGATGTGAAAGCAAAAATAAGAGACAATTCAAAAGAATTCCACCCGGATTATTTTTCATGAGATACATTATCTTTAATACTTATTAAATATTATGGTCCTAGAAATAAGTTACTACTCTAATAATTCACTAAGATAACTTTTACCCCAGTTATTAAGAGAAAGTTCTTGAATAGTTTTTTTTGAATTAGAAATAATCTTTTTATTATGTCTATTTTTTAAGATTCTTTTAGCTTCATGCTTATTATAATTTTTAATAATTAGACCGTTTTCACCATCTTTAATTATTTCTTGTTGAGCACTTTGAGAACAAATAAGCAATGAGCCAGAAGCCATACTTTCAGAAACAACCATTGTTGGGGCTCCACCCTCATATCTTGATAAGCAAAAAAAGAAATCAGCTAAACTATGATATTGAGAAATATCTTCTCTAGGTACCCGATTTAAGAAGATTACAAATTTTTTATCTATTAAATGATTCACCTTTTTTTTATCAGCACCAATAATAATTAATCGATAATTTTTATTTAATTTATATATTTCTTCAGAAATTTTAATTGTTCTATCTAATCCTTTAGTCCAATATCCCCCACCACCAATATAAAGCCCATATAATTTATCTTTTTTTAATCCAAATTTTTTTCTCAGAGTTAGTTTATTTCTCACTTTAAATTTTTTTAAATCAACACCTGTTCTGATGACCACAAGATTTTTTCTTTTTCCATATAGTGTTTCAATTTGTTTCTTAACTTTATCAGAAACACAAACTATTTTATCTGCATGTTTTAAAGGGGGTTTTTCAATATAATAACTAAAGATAAGAAGGGGGATACACAAAATTTTTTTAAATAAATTAAATCTTCTTAAGTGATTCCTGAAAAAATTAAAAGTAATTCCATGATAAGTATGCAAAATTCTTTGATTTCTTCTTCGTTTGTAAGAATTCATCCAATGTCCCCAGACTGCATGAGAATTAATAATATCAAAATCATTTTTCTGAATAAAAGATTTAAATTTTATATTATCAATAATCTGGTTAAAGGGATATGGAAAAGTATTTTTTAATTGGACGTATTTAACACCCTTTTTATAAAATACTTTTTTTTCATTTCCAGAATATAAGACACTTATATCCATCTCTAATTTTTTAGATTCAATATAATCTAATAAATGTTTTTGATACAAACTCACACCACCAAGAAAAAAAGGACTTATACCCACTATTAAACAAATTTTTTTCTTTTTCATTTTAAAATTTCCCAGATCTTATTTTAAGACCATCTTTCTATATAAAATGCCTCTGCATGCTCACAATTGGATTGGGAACCTCTAATTTTTGCAATAACCTTTAATAATTCAACAGAACGCATAGATCTAACTTGAGACATATGTAGATTATTAGCCTTAATTTTACTATCAATATCTATAGGAATAAAATAATTCGGTTTAAAACATTTTTCTTCCCATAGAATCATGTGGGGCTGTTCATAAACTAAAACCTTTTTTACATAAAAGTTCTTATCATGAGGTCTTAAAGCAATTCTAAGAGCATTATAAATAACTCTATGGTCCTGATTATAACTTGGAAATGGGATAAAAATTCTATCTGGTTTTATTTTATTAATTAAATTTTCAAATATTTTAATAAAATCTGTTTCCTTGTAATAATTAACTTTAGAATCAAAATTACACTCCCATGTAAACCCTAAAAATTTTGCAACATTATCAATCTCCTGTTTCCTTGTGTCAATGCCAACTCTATGCTCTGGATCAGAAGGAAGCAAACTTTCATCAATCCCACAATAATAAACAAAAGAATTTTCTCCTAAAGTACCACCACATCCTAGAACCTCATCATCAACATGAGGTGAGATTATCAAATCTTTCAGTTTTTCATCATCCATTTTTATAAACTTCTTCCCTTAATCCACCCTTCATTTTTGAAAAAATCTAAGAGATATTTTTTATTTTTATGTATTAAATCTCCATTCATCTGATCTTTTGCAAGCCAATTTTCATTATCTAACATAGCCTTTATTCCTTTATAATTTAATCTTTTAGCATCTTTTGAACTAACTTCTCCAAAAGGTATTCTTACCAATTTTTTAATATTATATTTCTTTTTAATTTTAGCTATTTCTATCATTGGTAATATTAAAAAATATTCTCCAAGTTTAAATGTTCTTTTACTTTCATCTTCAGAGACAAGTAATTCATGTTTCTTTTCTCCAGGTCGTTCCCCAATAATTATTTTTTTAGCAGAAGAGGTTCCCAATTCTCCCATAAAAACATCTGCTAAATCATCAATTTTCATTGCAGGCATTTCCATAACAAAAATTTCTCCACCAACTGAATCTATTGCAGCTCTAAAAACCAAAGAAATTGCCTGTTTAAGATTAAAGAAAAATCTTGTCATTTCTCCATTTGTAACCGTAATTTTATTTGTACTTAATATTTGATCTCTAAAAAGAGGGACCACACTTTCAGAGGTTCCAAGTGCATTCCCTGCACGAATACATACAAAACTTGTTTTTGACTCAAGAGTATTTGCCGCAATAATTAATTTTTCCCCCACAGATTTAGATAATCCATAAAAGTTTAAGGGAGATACAGCCTTATCTGTAGATATTTGAATAACTTTTTTTATAGAATTTTTGATCGCAGCTCCAATTACATTTTTAATTCCAAGTATATTTGTTTTTACAGCCTCCTCAACATTTTGTTCACAAACAGGAACATGTTTTAATGCAGCCAAATGAAATAAATAATCCACCCCTTGGGTTGCTTGCTCTAATCTTTCAACATCTCTCACATCACCAATTATAAATTTTAATCTTTTATTATTCTTAAAATATCTATTCATAGATACTTGTTTAGGTTCTCCTCTAGAATATATCCTAATTTCTTTAGGAGAATATTTCATTAATAATTGTTTTGTAAGTTCTTGCCCCCAGGATCCTGATCCCCCGGTTATTAGAATAGTCTTTTTATTAAACATTTTACTTTCTTTCTCCCCATTGTTTTAAATCTTTTAACATTTTTTCGTGTGTAGGAACTGAATAAGACACATCTTTTCTTATACTTCTCATGCTCCTATTACAATTAAGGTCATTATCAGCATTTATAAGAATATCTATGCTATAAATTTTTTTCATTAAACATAGCAAATCATATTTATTTATGGGTTCAGAAGTAATATTAATTACTCCTGTAATTTTTTTTTCATGCATTTCCACAATTTTTTTTGCAAGTTCTAAAGTAGTTAATCCAGACCAAATAGCTCCTTTAAATCCTTTTATTTCTTTTCCCTCTTGACTAAAAAACCATTCCATTAAACCTTTTTTTGGCTCATGAATTTCAGGACCAATAATAGAAGTTCTTATTGTTAGATTATGATCATCTCTGATTTCTCCAGCAGCTTTAGATAGCCCATAAAAGTCTGTGGGAGAATAAGTAGAATATTCAGAATAATTTCCAGCATCTCCTGAAAAAACACAATCAGTACTCACATTAATTAATTTTGAATTATTTAATTTACAAATATTTGCCAATCTTTGCGGAAAATAAGAATTTATTAAGATTGTTTTATCTTTATTTTCTTCAGTAATAAGATGATTTACAATTCCAATACAATTTATAACCAAGGTGGGGTTAATATGATCAATAATTTCTTTTATATGTTCCATATTTTCACAAACATCGAAATATATCCCATTTCCTTTATTACGTGTAGTAAAATGTACTTCAAAATTAGGAAGTGAATTTAGATATTTAACCACAACATGGCCAAGCATACCTTTTCCACCAAGAACTAAACATTTTTCCTTGGAATTTTCTATTATCATTTTTTCACACACCAAACCTCCATTTGGTCTCCTAGTTTTAGGGCATTTACTATCCAAGTTAATGGCAGGAATAATATTTTTAAAATTTTATAAAGAATTCCTCTCCTTTCCACTATATTAAGTTTAAAATATAATGAATCTACAAATTGGTTAGGTCTTGAATTATAATATTTTCTTATAACTTGAAAATTATTTTTTTCTAAAAAAGAACACAAAAGTTTATCAGAATAATTTGATAAATGTCTTGGAATATCTAATTGAAGCCAATTTTTTGTAAACAAAGAATATGCTAGAGAACGATAATTTGAAACACCTAAAATAAAAACACCTTTTTTATCTAAGACTCGATGTATTTCTTTTAAAATTTGAGTAGGGTTATTTACATGTTGTAAAACATGATTCATAGTAACTATATCAAAAAAATCATTAGGATATTTTGCTTCCATCAAATCAGGTTTAATTCTAAGACTTTTTGCTGTACTTTTATCAAAATCTCCAGGTTCAATACCCCAGACATCTATACCAAATTGTTTCATTTCATATAGAAATTGACCAGAACCACTTCCAAAGTCAAGTAATTTTTGGTCTCTACCCATTCGAACACCACGCACCAAAAATTTAATAGGAGAAAATAATAACTTTAAAAATTTATTTTTATTTTTTGGATTATAATAGAGATCATATAAAAATAATTTTAGTTTTACTTTTTTAGATTCTTCTTTTTTAGTTATTCCCCAAAATGCATAGTAATCTTCTGTTGGATAATATTTTTCAAGTTCTTTGTAAGAAGGTTGAGGGTTAATAAAAATAAGTTTACATTTTTTACATTCATATAAAGAAAATTCGTCTGGAAAATTAAAATTTTTATCTGTTTGGTTGAATAAAAATTTAAAATCTTTATTTTTACAAATTTCACATTGTTTTAAAGTTTTCATTTTAATAAGTTTTATTTAACATTTTGCATCAATTTTTCATAAGATTTAGGTCTAAATGCCAAAGCTAAATAATATAAATTTACTAAAAAATCTTTCCTAAGTCTAAAATTTTTCAATTTAAGTTTATCAGTATCTTGTTTTTTCTTGAGAATAGCTACTAAGGGAAGATAAATAAAAATTCTAAAAAGTTTATTTTTTCCTTTCAAATGTTTTCGTGAAAAAAGAATATCATTTTTAAATCTTATTAATAAACTTCTTTTATTCTTCAAAGAATCTATACTTTGACTCTTTTTATGAATCATTTTAGTATTTGTTGCCACCTTTACAGAATATCCTGCTTTTTTTGCTCTAAGGCAATAATCAGAATCTTCAAGTAAAAAAGGAGTAAACGCTTCATCCAAAATTCCAATATTTTTTATTAGATCTTTTTTAACTAACATACATACTGCTGCAAAATGATCCACATCTAAGATAGCATCTTTTTCAAATTCAGAAATTTTTGTTAATTCCCACTTTTTAAGATATCCTCCAACATCCTGCAATTTTCCATTAGGATAAACTATTTGACTTCCAACAAGACCAATTTTATCATCTTTCTCTGCAACATTCACTAATTTGTCAATCCATTTAGTGTCAGTAATCTCAATATCATCATTTAATAAGATATAATATTCTGGATCATAATGTTTAAGTGCATGCCTAATACCCACATTATTCCCTTTACTATAGCCCAAATTCCTATTATTTCTAATTATATTAACCTGTGGAAATTGTTTCTTAACCATTAAATCATGCCTATCAATACTTCCGTTATCTACTAAAAAGATTTTATAATTCTTATAAGAAGTTTTTTTACTTATGGATTCTATAGTTTCTTCTAATAATTTTTTTTGATTACAAGTCAAAAGGATTATGGCTACTTTTTTATCCTTTTTTATAGCTTTTTTAACCATTTTAAGTATCAACGAATATCCTTTTTTAAAGATTATGAACATAGAATTCATACTTGTTAGAGAAAAATTATTTGATCTGTTTATCCAAACCAAAACCCTAATTTATAAGGTATACCCCTTAATATTCTTAATATAAAACTTTTAATACTTAATTTGAAATCATCCCAATAAATTTTTCTAAAACTATCTTTTCCTGTAATTAATTCTCTATAAATATTTCTTTTATAGAAATCTTTAGTAGTCCTACCCCATCTAAACTGTTTTTTAAATAATAAAATTAAATTATCCGGTTCCATATGTTCAACAGCATTTGAAACCATGCCTTCTTTATCCGAAAGCTTTCTAACTTCATAGGTAGTTACAATGTGATCTTGGGCACCACATACAGGTATATGTTCCTTCGGAATTTTTTCAAAGGCCTTTAATAATAAAGTTCTTTTGAAAAATCGTGGTAATACAACCCCCTCATTTAAATATTTTTGAACCAATAATCTATCTGCATCATAAAGAGAAGGAATAAATTTATTTCTATTATAAGCTCTTTCATAGAACCATAAATAATCTTTCTTTTTCATTTTTTTAACAGCTCTTTCAATAGCTGTAGGTTCAAGAATTTGATCAGAATCTAGAAATAAGACATATTTTCCCTTACTTGCTTTTGTGCCAGCAATTCGTGCTTCTAAAAGTTTACCTTTACACATAACAATTTTACACTTAAATTTTTTAGCAATCTCTAATGTTTTATCCTTACTATAACTATCAATAACTATTATTTCTGTATTTTTGTAAGTTTGTTTTTTTGCAGCAACAAGGCATTCTCCCAAACTTCTTTCAGAATTGTAGGTGGGTATTGTGATGGATACTAGTTCTCTCATTTTAATATAACCTTATCTAAGTTCTTTTTAAAGTTTATTAAAGATAAATCCTTAAAATTAATCTTTTTATATGAGAACTTTAAATTTAAAAACTTCTCCAAAGATTTATAGATTTCATCCTCCATCAATTTAGAATCATATTTCTCTTTTACCCATAAAACTTGTGAATGTTTTTTAATTAAATTAACATAACCCCCAGTATTTACCACAATTAATGGTTTTCCTGTTGATAATATTTCAAAAGGAACAATTCCAAAATCTTCCATAAAAGGAACAAAAATTCCAGCAAGACAATTTTGATATAATTTTAGCAATTCTTTATTTTTAACATTGGTTTTAATTTCAATATTTTTTGTTTTCTTAGCAAGCAGTTTTATCTTTTCAAAATATTTTTTATTTTCCATTCCCCCTGCCAAAACTAATTTATATTTTGGATGTTTTTCCACAAATTTTGACCAAGTTTTAATTAAAACATCCTGTCTTTTATCAACGCTAAATCTTGAAACATATAAAAAATAATTTCCTTTTTTTGGTTTTAATTTTTTAAACCTATCAAGGTTAATTGGAACATAAACAACCCCTGATTTTTTATTTTTTAATAAGTTCTTTTCTTTAGCTCTTTCCAAACCTAAATTTGAAATAAAAATAGCTTTATTTATTCTTTTCCAAGCTATTTTTTCTAACAACCCATAAATGTTAGCAGCCAATAGATAAAAGGATTTAGATAAAAAGCTTTTATATCTATATTTTAAATTCCATTTTTTTATCTCATTACAATTTGCTCTAAGGGGGGTATTTACATAAGCATATGTTTTGCCAGGCTTATAATTTCTAAATGTAATAAATTCTCCAAGACCAGAAGTATATATTAGAAAGGTATCATAGTTCTCCAAATCTATTTTAGAAAATAAACTAAGTGGAAGAAATAAACTTCTCAAAATATAAGTTCTAGATAGTTTTTCAGCAATTTTAGGCGAAATAACCTTGATATTATATTGTTTAAACTCTTCAAAAGAGTTTTTCGCATCATAAACCCAGGTGTAAAGATCAATATCATAATCTTTATTTTTCAATATTTCTAATAAAACAGATTCAGCGCCACCCTTACTTTTAATCCAAGGATAAAATAAAGCAATTTTTTTCTTTATCATTGTGTAAATTGCAAATCATCAAATTCAGCATATTCTCCAGAAGTTCTTAAAAATTCTTCCCTTTCAATAATATTTGAAGGATAGTTTACTTCCCAAATTTTTAATGGGCCCTGAAAACCATTATAATATATATATTCTCCAAGATTAATCCCATTTAATTTTAAACTCTCTATCACCATATTTGATTGGGTATGAGAAAGACTAAGAGAATCATAATTTTTAAAAGCATTTTCAAGAATATATACTTGTCCAACTAAACTATTAAATGTTTTTTCTGATAAATAAATAGCACTTCCCATATCATCAACAATTATTCCCCCTTGAGGTGATTGGGCAATTTTCGGAATAATTCTTATTCCAGCTTCAATACCAGAGCCATAATCTATTAATTCTCCATTATAATATACATATCTTAGGGGAATGTTTATTTGATTATTATTGTAAACAAAAATAGCCTGAGGTTGTGCTATTCCCATTTCAGAATCAATTGAACCTAAAGTCTGAACAGTAATTGCAGCGATTATAGAACTATCAGAAGGAAGAAAAATTTCATTCCCCTCAAAATTATAAATCAAATCCTTATCATTTGGAAAACCACCATTGTAAACCCTCATAATTCCATTTTCATTTTCAGAAGTTTGCTGTTCATTTAGTGTTATAATTGGAATCTGACCAAATCTATCTTTTCCAGAATCATCACTACCTATACTACTGTATGCAGGATATTTTCCTAGTTCTGAAGGGTCTATTAGTAAATATGAAACATTATGTGTTTTCATGAAACTAAGGGCAGTATCAGGATTAGGGGTTGTTAAAACATATCTACCAATTAAATGATCCCAATATGAATTAAAATGCCCTCCATCTGTTAAAGAAGGCCTATTTCCACCTGTTTGAACCCAATAACCATAATCCCACCAATGAACAAAAATACTTCCCTCTGCAGTATTGTCTCTAACCCAACTCATTGCTTTTTGCCAAGTAGAATCATAGGAAGGAAATTGATAAGTAGATTGGAGATCAACCGTTTTGTAAAAGCCAATAATTGTAAATAGTAAACTAATGATTAGAATAATTAATATTAAAAAAGATATACCTTTAACAAAATCATCTTTTGCTTTTCTTGCAAATTTCCCAATTTCAAATAATACTAAAGGTACCATGAAGGCCACAAAAGGCACAATTGCAAAAAATACTCTTATTGCAGATCTAACTGCAAGAAGCATGGGAATCATCCACACAGCAATAATAATCCATCTAGACTCTATTTTCCATTCTGATTTTCTATAGATGTGTATGGAACTTAAAAGTAAAATTAAGAATGAGGCAAGGAATAAAAGTTTTGAAATAAAATTTTCACCATTGAACATGGAAGCTACAGAAATTCTTGAAAATAAAATCCCACAAACAAAGAATGCAAAACTTCCAACAAATAAAGTTCTATATTTCTTAATTTGAATTCCCTTTGCAAGTTTTGCCCCCACAATAAAACATCCTGCTAAAAAAGTATAAAAAATTAATTTAGAAGTTTGGGCAATCCAGTCATTTAAATAAGGCTGTTTATTTTCTGCGACAGTTAATCCTATTCTACTTGTTCCAAAGGGATATATTATTTTATTAAATAAATTAATAATAAGGTCCCAAGAACTTCCTATAAAGATTTGATAACAAATTAAACCAAGAACCACCACTAAACTAAAAGAAGTAACAGTTTTATATTTGGAAATTTTTGAAGGTAATTTTTTTGCCCTAAGAAGGAGAAAATTTACTATAGAATATCCCAAAACAAATAATGTTAAAATTCCTGCCGAACTTAAAAAATATCCTCTAATAACATCCAAAATTTTATAATTAAAAAAAGAAGAGCTAAATAAAATTCCCACAACCCATAACGAATAGAATAAGACATAATCTAATAATGATTTTTCTTTTTTAGTAAACCAAATAATTAAAAAAGATAATGGAAGAATCATAAATAAAAACCTTGCACCTCCACCCCAGGAAGCAATTGCAATCATAGCCGCTATTCCTGAGATAAATCCAAAAACAGAAGATTTCCAATAAGTGGTTTTCCCTTTTTCTAAATATAATAATCCCAGACTAAATAATAATAAAGCAAGAAAAAAAGCGAACATCCCAATTGATTCATGATCTGAAAATCCTGCCAAAGTTCTGTATAGATAAGGAGGTATAACTGTAAGAATAAATGAAGCAATAAGTGCAATCCATTTATTTTTAGATAATTTCCAACATAAAAAGAAAAATAAAATTAATCCCAATGCAAAAAAGATTACTGGATTTAATACATTTGCATAACTTAAGGTAGTAGAAGAATTAAATATTTGCATAGTTCTATAGATCATTACTGTTGTTTGGGGAAGAATTTCTGGAGACCATCCTGGCGAAAGTGCCAAATATCTCATAGAATCTATTTCAGGCAATATTCCATTATTTTGAACCAATGTTTCTGATATTCTTAAAAAATAATAAGGATCAAGTGCAAGAGGAACATAATCTTCAGTAGTTACATCAATCAAATTTGGCAAATTTTGCACTCTAATTTGCACACCCACAAATAATGTTATTAAAAATAAAATTATCAATAGAATATTAGCTATTTTTTTCTGCTTTAGAAAATCAATTCCATTAGAAATATTTTTTTTGATTTTCCTTGTATTTATAGTAATTTCTTTAGTCATTTTCTATTTTTCAAAGTAAGTTTGTTTTAAAAATCTTTATTATCCTAGAAAATCATAGTTAAAAAAACAAGTAAGATGATAATTAGTTGAAATCCATGTATTAGATATCCCACATCTTTTTCATACACTTTTCCACTAGATTTTATTTTTTTTAATATTTTTATGGCAAGATGTTCCAACCCATAGATTTTTTTATAAGGCATCTCAAGACTACCATCAGGGTTTACTTTTGCAAAACTATGCTTCCTTAATTTCCCTCTAGATTTTAAAATAGTTTCTATAATGTAAGGTATGAAAAATAAAATAGCTATTTTCTCAATATTTCCAAGTATTGCTATTCCAGCGATCATTGCACCCACAGAATATGTTAAAACATCTCCAGGAAAGACCTCTCCAGGGCATTTATTAAATATATAAAATCCAAATAAGGAAGCAACCATACACAAAGCAACAATGCTAAGCCAAGCATTACCTGTTAAATATGTTACAATTGCGAGGGCTGTTAATATTATTATTCCTTGACCAGCCTCTAAACCATTATAGCCTGCTAAAAAATTATATGTTGTTGTAGCACCAACCACTCCTAATGGAATAAATACTAAGGGATACCATATTCCCAATTCAATTAATCCAAAGAAAGGAAGAACCACATTTGAACTACCTGCATTAATCACCATTAAAGGAATAGCTGCAAATAACATTAATATGATTCTAGATCTTGCAGATAATCCTCCTCTTTGCCATCCAAAAAAATCATCTATAAGTCCTACCAATGCACTAAAAAATAAAACAGCTAAAAGAGCAAACATTGGTATTAAAATGTCTCCACCAGATTTAAAAATAAAAATATTTATTGCAATGTATATTAAAATTCCAATAGTAGTACCAAATAAAACAATAAGCCCTCCAGACCCAGCACTTTTTTTCGGAAATCCTACCTTATTCATATCTGCCCAAACAAAATCAATTTGCCTTGCTTTCCTTATCCAAAAAGGCATTGTCAGATAAGTGGTGAAAAAGCAAATAAAAATTGCAAACAATATTAATGGTTCCATAGATTATCTTATAAAATTTAACTTTTAAATTTAATGAAATTTATCTTCAGTTAAATAAAAGAGGGGTAAAATAGACTTCTACTATAGCTGCAAATAATAATACAATAATCGCTATAAATAATAAGATTACAACATTTTCTAAAACTCTTAGGAATTTTTTATCTCTAAGGCCATTTCTAATAATACCTATCCCAAAAATTCCTCCTGCTAAAGCTGTAATAAAATATGCAGCTATTTCAGGAAATCCATGGATCATATATCTCAAAATTCCTAGAGGAATATTTTCAACTTGATATTTTGCAAAAATTCCTATGGCTGCAGAGATCACACTTGCATTCCAAGCTAAAACAAATATAGCTCCCGCACCAAAAATTATCGAGAAGAACAATGTAAAGATCATAACATAAATATTATTTTGAATAATGGATAATAATCTACCTGTTTGTGTTACCTCTCCTGTAATTCCCGCACTTTCTGCAGAATAACCATATTTAGCAATACAATTTTCAATATCAGCCTGATTATTAATAGCACAATATGTTTCTATCTGAGCATTAAATAAATCTGGATTTCCCAGAACAATATTCCAAAAAGAAAAAGCAACAATAAATCCTAAAAATAAAAACATGAATGCAAATATTGCATCTCCATGAATTTTCCAAACACTCAATAACCCTTCAGTATTTTCATCTTGTATTTCCTCATTTTTAATAACAAAATACATAAATGGGATAGAAAACATAACACAAAATGTAACAACTAAAATCCCTAGATATTGAGAAAGCACAGGATCACTTGAAAAAAATAATTGACATAAAATAATTGAAAGTGATGCATAAACTATCCCTACAAAAAAAAGTTTCCAAGGCCCCTTTTCAGTAACTTTTGGGTTAATAATTGATTCAAGCATGATACTTATAAAAAAAGAGAATTTTTAAACTTTCTTAAATATAATAAATAATGGAAAGAGGGAAAAAACAACAATTTAAAAAAATTCTTAAAGGAATTAAAGAAATTAAAATCCAAGGTGCAAAAAATATAGCAAAAAAAGCACTATATGCGTACACATTAATTCCTACAAAAAGATCTAAAAAGAAACTTTTAGCTCTAAGACCAACAGAACCTTTGCTTATTAATGTCTTAAAAAAAACAGAAACCACTTCTCCTGCAAAAATTTTAGAGCATTTTAAAATTACTCAAGAAAAAATAAATAAAAACACTTTCAATAAAGTAAAAAATAAAGATACTATTTTTACACACTGCCATTCTTCAACAGTTGTGGAAGCTTTAATTAATGCAAAGAAAAAAAAGAAAAAATTCGAAGTTTATAACACTGAAACAAGGCCTTTATTTCAAGGAAGAAAAACAACACTTGAATTAAAAAAATCAAAAATTAAAACCACTCAATTTGTTGATTCAGCAGCCATGATTGCTTTAACAAAAAAACAAGGAACAAAAAAAGTTAATAAAGTTTTCATAGGTGCAGATGCTATATTAAGAAAAGGTGTTATTAATAAGGTTGGAAGTGGTATGTTTTCAAAAATAGCATTTGATAATAAAATTCCTGTTTATGTTTTAGCTAATTCTTGGAAGTTTTCACCAAAACAGCTAAAAATGGAAAAAAGAAGTTTCAAAGAAATTTGGAAGGGAAAATCTAAAGGTAGAATACATATTGAAAATCCGGCCTTTGAATTTGTACCAAGAAAATATATCACCGCAATTATCTCAGAGTTAGGTGTTTTAAATTACAAGGATTTTTTAAAGAAAGTTTCTAAAAGATAAAAAAATATTAAACTTTCTTTCCTTCTTCCACTTCTGTAATCATAGCTATTAACTCAGAATTAATTTTATCTAATTCTTTATTTAAATCGTCACGAACATTTTCAAGCTTTTTCATTTGATTTTCAATTAATTTTTTAGTTTCAGGAATACTTTTTCTAACAAAATTTCTATTTCCTATATCTACTGTTAATTCTTCTGACATTAATTTTGCATCTATAAAAATTCCCTTCCCAATAGAAGCTTTGATCTCTTTTCCTTCAGAACCTATCAAATCATCAAGACCCTTACTTATAATAGAAATATCTTGCATACTTTGTTCAACAGATTGTAATTGTTGTTGAATTTGTTCTGCTTTTTGCTGAATCATACTTGCCTTCATCATTAATTCTTGAGAATTTTTCTCTATTTCCATAATAAAAATACCTTTAAACTACTTTTAAAACCTTTCTAATGATTCCACTAAAGATCATATAAGATAATAGATAGAACCAGAACCAGGTAAAGAAACCTAAAAATCTAAAGTCAGGAATAGCTGCAAAATAATCCATAAACCATCTAAATAATAATATTAAAGGGATACTTGTATATACAATTGCTCGCATACTTAGTTTCATTGTTTTAGGAATAAACTCAAAGCTTTTTTTCTGCAACTCCATCATCTTCTTAGGATCATCTCGATATTGTTTCATTTCTTCTTGCAATACTTTTTGCTCTTTTCTCATTTCCTTCAAAGTATCTTGATCAGTAGTGTATTTTTGAACAAGAGTCATAATAATTGTTAAAACAAAAATAACAAGCAATAATCCCCAAGTCAAATTCCATCCTAAAACAGCTCCAACACTAGGATCTAAAATAGCATGTATTGAGTTTTTAATAAAGTCTAAACTTTCCCATAAACCTGCAATTGCTAAAGAAGCAACCATAATCAAAATCATAGAAGTATAACTTCCCTCTTTTCCTTTATTATCCATTTTTATATTTTTTAAAGTAAAAACTTCTTTTTAAATTATCCTCCCATAAACTTTGCAAATGCAGGATTCATATCTCCCACATGTTGTTCTGCAATCTTCTTATAGAAGTCAAACATAATCATAATAACTAATAATATTGCTGTTCCAGATACAAGTGCTCCCAATAGGTCTGTAATAGCTGCTAAGAAACCAATAGCAAGCCCACCCATAACTGTCAAAGGCATCACATATCTATCTAAGATACTTTCCAGAATTCTCACATCTTGTCTAAATCCTGCAATATGTAAACCTGAGGAAGAGAATTTCTTTGCAAGTGATTTAGAATCCATACCAGAAGTATTTACCCAAAATACTGCAAATACTGTTGAAAACAACATAAAGAATAACATGTGGGTTAAACCTTGTAGTAAATAGATTGGTAAGAATCCACCTCTAATTATTAATTCTAATAAATTTGTTGAACCCATCCAGAAAGCTAAACCAGATACAGCCTGCCCCTCTATAAAATGTCCTAAGAAGGTTGCATGTCCTAACCAGTTTTCTAAAAGTCCTCCAAACAATTGAGTTGTCGAAATTAAAGCAGCTGTAAAAATAACAGGGATAACAGAGGCATAGAAAAATGATAAAGGTTGTTTTATTGAATATCCTCTAAGTCTTCCAAAAGATAATGGAACTTCTACTTTCAATGATTGTGCCCACACAACTAATAAGAAAATAAGAATTGTAGCTGTAATAGCTGCAGCAGCAGATAAAAATTCAAGAGGATATCTATTAATTAAAGATTGAATCATAACTAAAAACTTTCCTGCACAAGGAGTATCTTTAAAATCTAAAAGACAATTTCTTCCCTGTTGATTTACAAATTGAAATGCACTTGTAATAAGTCTCCAGCTAACACCTGCACCAATAAATAAACTAACACCAGATCCAAATCCCCATTTTTGCATTAAATCATCCATATAAAATATTGCTAATCCTCCTAATATTAATTGAAAGATTACAATTCCTGCAAAACCAGGTAGTGCTTGCAATCCCTGCATCATAACATAGATCACAGCTTCAAATACAATAAAGAAGAATACTAACATTTTTTGTATTCCCATATAGAACTTTCTTCCTTCTGGTGAAGATTGATCAATATTTAATATTCCAGCACCTGATAATAGCTGTAATATAATAGAACCCATTACAATAGGACCAATTCCAAGAGAAATAATACTACCAAACTCTGTTCCAAGGATCATCGCAAGATATTCAAATTGAGACAAAGCATTTGCAGACAATCCAAAAAGAGTTATGTTTGCAAGAATAAAGAAAGCAGCTAGAACTATAAGAGTCCATTTTAACTTTACTTTAAAATCAAGTTTCTTCTCATCCGGAGATTTAACCTCTGGAATAAAATTGAATATGTTTCGTAGGTCCATGTTTACATAATATAAAATTAGTTTTTAAAGATTGTTAAGAAGGATTATTTATTCCTTTTTCTCTTTCTTATTATAAGTAACCAAAGGAGTCTTAATAATTTTCTTTACTTTTACTTTAATTTCTCCACCAGCTTTCTTTACTTTTTCAATAGCTGTTTTTGAAGCTTCTAAAGCATTGATTATTAATTTATCTTTTACATCCCCTGTTCCAAGAATTTTGTATTTACTTAAATTAATTTCCCAAGCACTTCCATTTTTCTTTCCATATTTTGTTAAATTTATTTGAATTTCACCAACATTAAGTCTTTTTCTTATATCTCTTTTAGTTCCTCTACTTGTTATACCTTGTTTACCAAAATAATCATTTCCATATTTTGCTTGAACCAATGTTTTCTTATGGTCAGCTCTCTTACCGCTTCCAGCCATACCAATTCCTCCTCGGTGTCCAGACTTTTTATGCTTTTTTCTAGCTCCCCATCCAGAGGTTCCCATTTTTCTTCCATGTCTTCTAGAAGCTTTTGGTCTTTTCTTTACTTTTGATAACATTATAACATCCTCTCCAAAAGTTCATTTAGTTTTTTACCATGATCTCCAAGAACACCTTTAGGATAATGCACTTTACTTTTGATTCCTTTTCTAGGAGGATGTAATCTGAAAAAAGGTTTTAATTTCCCTTCTGTATTTTTTTGTCCTCTAGCAGCTACTAATTTCTTATACATAGCTTCATCAATTTCTCCAAAAGCAATAACATCTCTAAGAACTTTAATCATTCCTAATTGTTCCTTTGTAGGTTTGTCAAGAACAATACAAGCATACTTTTGTCTAAGTCTAAGCCTATATAGTGTTTCAACTACAGCTTTTCTCAATCCAATTTGTCCGTGTATTCTTATTGCGCATATCATTTTCTATTTACCTCTAAATTTGTTTTCTTTAATGCATCTATTGCAGCTTTAATTAAATTAAATGTTGTTCTTTTTTTTCCAAAAGTTTTACTATAAACATCCTTTATTCCTGCAAGTTTTAATACCTTTTTTAATTCATCTGCTACAACCAATCCTGTTCCAGGAGGTGCAGGCATGAATACTACTCTAACACTTCCAGCTTTTCCTTCTACTTTAAATGGAATACTTGAATCTCCTCCACCAACACTATCAAAACTTCCATCTCCTCTAGTTATACTGAATATATTCAATTTAGCTTTTCTTACAGCCTTATCTCTTGAAGGCAATGTTTCTTTAGATTTTCCATAACCTATTCCAACATGACCATTTTTATCTCCCACAACTGCAAGTGCTGAAAAAGTTGGAACATTTCCTTCTTTGGTTTTTCTTTGAGTTTGTCTCCAAGCTCTTCTTTTTCCTCCACCAAATTTACCTTTAGATTGACCAATTGAAATTAAATCAGATTCAAGTACAAGTAATGATTCCACAATTCCATCCTCAAGAATTTTAAGATTATTATCTAAAATTTCAGCAATATCTTTTATTTGACCTGCTTTAACTTTTTTTCCTAATTCTGTTATAGGTTCCCAAGCAGCTACAATTTCTTCCCTTGTTATTCTTTGAAATGGTTTTCTTTTTCCACCAAATTTCCCTCTTCTTTTCCCTGTTACAGGATCAGGTCTTTCTGGTTTTTTAGCTTCTTCTGTTTTTTCTACCTTTGCGTCTTCAACCTTTTCAATTTTCTTTTCAATTTTTTCTTCTGTCATTTTATTTCTTTTGAATATTTGATTTAATTTTTTCAAACTCAGCTGAAAAATCTTTCTTTAGATTTTTTCCTTGAATTCTTGCTTCTTCTGGGAATAATTCTTCTTTACATGAAATTTTCAATCCAGCATCTTTTAATCCTTTCAAAAAACCATAAACTTTTGATTTATGTTCTACATTAATCATTCCAAAATCTACTATTGGGTTTTCTAATTTATTATCTTGAATTTTCTTTCCCATTAATAATCCCAGTAAATATGAAGCAGGTATTGACTTAAGACTACCCTTAAATTCATCACTCCAACCATGCACTATTAAATTTTTTGAAGTTAATCCTAATTTAACACTATCTCTAGCTTCTTTACTAACAATATATTGTGCTATCAAGTATCTATTTGTTTTTCTAAAAACAATTCTTGGAACATTACTCTTAAGTAATTTTATTCTTCTTCCATAATCTGTTTTAAATTCTCTTCTTCTTCGTTTTATTGTTTTCATTTTATTTATTTAATCCTCCAATATGTTCTTTCAAATGTGCCTTGCTTCTAAATGCTTTGTTTCTAATTTTTTTCCTAATTTCAGTAGAGTTTTCTTTTGAAATACTTCCATGAGTTAATAATCCTCCAACATATTTTCTTAGTTTTCTTGTCATGATTACATAATCTCTTTTTCTTGTATTAACTTTTTTCTTAATCTTTCCAGGTCCTCTCTTTCTAGTTCTTTTAGTAACTTTCTTTCTTCCCTTTATTTCTTTAACAATTATTGCTCCTTCTTGTTTTAAATCTCTAATATCTTGTTTTGTGATAGCTTCTTTTATTTCTTCTAATCTTGAATTTACAAATACAATTCTTGATTTTCCAACTTTTAATGTTCTTATTGCAAGTGCTTTCTTTTTACTTAAATTCATTTTTTCTTCTCCTTCTTTTTGTTATCTTTCAAAAAGTTTTTAGCATTCATATTATATATTTCAATTTTTTGTTCTTTAGCTTCCATTGCTATTTCCAATTTCTTTTTCTTTCCAACTCCGCTTATAACAGCTATTTGATCCTTTCCAACTTTTTTCAAATCCTCCACATTAAATACCTTAACAGGTGCCTTTTCTTTCAGATTATCTCTAAGACTTTTTTCACCCCTATAGCCAAGACTAACAACTGCAGGATATCCTTTTCTTTTTTCTCTCATTTTATTATCTCTTCCAGTAGGTCTTCTCCAAATTTGTTTTTTCTTTCTTCCTTTCCCTAATTTTGAATACCTATTAGAGGTTCTTCTTAAAAATGTGGGCATTAGATTGCCACCCCATTTTTACTAGTCATAAATATTCCATCTTGGAAAACTCTTCTATCTTTATTTCTAATTTTTGTAGCTATTTCAAAATTCGCAGCTGTTTGACCTGCAAGCTCTTTATTAATAGACTCAACAGTAAGCATCTGACCATCTAATTTAACATCAACCCCATCTAAAATTTTTGAACTTCTATTAATTTTTTCACCTTGAAAATTTTTAATAATAGCAATATCTCCCTGAAGATCAACAGTTATAGGAAAGTGACTAAAACAAACTTTTAATTCATATTTGAATTTTTTACTCAATCCTTCAACCATATTTTTTATATGTGAAGCATTTGTATTTAACAATCTTTTATCTCCTTTTGTTAAGTTTTTCCCACCCATAATAATTTTATTCCCTTCTTTTTTAAATTCAAATTTTCCAATTTTAAATTCTCTTTGATTCTCACCTTCAGGACCTTTAACAGTTAATACACCATCCTCTATATTAGCTTCAATTCCTTCAGGAATTTCAATTGTTTGATATAAATCTTTTTTCATTTTAATAGAAATATGCTATTAAGCATCCTCCAACATTTTCTTTGAAAGCTTCTTCATGAGTCAAAAGACCTTTACTTGTAGATATTATCAAAGTACCTATATCTCTTGCAGGTAAAAATCTTCTTCGATATTTTTCAATTTGATCTTTAGTAACAGTATATCTTGGTTTTACAGATTTACATTCTGAAATATTTCCAAGAGTAATTTCAATAGATTTGTTTTTTGTATTGATCTTATATTTTTTAATAAGTTCTTTCTGTTTCATGATTTTTAAGATTTCTATAAGTAGGTTTGAAAATCTTTGCACAACTACGACTTCTTTTCGTGCTTTCTTAGCATTTCTTATCATGTTAAGTGCGTCTGCGACGATATCTTGTGACATTTTAACTATATTTGTTGAAGCCTATTTCTTCAGCAACTTCTCTGAAGCAATGACGACATAAATTTATTCCGTATGATTTTATGTGAGCACCAAATCTTCCGCATCTCTCACATTTTTTGGCAGCAATCCCTATTTTTCTATCTTTTGGTTTACAATGTTTTAGAAACTTAGCCTTTATTACAGGCTTGCTTTCAAGTTGTTTTAATATTTTTCTCCAATCACTTGCTGTCATTTTTTAAATAAATTTCGTCTGAAATTTATCCTCCATGAATTTAATTATTTCTTCCTTTGAAATTATTTGTCTCTTTGAAACTTTACCTTTTTTCATCTTTCTTAATTTTATTCTTCTACCAGATCTTTTAAAGACAACTGTAACATCCAGTCCAATTATCCCAATATCTCTTTGATACTCCATACCAGGAATTTCCAAATATTCTTTAATTCCGAATGAAAAGTTATTTTCACTCATTTGTTTTTTCTTTAAAATATTATCTATGGCAACTAGCATTTTTTTCAACATTAGGTCCATATCTTTTCTTATTGTAACAACAGCCCCAACTTCCAGGCCAGGTCTAACACCTAATGAAGGAATTCTTTTTTTAGATCTCATTTTTGCAGGTTTTCTATTAGTTATTATTTTAAGAAGTTTGAATCCTTTTTCTAAATCTTCTCCAGTTGCACCTATACTTAGAACAACCTTCTCTATTTTTATTTCTCTCATTACATTAGTCATTTTATTCCACCACCATAATTTGTTTAATTAAAATATTTACAGGATTTTCATTTATATCTATTTCAGCCATTTTCATTTCTTTGTTTATTTTTGCGACTATTCCTTGTTCACCAATATGATTTCCTGCAATAACAAATACTTTGCTTTTTTCTTTAAATTCAATTATTTTATCAATTTTATTTGATGTAAAATTTATTACAGCTGAATCTCCAACATTACATTTAATATCAGATATGAAATTTCTCCCATCACTAAGATTTATTTGTACTTTTTTCTTTTTCACAGTTTTTTTATTCACAATTTTCACAATTTTTCTATTTAATTCTGTATTTTTAACTTCCTCTAATTCAAATTTACCTTTTTTGGAAAATGTTATTTTATAATTCTTTTTTGAAGGAACTATTGAGACAATGTCAAATAATTTCGCTACATTTTTTTCATCTGTAACTTTCTTATTATTCAAAAGAATGTTTTTTTCATGAATAGCTCTCTTTACTTCTCTTCTATTTTGAGCTACCTTTAGCATATCTCTTAATATAATTAATATAGGAATTCCACTATGGATATCTGAATTAGGTCTAACTAAGTATTTTGTACCTTTTCTTGTTATTGGCCAATTTGTTGGAACTTTTTGTCTCTTTAGGTGCATTATTTCTTTTCTCCTGTTTTAGTTTTTGAATCTGATTTAATTTTTTCACTTGTTTCTGTTTTAATAACCTTTTTCTTTTCCTGTGATTTTAATCCTCTTTTCCCATCATCTGTATTTGCTTGGATAATTTGTAAATTTGAAGGATGCAATTTAACATTTACTTTAGACCCATCTTGTTTTTTTGTTTGAATTCCTTCAACATATACTTTTACCATTTTAATATGAATTTGTGTAACTTTTCCTGTTTTATTTTTAAATTTACCTTTCAAGACTTTTACAGTATCTCCTTTCTTAAGAACAATGGTTCTCTTTCCATACAGATCTCTTAATTCTTTTGATAGATTTACACCCAATAGTTTTCTTTTCAGATGTAATGGAGCATTTGCTACATATTTTCTTTGTTTTCTTGGTTGTTTACTTGATTTCCAGCTTTTTGTAAATTCTGATTTCATTTTAATATATAATAGAGGCTATCTTTGCTACAGATGGCCATCTTTCCAATACCTCCCTTGAGATAGGTCCTTTAATTTGAGTTCCTTTTGGATTCCCTTTATCATCTTTTAGAATTGCTACAGCATTATCTTCAAAAGCAATTCTTTCTCCGTTTAATCTTCTATATGATTTTTTTTGTCTTATAATTACAGCATCAAATACTTTTCCTTTCATATCAGGAACACCTTTCCTAATACTTACTTTTACCCAGTCAGCCATTTTAGCACACATTTGCTTACCTTTTCTTCCTTTACCTTTTTTAACAGAAACTAATCTAACTATCTTTGCTCCACTATTATCAGCTGCAATCATATTAGCTCCCAGGTTTAAGCCTGCTGTTGCTCTAGCACCTACTGCTTTCATTTAATATCCTCTGCATTTTTAATTTTCTCTTTAACCACAAAGTGGATTATTTTACTTAAAGGTCTACATTCTTGAATTTTAATTAAATCTCCAACCTTAACTTCTTTTTCCATACATATTGGAAGTCTTGCATGAATCTTTGTTTTAGATCTTGCATATCTTTCATATTTTCTAATATAAATCATTCTTTCAAATTGAATTGTAATTCTTTTATTAAACTTCTTTATAATTCTTCCTTCAAAAGTTCTTCCTCTTAATTTAAGATGACCATGGTGAGGACAATCTTTATCAGAGCAAGAAGTTTCAACTACAACTTTATTCTGTTTGGGTGTTTCTGTTTTTTTCATTTTTAATTTATAGATTCTGGTTCAAACCCTAGTTTGATCAAGTGTTCTTTTATTTTTTTAGTATGATCTCCTTGAAGTTCAATTATTCCATCCTTTGCAGTTCCCCCACATGCAAGCCCGTTTTTCAAAGCTTTTGCTATTTTTTTAACATCCACATTGTTTTCAAATCCACTAACAATTGTAACTATCTTTCCATATCTTTTCTTATCTGTTGAGATTTGAATCCTTTGCGAGCTTTTCACAATTTGCTCACATACACAAGCAGGTTCAGGCAAACCACATTTAGGACATATTTCCATTTTATTTTTTTATTGTGAGTATTCTGGCAATGATTTTTTTGATTTCCTTTGCCTTTGTGTTTCCTGTTTTGGAAGCACTTACTCTTGATTTAATTAATTCTAATTTTAGTTCTTTCAATTTCTTTGTTCTTTCTCCTTGGCTTAATTTTTGTATTTCTTTAAATTTCATTCTGATTTCTCCTTTTCTTTAATATCTTTAACTTCAACTTTAACATCTTCTTTTATTTCTTCTTCAAATTTTTCTCCTGAATTTTCTTTAAGTTTTCTAATCATTTTATCATCTGTATCTATCTTATCTTTTAAAATTGCATCTGGTGAAAGAACACCTACTTTAATTCCAACAGTTCCAGGTTTTGTTTGAGCTGTTGCTTGGGCTCTATCAACAACTTTTGCACTATCTCCTGTTTTTTTAAGATATCCTTGTGAGAATCTCCAAGATTTTGCTCTTGATCCTGGCAATTTACCACTTAATCTAATTTCAACTCCTAATGCACCTGCACTAATTATTTTTTGAAGTGTTCTATAGGCTACAACTTTAAATTTCAAAGGACCAAATCTTTCTAAGGAAAGTGCAATCTCATCAGCCATAATTTGAGCATCAAATTCAGGTCTTTCTATTTGCTCAATTTCAATATGTGGATTTTCAAGTTTAAATTTTGATTTTAACATTTCTGTTAATTCATTTATTTTTTCTCCTTTTCTTCCAATAACTAAACCAGGTTTATGTGTTGAAACAATTATTTTTTCCCCAACAGGAGTATATTCTATTCTAACTCTGCTTACTTTTCCCTTTCCAAGATGTGTTTTAATACTTTCTCGAATATTAAATTCTTCTTTCTTAAATTTAACAGTGTTTTTTTCTTCCATTTTTATTTATTTTTAGGTGTTTGTTTAATTTTTTTCTCAGATTTTTTTATTTGTTTAGCTCTAATTATAATATGAGATCTTTTCCTTTGGTATTTTCCAAATCTTGCATAAGGTCTTTTTCCAATATTAGACATTGCCTCAAAAATTCTAGGATCTTCAATTTCATGAGCAATAGCATTTGAAGCCAGACTTTTCAAAAGCATTATAAAACTTTTAGCAGCTTTTACAGGGAATTTCCCAGACATCATTCCTTTTCCTTTCTTATGTGCAATTTCTCCTTTCATGGGCACAGCTTTTCTTAAATTAGCAACTTGTTCTAAATCTTCTATAGCCTGAGGAATTTTTTTATTTTTAATAAATTTACATATTGCCACTGTTTGTTTTGTTGAGAGGGGAAGATTTGATCCTTTAACACTAACTTCTGTTTTCCTAACTTTAGGTTGAGGTGTTTTTATTTCTTTTTTATCCTCTACTACTTTTTTAATATCTGCTTTTACTTCTTCTTTAACTTCACTAACAGTTTTTTCATCCTTAGCTTCAATTTTCTTTTTTTCTTTTACAACAGGAATATTTTTTAATTTTGTTGGAGTTTTAACTATTCCTTGTTTTTTCTGTTCTTGTTTTCCTGTGGGTTTTTCAGTATTTACCATTTTTATTTTTTAGATTTTGCTCTTGAACCTTTAGTTGCACCAACACCTGAGCTTCCATGTTTAACTCTTCCTCTACTTGGAGCGAATTCTCCAAATTTATGGCCTAACATTTCTGGAATAATTTCAACAGGAACAAATGTCATCCCATTGTAAATTTGAATTTTTAATCCTACTAATTCTGGAACCATGATTAAATCTCTTCTATGGGTTTTGATTTTCTTTCCTTTAGCATCTTTCTTTTTTGCTCTATTAATGAATTTCTGAATTTCATGGAATTGCCTTAAAACAGATCTTCTTTGTCTTGAAGTTAAATATTTTGCAAATTCTCGAATATCTAAAGTTTTTAATTCTTCAAGATCTTTTCCTCGGTATGTAAATACTTTTTTTCTTAGTTCCATTTTATTTCTTTTTACCTGTTCTTCTTGGCCTTAACAATCCAACCTTTCTTCCAGGAGGTGCATTTCTCTTAGCAATCTTACTCTTTGGATTCTTAGCTCTACCAGATCCAAATGGATGATCTATTGCATTCATCTTCACAGCAGATGTTCTAGGCCATAATTTACTTTTTGATTTCTTAATATAAAACTTTTTCCCTGCCTTTACAACAGGTTTGTCAAGTCTTCCTGCACCTGCAATAACTCCAATTATTGCTCTACAGTTTTGATTGAATTTTTTTTCTTTTTTTGAAGGGAATATAACAAACACATCGTCACCAATAATCTTATTTATTCTAGCTGAATTTCCACCTGTTTTTATGAATTTTCCACCATCTCCTGGTTTTGATTCAATATTATATATTGGAGTTTTTAAGGGAATATCTTTTAGTTTTACAATGTTTCCATTTTCAATTTTTTCTCCAGCATTAATTTTTTGACCTTCAATCATTCCTTTAAACGCAGGAACATAGAAAGTACCTTTAGCATATTTTATTTTAGCTAATGGAGCACTATGTGCAGAAGAGTTGAATAATTTTATAACTTCACCTTCTCCTAAGAACATTTTAGGATATACTAATCTATATCTGAAAGCTTTTTTTCTAACTCTATAAGTATGACTTCCATGCCCTCTCGCTTGTGAAATTATTCTTTTACCCATTTTATATAATACCTAATTTAGTTGCAACATCAATTGCAAGAAAATCCTTTTTTAATTTAACATAAGCATATTTTTTATTCCCTCTAATCAATGTTCTAACATTTTGAACCTTAACATCAAATAATTCTTCAACTTGTTTTTTAATATCTTCTTTACCATCTTTTTTATCTGTTTTAAAAGTCAAACTATTTTGAGATTCAATAAGCATTACAGCTTTTTCAGTTACTACTGGTTTCATCATTTTTTCTTCGCTCCAAATTTATTTTTTATTTCTTCCACAGCTTTCTCTGTATAAATTGTTAATCTACCTAATCCACCCTTAGCAAGATCTGTTACACCTAATTCATTCATAGTTATTACTTCAAAAGCATTTGTTTTAATTTTTTCATCTTTTCCCATAACTAATAATAATCCTGCATTTGATTTATATTTTCTTCCTCTTAATTTTCCTTTTCCACTTCTTACACTTTTCTTTTTGATTGCTACACCGAATAACTCTTTACCCAGTAATTTTTCAATACTTAAAATTAAATCCTTTGTTTTTAAGGTTGATATTTTTGATTCTACAATAAGTGGAAGGTTATTAATTTTAATATCTTTCAAAGTAGCATATTTAGAAATAACAGATTTTTCATTAGCTGTAGCACTTAATGCAGACATAAAAGCTATAATCATTTCTTTTTTGTTAATTCTTTTAGTATTTTTCATAGATATAACTTTAGGAGGATGAGCTCTTCTTCCACCAACAGTACTTGCAACTTCAGCCCCAACCCAATTAAATTGAGTTCCTCTTCTGGACATGATTTTTCTAGGAATTCTTGAGATTCCTTTTCCATAACCACTTCTCCAAACATGTCTTCGATGAACTATTTTTCCACTAGCTGCATGTTGCTTTCCAGCTACTAATGAGGGTGCATAAGGTTGTTGACTTTTTTTAGCTTCTAAAACTTTGAATACAATATCTTCTCTAATTGCAGCTGAAAATTCTTTAGGCAAATCTATTTTACTTTTCTCTTTTCCATTTATGTCTAATAATATTGCTTTCATTTTGCTAGCACCATTTGTTTAACTATTTTAGATTTTTCTACTAGATAATTTCCAAGATTTTTATTTTCAACAGATCTTTTATGCCTCATTTTCCCTTCAATTAAGTTTTCTCCATCAACAACATAGTTTATTATTGATAAATAATAAGAATTGTCTAAAAAAGAGGCAATTATAACTTGTGATGTTCCCTTATGTTCAAATTGCCCTGCAAACATTCCATTTCTTAGTTCAGGTCCAAAAGTTTTGTCATTTATTTTCCAAAAATATGGAAATGCAACTTGCTCTCCAAAATTTGTATTCATTACCTTCTGAGCATTATGTTTGTAATTATTTTTACTATTCATCTTAAATCCACCAATTCTAAGTCTTTCTTAGATTGTCTTTTAGTTTCTCTTAGAGGAGCTGTGATTAATAATTGTCTTTTTGCAGAACCTTGAATAGATCCATTAACTATAACATAATCTGTTTTAACATCTCCAAAATTTTTAATGTTTTTCAATTCTTTTTTCCCTTCAGATTTTCCAATAGCAACTATCTTATTATTATAAATAACTCTTGTAAACATACCTAATTGACCTGCTTGAGGAGCTCTAAAGGTAACTCTTGCAGGATGCCAAGGACCTAAACTTCCAGGTCTTCTTCTCCCTTTTTCAGATTTATGAGATTTAAGTGTAATTCCAAATCTTTTAACAGGACCTGATAATCCCTTCCCTTTTGTTAATCCTCTCAAATCTACAAGTTGTTTATCATCAAAAATATCTAATACAGAAATTTCTTTTTCTAAATTTTCTTTAATATACTTTAATTTTTCTTCCTTACTTCCACTAAGACCAATTTCAATCATATCTGGTTTTTTCTTAAGATTAGTTTGTTTAACAACAGAATAAGCAATAACTCTCACATCTTCGTAATCTTCAGGTTTAACATCATCAATTTTTTTTGAATAGTTTTTAGGTAATTTTAATTTTTTAGATAATTCCTTATCTAAGGAAGGAGAAAGAATTTCGTTAGTAACTTTGGTATTTTTATAGAATCTAACAGAGAATATTTTAAGTGCAGGGCACTCGAGAATTGTGGCGGGAATAACAATCTTTTGACCCTTAGTCATTGAGTCAGGAGTATTATCCTTAACATAGGCTGAAACCATTCCAGCTTTATAACAGATAAACCCTTTGAGAGTTTTTCCAGATTTAATAGCATCCCAGTTAACACTAGGCAAAAATTTAGCAGCCCGTTTTCGGGGCCAAAATTGCAAACTTCCTTTTCTTGGTGATTTTCTTGTAGGCATTTCTTATTGTTTTGTGCGGAAACATTGTTTATTTTACCCTGGAATTAATGTAGTTTAGTTAGAAAATTAAGCTTTTTAAAGCTTTTTGTAAGGAAAATTAAGCTTCAAAATCAATATCTCTTTTCATCTCTTTTTCATCTATTATAGCTTCTCTGATAATTGTTCCTTTTCTTTTTGCAAGTTCTCTAATTTTAGAATAATCTGTTTCACCCTTAGGCATAATTATCTCTTTAATCATAAATGTATGAGTTATATCAGCTTTTTTCCAATCCTCACTTTCTATAACAAAACTTTGCCCCACATTTTTATCTGTAGTCACAAGTTTACAAAAGTTAGGTTTTTCTTTTTTTCCACCTTTTGTTTTAGGTTTACCAGATTTAGGGGCTTTAGGTTTAATCTTCAAAACATAATCCCCTGTTTTAAAACTAAGTGCAAAAAAAGCTTTCGGAAATTTTTCTAATAATTTAATAATTTCTGTCCCAGACATTTCGTTATCTATTAAATATCTTTTAACACCTTGAAATTGTTTTTTATCTTTAAAATCTAATTCACCTGTTAAATCACTTGTAGAAACTACAGCTCCTGTAACTTGGGTTTTTTCTTCTCCAAGCTTTTTAGCTACATAGTAAACCATTTCATTTGCAAATTCTGCAGAAGTAAAAACAGTATATTTTCCTTTAGTTTGCTTAGCATAAATTAATGCTCTATAAAGAAATTCTCCCTTACTAAATTTTTGAAATTGAGCATGGGTCATAGCATCTACCTTGTCATCAACAATTTTTTTTATAAAATTCATAGTCTATGTTCTACAATTTTCTTTATAAATTTTTTTGTTTTCTGAAAAATTATTTCAAAACCTTTATAAGTTTAAACACCTTATTTTTAGTAATTTATAGTGAATAAAAATGGATAATAATTATGTTAAAAAAATAATGACTGCAATAATATTATTAGCTCTTCTAGTTTTAGCTTTCTTATTGCTAAAACCAATTTTATTGTCAATTATTTTTGGAATAATTTTAGCATTAATATTTTTTCCTCTTTATAATAAATTATATAAAAAGACACAAAGTAGAAATTTTTCAGCAGCCTTAATATGCATAATTTTAGTTTTACTAATTCTTTTACCTGTATGGTTTTTAACACCAATCTTTATTGATCAATCTTTCAAAATATATTTATCTGCTCAACAAATGGATTTTGTAACACCTCTTCAAAGTGTATTCCCTTCTTTATTCGCCTCTGCAGAATTTTCAGCAGAAGTAGGTGCAACAATTCATTCTTTTGTAACTAAATTAGCTAATTATTTTGTAAACCAATTGTCTCAAATAATTTTAGATTTTCCAATTATATTCTTACAATCTATAGTAGTATTATTTACTTTTTTCTTCGCACTTAGAGATAAAGATTTATTCATATCTTATGTAGAAAGTTTTTCACCTTTTTCAAAAGATGTCGAAAAAAAACTATTCGAATCTTCTAAAAATATCACAACTTCAATGTTATATGGACAATTTGTAATAGGAATAATTCAAGGATTAATAACAGGTGCAGGATTTTTACTTTTCTCTGTTCCAAACGCATTAGTATTGTCTTTGTTAGCAATAATTGCTGGAATCTTTCCTATTATAGGTACAACAGTAATATGGGTTCCAGTAGTAATTTATCTATTTTTAGCAGGTAATAATTTTGCAACAATGGGTGTAATTTTATTTGGAGTTGTTGCATCTTTGATTGATAATTTTTTAAGACCAGCCTTTGTATCTAAAAGAACAAATCTTAATTCTTCATTAGTTTTAGTAGGTATGATTGGAGGATTATTTTTATTTGGGATTCTTGGTTTAATTCTTGGACCATTAATTCTAGCTTATCTAATGATTCTCTTAGATTTGTATAGAAATAAAAAAGCTCCAAAAATTTTTAATCAAAATTAAAAATTATATTCTAGATAACTATAAAAACTTCTGTGATTGCATATTTTTAAGAATAAAATGAGGTTAAAAGTAAAATTTCTAAAATGGTCTTCAGGAATTCCTGCAGCTATGCTAAATAAAAAAACAGCAGAAGCCATAGGCATAACAGATTATGGAAGAATCTATGTAGAGACTTTAACAAAACATCCCAGAAGATTAGCAATGGCTGTTAGTACAATTGATAAAGTTGTTAAAGAAAATGAAATAGTTGTTTCAGCTGAAATTAAAAAAAGATTAAATTTGAGAAATGGGCAATCAATAAATATTAATATTGCAAATCTTCCGAGGAGCTTACTTTTTATTAAGAAAAAATTAGATAATAAAAAATTAAATAGAAAACAGATAGAAGAAATTATTGAAGATGTTGTAAAAAATAATTTATCAGATCCAGAAGTTTCTTTATTTATTTCAGCAATGTACAAAAATGGAATGAATTTTAAAGAAACCACATATTTAATTAAAGCTATTTTAAAAACAGGAACCAAGTTTAAGTGGAAAAATAAATTATTAGCAGATAAACATTCTATAGGAGGAATTCCAGGTAATAGAACAACCCCTCTTGTGATTCCTATTTGTGCTGCTGCAGGATTATCAATGCCTAAAACATCTTCAAGATCAATTACAAGTGCTGCAGGAACAGCAGATGTTATGGAAACAATAGCTAAAATAGAATTTTCCCCAAGAGAGTTAAAACATATTATGTCAACAGTAGGTTCTTTTATGGTTTGGGGAGGATCCTTAGGAATGGTTCCAGCAGATTCAAAAATAATTAGAATAGAAAAAGCATTAAAAATAGATCCAGAAGCTCAACTACTTGCATCTATTATTGCAAAAAAATTAGCTTCAGGAAGCAAATACATACTAATTGATATTCCTTATGGAAAAAATGCAAAAGTAAGTAGACAAAAAGGACTAAAATTAAAAAAGAAATTTGAAAAATTAGGGGGATTTTTTAGAAAAAGAATAAAGGTTGTTTTAACAGATGGTAAGCAACCTATTGGAAACGGAGTAGGGCCCGCTCTCGAACTTATAGATGTAATAAATATTTTAGATCCTTCAAAACAAGGTCCAAAAGATCTCGAAGACAAAGCTATTTTATTATCAGCTCATCTTTTAGAAATGACAGGAAAAGCAAAAAAAAGCAAAGATCAAAGTAAAGCTATAGAGTTAGCAAAAGAAATGCTTTCTTCTGGAAAAGCTTTTGAAAAGTTCAAGCAAATTATTAAAGCTCAAAAAGGAAAAGTCACAGATTTAAAACCAGGAAAATTCAAAAAACATATTTTCGCAAAACGAAGTGGAAAGATAAAAGAAATCCACAACAAGAAAATAAATCTCCTAGCAATTGCAACAGGATGCCCTGCAGATAAGTTCGCAGGATTATATCTTAATGTAAAACTTGGAGACAAAGTAAAGAAAGGAGATAAACTACTAACAATTTATTCAGAATCAAAACCAAGATTAAATTCTTCAATAAAACTATATGAAAAATCTAGACCTATTAAGTTAGGATGACTATTTTTCATTAGAATCATTCTTGCCAAAATAATTTATAGCAAGTTGCTCCAACTTAGTAGGGTTTGAATAACCTAGATAGAGATCTGAACTAACATGCCCATTACTCATACCAGACCAATATTCACTAGTTCCATAGATATTTCCTAAAATAGCATAAGCTATTAATACATTTTTAAGACCTTGTTTTACTTTTCTGTATTTTTGTGTTTTATTCATTTTATTATCCTTCAAATTTAATTAGTATTTTTAGTTATATTTAGTATTTAAAAGAATAATACCTTGTTTTTTGACAAAATGATAAACTTTATATAGAACTTATTATATCTACAACTAATGGTAAAAATAAAATGTCTTGATGAAAAAGATAGAAAGATTTTATTAGAATTAGATAAAAACTCAAGACAAACAGATTCTGAAATAGCAAAAAAAGTTAGATTAAGTAAACAAGTTACAAATTACAGAATTCAAAATTTAAAGAAAAAGAAAATAATATCAAATTTTTATACTGTTGTTAATGCTGGAAATTTGGGTTTTAATTCATATTATGTTTTTTTACAATTTGAGAAAATAAATAAAGAGCAGGAGGATAAATTGCTAAAAAAAATTAACACCTTAGATTATGTAGGATGGCTAGTTAGTGGATTAGGAAGATGGGATGCAGTTGTTCTTATATATTCAGATACTATCTCAACTTTTGATAAATTATTAAGTAAAATAATCAATATTTGTGGATCACATGTACATGAATACAATTTTACAACATTAATTACTGCAGAGCATATTAATTATAAATTTTTAGGAGATAAAGAATCACTTAGATTAAAGCAAACAGAAAAGAAACTAATTCTAAAATTAGATAAAATAGATAAAAAGATTTTGAAAGTAATATCTCAAGATGCAAGGCTATCAATAGTAGATATTTCAGAGAAATCTAAAATTCCTTTACATGTAGTGAATTATCATCTTAAATCAATGATTAAACAAAAGATTATAGATGGATTTAAACCTAAAATTGATGTAAATAAATTAGGTTACCAGTGGCATTTAATACTATTACAATTGCAAAGAGTAAGTGAGAAAAGAAAAGAAGAGTTCATCAAATTCTGTAAACAACATAAGAAAATATATTATGTTACAAATACTATCGGGACCTATAATCTAATGTTAGATATACATATTAAAACTGTTAAAGAATTCAAAGAAATTCTACTAGAATTAAAAGAAAAATTCTCAGATGTTATCAAGCTATACGAATCTATTATGATTTTTGAAGAGTATAAAATAAATTATTTTCCATCTTCTCTAGTATAAACCACCACAATTATATTTTTAAACTAAAAACCTTTTTTTCTTTCATGACAGTTTACAAAAGAAACCTAATAGACTATTTTAAGAAGAATCTAAAGAAATCATATGATTCTGAAACCCTTAAGTGGGCTTTAGTGGACCAGGGATATTCAAGAGTAATTGTAGAATCTGCATTAGAAGAAGCAAGAAAAGAATTAGCAGAACAAGCACCAACATTAAAAGAAAAACCAGTAATTAAGCACGAAATCATTGACGAACATAATAATCCAATTGTAATTGAAAGATCTTGGTGGCAAAGGATTTTTGATTTCTAGAACAAGAATAGAAAGCCTTTTAACCAATTCTTTAGTTTAATTAATATCAATAAAGCCTCCATCGCATAATGGTATTGCACCGGTCTTGAGAACCGGGCCCTTTGGGCCTCCCCGTTCGATTCGGGGTGGGGGCGTTTTTTATTTTAAAAATGGAAAAAGAAAGTAATATTGAATGGTGGGAGAAATTATTAGAAAATATTCCTGATTCTTATGCAAATTGGTTTAAAGAAGAAGAAAAATTTCTAAAACAACATATTACTAAAGACGCAAAAGTTTTAGAAATTGGGTGTGGAGAAGGTAGAAGTTTGAATTATATCTTAGACATAACAAAAAATATTGTTGGAATTGATAATGATCCAAAAGCTGTAAAGGATGCAAAAGCTAATTTAAAAGATATTGATATCCAGTTAGCAGACGGAAAAAATTTACCTTTTGAAGATAATTCTTTTGATTTTGTAATATGTATGACTACCCCTGCAAATTTTGGAGATGAAAAACAAAAATTTTATGCTGAAATGAAAAGAGTTGTAAAAGAAGAAGGGCAAATCTTGTTAAGTGTATTTAATGAAGATGCAATGGAAGAAAGATTAAAATTATATAAAAAAGTAAACGCCAAAGTTAAAGAGATTAGAGGTGGAAGAGTTATTTTTGAAGATTTTGTTGATATTGAATTCTCAGAGCAATTTTCTAAATCAGAACTAGAAAATATTTTTAAAGAAGCTGGGTTGAAAGTTCTTGAGATAAAGAAAGAAGTTATTGGTTATTTTTGTAGGTTGGGGAAGTGAACCCAAAGTATAGAAATTGTTAAATAGAGAGATTTTTTAATTAATCTAGAACAAAATGCCAACAACAATTGATCAAAATATTTTAGATAAACTTTCCATGGTTACTCCAGAATCTATAGCTGAAGCTAAAATGGGAGAGGAATGGTCTAAATTAGAAAATTCTAGGAGATACCGTTCACCACCTATTGATTATATAACAGATTCAAGAGAAGATTCATTTTTCCCAAACCCCTCAGACAGGATATTAACTCCAGAATTTGAAGAAGTTATAGGGAAATGGAAAGTATTTTTAGAAGAACAACATAGTAACTATAATAAACAAAATCAAACAAATCAATAAAATGAAAACAAATATTCTTAGTAAACAAGACCTAATAGATAGGGGAAATCTTTTATTTGATATAGAAATGGCTAATAGGAAACGCGCCCCTTTACAACAATTCATGACAAATGCAAAGACACATGAATTTGCACCTCCTTTAGATTTAAGATTAGATCCAGGACATATTGATATATATGAAGTTTTGATTAAAGGTGAAATAGAAAATGCTTCTGAAGGTGATGATTTATCTTATCTAAAATCTTATCAAGAAGTAGTTAAGAAATATAGAATGACTGGGTAGATTGGGTTTAATTTATATAATATATTTCATTATTAGCATAAGATGGTTCTATATAATATAAAAAACAAAAAAATAGTTTGGAATAGGGGTAGATGTAGGGGATTAAAAGATTCACAAGAAAGAATTGGCGGAATTCTTGCAGACATAAAAAAACTTCTTAAAATTAAGAAGAAAATCAAAATTCTTGAAATTGGTTGTGGATATGGAAAAGCTTTATTAGAATTAAGAAAACTTTTTGGAGATAAGGTGGAAATTCATGGAATTAACTTAGAGAAAAGATGGGATACAAAATTATCTAAAAAGTTTGGAATCTCAGAAAAAATATTTACAAGTAAAGATATAGAAGAAAACCTCCCAAAAATCCATATTTTAGATGCAGGTAAAAAAATGCCCTTTAAAGACAAATCTTTTGATTATATTTATAGTTGGGCATCTGTGCAATATGTATTAGATAAAGCAAAGTTCTTAGAAGAAACTAATAGGATGTTAACAGAAAAAGGAATTGCAAGAATTGAAATGCAAGAAGTAAAGAAAGAAACATATGCAGCAGAATATAGGAATCTTTTCGAAATACAAAAAAATAATAGAATAATAAATTTCAAGACCTATATTAAGAAATTCAAGAATATTAAAACCAAACAATCAAAATTTCAACCATGGAGTTATATAATTATGAAAAAAGCTAAGAAGTTAGATTTGAAATTAAAGTTAATTAAAAGTATTGATCTTCACGCAATAAATCTAAAGTGGTGGGGAAATAAGGTGGTTTATTTGGTGAGATGAGGTTTTTAGTATAGAAATTATTAAATAATAGAGACTTTTAGAGTTTTTATGAATTCAAAAGAAATTATTGAGAATTTAATTGAGGAAGGAGAAAGTTTTACTTATGAAAATTTCTCTTCTAAAGGAAACTTTGGGTATCCTGAATCTTTTACTCCAGAATATACTTCTTGGTATTTAAGAGTTGAAGAATCTTTAAAGACCCTTTTTGGAGTAACTAGTTCTATTTTTAGGGTCTTCGAAAAAAGTAAAAAAGTTCGTGTTTTAGGGAATGAAATAGCAAAATTTAATAGGGCTAAAGGATATATCCTTGGAGCTTTAAAAACAGCAAAAGATATACAAGAAAAACCAGTATTAATAAAAAATAAAGAGAAACCAAAAATAACTGGAGATAAGGTATTTATTGTTCATGGACATGATGGAGATTTAAAAAATCAATTAGAGCTATTCTTGAAAAAAATAGGATTAGAGCCAATAATCTTGCATAAGCAATCAGACGAAGGGCAAACCATAATAGAAAAATTTGAAAAACATGGAAATGAAGTTGGTTATGCATTTATTTTATTGACACCTGATGATATAGGATACTCTGTTGAAGAAGAACAAAAGAGAGAAGAAGATAAATTAAAAAAACTTAGAGCAAGACAAAATGTTATCTTTGAGTTTGGATATTTTGTAGGTAAATTAGGTAGAGAAAGGGTTTCTTGCATATATAAGCCTGATTTAGAATTGCCCACAGATATTTCAGGAGTGATATATAAAAAGATAAATCAGAATATAGAAGAAATTGGAATAAAAATTATTGAGGAACTACGAAGAGCCGGATATCCCACGACTTTCTAATATAAGTAAAATTATCACTCAATCAAACTCTCTCAAAATCCTCTCATCAGGAGAAAGAAGAAAAACTCTATCTCCTTTAAATCTTAAACCACGATAAATCTTTTGATGCATTTCTCTTCTTGCTTTATCCTTATAAAAATCCCAATAATATTGTGAATGAGTTCTCTTGAATATTTCCCAAAAAGGGTCTTTAAAATTGGGGTAGGGATATTTTGTAAATATGATGCTGTTACATTGTTCTCCTGGAAAGTCAATTCCTCTTCCGCAACGTGTTGTAAACAAGCTTTCTTTCTTTCCTTGTTTAAAATCTTCAATAAGTTGCCCTGTCTTATCTTCTTTCTGTGACTCTATGATTTCTGTTCTACATTCTAAAAACTGCAAACCATATTTATCTATTTCATCATATGAAGGTAAATCCATAAAACTGTTAATATGAATCAAGGCAGGTTTCTTCGCAATCTCAACACACCTATCAAAAGCTTTCAAATATTTTTCTCGTGTAAATATTTTCTTTGCAAAGTTTTCATATTTACAATCCATTTCAAAACCTGTTCTTTGAACATGAACTTTTCCTAATTGTTCTGTCTCTGCATCAATAATTTCAAATTTATCTAATCCAAAAATATTTCTCAATACATTTTCAGAATGCAAGGTTCCTGACATTAGAACAATAATTTTATTTTTATCAATCATTTCTTTAAATCTTTTAGCAAGATTTGTTGTAACAATATTTGCAATCAAACCATTTTCTTGTTTAGAAAAAGTCACATAACTTTCATCAAAAAAGTCTTCAAACATTTTAGCTGTTTCTTCAACATCTAGAGAATAACTTTCCTCATCAATATTTTCTAAAAATTCAGGTGAATCTAAAAAAACTCTAAGAATAGGATAAATTCCTGTTTCTTTTACAGGAATAATTAAATTAGAAGAAATTGATTCTTTAACTTGCTCATCTTGTTTAAGTTCTTTAATCATCTCATGAAGATCTTTAAATATTTTAAGAATTTTATCATCGAAATTTCCTATTTTAATAAGTGAATTTTGCAACCAATCTAGATTAATACTTCTTTGACTAGAAAATCTATCTAAAAACTCATCACCTTCATCAATTATTTCCACTTCAGTACTAGGTTTCCTGTTTAAAGCTGACTCAAGAATATATTTGAGAGAGTTAAACACAATCACATCAGAATCAAAATAAGAGTTAAATTGCTCATAAAAACCACAACCAGGTTTACCTTGATAAACTACAAAGTTATTTCCATCTAAACCTTGATATTTCCTTTTTTTATAATCTTCAAAACCTTTACCAAGACTATATTTTTCTAATAAAACAGGAGACCAATAAGGACAAACCCCTGCAATAGGTGCTCTTCTAACATTATTAATTTCTTGCATAAGTCCTGCACGAACATTTGGATTTTGCCTTAAATATTCTTTAATTTTTCTAAAATTTCTTTCTTTTATTTCAATCTTACATGGAAGCTCTCTACCATCTGCTGAAACAATTTTTCCTTCTTTTTCAGGTTTACCTTTTTTCCCAAAATCAAAAATATCATTTAATTTAGCATCTACTTCTCTTTTTTCAGCAGGAATAATTTTCCCTTTTTCCTGCATAAATTTACAAACATGATTATTTCTACCTGTTATAACACTTATCTTTAATCTCTCTTTATTGTCTTTTATCAAATATTTATCTGTTTCATAATCTTTCTTATATTGTGTCTGAAGATTTTTACCAGGAACAACAATAGAAGTTTTCCCAAGATGTTTAGCAATATTCAAGGCAATAGCACTTTTCCCAGTACCACAAACCCCTTTAATAAAAATCACTTTATTCCCTTTTTTAATAGATTCAAGAACCTCTTTCACCACATCTAACTGAGATTTTCCATTTGAAAACATCAAAGGCTCAAGAAATTCATCATCTCTATAAAGATTCCATTTCATAGGATACATAAAATTAATATGGAGTTATAAATATTAGGGTGATTTAATGAAAAATTATATAATTATCCAAATAAGGCATAAAGTTTATTAAGTAGTAGTGCCTTATTATATGATGAAGAAAAAGATAGGTGTGGGGGTCAAAAAAATCGGGCAAAGAAAATTGATTATATATTTACCAAAAAATTTTAGAGAAGAATGTAAATTTAATTTTGGAGATCTTGTTAAACTAGAAGTTTCTAAAGGTAATAAAAAAGCTATTTCAATTTCAAAATTTCATTATATTATATCTTTGAAGAAAGAGATAATTTCTAGTTTAAATTTAATCGAAGGAAATATAATTCAAATAACAATTATAAAGATAATTCCTCTGAAAAAGCCTAAGAAATTATTTAATAAAGGAAAAATAGATTTACTTTTTTTAATGCCAGATATAACTAGAAAGGGAAGTGAGGTTTTTATGGAAGAGATTTATAAAAATACAGAACCTTATTTGAGAATATGCTCTTTTCATAAGAGAGGTTCAGGAGCTCAAACTGAGATAAGAAGATATATAGATATAAATTTATTTGGAAGATTTTTAGGTCAACTTCAAGCAGAAGGGACTAAAGGATTTTTAGACAGATTAGAGTTTTGTAATAAGTCTCTAAAAGAACATGAAGAATATCTTTCTTTTTTAAATCATTTAGGAATTGCTAAAAATAAAATTATTACCAAGTTAGATTATCATGAGGATATTAAAAATATTAATCAAGAAATAAAGAAATTTGAAAAATTTTTGAAATATAAGCTTAATTATGTAGTACCCACTTCTAAAAGTAGAGGGGGTTTTGGATTTAAAATCATAGTTAGAAATACTCTTTTAACAGAATTTATTTTGGGTTCAATGGACAGATTAAGAATATTACTTGCTAATAAAATTTGGGACTCAAATTTGAAGTTATTTGCCGAAGGATTTTTTGCAAAAATTTTAGATGGAGATGGATCCTTAGAAATAATAACAAAAAATAGAAATGTTCCACAAGCAAGATTAACAATTTCAGATGGAAATTTAAGATATTTAGAAGACTATAAATTAATTATGGAAAAATTTAGTTTTGCTCCTAAAATTAACACTAAATGGAGATATATAAGATCTTATGTTAATCCTACTCAAGCAAAAAACCTTTATGATATAAATGTCTTTAAAGAAAATGCTAATTTTAAGAAATTAAAATTCTTTCTTGATGCAAGAAATAAATTTACCAATAAGTGAAAAGTGGCTCTTTAAATTAAAAAAATAATAAAATATTTATCCAAAGAGCGCACTAAGACCTGCTGCTGCAGCTTCTTTCTTTTCTTCTTTTGGTTTTTCTTCTTTTTTCTCTTCCTTAGAAGCTTCACCACTTGAAGCAGGGGCTGAACTAACTAAACTTGCATTTTCAAGTTCTTTGTCAATGTCTACACCCTTAAGACTGGCTATTAAAGATTTGATTTGGGATTCATCAACTTCTGCGCCAGTAGCTACAACAACTTTTTTCACATTCTCTTCATTAACTTCTTTTCCGAGCTTGTGCAACAAAAGTGCTGCGTATACGATTTCCATTTATTTGTTCTCCGTGTTTTCTTTCTCAGATTTTTCATCTGATTGAGTATTAGTTTGCTCACCTTGCGGTTCGTCATTTTTAGGGTTTTCTAATTTAGCTTTATCATCATCACCTTTACCTTCGTTAGAGGCTTTTTCATTATCACTATCTTCTTTGGTCTCTTCTTCTTTAGGTTCTTCTTTTCCAACCAAGTTTTCCATAGCTTTACCATGACCACCTGCTTTTCCAATTAATAATTTTACAGTATCTTCACACAAATATCCTATTTGAACAGCTAAAGCTAAAGATTTTCCATAACCTGTTTGTAATTCTTCTAATGTTCCTTCCTTGTCAATATTAATATCTAAGTATAATTTGTTTTCTTTTGTATCATATGCTAAAACAGGTTCAAACCCTATTGAAAAAGGTTTAATATCTAATTTGCTCATTAAGTCTGCAGCACCTTGTGAGATTTTTTCACCTTCTTTTGCAATCACTTTTGCAGATTGAATATTTATTTTTCCATTATCAATTTTAATTTTAATTCCTAATGCACCTAACTCACTTATTGCAGGTCCTGGAACTAATTCTGTAGGGCCTTCAGGTATTTCAATATCTTCTGGAGCTTCTTGACCAGGTTTTGCTTTTGAAGGAGTCTTACTTTCTAAAAGTTCTGCAGCTAAATCATATGATTCTAAATCGGAAAACAAAAGTGCAATACTTTCTCCAATATGTTCTTTAATTTTTTCTAATTCTTTATTTCCAGATACTTCAATAGCTTTAAATGTTAAATTTTTCTTAGGAACCTTAACAACAGCTTTTCCTCTTAATTTTTTCCCAATTTCTTGAAATTGAGAAGCAGGAATATTTTTTATAGATGCAACTAATAATGTTTTTTTATTCTTCATTAAATCTGAAAGTTCTTGCACTGTTTTCAGCTTCATTTCTGGAATGTGAGTTGTTCTTTTTTCAGCCATTTTATTTCACATTTATCCTTTGAGGTTTAGTCATTGTGAATTTCAGAGAAATATTTTTCACATTATCTTTTTTCTTAGGAAGAGCTTGTTCTATAGCTTCATATATAGATCCAATATTCTCAATAATATCTTTATCTTCCATACTTTGCTTTCCAACAGGAACTTTAATACTAGCTTCTTTAATTTTAATTTTAAGGGTATTATTAATTCTCTTTTTTAATTCTTCAATATTCTTATCATTAACATCCATAAGAATTCCCATTTGAGGTGAAGGCATTTTTCCTGTAGGTCCTAAAACTCTTCCGAAGGTAGTTGCAACTTTTGGCATTAATTTTGCCTCAGCAATAAAAAAGTCAAATTGATTTACTAATTTCTTCAACTCTTTTTTATCTCTATATTTTTTAAATTTAGCAAAAGTAATTGTTGGAACATTTTTATTTTCAGATTCAAAAAAACCAGCTATTTTCTTTTCTTTAATTTTATGGGGCACATTTAACAATAGATTTATTTGATTTTTCTTTACATCAAATTTCTTTAGATTGATTATAAGGTCTACTGTTTGATCAAATTTTCTTTCCTTATCTTTTCTCAATTCTATTAGAGCTTTTTGTAGTTGTTTTTCATATTCCATCTTATTATTTCCTACTACCTATGCGCCAACACTTTAGAACATAAAGGTTAACGATGTAGTTTACGGTGAATTTTAGAGAAAATTTAACTTTATAAAGATTTCTTTTACATCACACCATATAAATCCTTATAAAACCAACAAGTTTATTTCTCATATGGAACTAGTAGCATTATTATCAACAGGAAAAGGAACATGGGCACAAGTCTCAGGTTTGCTTAAATACGGTGAATGGGACAAAATTATTCTGCTAGGTGGTGAGTTTGCAAAATCCTTTACACATGAAAAAGAATTTGAATTCATTCAAATAGATTTAGATAAAAAACTAAAAGAACTTAAAGAAGAATTTGGAAAAAAACTTAAGGGAAAATTCAGTGGAACAGAAGTTGCTTTGAGTCTTGCTTCTGGAGATGGTAAAGAACATATGGCTTTAATCTCTGCACTAATTAATTTGCCTGTTGGGATTAGATTTGCAGCTTTGACAAAAGAAGGTATTATTGATTTGTAATAGCATAATTCTTAAAAAGCTTAAATTTGTGGATTTTTAATGAGAAATAAAATAACAGTAGGTTATGATATAGCCCCTAACACAATTCCAAGAATAAATTTAGAAGATGCTAAGTTAACTTTTAATGCTAGGAAGGCTGGTCCTGCAAATTTTAATGATTTAAGGAATGGAAGTTATGGTGAAGGATTTAGAATGGCAACAATGCCTGAGTTAATTCATTTAATAAAAAATAAAGATGAAAGAATTTTTGAACCAATGAGTGAATATGGTTTATCAGGCAATAATATAATTATCCCTATAAAAACAGGAATATATATTGTAGATAACCCCCTTAAAGATCAGATGGATTTAAATTATCTTAAATGTCAATTAGGAGATCATGAAGAAGGGGGAGTAATTTTTAGTAGAGATAAAAAAATTAGATTTGTTCAAAATGGATATAAACTAGGAGTACAGTCACTACAAGATCTTATAAAAAATCCTGTAACTATTGCTTTAGCAAAGGGAGAAAAAAATGCTAGTCAACTTGAAAACATTCCAAATATTTCAGAAAAAGAGAATCATTATCTTTGGATAAGACAAAGATTTTATCCTGAAAATACAAATCCTAATGAAATTGTAGGATTTGTACCTAATTTAAGATTTATTTTTAATAACCAATTATCCATTGTTGCTAATAATTCTCCAGATTTTGGAAATAGTTATACTTTTGGCGTTAAAAACTTAGAAGCAGATCTTTAAATTATAATTCTAAAGAAAAAAACTAATAGCCCATTTAAGCATTAATAATACAAACAAGAAAATTATGAAATAAGTTATTCCTGCAAAAGTTCTTTTTGCTACTTTTCTAGATTTAGTAATTCCTAAAATTGTTAGATAAAAGAATCTCCCCCCATCAAGTATTCCTAAAGGTAACATGTTAAACAATGCTACTAACAAATTGATTAAAAATGTCCACCATAAAAAATCTTTAACAAATACACTAAAATCATTATCAGGTTTATAATAAATATTAGGTTGTTGATATTTAGGTGCAATATCTATTAATTTTTCTGTAAATGTTTTTTTATGTTCTCCATAAAAACTTATTCCAATCCAAGATCTATTTTCATGAATAGGATGTTGTCCAAGAACAAGAAAGGTATCTGTTATACCCTCATCCTCTAGATTAGAAACTCTGATTGTTTTTCCTGCAGAATATTTCATTAACTCTTCGGTAAGTTTTTCTTTACTATCTATTTTAATCCCTTCAATATGTGTGATAACTCCCCCTAACTCAGAATTAATTGCAGGAGCATCATCATATAATGCTAAAATATATTTATCTCCCTCAGTCCCATAGGATTTCATTCCAACATATGTTTCTCCAACAGTTGTAATATTATTAAATTTAGAACTTTCATTCAAAAGACTTGAAAATTCTTCAAAACTATAATCCAATAACCCAATCCCATTAACAGTTTGAATCTCATCCAACTCAACTAGAGAGTATGCATATGAATCAAATACAACTCCTGAAGCTGTAAAAGTAGAAGTAAAGAAAATAAATAGTAAAAAGTAAAATAAAATAGCCATTAAAACATTTGCAAAAACCCCTGCAGATAAGATACTCATTTGTTGAAATTTAGAAGCTTTTCGCATTTGCCCATCATCCTGTTCAACAAAAGCTCCAAATATAGCAGGGAAATATTTCCAAAAAGCAAAACCAGTAGATTTTATTTTTATATTATATCTCTTTGCAAAAATCCCATGAGAAAATTCATGAACAGTTGCAACAATTAAAATAGCAAGTATAAAGTAGATAAAATAAAAAGGAGGGAAAAAACTCTCTAAACCAAATAATTGCGGAAAATAAGGAATCAAAGGTGCAAGTGGCGGAGCTTTAACAACATCTAAAATAGCTGTTGTAAAATAAATATAAACACTTTGTAATATTAAATAGACAATTAAAATCATTAAAATATAACCTATAATAATAGAAACATAACTAAGAACCTTCAATGTCTTTTGATATTTACTACCAATTTTTTTAATTAATTTAATTCCCCATTTTGTTTTATATAAATAAAGGGAACCTTCACGAATAAGATTTTTTTTATTAAAATATAAGAAAAGAGACGTAGCTAGGATAAATAATACTAACAATATCAAATCAATTATAATAAAATTCATTTTATCACCTATTTTCTCTTTAAAGGTCTAAAAGCTTTTTTATCACACTTTCTACACTTAACCTTGCCTTTTAGAATTTTTTGAGAATCTGCTCTAATCTTTGTTTGACACTTTTTACAAACAAAAACATTCTTGAATAATCTATTTGTTGCTTCAGGTATTTTAGCCATGTTAATTTTAGAGGTATTAGCTTTTTAAAGGTTTTTAAAGAAGAAAATTATTTCTTAACCTCTGGAAAAAAAATCATTATAATCTAAAGGTCCATAACGAGGAAGAGGAAGCCCGGTATGAGTTTCTAGATTAACTTCTCTACGTTTTCTACTTATCTTAACAAAACTATAAAATATAGAAGGAAAATTTTGCTCAGGATTATCAAAAATAATATTTATAGGGGTTGCCTTTTCTAAACCAGAAAATAATTTTTTATAGTCTCTAATATTAACTATTTTTTTAAATTTCTTCCTATGACCACTATTTAAAGATTGATCCCACCCCACAATTCCTATTGACATAATAATTAATTCTAAATTCTTTATTTAAACATTCTGATACTTAAAAATTATTATGCCTTCTCATGTGAAACAAAATCATTGTAATCCAAACTACCTTCTAAAGGAAGAATATATTCAGATGATTTATTTTTTGAATTTGCAGTTGAACCTACAGAATTTTTAATAGGAATTTCTAAAATAACTCTTTGTTCTTTATTATTAATTTTAGTTGATTTTTTAAAAATAGCTTCAAAATATTCTTTTTCCTTGGTCTGAATATTTCTTTTTCCAGTATCTATTTTTAAGTAAGATTCAGGATAAAATATTCTAAATTGCATATAATTAGTAACATTAAATCCAAAATTTCCACATCTTCTTTCTATATTTCTAAAATCCCACGCACTCTGAGGATCACTTATTTCCATATAAATTAATTTTCTAAATAATATTTAAAGATTTAGGTAATTAAAAATTATTATCCAGTAAGAGGATAAGATTTTACCTGTCCGTCATAAAAATCTTTTCTTGAAATTTCTCCAATTAATGGAAAGAAACATTTTACTACTTCTGATTTATAATTTATTGTTTTATCTTTATTATCTGAATCAAATTGAAGATAAACTTTTTGATGGTCTAAAGTTATTTCTTCAACCCCTTCAAAATAAGCACCAATAGAACCTTCTTCCCCTTTTAATTGAATAGATAAAAAATCTCCAACTTTCTGTTTTGAAAAATCTTCATGATTTGTAATAGTTTGAAACTCTCCAAAAAATCTTTTTTTAAATTTTCTTTCAATTGTTTTCTTTCCCATAAAAATAAATCTTTAATTCTCTATTTAAAGATTTAGATACTTCAGAATTATATTTTTCTCTTAACAATCAATTCACCTTCAATATCCCAATATTCCACATTTGAGTTTTCTTCCAATGTTGATTTTATTTCTTCAGCACAAGGAACATCAAGTGTTTCAAAACTTTCTAAATCCATAACACTAATCTTATTATCTGAAATTGATAAAACCTGCCCTTTGTTTTTACTGATCATTGGAATTTCAAGTTTATCATGTCCAGGCATAACAAAAACTTTTTTCCCAGGAGAAATTATTCCTGTAGCTTCTATTCTAGCCTTAGCATGACCATGTTTTCCTGTTTTACTTATATCAATTTTCTTAACAGTAAAAGGTTTACCATCAATAAGAATATTTGTACCAACTCTAGCTTCTGTAGCACCGATTATTTTTAACACCATATCTTATCCAAAAAAAATACATTTATAAACGTTTTTAATAAAAAATATATATAATGGCTTTGAAAAAAAACGATTTTGTGGAAATTGAATTTACTGGAAGGGTAAAAGATGGAGATATCTTTGATTCTAATATTAAAGAAGATTTGAAAAATACAGATTTAAGCAATAAAGCAAAACCATTCATATTCTCTCTAGGCCAAGGAATGTTTCTAAAAGGTGTTGATGATTTTTTAATTGGAAAAGAAGTAGGAAAGCATAAACTTGATTTAACAGCAGAAGATGCATTTGGAAAAAGAGATCCAAAATTCATTCAAAGAGTCCCTATGAAAGTTTTCAAGGAACAAAATTTAAACCCTATTCAAGGATTTATGTTTAATTTTGATGGGAAGGTTGGGAAAATATTAGCAGTTTCAGGCGGAAGAGTAATTGTAGATTTTAACAATCCTGTAGCAGGTAAAGATGTAACCTATGATTTAAATGTGCTAAGAAAAGTTGAAAAACAAGAAGAAAAAATAAAATCTTTTATAGATTTTTTATTTAAACAAGAATTAAAATTTGAAATAAAAGAAAAAAAATTAATTATTGAAATTGAAAAACAAATGATACAATTTGTTGAAATGTTTAAAGATAAATTTAAAGAAATTTTCGATTTAGATTTAGAAGTAAAAGAATCTAAGAAAATAAAATCCGACGAGAACAAAGAAAAAGACCATAGAAAATCACAATAATCCTTATAAACAGTTATTAGTTATTCTAAACATGGAAGATATTTACAATAGAAGAAGTGAAAATTCTGAACTTTCCAATTTATCACCAGAAATAAGAGAAATAGATGAAGAATTAGCAGAACTTTTGAAGAAACAATCGGCTAAAATCAAAGTTGTAGGTATTGGGGGGGGTGGTGGAAATTCATTAAGTAGAATGAGAGAAATAGGCATCAAAGGTGGTGAATTAATAGCTATTAATACAGATGCTCAAGATTTATTATACGCAAATGCAGATCAAAAGATTTTAATTGGAAAAGAATTAACTCAAGGTTTAGGTGCAGGAAGTAATCCTAAGGTTGGTGAAGAAGCTGCAAAAGAATCAGCTTCTGAAATAAAAAAGAAATTAGGAGATTGTGATATGGTTTTTATAACATGTGGTCTTGGAGGTGGAACCGGAACAGGTGCAGGACCTGTAGTTGCTTCTTTAGCTAAAAAACAAGGAGCTCTAACAATAGGTGTTGTAACATTACCATTTACCATAGAAGGAAGAAAAAGAATAGAAAATGCAATGAATGGATTAGAAAGAATGGAAGCTGTTGTAGATACTTTAATTGTAATACCTAATGATAAATTATTAGAACTTGCCCCAGAACTTCCATTACATACAGCATTCAAGATATCAGATGAAATTTTAACAAATGCTGTTAAAGGAACAACAGAACTTGTAACTTCTGCAGGTTTAGTAAATTTAGATTTTGCAGATGTAAAAGCAATCATGGTTGATGGAGGTGTTTCATTAATAGGTATGGGTGAATCAGATTCTGCCCAAAGAGCTGTAGAAGCTGTAGAAAAAGCTGTTCAAAATCCATTGTTAGATGTTGATATTTCCAATGCATCAGGAGCATTAGTAAATATTGTTGGAGGACCTGATATGCATTTAGATGAATGTAAAACAATTATTGAAGCCATAGGGGACAAATTAAATCCTGAGGCTAAATTAATCTGGGGAGCTCAAATATCCGCTGAAATGGAAAAATCATTAAGAGTATTATTAATAGTAACAGGTGTACAAAGTTCACAAATTCTAGGTCAAGGAGAAAGCATAGAGACTCTTAGACACCAAGAAATTGAAGACGAATTAGGTATTGAATTTTTTGAATAATTTTAAAAACCAAGACTTCTTAACAAAATCATGAAAAAGCTATGGGGTAAAACAAAAGCATTTGCATCAAAGTCAAAAAGAGTATGGCATGCTTTGAAAAAACCAAGTAAACAAGAATTTGAAAGTACTGCTAAAGTTTCTGCAGTGGGAATTGGTTTAATGGGACTAATAGGATTTATAATTGCCATGGCTATGAGAATGTTTAAATAAATTCTAATTCTAACACGATAGTATTTATTAATAATATAATAATATAATTTTATGGAAGACCTATTAATATTTAACACAGTTTATGATGTTAAGTGGAATGAAAAGATTAGAAAAGGACTTTATTTAGGATATCAAAAAAATACTAAATCTACAAAACCACATATTATTGCAATGAAGGGAATAAGAGATCCTATTATTGTAGCTTATGGATTTGATGAATTTTCTTTTAAAGAAGACAAATTAATTTTATTTGATCCTTACCTCCAAAAATTAAGTTCTTTAGAGGAAGCATATGTAAGAAACTTAATTCCAAAAAATGGATTACCATGGCTTAGATAATTTTATAAACCTAAATTCTCACATAATTATATCTTTCTAAGATGTTAAGTCTTAGTTGGAGCAAAATAAAATGATTTTTATTATAAAAGTAACAACAAACAAAGAAGAAAGAGCTCTAGAAATGATTTCAGACAGAGTCGATAAAAAAGATATAGATGTATTTTCAATCTCTTTACCCCATGGTTTAAGAGGATATATTTTATTAGAAGCAGAAGATAGAGATTCTGCAGAAGAAGGTGTTTTCAATCTACCTTATGTAAAAGGAATTATTGGTAAAACAATAGGATATGAGGAAATAAAAAATATGATCGAACCTTCTGCAACATCTGTAACAATTAAAGATGGAGATATTGTAGAAATTCTTGCAGAACCTTTCAAAAAGGAAAAAGCAAAAGTTGTAAGAATAGATAAACAAAAAGAAGAAGTTGTAGTAAGTTTACTTGGAGCTGTTGTTCCATTACCTGTTACAATTAAATTAGACAATGTTAAAGTTATAAGGAGAGATGAAGAAGATGCAGACTAAAGGAGATGCTATGGTAAAATATGTGAAAGATTATAGGGAATATATAACTTTACCAAGTATGGAAGCAAGTATTAAAGAATTAAAGAATGGTGTAGGAAACATGAAAGGAGTTTATTCAATAGAAGCAATAAATCAAGAAGAATTAAATTTATCTAATTTAATTCAAAGATTTTATTCTTTAGGGGGAAAAGATGCAGATTAAATTATTAGCAGAAGGTGGAAGCATGAAGCCAGGACCAGCTCTTAGTCAAACACTTGGACCTGCAGGTATTAATATTAGCGAAGTTATTAAAAAAGTAAACGAAGCAACATCAAATTTCAAAGGAATGAAGGTTCCTGTGGAACTAGATATAGATGCAAAAACAAAAGCAATCAC
>Ga0233446_1000095_pt1 | contig 116296 bp, 248 predicted proteins | sample SI_124_October20_4_FD_182780 | JGI IMG/M metagenome (GOLD analysis project Ga0233446, IMG submission 182780) | Seawater microbial communities from Saanich Inlet, British Columbia, Canada - SI_124_October2016_120_MG | ecosystem: Environmental > Aquatic > Marine > Inlet | place: Canada: British...
ATCATCATCAGCAACTTTATCACCAATAGATATAGAATCATTTAATACGGTAGCTTTAACTCTTGCACCCCTCGCCTGTGATAAAGATGATGCTGAAAATGATGTATTAGTAGTTAATGTGCCACCTGTGCCACAATCTCGTTCAAATAATAAGCCACGTTTATTCGTAGTACCATGATTATTGAACCAATCAGATTCAAACGTGTGTGTACCACCTATCCAAGTTATTGGAAAGTCTGGTACTTGTTCCTTATAATAGATAATTTCAACATTTCCATTATTCTTTATTGCTTCTTTTGATTGTTCATTTTTTGCTTCTATATTATACGTATTGAAAATAAACTTTCGTTGATCTTCTAAATATCTATCTAGAAATACATGCTCACCAGGTTTCAATACAATACCAGATGCTGATATTAAATTATCATCTAACTTGATTCGTGCTAATACAGTACCTCTTGTGTTATTTGATAATTCAATTTCAAATTCAGTTCCATCTTTTAAATAAATTATATTCTTATCGTATTTTGGTCTTCTATTTTTATTAACTGTTATCTCTGCTAAAACGTGTTCTTTGAAATCATAAGTCGTATTAACGCTTATGCGTCTTGTTGTTTTCATAATAATAAACTCCTATTTATATTAATATACGTGCAGTCTCAATTCATATAATCGAAGTTATATTCAAATGTTACCATAACACTTGAGATAGCACAATTAGTCTATACATATATAAATATAGTCTAAAATCGGTAAGTCAACAAGTTTTTTTATTTTTTTTTATATTAGTCACTTAATCGTTCTGCTAATCCAAAAATCCAACTTGCAAAAAATCCAACTCCTGCAATTATAATTGGTGTTGATTCTAATTCAATTCCACCTGAAATTACAAATACAGATGTAATGAAATTTAGAAATAATCTTAATACTCCATATTTATTTAATGTTGACATGATTCTCCTTTCTTATCTTTTTCGTTTAATTTTAAAACCAATCACATTATCAGCACCATCCTCAGTCGTATCAAATCCAATTCGATTTTGATCATCGGATGATCCACCCACATCATGTAATTTAGCTTGATATGATTTTGCTGATAATCCTTTTCCACTTCGCATTTTATTTATGCGAGCTTTTACTGCATCATAACCCTTTTCATAAATTTTAAATGCAACTAACAACTCACGCATGTGAGCAAATGTCCAATCTTTTGTATCCTTTACAATATTGTCCAAATCTCGTTTTTTAATTTTTGGTATTTTACTTCTTACAAAAATACGTCTGTCTGCATCTGATGGGAAATCTATATTTAATATCACATCAAATCTACCTGGTCTGTTTATTATTTTATCAGGCAACAATTCAGGATTATTCGTGGTTGCTATGAAAATCATATTACTTGATGCACTATTACTATCTAAAAAGTCCATCAATGCATCTTCCCAACCATCATGAAATACTTTCTCAATATCTTCAGCAGTCACTATGAATGGCCTATTTGGTTCAATTTCTCTAAAAGCAGCTATTGCAATCTTTGCTTGCTCACCCCATTTAAATACAACTCCACCTTCTGCTATGAATGCATTTACTATTTCTAATATGGCAACTGTTTTTCCAGTTCCAGGTGGACCCCATAATAAAAATCCACGATTGTGATCTTCATTCATTTCTAAATATTTGTCACGAAGATTAAAAAATTCAAAGCATTCTGATTTTAAAATGTTTATCTTTGAATCTTTTAGTTGTAAAATGTTTTTAGTCTTACTGGATATTTTAGAAAAATAAGCATTACCAGTTTGATGATTAAATATACTTTCATAATATCCAGGACTTAATCTATCTACTGAATCTTCTATTGGATAATATTTACCATATCCATCTACTTGATATTTACGTAATTTTTTATCATTATTAGTTTTCTCTTCAGTGTTCGATGGATATGCTACCTCTGGCTCGTCTAGGTTAAACAACTCCTCAAGTAATCTCACTCTATGTGCTTTCATATAATCATATTTCCGTATTTAATTTATTTTTTATTTTTTTTCCAAAACTCTTGATGAAACCTGTAATCAATTATCTTTACACTTTTTATCTCTTTCATTTTATATGTTCGATATACACTATTTGTTATTTTTGATTTTAAAACCTTCTTTAAACGTGAATAATAAAACTTCTGTGAATTTGATATATCAACCTTAAAAAAAGGTAGTCTTAGCTTATCTAAAAATTTACTTCTCTTGGTTAATGTCTCACCCGTTATTTTTATTATCGTCTGTAATTGATCTTCACTGACATAATTTATATTTAAGCCATGTAATAAATTCTTTTTATCTTTTCCTAAATATAATACATATGGATTTTTATCATGTACGTTTTTTCCAGAATATGAAAAACGAATGATATGTCCAGGTTTAAATTTACCTTTGACTTTTGATCTTTTTTCTGATATAATGTTCTTTTTATGTTCTCTTAAATATTTCATATTTTTGTACTCCCGAAAGGATTTGAACCTTCATGTGTCGTTAGCCTTTCAACGGGATCGAACTCCGAGGGCATACGGGAGCATTGGCGGAGGATAAGAGATTCGAACTCTTGCAACGTATTTCTACGTGTTAGTCGGTTAGCAACCGAGCCTCTTAGACCACTTGAGTAATCCTCCATTTATTTTTTTATATTAATCAATAATCGAGTTGAGCTTTGATTTTAAGTCTTAATAATGCAATTTCAACCTGTTGTATTAAATCTTCATGACTATCTTCAACCAAACCATTTTTAACAAGTTCAATTATGTCGATTGCGTCAGTTCTCATACTACCCATTAGTTGTTCCTTTTATTTTAATTACTTTTATGTCTTTGATATCTTCATTATTTTTTATTGTACTATTTTCAATGCGTTTTATTTTATTCACAATTAATTCTTGACCACAATCACATATGAATCTGGTAATGTTTTTACCAATACCACTTCCAATAAACGTTGTACGACATGATGGACAAACATATTCTGATCTTTCAGCTGTCACGGTTTTATATGTGATATCAACTTTTTTTGCTCGTTTTGTTATTCGTTTCACAATATTACCATTTTATTGTTAAATCTTCTACACTCTCAATATCTATTTCATACTGACCTTCAATGTGTTTTCGTTGAATGAGGGTGCTTCTAGCATTATTAAACGAAGCATCATCTGGAATTTTTATTAAAGCATAACCCTGTCCTTCATCAGCTGTACCTTGACAATATGTTACATATGTATATGACAATAATCTATATTCCCAATTCATAAATTGTTTAATCCTCTATCTTCAAATTCATCGTCCATCAATTGAAAATAATTTGTTTTTTTAATGCGCTCACAACATGACTTTTCTGACTCCATAAAATCAAATATATTTAATGTTCTTAAATCTACAAGTTCATTAAAGCATTCGTAACAGATATATCCATGTATATAACTATATCTATCACACATAATGTTATCACATCCATATCTGGCACATGCTAATACACTCATACTATCTAACTCTCGCATCTGCAACACAACTTGAAGCCCATGCTTCTGGTTTTGCTTTTCCAACAAATCCCATACCAACAATATAACCAAGACATAGTTGTACAACTTCTGATGAAGCGTATTTTGAATTTGGATTTACATCAGCATGAATTTCATTAACTTCCAATCCTACTTTTTCAAGTATTGGATTAATCTTAACAGCAACATCAACCGCTTGATATGTTTCCATAAATAATCGTTGTCTTCGGCTTACATGTTTATCAATTTTATTATCACTGAAATAGATTCTTCCACCTTTACCTTCATTGATAACGATAATCACGGCAACATATTTAATGAATTTTCTATGCACTTGTGAATCAGCACCAACAATGACTTTTAATTTAGTATCATTTCGTTCTGCATTTGCGATATCAGTTAACAACGTTTCTTCGATATTTTCAATCTTTTCATTTGTTCCGAATCGCTTCCACTTATGTTCTATGTAATTTGACATTTTCTTAACCTTTTCTTCCTGCTAAACTTTGATATTTAGGTTTAATTTTTTTAAAACTATTACATCCACAGCAATGACATTTAGTTGGTTTGTTACCATATTCAGTATCACACTCTAAACATTTATAGTTTAAATAATAATGTGGAGTATTCATTTTTCTTAACCTTTTCTTTTTGTGTGAGAGCAGAGGGACTTGAACCCACATCATGCTGAATGTAAATCAGTTGCTCAGCCAATTGAGCTATACTCCCATTATTGTTGTAGCCCCACCCAGAATCGAACTGGAATCACATGCATATCAGGCACATATTCTACCGTTGAACTATAAGGCTATATTCTTTATATAATATAAATATTGAGATGCTATTATTTATATATCATATTTATCTTTTAAAAATTTTCTGTATTCAGGATTATGCTTTTCTATTTCTTTTAAATCATGTTGAAAACATAATCCAAAAAGTAAATGCATTATTATCACTATTGCTATTAATAATAATAATCCCCACATTATCTATTTTTCCAGCGTATTTTAAGTTTCTTGTAATGTATACCAACTCCAACAATTAACACGACTAAAGTAAATAAAGCTACCCTAACAGCAAGTTCGATATAAGTTAATGGTGTCGTTCCTATGAGTGCTATTATATACAGTACAATAAATGCTTGTATATAAACCCATTTTAAATCTGAGACGATCTCCATTATAAATTTTAAATGTTTCATAATCTTTATATAATTAAGAAACCAACTTAATCACAGATGATCTAACATCAGCTGGTTGTATTTCATACTGAATGGCGTGATATATCAATATCACAGATACATTTTCAGACATTGCAAGTATTATCGCTTCATCAATACACTCCGCTTTAGTCGTGCCTACATTTGCCGTTACAATTATTTGATCTTTTTCAATATGTTTCATTTATCTTCTTCCTTTTATTTTAACATGTCATAACTTAATACATTTTTATCATATAAAAAAACATTTATTTTTTTTTATTTATTTCATGAGGAGGGGACAGGACTCGAACCTGCACGTCCTTGCGGACAACGGTGTTCAAAACCGTGGCGATACCAATTACGCTTTACCCCTCCATTTTTTTATTTTTTGTACTCTGGCCCAGAATCGAACTGGAATCTGAAATTTATAAGATTTCGGTTCTTGACCATTGAACTACCAGAGTGTTGTTTAAAACTTATTTCTTCTCACTTGTTTTAATATCTGTTTTAATTCTTTTTTATTTAACTTAGAAAATCTATAAGAAAATAATGGTGTATCAGTATACCAAAATGGTACTGTCCAACCTTTTACTTTTTTTTGCCACCACTTCATAATATATACGCTATATATTCATTTTCATTTATAATTTTAAATGCACTAGTATCATATGTAAAATGTTCCCAAGCTTTCTTTTCATTCTTTAACGCAAGTTGAGCATCTTTGTATGATTCAAACGGTATTATATCACCATCTTCACTATAGTTAATATCATACCAATAATAACGAGGATTTCTATCATTAGGATTATGCATATCATTACTTAATATTTCATTATGATTAGTATCTATAATATAATATTTCATAATATATACGCTATTAATTCATTTTCATCTACTACCTTTAACTCATATAGCATATCATCGTTACCCTCATTAAGGTACTCCAGTTCTATTTTCATTGCGGTTTCTGCTTCTTCATATGAGTCAAATGGCTCTACTGGATTATCTTCAGATAGATCACCCCAAAGGTATCCTATATCTGCATTTATTCCATTATACAACACACTACTCATTATAGTATTTTCATATGGCACGGCGCCAGTATCTACTACATAATAACGTTTCATAATAAAAAAGCCACCAATTCAGTTTCTGATAATACTTTCAAGTTATTTGAACTAGAAATTGTTTTTAATCTAATATCAATTTCATATTGTGCGTCTTGTCTTGACTCATATTGTTTAGCATATTTCGTATTCTCTGTCCAATATTCGTTCCAACCATTTTTAGACTTTCCAATCAAATCACGCTTATACCAAATCGGTACTTTATTACGATCACCTATATATTGAAAATATGTTATAATATAATATTTCATAATATATACGGTATTAATTCATTCTCTGTTAATATCATAAATGATCTTGGTACACTATTTTTCCAATATTCATTTTCAATCTTTAATGCTGATTGTGCGTCACTATACGATTGAAATGGTGTAACATCATCAATTCGCTCAATATCATACCACGTATATCCGTCGTTAATATAGCCGTTATTAAATATTTCATTGCTTACTATTTGTAAATCATTTAAATCTATAATATAATATTTCATTGTGGTGCGAGTTGGGATCGAACCAACATATCTTGGGCTTCACTCAAGTACCTTAACCACATCGGACTCCGCACCTTATTTTTTTTCATAATAACATTGCAATTAATTCTAATTCAGATACCACTATATCACAATTATCAGTATACTCATCATCATGGTTGAATTCATTTGCATCTTCTCTCGTTTCAAATATCATAGCTCTTGATATATGTGTTGTTAAATTATTAGTAGCATCAAGTTCACTACCACGTCTAATGTATCGAACATATCTACCATCTGAATGATCTTTGCATATAATATAATATTTCATAATTCTGTAATAACTTTTAGTGCTTCATATTCTTGTTCTGTCATTTTAATAATCGTACACATATATTGACGCTCAAGATCATAAAATTTTTCTTTAGTATTAAATATCTTTCTATAATATTTAACGCCAGATATACCCGAATCACAATATACAACAGCATCTTTAACTCGTGTTGTTAATCTTGCTGTACGATCATCATCATCGATTGATATATACACTGCTGAACTATCATATGGTCTATCGAATAATGCTAAATAAATCATAACATTAACGCCACTAATTCTTCTTCTTTTAATTTAACAACAATCTCTTCACTAGCCATTATTGCATATGCAACGTCTTCGGTATCACATATAAACGCATTATTAATATTTTTTGTATATCCCATTTCATCTTTATGTACATATTCACCAACACAACCATTTACTGTATCAGTACTTACAATTACATATTTTACAATTCGTTCTGACATGATATTATAACATTTTTATAATATACTCAGCTTCAGTTAATATAAAAATCTTCTCATCATCACCAATACCATGATTATCAATATTTTTCTCAGCATCAATTACTGAATCAAATACTTTAGCGTTATCAATGTCTGGTGTATAATCATCATAACAATCCACATATTCGCTAAAACTTTCATCACTTTTACATATATTTTGAATTACAATATATGATTTCTTTTTATTTTTTTTGCTTTGCATTCTTCTTTTTTGAAGATGTATTATTTTTCTTCTTGTTCACCTGCTCGATAATTAACGCAGTTAATTTGGCTCGTTCTTTTTTTGCACCTTTATCTTTTCCAAACATCCCGTCTAGTCGTTTCAACTGCTGAAGTGGACTTCGTTTCGATCTTGTGCTTTCTCGCATAATAGCCTCATCTTGCTTTCTTTTTTTATTTGCGTTCATTTCCAAACCTTTTATTTAATCGTTTCCATGTTTTGTGATCTCGATCATCTTTCTTTAATAATCTTTCTGCATTTATTTTTTCTGTTCGCTCACGTTGTTTTTTATTTCTTTCCATTCTATTTTCAAATTCTTCATCAGTTTCTTCTCGATTACCATACACCATCAGTGATCTAGTATCTTCATACCTATGCCATTCAGTTGTAACTTCAATATTAGTATAGCCAAGTTTTTTACCAGCAACATCTATTTCATCTAAATAAGATTTTATTTTATCAACTGATCCATCGATAAGTTCAACAGATACATATATGAAATTATCATTTTCATTTTTAAGTATGCCACTTAAATTTTCTCGTAACATTTTTTTCTTATCTACTTTATTTTTTTTCATTTTTTCTTCTATTTTGAGGGATGAGTCAGATTCGAACTGACGTGAGAATTTCTTCTAATGGCTTTGCAAACCACCCTATTCAACCACTCTAGCACCATCCCATTGTTTATTTCATAACTTTAATATAACAGCTTTTTCATCTGATATTGATCTTATTTCTAATACATATCTACCAGCCACATCATATAACCAATCTGCATCAGTTGATATCGGCCATAACATTTTTATACATTTCATTGCAAAATATCTTGATTTAAATAGTTTTATATTACGATCTAATACATCTATCCAATAGTCACAATGTCCATCGTTTCCTGTATAATAAGCTTCGTCGTGATTGCACTTATCATAAATATAATATTTCAAATTGTAGTCATTTCAATTTTTTCCAAGGATATGACCAACCTCTAGCTGGATTTTCATTCCAACCGACTGCGTATCCATTTTCTAATTTACACCAATTATATACATATTTTTCTTTAAATATATTGTGCTTAATTTCACCAGTTTCAAATCCATGTGTAGATACAACATTAACATTCAACCACGTTTCAAGCTTTTCATCTGATTTTGTGATTGGATTAAACTCTTCACCTGTTGACTTGAGCCAATCTTTTAATATCATATTATAATTTTACCGTTTACGATCTTTGCTAATTGTCCAGAATATTTCAACATCTTCTTTCTTGCAATCATCATCTGTTTAAGTGTGATGAATCCACGCTTATGATAAAACTTAACAAAACTCGACATGATCATTGCATCAGCACCTGTAAATCCTACACCATTATCATGATTTGTACTATCAGACTGTTGTTCATCAAAAGTCTGCAACTCAAAAATCTTACACATTCCACGTAGAACTGCTTCATCTCGTGTTTCTAACAGTTTACGAATTTCTTCTTTTTTCCAAATTCTTTTTGTGTTCGTCATGTGTGTTTCCTTATGTATTGTTGTCAATTAACTATGTAAATTTAAGAATAAATACACATATAAAAAAACACTTATTTTCATTCATTTGCGGAGCATAAGGGTTTCGAACCCTCCTGATATTCTACGTGACAGGCAGATGACCACACCAAGCAGTCCCATACTCCAAATAATACAGTAGATGTTCTTAACCGATATTCAACTATGCCGAAGATATACGAATTATATCCCAAGCTGAGATTCGAACTCATTAAAGCCAGTGAGCTCCCACATGGCATCTACTTTGCGCGTACTGAAAGTTTCGAACTCTCCCATCGGGGTTTGGAATCCCAATCGCCACCAAGGAACATTAGCACGCAAATTATGATTGATATATTATTTTGTTTCTTATGGTGTTTGCTGGTTGTTTCCAGAAATAATATATTATATGATTTCACATACAATGTATCGTCATTGTATGTCCAATATATAATCCACAGTTCTCTACTACATATACAATGAATAACCAGTTCGATATCCAACTATTCGTTACTATATATTTCAATGAAACCTACCCTCCACGGATAGTGTGTCTATTATCAATCAATTATATGTGAATAGTGTGTTATTACACCAAAGGGATGCAGTTTCTTTCACCTGTCACTCAGTTTATAAACTCTGATCATTGAACTTTCGTTCTTTCCCCACTCATTAAAAGATGGCTACCTCTAAGCCAACTTCCTATTCACATTTGTTGCGGACACGGGAGTCGAACCGCGTTATTTCCGGGTTATGAGCCCAGCGTGATTTATGTGTCCATTTCACTCGCCCGCTATTTTTTTCTTCAATTGGTAGCTCTCCACCAACAGCTCATGACACTGTGGTCGTATACAAGAGAGCAATTTTAATCTTTTGTTACTTTATATTTTATACCATTTATAAATATTATACCTGACTTATTAGTACTATTTACAAATTTCATATATTGAATTTTAGCGTTTCTATCATTCATTATATTTTGTATTAATTTATATCCTGATGGTTTCATTTCATCCATTCTTTCACTCTATGATAGAAATCTTCTGATGTTGCATGTTTTAAAATTTCTCGATCTTCTTTTCTCATTTTCTTAACCAATGCACCAGGTTTCTTTCTATCTGCATCCACAAAAACAACTGACATTAGTAATCTGTGAATGACTTCTCTTATTCTTCGTTTAGATGGTTTTTTCATCATCTTTCTCTAAATCTTTAAGTTTTTCATATAGCTTTTTATCTTTGTTCATTCTATTTTTCAATCTTGTCAGCTTACCATCTGCTTTCCGTTTTCGTTTTTCAAATTCTTCATCTGTTTCAAGTCGTTCGCCCCATATTTCAACTGCACAATATTCATATTCCTCTATCCATTTAAATTGAATATCAGTCACGCCTTCAGCTGTCAAATCTTTTTTAATGGTTTTTATTATTGCAATAGTACCATCTATCTCACAATTCAATATTATGTCTGGATCAAAATATCCCATGCCTTTGTCTGTAAAAATTCTTTTCTTTTTCATTTCATTTCATCTCTTTCATTTGTCTGGTACATTGAGTCTGAGTCAATCAGTCCATGTTTCCAAAACACAGATGCCACCGTAGGTCAGTACCAGTTAATTTATTTTTTGTGGAGGATACGGTGATCGAATCCGTGACGCTGACTTGCAAGGCCAGTGCTTTCCCATCTAAGCTAATCCCCCATGTTTTATTTCATTCTTCTACATATTTCATATACCATTCAGCGTTATTAGTTCTGATATATCCTATTACCCATATAAAAGCTGTTACTATCAATCCTTGCACCATAACTGATGGTAATGTAAATATACACCATAATAGTAAATTGAATAATACTCCAACACAAAATACTACAACAGCAAGTGCTATTAGTTTTTCTTTTAGATCAGTCATTTTTTTCCTTTTTATTTGAGCTGACAGTAGGATTCGAACCTACGTGGGAGAACTTATCTATCCACCTGATTACTCCAACTCATATCTTTTTATTGTTTTAATATCATCCCAAATTTCAATTTGATATCCAGCTTTTAATGTTGATTTTGTTTTTAAATCAACATCATCACGCTTCAATCCCTTTATTTCAAGAATACTAACTGTACCATCAACATTATAAATCGCAAAATCTGGTATATATGTATGTTGTCCAGTATCATTTACATATTGAAATCTATGTAGTGTTGATTCATATTCCCAATTTATAATTTTACCAATTCGTTTCCACTTATCTAAAATTTTACAAGTTCGCAATTCCCACGTACCGTGCACTTTAATTCCATTATATTCATACCACTTAACATTGTCGTGCCCACCATATATTTTACGACCATTTTTATATTGTAATTTCATTTGTTCACTCATCATTTTTTTATACGATTTATTTGCACGTCTAAAATCATTCGAACATGGCTGTGAACAAAACTTTTGAATTGATTTATTATATACTTCAAATTTAACATTACAATGTTTACAATATACAATACGTCTCACGGCTCGCATAGGTCCAGGCTTTTTAGGATTTTTAACCTTAATATATGAACTAGCCCTTACCTTTTTTACTTTCTTTTTATAGTCTTTCCATCTATTTTCTCGTGATTCTCGTACAAAATTAGATGTTTTACTACTTATACTTTTTTTAACTTTATCTTCATCTGACCAGGTTCTACTATTCGCACACGCTCTGCTACAGTGCTTTTTAAATTGATTTTTCTTTAATTGATTTTCAGTTAATTCTACGCTATATATTTTATTACATTTTTTACACTCAAATTCATATTCATTTCGTTCGTGTGTTTTTGCTTTATTAGCTTTTTTTATATACTCATCTTTTTTCGGATTATCATTACATTTGACTGTATGACCACCTAACGACTGATACGTTTTACATTCTTTATTACAATATTTACATTTATACATATTCAATTCTCCGTTCTTATATATATATATAAATATAAGCCAACAATGAAAATCGAACTACTTTTTTCAATTTTTTTTTGTTGGGCTTCTACGAGGAACCGAACCCCGAACTTCTGCTTACAAGGCAGTTGCTTTTCCAGTTAAGCATATAGAAGCATTATATAAATCCTGCTGTCGACCGCTTAGGTAATGTCAGCATAATTTTTTATTTTATTCAGATAATAACACATCATCTAGCTTTCCATCCATAGGAAATATTAAAGTCATTGGAATTGACTACTAGACAATATATTATTATATACGTAATTCGCAATTACTTGTACCCCAGAAAGGATTCGAACCTTTATGTGTCCGTTACGCTTTCTACGGGTTAGAAATCCGAGGCGATACTGAGGCATATGTTTTCATGTAGCTGATAAGAGACTCGAACTCTTACACCCTTTCGGATACTGGGACCTAAGGCCAGCGTGTATACCAATTCCACCAATCAGCCATTTTTATTTTTTCTTTATCAATATCAAATGTACATTCTTTCCAGTCACATCACAATAACTTTTAATCCATTGTTTATCACTATCACGTTCTACTATTTTTTTACAATGTTTACATTTATATTTATTAGTTTTTCCTATATAATGATCAACACTCTTTTGTAATTTTTTAATAAGTTTTAATGATTTCTCTTTATCATCGAAAATATCTTTCGATTTCATAAAAAAACTACCATTGGATTTAATATGAATTTTCTTGATATCAGTTTTCTTCTTCATAATATTTTAACTATATATTCTGCATCTGTCATTTCGATTATACGCTCCGTCACACCAGCTTCAGATTCAGCATCTTCTTTTAAATCAAATACTATAGCATCTCTCATTTTAGATACATAAGTATCACAATCTTTACTTACATATTCACCATCTATAGTATATTTTAAAACATATTTCATAACAAATATGCCACTGCTTCATTTTCATCAACGATTTCAAAATCATCTGATGTAGCATCTGGAAAAATTATACTCCCAGTAAAAGCATCCATAATTTCAGCTAATAAATCTTTTGCTTCATTTAAATCAATTGCATCAGATATTAGAGGATCACCTTTATCATCTTCTCTATGTGATATTATATAGTACTTCATATTTGTAGGTGCGGTGGGATTTGAACCCGACGACCAATGGTTTAAAAGACCTTATTTATTAAAATTATCAATTTCATCTTCATCTAATAACAATACAAATTCATACCCTGAATCTAACACTGCTTGCCTTTGTATTCCAATCTTTTTTTTATCTTTTTCATAATAGTATCTACTTTTTGTTTCAACCACAAGATTCCAATCTGGAATAAAAAAATCAGCTCTATATGTTCTATATAAATCATCAAAGTAATATTCAAATTGTTTCTCATATTGGTAAAAAACTTTCTGTTTATCTAAATGTGTTGCAAATCTAAATTCATATGAACTACGCATAAAGATATCTTTATTAAACCATGTCGTATGTATACCTGACTTATATTGTTTATTTACTGGTGTTATTATCTTTCCAGATGCAATAGCTAATCTAACTCCATCACGTACTGTCCGTAGTGGTATTCCGTTTTTCTTTAAAAAATAATATATGGTATTACCACGTATATTATATTCTTCATATATCTCACTTAATGATTTATTGTTAGAATAATATAAATCAATTAATTTATCACATGCTAATATGTTAGCTTTACCTAAATCAGTTTCATGTATATTTAATTTTTCAAATAATTTTATATTAAGAACATACGGTTTACAACCATTACAAGTATTTGCTTTGCGTAAATAATCTACTAATACTTTTTCACAATATTTACATTTTTTTGGTAATGCATATGTTCCAAAATATTTACCAGAATTCGTATCTGATATTTTCTTTTTAGTTTCTTCTGAATGTACTCTTGTGTTTCTACATGACAAAGAACAATAACTTATCAATCCTTTTCGTGGTTCAAATTCATCACCACATTTTTTACATTTCTTCATTTATAAATTCTCCTATACTAATAAATATAGTCGAACCTATGTTTTTTGATTAAAAATTTATTTAAGTTGGCCCACTCAGACTCGAACTGAGAATTAATGATTAAAAGTCATTTGGTTTACCAGTTAACCTATGGACCATTTTAATATTTCAAAAAACTAAAAACAATAATGCTCTACCAAGCTGAGCTACGCACCCATTGTTTTTTTAAGCATTTATATAATTTTGTATTGAAATTCTAATAGTTTCAATATCTTTTCTAGAACCTTTGACAATAAAGTCTCGTTCAATCCATCCAGAAGATTCTATAAATGTAATATCCATTCCTTGAAACTTACATTTATTTAAAAAGTCTCTTACTGTACCACATAATAATCTACCAACTGTTAGTGGCATGGTTACTTTCATATCATTAATCCTTTATTTTTCTAATTGATTAAACAATTCTTCTGGAGAAACGTGTTTATTCTTTCTCCACAACTTACCATTTGATTCAACATAAACACCACCTCTATCATCATTTTTTGCTAACTCAACTGTAAGACGTTGCATAGCTTTTATTGGATTCAACTGATGTTTACGTAGTTCTCGTTCACCATGTTTAGAAACATGAAATCTTGTTCCTAAAAATCTTTTGATATTTTGTTTAGACATTGTTTTCAACCTCTCCAACGTATTCAAAATAGTCACTATCATCAAAATTAATCGTTGCTCCACTCTTAGTTGATATACCTCGTACATTTCCACCACAGCAATCAAACTCAGTATCAGCTTTATGATCACCAAAATCTTTCAACAATCTAAACATATATTTTGGATAATTCTCTGGTGGAAACATTCTATCAAATAAATTACTCATGTGTGATTTCCTTACTTTTGTTATCAATTAACTATGTAAATATATTACATTTTATTAATATAAAAAAACATTTATTTTTTTTATTTTTGTAGTCCTGGAGAGACTTGAACTCTCACGCCCATAAAGAGCCACAGATTTTAAATCTGATGTGTCTACCATTCCACCACAGGACCAATTCTTTATTGTAGTTCTGGAGAGATTTGAACTCTCACGACCTTTCGATCACTGCATTTTGAGTACAGCGTGTATACGTTCCACCACAGAACCATTTATTTTATAATTTTGTTATTACAGCTTCTTCATCTGATATTGATTTTATCACATAGCAACCATTCCCATGTATGATCCCATTATAAAAGATATGATGCACAACATTAAGATTCAATGTAATATATTTTTTTGCATAATATCTAGTTGTAAATAATTTTATATTATTACTTAATGTAGAATACCAACGATGGTTTCCTATATAATATATTGAAGTTACATCCTCATACTTATCCACTATATAATATTTCATAATATGGTTGCCACAAACGCTGATTCTGATATTGATCTTATTTCTAAATCACGATACCATATATTATCAGACCATTGTTGTGAGTAGTTAAAAGCATCTTCATATGAATCAAATAATCTAAGTTCACTTGTAATTTTATTGGACCACCTTGAGGGGAACATTGAATTACGATCATCGATATCACACTTATTATAATATACTTCCTCAGGATCATCTCGATCATATATATAATATTTCATATAATATTTCATAATATTCTTACAATATATTCTGCATCTGATATTGATTTCACTTCTAGATGTTTGTACCATTTATATTCCAACCACGTAAACATGTAATTTCGAGCCTCAATGTTAGAATTAAAGAATCTAACACGTATTGATAAATCATACGACCATTCACCTTCTTCATAATATCCAATTTCTTTAAAATATAATTTTACTTTGTTATCATATATATAATATTTCATAATAACATTATCACCGCTTCTGCATCTGTTACTTCTTTTATCATTGTTACTATATCATCCATATCACAATGATTTAAATGATCAAATGCATCTTCATATGAATCAAACAATTGTACATCACTCGTCAATTCATCATGCCAATGTTTATAATTAAACATTTTACCATATTTGGTATGATATTTCTCATTGACTATATCGTAAATACAATATTTCATAAATACAACGCAATCATACCTTTTGTAATTGGCTCCCAACTATCAATATAACTAGCATAATTCACAGAATCAATAATATATCTACCTTTATATACTGTACCAGTAGATGTTAAATGTACTCTTGTACTTGGTAAATATGGATTAGCAAACCAATTATCATCGATAGAATACGCACGTCTAATTAAATCTGGTTGATTCATACGATAATCATGTATCAATCTTACATATTGCCATTTAAAGACATAAGCCATAAATTTTTGTGCTATGTTCATAATGTAATATCCTTTTTTTGTAGGCGATAGGAGAATCGAACTCCTGTCCCAAGTCTGTAGACGGTACGAGATTCGAACTCGCATTCCCAAAATTGAAAGTTTTGTGTACTAGTCCATTTATACTAACCGCCCATAATTTTTAAATCATTTTTATTTATTTTTGCAGAAGTAGTGAGAATCGAACTCGACATTCCCGGATTCAAAGTCCAGTGTGCTACCGTTACACCATACTCCTATTGCGGTTTGATAAGGAATCGAACCTTAGTCACGAGGTTAACAGCCCCACGCTCTACCATTGAGCTACCAAACCAAATTAAGTGAAGTCTAGTTAAATACATTATTTAATTAAATATACAGCGTAATTATAAAAATTCAATAAAATAAATACACTCTCAGTATATTACAAATAAGCATTAAAGAATCAATTTATTAATCAGACTTCACTTTGTGGATGTTGAGAGATTCGAACTCATCTTGATGGTTAAGAAATTTTACAGATTCCCCCCTTACCAGTCGGGCTAAACATCCAAAATATAGGAGTAATTGGCTTACAAGTTTCTATGAGTTTGAGGTCCCTATCTCAAAACATCTTTCCACTCAGGCTACCACGCCATCCTATAGGGTGTAGGACGGGATTTGAACCCGCATGAGGAACATCTTCCAACTCGATTCACAGTCGAGTGTATTACCAATCTAACCACCTACACAGTAGCGACAACCAGTTTCGAACTGATCAATGAATACGTATGAAGCATTCACGTGAACCATCACATATCGCCAAACTTATGCTATGTTCACTACTTTTGATGTGTAGCGAACTACTGTACCGTGTTTCATGAACATAGCAATTATTAAAACAGTTACCAACAATGTCAAATAGCATCTCAATTATGTTATGTAATCTATAACATATAATCTATATAAAAAAACAATTATTTTAAATTATTTTTTCATTTGAGCGAATAGAGAGAATCGAACTCTCATACCAACGTTGGCAACGTTGTGTTCTTCCACTGAACTATATTCGCAGTGTGCAGTAGATGGGACTCGAACCCATAAGCATCAAGATTGGAAATCTCACGTTCTAGCCAATTGGAACTACTACTGCAATATTTTTCTTATGTCAAATTTAAAGTTTTTTAAGTGTCTTTAAAACTACACTGTTTAAAGTTTAAGGATTATGAGTTATATTTTATGTTTAGTATTTTATAGTTTATTAGTTTATTATTAGTTTGATGATATAATCGGTTTCATTAAATTTTCAGTTCTTGGTAGTCTCGCTTGATGTTCCATATAATGGTCACGACAATCCGTACCAATCACACCAAGACTTATATCCCAAGTCCCAATAAATCTAATATTCGATTCATTCAAATTAATTTTACTATTTACTACTAACATTCTCATAATTTTACAATATAAGTTATTGTTCTCCTTAATTCAACAGTTATTATCTGTTAAAACGTTTATGTAAGTTACATCACTTACTATATATAAATATAGGGTAAAATCAGTAAGTCAACAACTTTTTTCATTTTTTTTTATTTTTTTATTTCTTGACCACATTTTTTGCAATGTTTGATACTAGCTATTCTAGCCTGCTCTAACATTAACAATACTTTAGGAGTATCCACACCTTCTAATATCAGTCTTATATTTTCTAAATGTTTTATGTGTCGCTGTCCATATTGTGCTTTTTCACAAAGTTCAATTGCTAAATCAATAGCTTCTCGTTCTTGTTTGATCATAATATTATCATTCTCTTAGTATTAAAAAAATGGACTGGTTCTTATGTTGCAGTCCATTTTCAATGTAATAAATAAACTACTTATCTATCTATTTGTTATTTACTCTAGCACTAGATGTGCCACTGTCACTCATCTCTTTTGACAAGTCCCAAATAGCTTTAACACCAACGGCCGTAAATGGATCAACTGGAGTTCCACCTTGACCATCACCACCAATTATCATCATACCAGGTAGATTCACTTTTGCAATCTCTCGTGCAACACCAATTGCAGTATCTTTATCAATGTTAGCACGTTCAAGTGGAGTTAAACCAGCCGCAACCAGAGCTCTATTTGCATTAGCTTTCGCCATACCTTCAGCTTCGATTTTCTTTGCAGTTTCAAGAGCTTTCAAAGCCGCAAGTCTTTCAGTTTCAAATGCTTTTTCAGCAAGTCTAACTTCAACTTCATATTTCCTATTGGCATCTAAAACAGCAACTTCTTTATTTTTTTGAGCGATTGTAACTTGTTTGATTTTCTCAATTTCTTGAGTAGCACGTTCTGTTGCAATCTTAGCATCACCAGCCGCTTTAGCTGTAATAGCATCTTGTTCGGCTTTCTGAGCATCTTTCTTTGCATCAATTAATGCCATCAATTTTGGATCAAATTTCATATCTTTAACATTAAATTGAGTAAACGTAATGCCAAAGCTAGCAATTGTTGATTCTTTTTTGATTATTGGGAAACCGTTATTATCTAACTTAACCGTATAATGCTTTTTCGTTCTGGTTGTATTATCTTTATTTGTGATAGTTTCAACTGTTACCATAGGCATATACAGCCCATCAACTACTTGATCTTTTGCAGTTGATATGAAATCAGATCGTCTATCAGCGTATGCATCACCAGAATTAAATAATGAGCCTGTATTTTGAAAGGCTTCAATTATTTGCTGTCTGATCATACTTTTTACCGCAACATTTGATCCATATAATCTATGCAACTCTTGCTGATTTGTACTTTCAGTTGACAATATATATTGAACTACAATATCAATATCGGCATATCCATCTGGAAATTGAACTCGTACAGCTTGAGCTTCAGCACCATCTCCACCATCCAAATCGTCAGATGATAAGGCAATTTCTTCTGATATTTTATATGTTGTCAACTTATCAAGCCATTGACCATAATATCCTGGAGCATTACGTTCTGACATAATACCTTTAGGAAATGATTGTTTGATTTGATAGTAACCAGCTTGATTTTCTTCTACTAGATTCTTACCTAAGAATATAGCTAATAGCAAGCATAGTGCACCTAAGATCATTGTGATCGTTTTGAATACAGGAAGTCCCTGTCTTTGTGTTGAACTCATTTATAACTCCTTTATTTTGTTATTTTTTGTTCATTGTTTATTATTACGTTTTTTACGTTTTTTCTTTTCTTACTTGTTTTTCAGATTGTCAAAATCTTTTAACTTTTTCCTAGCATTCTTCATTTCTTCTTTATTGATACCTTTCGTTGGAACGCTATCACTTGCATCAATTTCGTTTTGAAGATCAGCTTTAGCATCTAATATCTCAGCTTTAGCTATTGCAGGTCTAAATGCTTTATACACTAGAAGTGCAAATATACATATTAGTATTCCTGGAAATATAAATTGTAACATATTTTATCATCCTTTTCTTTTTTTTTATTTAATCTAATTCTTTAATTTTTTCAATTGTAGATTTGATATTGTTGATGAGCTTTTTAATACCCTTAATAATATCACCAATAGTATCTTCTTTTTTATCTTCAAATATCCACGCACATAGACCAACAAATAATAAAACACTCAATAACATACCAACCAATACTAAAATTGCAAATACTGTCGTCAGGGCACATTTAACTGAAAATAAACTTATTATCAAAAATATAACAAACAGTACAACAATCGGACGAGTCCATCTAAGTTCATCAACCATTAATTTTAATATCTTAAATATTTTTATCATATTTTATTTACCTTTTCTCTCAGTTTTTAAGATACACCAATGAAAATGACATGTCTAAAATTAAAATTATCTCATGTACTCTATCTATGATTAATCGTGGTTCACCATCTACATAATAGAATTCATTATTCTCAGCATCAACATCCACATAATCATAATACAAAGTATCAACATCACCATCCCATTTATCATCAATTATGATTCGTCGATCACTATCATCAATATCAAAGAATGTATATGACGGTGCTGATACATATACTTCACCATTAGAATCTACAATATCAAGTTGAACAAATGGTCCGTATGCCATTGCAATATTAAAGAATATGATATATAATAAGAATCTCATTTTACGTAAATATCCGTAACACTATATAACATAACATACTGTACATATTCCTTATTTAATTCATATTTATCTACAATGACTTTAACTGGCGCAATCAACTCAGATTCTAATCCAATTAATACACCAGATGAATGTTCAATATCAGTTTTCAATGAAATATACTTTTCATCACGAATATCAACATGCCGACCAATTAGATGTTCAGAGTTACCAAATATACATAAGTGTTTATTTGGTTCTTTGTACAATACCATTTTTAATCGTTTGTTCATCATTAGATTATATTATCCGTTTAATCGTTCTCTTATTTCGCTTAACGTATATTCTTTTTCGAATTTACCATTAGCATATACTTCAATTAATTCACCTGTATTTTCAGTCACCCAACTACATTCATCATGGGCAACATATTTTCCATTTTCAAGTTCAACACGAATCAAACCTTTTAATGATTTTTTTGCACCACCTAAATCTGTCACTGGATTCTTGTAGATTGCTCTACCATTATGATTAACTTCACCATATGTCGCTTTCATAGCGAATCCATATGTATCTCGTGTATTATACTGATATGTATAACTACCAACACCAAATACGATATTTGAGCTTGCAAACCCTTTAATTTCTAATCGTCTGAGTATTTCATCAGCTCGTGCTAATGTGATTGCATCACCATATATAGCACCAATGTGTTCATCCAATACACGATATGTTTTATCATTCACAGTTCCACCAAAAATATCCCAAAGTAATTCAATTACACCTTTACTTTGTGGAGTGCCATATTCAGCATGAGAATCACCACAAATAATATCAACTGGATTTCCACTATCTGGTCTGATTACAATTTTACCATCTCGTGCCATGATTTCGTTTTTTAATGCTGGTACATATTCTGTTAACACTTTCCACAGGTCCCAGGTGTCTGAAACTATCGATAGAAGACCGTTTGGGTATGTTTCTGTGATAAGTCTTCGAAACGTGCCCAACTCGTCAGTTTGCGTGCCCATACTCATTACAGAATGTTCCGTAGCTGGAATACTTACACCAATTAATTCTTTTGATGCGTCTGCATGATAATACTCTTTTAAGTAATAAACAGCAGGAATTGTATCACTTCCAGATGAAGATAACAAATGTCCAGCTCCACTTGCTGATGCTGATTCTAATCCACTCATACCTCTCATCGAAAAGTCATGAGCTTGAAATGGAATGTGATCATAATTATCACAAGTCCAAGTCGCCCAGCCCATCAATATGTTATTATATTCTTTTGCAATTGTTGCTGATGTCATTGGTAACCATAATTCAGTTGACATGATCGTTTCTAAAAAATTGGTAATCCAGAAGAACTTTGGTATTGAATTCCATATCGTCAACATTGGAACACCAATTGGACAAATAGAACCTTCTGGTAATGCTTTCACACAAATTGGTAAATACCCTAAGTCATGTAAATCTTTAACATGTTGAGCATCAGTTTCAGTTCCAAAATATTCAAGATATCCTTGTTTATACGAATCAACCACAATATCATGAGGCATTGAAAAGAAATTATCATTAAACTCTTTTGTTATTTTTTTCAAAAATGCTTGTATTCCAAATACGACAACTCCACCTTTCGTTACTGAATGTCGATCACTTCTTGGTGTCCAGTTTGAATATACCAATGTTGTTCCTTCTGGATATTGAATTCTGTGTGATTGTTTATATGCATCACTGATTAGTAAACTGTTAATATTCATTTTTATTTATCCTTTTTATTTTTATCATTATTAATTGGTACAAAAACTTTTGCTAGAAATTCTGATACATGCATACTATTCATTCCACGGCTTTTCACTTTATATAACGTATCATGTATATCATCTAACATCGTAACGTCTTTTCTATCTAATTTTAATTTATCAGCTAGGTTACATAACATCTCAACTTTATGTCTACCTTGATTTACAAAAAATCGTCGATCAATTGGAATATTGAAATGTCGATCTAACCACTCATTCTTTTCTGTATATGCAAATGAATTTGGTATGGCTGATAATATATATAACTCATGACCTTTAAATTGTAATTCTCTTAATTTACTAATTACTTGATGTACTGGTTTTAAGTATTTATGAACTTCAGCATTTACAAAATCAATCTCACCATTTATTATTGGTAGTGTAGATAATGCGGCAATCACTCCATCCATATCAACAAAGATATGTTTGTTTGAAAAATAATCAACAACATGTATTTTATCAACATACATCGATAATTTATGTCGCTGTGCATTTTCTCGTATTGCTTTATATATTATATCTTCATCTGGAACTTTTCTCGTTCTATTTTTATTTCGTTCAATACACACAGTATATGGTGTTTTTATATGTACCAGTCCTATAGTATATCGTTTCTTTCGTAACATTTTTATTATTTCAATAGTATAATTATTATTTATACCACCACCATCCATTACAATATCAAGCTTCTTATCTGAATATTCATCCATCAATTTTCTAGCTTCTTTTACACTATACTGATGTAAATCACATGCACGATTTGGATCATAATCAGGATGAGCTTCTTTTATATCATCTGCTGATACTAATTTTATATTATCATCAAATGTTACATTATCTTCTATCCACGTACTCTTACCAGATAATGGTAAACCCATCAATATCATTGCTTGATGCTTATCTTTAGGTGTAAAAACAATACTACTCATATATTATATATTTCAACCTTATATTGTATAACATTATCATTGTCACTCAAATCACTGAATGAATCAGTACAAAAAATCAATTTAAAATGTTTCTTTAATTCATCAAATCCATTTGAGAAAATCCCATGTGTAACAAACAAATATAAATTACCAGCATTTTTCTTTTTCAATTCTACTGCTAATCCCATAAAAGTTCCACCACCATCACAAACATCATCAGCAATCAAACACGGTAATCCACCAAGATCATCAGCAAGTACTTTGAATCCTGTTAATTTTCCAGTCTTTGGATCACGAGTCTTATCACATTGAATCATTTCTTTGAAATCAGAATCTCTCATTAATTTTTCAGACTTCTTATTAGCTCCCATATCTGGTGATATTAATAATAATTCTTTTGTTTCATCTTGTAAAATTCTCCAAGTAGCATGTCCCGAATTTAATATGTATGATTCATTACTACCATCAACACAATTGTTTAATAATGCAGGAGCCACTAATGAATGTGCATCTAATGTTATCACTTTATCAAATTCAGCTGAATTAATTATATTAGCAAATACTTTCAATGAAAACGATTCACCTTCATCGCATACTCTATCTTGACGAGCATATGGGATATATGGCATTATCAATTCAAATGATTTAACACCAGTACGTTCTAATGCATCTTTAGCAATTAATATTCTCATGATATCATCACTACATGATGCTCTAGATGTGATTATGACTTTATCATATGCTGGATAGCCCATATTATGAAGATCAAGTTTAAAATGAACTTCTCCCCCATTAAATATGAATGAATCATAATTAAACTCTGGTAGAGATGTTTCAAAATATGGTTCAAATCCATCTGTTAGATTTAATATAGCTGTACTCATCTTGTATACCATCTCCACATAGGTTTCATTGTATTTTTTATTGAATTGAATAAAAATTCCAAACTTGATTTTTTATCATCCTTGGTTCGTTTTAGTTTTTTATTTTCTTTAACTAAATCTCTTAATTTATCACTTTGGCTACTTAACTTAGCCGCAAGATGCATCCAACACTTACCATCTGATTTCCAGGATATATCTGATGAAACCCATTTTCTATTATCATGCCCCATATATTCAGTTTTATTAATAATTTTAACCATCTTTTCATGTTCTTTAAGTTCATTAAATTCCATAAATTCAGCTACTGTTATTTCTACTTTTTGTTTGTCTGCTGATGATTTCATTTTTTTATGTTCCCCTCTAAGAATAAAGTGTAAGCAAAATATGCTTCAATATGATGTGTCACAATAAACGCACCAAGTAATATGAATATATATAATTTTATTGGTAATTGAAATACCACACCAAATACAACTAATAACAATACAACAATTAATTTTATCATAAAGATTTTACCAATCAATATATGTAGAAACTTATTTAAATCTCCACTGACTTTATACATATATCTCAATAACATTGTAGTTAATACAAATAATGGGCCAATTCCTAATAATATAGCATTTACCAATTTTAAAGTATCATCAGTCTTATTTAATGCCATTGCTATAACAAAACCTGTCAATAGTGTAAATCCAACTATCACCGTGCATATTATATCCAATATTTCTAATCTGTTATTTATCGGTTTCATTATCTAACTCCTCAATTTGTTTATTAGCGTTTTCATACGAGTCTTTAACATTACCATAAGTCTTATCTATTATAACTAATATATCATTATATAATTGAACTGGGTCTTCTATCCAACAAATAGCAACCCATATCTCACTAACTATCATAAACAAACTAATCCCAATAAAAAGTGCTGGCATTATTACACTGTAATCTGGAAACATGAATAAGAAATATATACCAACAATAAAATGTAATATGATTAATATAGCTGATATTAACAGTCTTAATATTGGCATATTATTAATATATATAATACTGTTGCGCACATAAATAGAATCGTATAACGATTTTAATGAAATCATTCGTCTAAATCCTCAATTTCCTGATTTGTTTTATGTGGTGAATCTTTAACTTCTCGATTAGCATTATCTATTGAAGTTTTCACTTTATTGAGATTATCATAAACTTTACATTTTAATATGAACCACATTTTCAATAAATCAACTCGTACTTCATGATAAAACGATTTTGAATCTTTTGCCCATTCTATACCAATAGCAATCACCATAATCATACCAAAACATGTAAATATAATGGAGAAAAATCCAACCATTGACATAAATATCTCACCAGACCCCATACAATTTTTACTGGCACCCCACAAAAATATGTTTACTATCAAATATCGAAATAATATCAAGATCGTTGTCCATAATATTATAAATCGGAGTGCTTTAATATTATTAACATAGATACTTATCTTACGTAGTATTGATTTAAATTTGTTTAAATTCATGTTGTCCTTTAACTGTTAATTAGAAATTATAATGAATGTAGCATTAAGTAACATGATACTATTGCAAACCATATCATCATTGTCTGATATGTGGACTCTACATTCATTATAATTATTCATCATACGTTATATTATTATATTATAATGAGTTATAATAATTAAATACTCGTAATCTAGTTTCTAACCTAGAACCACCATCACATTCAAGTCTACTTAATGTTGGAGCTGATATTTGAATTGCATTACATACTTCCAATTGTGTAAGTTTACGTTTCAGTCTCATCAATCTCAATTGTATTCCTGATAAATCATCTGATGCGTTGTTAAGTATAGTCTGGTTTGATTTAACTTTAGACGGTTTAATTTCTTCACTCATTTTCTTATAAACAGTAGAATTAAAAAAATACGTTATGCGTTTAATCATTATATTTGACACGGTATCGTTATCAACATTCTCAGCTTTATATATCGTCTTTTGAGAAATTCCTATAAGCATACCCATTTTAACAGCAGATAAGTTTTTTAAATTTCTGAGTAATTTAAAATTATCTCTACATACTTCAATCATATTCAATTTTGGAAACATATTAATAGTTTTATTGTTAGATTGAATATTGATATTTTTATAATAATCAGACATATAAAATTTAGATATTCGATTAATCATATCCTTAGATACTGCATATTTTTTAACATTTTCAGCAGAATATATCGAACAATCACTAACACCCACAATTTCAGCGACTTTATATCCAGATATATTTTTTCTAAGTCTAAGTTTTTTGAAATTGGCTCTACAAACTTTAATGTTATCAATTGAATCATTTGATTTATCACGAGTTGCAATTTTATTATAATCATCAGATGCATAGTAAGTTTGTAATATACTAATATATTCATCCTTAACGTTAAGATTGAGATTTTCAGACGTATAGACCGCATGCATTGGAACTCCTGTATTAGCTTCCACATATTTAGCAGTGAGATTTTTAGCATTTCTCATAGCTTTAAATGACTCCCGTGTAATCAATTCAATTTTTGCATTACCATTACCACCATTGGACTTTGAAGTATCCGTTGGTTCAAGTACATCATCTGATTTTACAATATCACATTGTTGCTCAATACTCAATTTAGACTTTTTCATTTTAACAGAAATCATTTGCATACTTAGCACATCCTCCTGCATCTCCAATATCATATGTTGCAGTTTCTCGCTATATATAACATCGTCAATCTTATTACTCAATGCCATTAATTTAGCATTTAGTTCTTGAAGTTTTACTTCCATATTTTTCCTTTTTTTTTGTTTCATTTTTTATTTCTCATTTACAGTGTAATTTAAAACATATTATATATATTAAACTACTTTTTTTATTTTTTTCACAATATCATCAAAATATTTTTCAATTGCTAATTCGAACACCTCTTTAGCTGTTTCTGCGTCAACATCTCCAGTATATCTATCATGTCCTGATCCAAATCTAAAAAAATACACCGTAATTTTTCATAATAGATATGGTATAATTTCATTTTCATCTAATATTATGTAATGATATTTCATTTCCTGCATCCCATTTTCTGTCTCCATCTCACCCCAATCTGCCCCGTCAAAATACTCTTTAGCTTCTTCATATGAATTATATGGTTTTGCACCTACTGTATCCACCGTCCATCCATTTTTACTATAAACAAATTTTCCATAATATCCATGTGGATCATATATGTAATATTTCATAACATCATTGCTACAATAAATGCTTCAGCAGTATCAACTGGAACAATAGACATTCCTAAAAGTCCAACAGTTTCTTCTTTCTGTGCTGGATCATGTAATGCTTGCTCTTTTGATTTAAATATTTTAGCATAAGTTTTATCTTCACACCACCACCCATCACCACACCAATCGTCTCTAGCTCGATATGAAACAACAGACATAAAATCTTCTGTTATTGACTCTGCAAATCTCCCAATTGGATATAATATTAAATGATATTTACTCATTAAAATATTTTAATATAGACATATCTGAAAAAAGCATTCGTCTTTCTTCACTTGTGCTCGTTGGTGCATATTCTCTTTTCACACCATCAACGTACATTGAAAATGTAAAATCATCACCCATGTAAAATTGATCCCAAGCTTCAACCGTTAATAACTTTTTGATCTCCAATTGCTCAAGTGCTAAATTGTCAAATGATATCACACCACTTGTAATATATTTACGCATATTATGTTTCCATGCATGTAGATTACAATGTGTTTTAACATTCCAATATTGATCACCACGACCAAATCTTTTATATCCTAATATTAATATTTTACAATTATCATCCATCCGATTTAAATCATCGATGATAGTGATCTCATTAATACCAGCAATCACATGATATACAATATTATTTGTTAACTGCAACAATCGATGTATGCTATTGATGAAATTATTATTAACCACTGATATACCAATTCCATGTACCAATTTATGATTAATCAAATCTGATATCAATTCAAAATTGCTGGTGATATGATTTTGGTTGATTGTAATATTAGCAATGAAACCATGATCTTTTAATTTAACAAGAAACTCAAATAGATTCGGATGTGATAATGGATTGCCACCACCAAGAGCTAATTCAACCCCAGACGGGAGTATCTTTAACGTTTCATACAATGTAGTCAAATCAGCATGTGCTCCTGTTACCGACGATCCTTCGTGACAATATTCACATCCCATATCACAATAATCTGTGATCTTAACATCAATGCTTTCTGGATGTTCTACAATAGGATCACCTTCATACTCACGTATTTTTGTGCCATCTTCCATTATTGTAACAGTAGTATTACCATTAATATATTTTACTAATTGATTCACATCAACCTTTTTTTTTATTTATTTAATTGTGTTTGTAATATTCATCATGATCATAATCAACATGAATGCCCGTATCACTTTCGTCATTATCATTTCCAGTTATTACGAAACTGAGTGGTGAAAATAAATATGATTTTAATTTATCTTTATCAGTAACAAGAGCAGTTAAAAAGTTACCCATGTCATGCATATGATCAACATAACCAGAATCATAATCCCACCAATCAGCAGATTTGTTTTTTTGATCTCTACTTTCATACGTGATTTCAATACCATCAGCTTCCAATATACCAATTACTTTTTTAATTTCTTCAATCCGATTTAAATTATATAAACCAGTGAACATATAACTAGCTTTCTCACCAACGGAAGTTAAAGTTTCATACTCCCAACCAAATTCACCAAATGCAAAATGTAATTTATCTGGTACAGTCAATGTTGCATTTTTTGCAATGCACATACTGTGAGTACTTGAGCTGTTTGTTTCAAATACAGATGTTCTAATTTTTGTATGTTTCATCTTTTCCTTTTCCTTATAATTTTGTTATAATAATGTTGCTATTGTAAGTGAATCTAATTCTTTTTCTGATACCACTACATCAAACCAATCTGTTTTAATTTTCGAATCATGTATTGTACTAACATCTTCAATAAATGTTGATTCGAAATCACTAGTGACTAAATTAATTTCATCAACACTTCCAAGATAATGATCATTGGCAGATTTGCGAGATTCGAATATGTGACTGTTAATAATTTCTTTTGCACGTATCCAATTATCATTCACATCTAATATAACATATCCATCAAATTTGCAATTAACGGATACGATATAATATTTTTCATTGTTATCTTTTTTCATTTTAAATTATTACTTTCTCTTTTTTCGAATAGTGGTGGCAGTTCAGTACCATTTGCTTCCAATGAAGCCTTTACTAACATTTCTGCATCTTTAAGTGTGCATTTAAATTCAATCATATCTGAGGATTCGTAACAAAATGCATTTGGGACAATCGATAATATATCAGTTTTAACATCAAATGAAAAATGAACTGTTCTATGTTCTTTATCATATATTGACATACTAAGTGATTTTTCATCTGATCGATCATCATATGAATATTCCCATGAATAATTATAACCATCAACCATACTGATATTATTAACACTATTAAAATGTTTTATATTATTAATATTCATTTTAAATTATATATCTTTCTTTATTTTAATCTACATATCTTTCTTTATTTTAATCTACATATAGAATTAAAATCTTTTGTTTAGTTATTATTATCTTTTTTATAATAAATATAGGGTAAAAGTCGCAAGTCAACAACTTTTCTTCATTTATTTTCATTTATTTTATTTTTTTCATTTATTTTCATCTTTTTTCAAAAAACTTGTTGACTTGGTGATTCTATCCTATATTTATATATAGTACTTAACTAATTAATCATTTTTTTCTTTTATGTTTTCTTTTCTGATAGCTTTTTGACATTTTTAACTGAATTTTTTGCAGTATACATTAATATTTCTCCTGGGTGATGCACTTCCACTTCAATTACTTTACCCGATTGATATGTTACTTGATACTTTATCATTTAATTCTCCATTTATTCTTTTCCATAAATTCCAGCTGGAACACCTTCTAATTTGAAATGTAATTCTATATTATATTCAACATTGTCGATCATTATATTTCTACCCGTTAATCTCTTGAGAAAGAGGAAATCAGCCTCATAATAATATAATGCATGTGAGCCAACGAAAACGGGTTTGTTATTATAACTACTAATAACTTCTCTGAATCCATTATCGAGTAATTCTTGAGTTTTTATTTTTCTATCCATTTGATTATTATTTAATATGTTTTAGATATGAAGCTAATATTGCTACATATTCTTTTGGAGTTTGTTTATATGCTGATATTGAATCATCTCTAAATTTCTGTGTATATTTCATTCCAACTATTGTGATTCGATCCAATTGAGTGATAGCAATTATAATTCCAAACACTCCATATGTTATTGATTTATACGTGATACATAAATAAGCTACACCAATAATGCTGATCATTGTTAATACGAACATTCGCATCAAATCAGCATTTGACAGTGATTTTGATATGAATATGCGTGTCATTTTAACTTTCTGTGCTAATGCACCAATTGTTAATAATGTGTAACTTAAATAAAGAGACGTGACTAACATATATCCAGATTCATATATAGATTGAACATCTGGATCAATACTATTGAAATACATTTTTAAAGGTATTCCAATTGCGACCAATGCTAAAGTTATACCGATTGATATGAAAGATGCATATCTAAAAAACTTACGTAATATTGCTAATTGTTTATTTGTTGATGTGTGTGGATTGCTCATATTATTCCTTTTATATTAATCCAACTTGATTGAAATCTTCATATTGGATGAAATGTTCATGTCGTTTAATGTAATATTTATCTTCATTTTTATCTAATACAGGATAATCAATATATGCAACTACATTACCAGTATCTTCACTTTGAGTAGTTACACATAAGAAACATCTATATAAATGATGCTCAGTATTTGTTATTTGAATGATTGCGTTAATTGGTATTACGTTAGTCATTGTTCAATTCCAATAATCTTCATTGTTTATTATTTCCTTTTTATTTTATAATTCACACAAAACTAATAGTGCATCAAATTTTTGGCGTGCAATTTTACTCGATGGTGCACGTAAAGATGTCACAATTGATTTAACAATCTTTGGTTGGCTTGATATTGCTCGTTCTAATAATTGTATTGAAAGAAATTTAACAACTTGATCATCGATAGTATATATAGTCGGCATCAAGAATAATCCAACATTACCAATTAATTTAACATTAGTTTTTAACAATATATCTATTATCACTAAAATATGATCTATATTATTTGAGGCTATTAACTTTATAATTGCAGACATTAACATTTCTTGTGCTTCTGATTTATTTTGAAGTGCAATATGTTCTACGTATTCAAGTGATGATAATATGACACCTCTACCTAATTTTTTTGAAATTGTAATTTCATTCTCAATTGTCTCAATGAAATCATCAACCAAAGATGTGTAGGTATTTGTTGACATCTATTTATTCAGTCACACAAGAGTTCACGATTATCAACACCTTCATCCACAGTAGCATCTTTGACTTTCATTTCCCAATCGTGCTTACATGTCCTACAAGTACAAAGAATATATTCAATTTCATCTTTATGATGAGGTTCAAGAGTATGACTTTTATACTGTATATTGATTCTTTTACTTCCACATTTGTCACAGTTCGGATTTTCCATAAAATGTCGCATTTATTATTTCACTTTCTTTCTTTTTTTATTAATATTTAAATTCGATGAATTTCCATTAAGACATCAACTATTTCTTTTTTATTTCCATGCAATGTCACATATGCAGTTTGGGCTGTGTGATATTTCACCATTTTGATTTCAGCTTTAACATGATGCTTGGTTGCAATCTTATCAATTTCCCATTCCAGATCAACATGAAGCATACGTGTTACTAATGTTTTTCTCATTTGTATTATTATCTCCAGTATTTAGTGTGTTTATTAAATTTTTGATACAATCTTTTGATGTGGTAAATCCACATGATATACTTTTTAAATTAGCATCGTTTAATTGAGCTTTCCAATAATATGCTTTGATTTTATCACCATTGATTTTAGTTCTATATTTTGAATAAAATAAAACATTCCAATCACTTGATAATATATCTGCAAGCTCTATATAATAATGATAAGTTGTCATATTGTTATAATCTCTTTACCCAAGTGCTACCACATAATTCACATTTGTATGACTCATGTGTTAAGTTTCTACGCAATCTAATACCAAATCCACCACATTTTAAACATTTTTCAGTAAACATATTTTCTAATACCTTGATGAATGAATTGAAGATAAACGTGCCTACTGATTTAAGTGTTTTTTTAATTTTCATAATTGATCTTTATTCTTATAATGACACATCATAATATTCAGAGATAGTATCACCAGTGTCATATTCTGTATCTGAAACATAACCACCAACATCACCATCATTGTCTACAACATATTCAAATGAAGTATTACCATTAACTGTATTTGGTAGAAATACCTTTTGAACGGTGATAGTTTTTAATTCAACTGGAACAAAACTAGTGTTCAAAAGACCTATGATTATTATTAGTATTAACTTAATAAGAACAATCCCACTTAACACTTTTACCAGTATTTTTATTAATAATACCAACACCCTCACTATTATCAATATAATGTGTTTCGGAACATTCATGACATAAAAATGCATCTTCACACCCATCACAATAACCGTGATTGCTACAAACATCTTTACCACATAAATTACATCGAGCTATCCAATCAAATGGAACGGTGTTGACATGTACATCATTTTTGTTAAATGAACCAATTGTATGTGGTTGCTGTACAGAAACGGCATCACAGAAATCACAATGAATTATATCAAAGTTAACTGTTTGTTTAATTTCTACTTCTTTATGTTTTAACATGTATGTTTCCTTTATTTTTGTCTTCTCATAACTACTGAAAGTTACAAACAAAATATGATACAATGAAACAATTTTTATTTTTTATTGACTATTTCTTTACTTATAACTGTGAAATTTCGCACATAACATGCTAATTTGATATCTCTTATATTTTCTGCTTTAGTTCCAATTAAACACATGATACCATCACTATTTTTTAAAAATAAAGATGATGATCTATCTTTATATTTCCAATTACTTTTATATACTATTGTATCTATATCACCAGATGTATATTGAACTTCAATAGTGTATTTGTCTATAGTTGTTCGGTCATCTGGATGAATATAACCATCATCACTATCATCATCGATAAGACCATCGGAATTATCATCTTCAATAGTTATAGTAGGTTCTTCAATTGGTGTTCCATTTGATACATCCTCGGACGTAGAATGACGTGATGTGACAATAGTATCCACATCATCATCGTAGTAATTATCAGTTGGTGCATGATTATCAATCCAACAACTACCAATAAAAAACACTGAAACTAATACTATTATTATCCAACCTGTTCCTGATCTCATTTCATGTATCCTTTATCTTATTTTATAATGTGATTCGTTCAGCTTTGACAACTTTTATAATGTCAAACGAAAGAACGTTATTTGCAATAGCTTGACGTTTATTATTTTTATCATATCCAAATAGATAACATGGTTGAGTACTTGTATTACGACGCAATCCACAAATAACATCTTTACTGCTTTGAGTCCTAAATGTTATTGTATCAGATTCACAAGTTTCATAATGAACCACAATTGTTAATACCTTTTCATATTCAATTTTCGGTCTACTCTTTGATTTTTTTGGAGCATCATTATAATTATCACTTGAACAATCCGTGAATATAAACAATGCCATCACAATTAATACTAATGCAACTACCCATTCTATTTTTATTTTATTGAATTTCATTTTATTATTCCTTTAATTATTATTCTTGATTGTGTATTCATTGATTGTTCTAAGCTCAATCTTACCACACGAGCTACAATATCGTTTTTGCCGATACCAAACCCCAACAGTAGGCCAATCCTTACTAGGTTGTGAATGATGTTCTCGCTGATAAACTTTACCATCTTTAACATCTTCCCACTTGTCCCAAGAATGAACACCAATTTTGCAGAATGATATTCTAAATTTCAAACTTGATTTAATTTTTTTAATTTTTGCAATGATCGCTTTAAGATCAATGTTAAAATATAATTTTTCATTTTGTTCTGACATTTCATTTTCCTTTTTTTACAATTCTCTAATTATTAATTCTGCACCAGACATAACAACCCGTTTAGTAAAATAGTGATTATGAATTTGTCGATTCCATTTATGATTACCCTCACCTCTATCCGCTTGTTCTGTAAACTTCCATCCATCACGAGCAGTTTTAAATGATATAGCATCTTTAATATCGTCAACCCAAACGAATCTGTGATTAATAATACCACGCACATACCATAGTCTACAACCAGGTGGAGTTACTACATAATATTTCATAATATATATGCAACTTTATATGCTGATAGTTCATCCATACATATCACTTTTAAGTTTGGAATTTTAACACAACGATGCGTTTTATCTCGATTTCGATTTCTTTTCTTTTGTCTAAATACAGATCGTCGTATAATTCTGGATTTTCGCTCTTCAGCATATTCAGCTGTATAAAACGTTCTTATGGCATAATCAACCGTTCCATCGGTAGTAACCTGCCTAAATCTCCAATGCATATCTAAATATGATAATCGTTTTGGTCCCAATCGTATAATACAATAATATTTCATATGATCGTCACAATATAAGTGCAATCAATTCTGTTTCTGTTATTACAATACATTTAGTCTTACGAGTTATACCATGTTCTAGGTTGTCTGCATTTATTTCATCTGATAGATGTTGTGCTTTCCATTTTAATGTGAATGCTTCAGCAAATTTAGGATCATCTGATATGCCCCTATGAATGGGAATATCCTCTAACTTTCCTGGCATTACAAAACCAGATAGTAAATTATTTTCCATAAATTTTATATAATATTTCACTTATTTTGTTAACGATTATATAGTTATTAATGTTTGATTATTTTTTATAATTATTCTTAGACTATCCATTTCACGTACTATTGAACTTTCAAGCTTTTCTGCCTCAACCGATAAACTGTCAAGTCTATTCTCAAAATATGCAACTTTACCGTTGTGAGCATTTATTGATTGCATTTCTAATGCTTTAAATGTTAAAAATAAAAGGATTATCATAAAAGTTCCACTTACCAATATCTCAACCCATTCAAATATTTCCTTTTTATCAATTGTGGTTTTACCAAGTGTAGCGTATGTAGTATTTGGTGTACAGATACGAATTCTAAAATTATCATAAAACTTTTTTATCTTATTCATTTTTTCTTCTTACCTTTTTTAATTTTTTTAGATTCGATTGGTTTGATAAAATTCCAAACTGCTTGATTGATAAACATTGGAGTAACTGCCATTTCAGATTGTCTAACTGGAATAACTTTGATTCCACTTTTTGTCATTACTTCGTTATTCATTTAATTTCCCTGTATGTTAATGTATTCTTCAATATCTTCAATACATTTTTTAATATATTTCTCCCGAGCATTATTATCTGATACTATTATTTCTGGCATTTCTGGTACAGAGAAATTAGATATATTATTTAATAATGCTTTCTGATACGCTCTATAAGCAACGGCACGATCAGCAATTCTAATAGAATCAACCTTCATTTTTTGTTGCATAATAAATGAAGTTCGTCGCTGAGCTTCTTCAATAAAAACTGATATTAAACTATCTGTAAGAACGATATCATTATCCAACTCTATTCTAAGCACTGATCCATCTGGGAGAATTTCAATTATTGTGGATGTTGGTGGTGGTGTTTCATCAACCATAGAGATTTCAATAACATCAAAAAATAATAATGTTCCCATAACACCCTTAAAAAATATTAAAAGACCTATCATTATTCCACCAGCTATCATCAATATTTTCATATATTTTGGTATATCTGTTTTCATATTAATTTATCCCTTATTAATAACTATCATGTCTTAATTTATCTAGTCGTTCATTTTCATACACCGTTGTATTCACATTATATGTAAGTCCATCGGCAATCATCTGCTCCAATCTATTTACTTCAGCATAATATACACTATCTATATTAGATGTTGTGATATTAAAAACGGTATTATATGGAATAGAATTAGCACCCCGTATATATCGACCTCTTTCATCTACTATATATATATGTGACTGAACTTCATAGCTATGTGTATCGAAATTTAAACATTCTATGTCAACCATAGTACGCAACATCTTTCCGTCATAACCGTCAACTGTAGTAAATGTTGGTTCAGTACGGTCGAATGATAACATGTCCATTACAAGACCATATATTACAACAAAACCAATAATTGCAAATGCACCAATTCCTAATACTTTATCTTTTTTTGTTAGTTTCATTTTTCATTTCTCCTGTGTGTTTTTGTATCTTTCATGTAACTTTAAATAAAGTTCATGTTCTCTTTTATCTTTTCTAATTTGTTCTTCTTTAGCTTTTTTATCTCTAGCTATTTTATCTAATCGGTGTTTTTCAATTTTAGCTTCTTCTTCTTTTTTTATTACTTCTACTTGTTCAGCTTGTAATTGATCCATCGATTTATTCAAATCAGCTAATGATATTGATACTATTCTTTCTGAACAACATCCACACTCATTATTTTTGATAAATTTTGCGCCTATTTCACCATCATAATATATGGTAATTCCATCAAAATTAGATTCAGTGACTGTACTATCAGAGCCACCAAATTCAATTATACCTATACATTTTGCCTTATCACATAATTCTTTTAACATTTTTTCTGTAAATTCCATTTCATTTCTCCCAATTTAAATTTTTTAAAAAGACTGGGTGGGTGACCAAACCACACCCAGTCCACACACACATGACTTTCATCAATTCTTAAAATAACGTAGCATCTGACCCGTCACTATTGAACTTCTGCAACATGACTTTGACGAAGTTACGTTCACTCTCAACACCACCATCATTATCATACTGAGGGTAGATCATGATTTCTGCCGCATCCATGAATGAAAATCCATCGGCAATCAAGTGACCCATTTCAACTGATGTTCTAGTTGAAATTCCAACATCAATGATAACTGAATCTAACAATGCTTGTGTTCTACTCAGTGCCGCAAACTTTGCAATCTTTTTATAATCATCATGTAATCCATCACTGTTACCAAATAACATATTCATTAATTTCATTTCACCACTAACATCAAGTAAATCAAGTTCGAGAATTCCGAACCTATCAATCAATGCATCATCCATAATATTTGTTGATGTATATTTAGTTCCAACATTTGCAGTTGCGATGAATGAAACACCATCTGCAACTTTAACTGTATCACAATCAACAGCATCATCAAGTCTTAAATATCTTTGTTTCAAATCTAAAACTGACATCAAGATATTCCATGCTTCTGGATTAGCTCTCGATAATTCATCTAATAGAATCACAGCATTTGGTGTTTGAATAGCTTGAACAAAATAACTTGGTTTGAAATATGTACCTGAGTCAGTATCATAATGAGTGTTACCAATCAATGTTGATTTTGGGTCTTGAGTAGAACCAAGATTGATATTAAAAAATGGTCTGTTGGTTGCGATTGCAATTGCTTCAGCACCCATTGTTTTACCACAACCACGATCACCACGCAACATAGCATTTCTACCAGTGAGAACAGTACGTGCTAAAAATTTCCATTTCAAATCATTGATTATATAATGTTTTGGTTTTGGTACATTGTTAAAATTAACAGTAGATAATACTTTTTTTACTGGTGAAAGTTTTGTAGGTTCGTTCGATGTTGGAGTCACAAATGATGGGGCGTCTGCATTTGGAATGTATGCAAATCGTTTTTCTTTATTGAATTTACCATTCCAATCAATCAACATATTACTTTTATATGCACGTCTTTTTTGGTAAGTAAACAGTGCAGTTTTCTTTACAATTTCGTTAGTATCTACATCAACTAATACTGTTGTGTTGGTTCCTCTTAATTCTGGTCGTAAAATCATGTGTGTTCTCCTAGTTGTTAATTGTTTCGTTTCTCATCTACTGAAAGTTAAGAAATAAATATATTGCGAAACAAGAACTTTTTAATCTCTTTTTTATTTTCTTATAATTTTTGGTATTCACATTACCATTTATTGATTCATCTATAATCACAGAATAGTCAAATTTCGAACAAAACACTACCAAATCACGAGGTAAATTACAATGTGAGTTCATACTATCAACATTGTGTTTATCGGTGAAATGAATAGTGTTGTGTTCATCGTTATGAGATAATTACTTATTTATTACCAATGATCATGTTGTTAAGACTTTTAGCAAGAATAATGGTAGATTTGACATCACCAAAAAATGCATCTTTACCATACATATGAGTGAACATATCTTTCATATCATCAACACCACCATCCGATTTCCCACTAGTCACAAAATAACTCAGTACTTTAAATCCATGACTTTTAATTGTGTCAACTTGTTTTTTTGTAAAATCTAAAGCATTTCTTCCATTAAATACTGAAGTTGTAGAATCCATATTTGATCTGCTAGTTGCAGTTCGTTTCATTAGAGATAGTGTATTTGTACGATAACAACCATAAGGTTCACCATCAGATACATTAATAAAATATGAATTGTGAGATTTTTTAGAATTTAACATCATTCTATTCATTGATGATTCGAAACATAATCCTTCTGGAGTATAACTATCAAGAGTAATCATTGGAAGTATATTTTTAAGTTTTGAAATCTTATCTACGTTTGAATTATATACGATAGCACTTACTGGTGAATTATCCATTTGCGTTCGTATTGCGATTTCAACATGAGATTTACCAACTATATCACATGCAACTGCAATTGCTGTTGCTGTAGTCAAAGCACTGACCCATCTTGAACCAGACATTGAACCACTACCATCAAGTGATATGTGAATATAACTATTACCATATACTTGTGTAACTTTCTGATCAAATATATTAGAGTTGAATGATGCACTTGATAATAATCTTCGACTGATATTTCCGTGTTTTGTTCTCATTCTAATAGTAGTTTTATCATCATTGATTATTGATAATTTTTTTGATAGTTGTTTTCCAGATATAAATCCCTGTGCAACTGCATCAACATATCTTGATGGTTTATGTTGAGATAGAAATGGAAATACTTTTGACATTTCTGATGTAGCTTTTATATCATCAATCTCAAGTATCTGAATATCTGAAAATGAAGATATTAACTCAGTAGATTTTGTTTTTGAAAATGCTGTTATTGCTGTTGCATTTCCTTCTGACATTGTTGGTTTTTGAAGTGTATCATGTACAAACCCAGCCATTTTTTTCATTGATCTGTATAAACTCTTTTCCTCTTTTGGAGTTAAATCTTCAAGTTCATCATCACCATCATCATCTGATTCATTTTCATCTGATTCATTTTCATCTGATTCAGTTCCATCATCATCATCATCATCATCATTTTCATCATCATCATCATCATCATTTTCATCATCATCATCATTTTCATCATCATCATTTTCATCATCATCATTTTCATCATCATCATCATTTTCATCATCATCATTTTCATCATCATCATTTTCATCATCATCATTTTCATCTGATTCGTTTTCATCTGATTCATTTTCATCTGATTCGTTTTCATCTGATTCATTTTCATCTGATTCATTTTCATCATCATCATCATTTTCATCTGATTCATTTTCATCTGATTCGTTTTCATCTGATTCGTTTTCATCTGATTCATTTTCATCTGATTCATTTTCATCTGATTCATTTTCATCTGATTCGTTTTCATCTGATTCATTTTCATCTGATTCGTTATTCAACTCTGCTTCTTTTTTTTCTTCCTCTTCTTTAGTTGTGAATAATGAAGTTAATATATGATTTAAAATATCAGTACCAAGTTTAAATAATTTTTCTGGAGTATCAAGTCTAGTGATGTTTGATATATCAAGCATATCATTTATTGTACTTAATTCTTTCAATGCACTTAGATCAGTATTTTTATTAATCAAATAACAAAATCTACCGACATAACTTTGAAGTGTTTCATCTCGATATTTTGATGATTTTAACATAGTGTTCACTATTGCACTTCTATAAAACTTTTTATATAATGCTTCATAGTACATTCGATATCCTGGAGCATCTTCAAATGTTAACGTGTCGATTCTACGATCTTCAATTATATTAACAATTGATTTATATGCACCAGTTAATTGTGATCTACGAACACCTAGTTTGATAAGTGCATCAGTGTACATTTCTGATGTTATGTATTGTGGATCAAGTTCCTTATATCGTGCATGTGCCATTACTTTTTTAAGATAATCCATATCTGAGTATCTTAGATGTGATGCTTCATGTAGTGCAAGACCAACATGATGATCAAAAGTAGATTTTGTTAGTTTACCACTTATATATACTTGATATTCACCATTATCTGTTATTGATGCACGACCACCACCAGCTCCATCAGTAGTATTGAACTTTACAATGGCAGTTTTATCTGATATAACATTTACAAAATTTTTGATTAGTTTCAATGCATTAGCTTTGTACATGATATCTTGTAGTTTTGAATCTGTACCTAATGTATTGTCGAATTGTGGGATTAAGTTCGAAATAAAATTTGTTCTTCTCATGTGTTTGTGTCCTCTCATAACTGCTTAAAGTTAAGAAAAAAATATAACGTGAAACAACAATTATTTTAAATTTATAATATTTTTATTAAATACTCTGCTAATAACATTTTTTTAACTGATATATTATCACGTAATCTACCAACACTTAAAATATATGATCGAGTATTCCAAGCATCCACCCACGTATCAAATATCATAGAATCATTAAAACGCATGCTTATAGTTATATCATTATTTTCACGATTTATATCGGATATATATTTATGTCTGTGTAGCGTACCTGAATCATAATATAGATAGAATATATATTCTGGACTCATAATATACGAGCTATCAATTCAGCTTCTGATTGTATTATATATTCACTATAATTAACTTTTTTATGTTTACTAGAGCGATTATGATTATAAAATAAAATAAATAAATTTGCATCATGTGCTGATTTAAAATGTAGTGCATTTGTCATAAATGTTGACCAAAAATGTTCACCATTTACATATACTAAATAAAGTGTAGCTGGTTCACCATGAACGGTATTAATATTTGTGATATAATATTTCATAAATGCAATGCAACCAATTCAACATCTGATATTGATTTAATTGTACATCTACATCTTTCAACCATATCATTTCGATATAATACAAGTCGATATGCAATAGCTTGTAATTCAGTATCAAACATACGAGCATCGGTTATACGATCAGACATTACAGCAGTACTACGTATATACATTGGTTGTGTATAACTAAGCGTATTTATATCCAAATATTCGATATAATAATTTAGATTATTACTCACTGAATTTATTTTTCAATTTTAAATATAGTCTATATTCTTCTGTATCAACTTTTGTTTTACTTTGAATATGATTATAATATTCTTGTATGTCAGTAATTGGTTGATCACAAATACATACATCAATGATTTTATTACAATTGAAACACATATCTTTTATTTGTATTTTGTTTTTCATAACACTAATGCAACAAATTCGGCCTCAGTAAGTATTGTGGATTCCTGCACAGCGTATGCTTCTTTGCGTACTGCACAAACGCTACTATATGATGTAAATGGTACGATTTCATCTAAGGTGTCTTTATCCCTATCTAGATTAAAAAACTGTCCATCGGCATCCAGTATATCATTCCATTCTTCAATGTAGATATAATAATTATTTTCATTGTTTTCATTATTTTCCATGTGTGTTTATTCTTTATTTATGCTGATAATAATAATTTAACGATGTTTAGTGCTTCGTTTAATTTTGGGTGTGATTTGTTTTTAAGTTTTAAATTGTCTCTCAACCATATGAGAGTGGAAGGTGAATCAACATTTTTTCGTACTCTTGGTACATGCATTGAGTTGATTGTTTTATGCAGTTTAACTGCCATCATTGTATTCATTATCATAAGTTTTCTCCAATTGTGTGATTTGTGTGTCTCATAACTATTGAAAATTAGATATTAAATATAATACGATGCAACCATTATATTTAGTATTTATAATGCCAGTGCTACTAACTCAGCTTCCGATACAATGGTATGATCTACCATATTATAATAAGCATATTCTTTACGCAATTTACGTAATACTTCTTCAGCTGAGTGCTTCGATACGAATTCATACGCATCTTCTATAATGTCAGTATAAGTTAAATAGCTCTGCCCTGGTCTAACGTCATATCCAGATACAAATGCGTATTGTTCATACTCCTCATCAATTATTATATAATAAGGATTCATAGTTCCTCTATGACTTTAATTGCCATTAATTGTTCTTCTGTTATAATTTCAACACGATTTATCCATTCAACGTTTGGAAAAACAATATGCAATCTCTCTACATGTAGATCAGCCCCTAGTTTAGTGTTATATGGTTTTACTAAATTATAATCACTTCGCCAACCACCATCTTTACCAGTTATGTGTTTATCTACTGGGTCATATAAATAATAACGTGTCATAACAGCATCACCACTAATTCTGATTCAGTTATAACGTATGATTCACCATATAACTCTACTGCTTCACGAAGTCGTATCTCTGCTTCATTATGAGTATCAAATGGTGTTAATCCTCTTCTACCAATCGTCTCAATCAATGACCACCTATGTTTATCTAAAATCCATTGATCACCAAAACTATCAGCTTTATAATATATATAGTATTTCATATGTTCATCACAATATCGTTGCAATATATTCTGATTCAGTTACAATTTTTATTCTCTTACTTCTAAATAATGATTTCCATTTTGATTGCACAACATGAAACGCTTCAGCGTGAGTTGTGAATGAATCATCTTCATTACATTTGTAATTATTCTCATTCTCGTTCTTCCAATCATACATTGGCAATCTTTCCCAACATTCATCAAATGCATATATTATATAATATTTTTCTTTCATAATACCATCACCAACAATTCTGTTTCTGTTATAATTTTAAATTGGTGCCGAGCCGCATCATCATCATTTCCTAGATATATGTCCGAATACCACTTCACAAACTCATTTGCATCTTTATATGAATTGAATGGTGTTAATTTATCAACATGTTTTATATGACACCAAGATACCATTTCTGAATCATGAGATATATATTTAGATAATATATTTTCATCATATATACCAGCAAAATCTTTATCTTGTTTATCGTATATATAAAATTTCATAATAGTGTTGCAATTTTCAATGATGGGTCTCTATAGAGGCCAATTGCGATACTAATCCAACGACTGTGTGATCCAATATGACCATAATAAAGTACTCTATTATTAACACGTTCTTTTGATCTTATAATCCACTTCATAACAACAATGCCATCAACTCTGCTTCAGTTACAATCTTTATTTCATGTACTGGTACGGATGAATATTGTTTACTCACCTGATGTAACTCACCGTCTGTCATATTTGTATTATCCAACATTATAGTAGTTACATCTCGTGCAACCACCCAACCTTGTGGTAGTTTAATTTTTTTACAACCATCGGATTGAATAAAAACACATAATACGTTGTTGTTATAATTTTTTGGTATTGCTACTAAATAGTGTTTCATAAGAGTATTGCAATTATTTCTGCTTCTGATATTACTCTGGCGTTTGCTGACCAACCATATTTATATTCAGCCTGTGGACCACCATTTATTACATTTCTTTTATATCGATTAAGTGCTTTTTGTGCATGTTTCTTTTTTGAAAACGGTTCAATTAGATTATCAGAATAACAACCAACTAACCATTTACCATGCATTCCACAATATCGATGTTGTGGATATGCTCCTGGTGCATTCCATTGATAATATATATAATAATTTTTACGTGTCATAATAATAACGTGAGTAAGCACCTACAATGACCACTAAATTCAATGTAGGTATTTCTTGCCTACTCACTATCTCCTTGTGTTGTTATTAAGGTAATTTTAATTGTTAGTACGAGCTTTTAACATTATATCTGCCATCTTATAACTATCTTTGGCTAAAGCTTCCTCAATTGGAATATTACCAAATTCATTCGTTAGTGCATCTTCCCAAAATTTTCGTTGATCATCCCTTAACTGAGAATTCCAAACGGTCACATTAGTATGCATTGCAGACATTGCTAATTTATCTCGTAGTGTTTCTTTTGGTAGTTGATTAGCATAATCATTCAATAGATCGACAACTTTTACTTCATCGATACCAATAAATCCACCTTCATCATATTCAGCAAGTGAATAATAATTGTTTTCAAAAAACTCTTTTGCATTCATGGACTTCATATGTGATTCCTTTTATTTAACATTAAAAATTCGTTGTAGTTTAGTTTCTGATGTACCATTGTAATCACTATGTTTGATGGTCGCTTTAATTTTAGTAAACTCAGTACCAAGTGTATCTGGATAACCACCACCAACATATTTAACAAGATTACCATCATCAGTTTCATATGTGATAACGTTACATGATCCATAAGCACCCTCAAATGAGAATGACTCAATTTCTTTCACTAACAATTCAATTCGTTTACCATCAACATATAAGTGTCCACTATTTAGTGATTTAATCTTATCTTTAATTATAACTTTTTCATATTCTTTTTGTGTTAGATATTCATTACCACATTTCACAACTTCATTCAATTCAATTAATCGATTCAATGCATGTTGTTTTCTGACATCAGATTCTTCACTTGATCTGGCTCGATTCAACTGCCATACATCATCACATTCGCTGAACTTTACTCCAGAGAACATACCAAATGAAAACACATCTTCTGGATAGTTATTCTTAATTGAACTGTCTCTGTAGAATGATTGTGTAGATCGTAATTCCAAGTCTACGTTATAATCATCACCAAATCTATCAACCATCTTTGCAGTTGCAGACTTTTCATTAAAACTAAGATTCTGTCTATATGTATAATCAATTCTCATAACATATAAGTGTTTATCGATATACTGTTCATATGGCTCACTTACCATCCACAGTGTGAAATATTTATTGGTGAATCCCATTGTTGGTGTTGATGTGTTTGACATGTGTGATTTCCTAATGTTGTTGTTTTGGTCTTTCATAACTAATTAAAGTTAAGAATAAAACATGACACAATCAAACTGTTTTCTATAATAAGTGTGCAACTAAATCTTGATCTGACATTAATAAAATTCTCATTTCATCACATTTACATGGGCATAGCAACTCTTTTACCATACCCTGACCCATAGCCCGATCATCAATATTCAATGCTTCATCATAATTGGGTGTCCACTCACACACATCATCAATATCTACATTAAAATGTCTTAGATAGTGTTTATCGGACGTATTATATATAACATATTTTTTCATAACATTAACGCAACAAGTTCAGTTTCAGTTATCACCCTACTTTTAGTTGCCCAACGATATGAAGTAAATGGTTTATTTTCATTATAAAGTCTTATATAACGATACAATGCACGTTGTGCTTTTTCTCTCGAATTAAATGGTGTCACTTTTGGCATATATATTTCTTTACTAGCCCAACTTTTAACTCTAGGAAGTGCCCACACTCCATACATACCAATATAGTATGGTGCATTATCACCTGTCAATTCATATGCATATAAATAATATTTCATAACATCAATGCAATCAATTTTAATTCATTCACAACAATAAAATAATCATCATCTAGATATAAACCACTAGTATCGTGTAAATAATGTAATGCATCTTTTTTTGTTTTGAATGGTATGATGTCTTCGTGTGTAGTAAGAGTTCCATCGAATTCACCCAACCATTTTGTATTCCTTCCCATATATGGTAGGTCTTTATCATTTGGATCGTATATATACCATTTCATATCAGTAGTGCTACCAACTCATTTTCATTAACAACCATACAGTCTTCACTACAAGCAGATAAATCTGCGTGGGCAATTTCATATGAACTATATGGTCTTACAGTATGTACATTGTTTATATGAACCCATCTAAAGTGTCCTCGATATGGATAGTTTTTATCATGTGGATCGTATATATAATATTTCATAACATCATAGCAACCAATTCAGATTCTGGTTGTACTTTAAAACTATAATCTTCAATGTGTAACTTACCATTGTTGATTAATTTAGTCAATACCATTTTTGCAGTTCTCTTCAATTTAAACAAATGAATATTTGTGGTTGCATCTGCAAATAAGCTATCTGGAAAATCATCTGGACATGAATCAATTCGTTTAAATCGCCTTGCTGGTGATGCACTTGATCCAACATAAATACCAATTGGTTGTGGTGTGTGTGTATTAAATTCTCGACAATACACAACAATGATATATGGTGATTGATCGTTCATAATAAATAAGCCACCAACTCATTTTCTGTTATTATTTTTGCATGTCCAGATTTAAGTTGTGATTTTAATAATATCATAGTATTAATATATTCTATAGCTTTAGCTTTTGTTGCAAATGGGTGAGGGTGGTCATCGTGTAAACCATTTCTCCACGGTATCATCTCATTACCATCTTCACGAAATATCGATTTATATACAATATACCACTTCATAACACTATCATCAATAACTCATCTCCTGATACCACTTTTGCATCTCTTGCCCAAGTATGACCACCATCCCAATAACAAGCACTCCTATATCTAGCTAGGGCATCGTATGCCAATCGCTTGCATGGGAATGGAATGATGGTTTTGTAATCTGAAGTCTTGCGTCTCCATAATTCATTAACATTTGCCCATACACCATATTTACCACAAAATGCATTTCCACTTTTTGCTTTTGGATCATATATGTAATATTTCATATCAAGAGTTTTTTCTTTATTATACTTATCATAAAGTACATCAATAGATTTTATGATATCATCTGAAAGAGATTCTTGTTTTTCAAGTTTGACATAATCCAATAAATTATTAAGTTTCCTAAGGGCTTTGTTTATTTCTTTTGTTTTTTTCATAATATCCTCGCAATTAATTCATTTTCATCTATAATCTTAAATAGAGTAGTGTCATACCTAAATGGTTTCCAAGCTTTTTTTTCATTTTTTACCGCAACTTGAGCATCCTCATATGAATCAAATGGTATAATATCATCAATATCATCAAGCCCATACCAAAAATAACGTGGAGACGCATCTGCTGGATTGTGCATCTCATTACTTAATATTTCATTATGTTCAATATTTACAATATAAAACTTCATAATAAATATGCCACCAATTCTGATTCTTTTACGATAACAATAAACCCTATTTTATAATTAGCGGGCCAATAAGTTTCTACATAACTTCTTGCTTCACGATCAGAATCAAACTTACAATCATCAGTTAGATTAGGATAGGCGGCGGCATCATGTTTAGAAATATATCTAGGTGACTTGTCAACGGGAGAATCATAATCCTTTAGCAATGCAATATATTTCATAATATCATTATCATCAATTCAGCTTCTGATATAATCTTTCTTGTAAATCCTGAGCTATACATTATTTTTAAATAATCCAATCTACGTATTGGTATATCAGTATTATCTAAATCAGCCTTCATCATACGATCCAATCTACACCAATAATTTACATTCAATGTTGAACTTGTAACCAACACCTGTATATTATCAGCATCATAATTTTGAGTTGATATTAAATAATATTTCATAACATCAAAGCTATTAATTCTTTTTCGTTTACAATACGTACATTAGTATTTATACTACACGTTTCAATTACAATACGTTCTGCATCTGCATATGATTCAAATGGTATAACATCTTTAAACGTGGTAACTCTTGGTTCATTTTTTTTATCTTCTTCATAACCCATGCCACCAACCCATATGTTTGAACCACGATATGGTCTGAGTTTATCATTGGGATCAAATATATAGTAACCACTCATAATATATATGCCACTAAATCAGATTCTGGTATTATTGTTATCCAACCTTCTGCATATGAATGGGGCCATTTTAACTTAACTATATCCATTGCTTCTGCATATGAATCGAATTTACAATCGTCAGTGAATGAAAAGTAAGCATTAGCGTGATTGCTTATATAACTATATGACTGTTTGTTTCCAGCACCGCTTTTTATTAATGCTACATATTTCATAACAAATATGCTACCATTTTATTTTCAGTTAATACTAGAACTTTTATTGATTGTGGATAATTTCTTGAACATGTGTTATATCGATCACATTCCATTTGAGTTTCTTCTTTTGAGTCGAATGGTATCACCTCCTCTATACACACTTTCCACGGACCATCCTTACTGGCAAATGGCATAGAATCATCAATTGGATCATATACATAATATCTTTTAGAGGTCATATCATCATTACCACTAGTTCTGGCTCACTTACTATTTTAAATTTGTATACAGTTGTATTCAATTTATCTATATTATCAATCACATCTTTAAGCGTCTGTAATGGTATCTCTGTATCCACTTCATTGATATATCTTATATGTGTCCAATTAGCATAATCTACACGCTTATGTTGTGTACTATTGGTAGTATATACATATACACTATCTATATGTTCTTTATCAATTCCTAGTAGGTAGTATTTCATATGTTTCACAATAGATATGCAACTACTTCATTTTCATTTAACACTTTAGTATTTGTCCAAAATGCATCATAATGTGGTTTAGCATCAATTATATTTTGAGCGTCTGTTCTTGATTTAAATATTGTCGCTTTTGATATTCTCACTGTTCTATAATGTAGCACTCTCAACTCATCGTAATGTTGTTGTATAAATCCATATTCATTAAAAAAGTTATCTTTACTCAATCGTATTATGTAGTATTTCATATGTTTCACAATATATAAGCTACCACTTCATTTTCATTTACTATTTTTATATATCCCTTTTTATAATGTCTACTCAATGGTATACTATGATTAATATACTTCATTGCTTTATTTCTAGTTTTAAACGATTGAGGTTTATCAGTACCAAGATGAGTCCATATACGCCAGTTTGACGGTTCACTTGCCCACATATATATTATATAGTATTTCATATATTTCATAATACCATCACCATTAATTCTATTTCTGATATGATCTTAAAAGTATAAGTTGGAACGTGTCTTAATGACTTCACTTTATCATCCATCTCTGATTGACTTGTATTTATATCGTTGAATATATCCATAGTTAATTCTGATATAGCTGTCCATGTACCCATACCACTTGGGCGTGTTGGAGTATATAAATATGAGGTATCATCAATTATATATGTTGCTATTAAATATTGTTTCACAATAATCTAGCCATATATTCTGATTCAGACATTATTAAAATTCTTTCATGTTTTCTTGGAATTTCACCAAAACCAACCATATCCAATTCTGCAATTTTTTTTGATTCATATATTCTAGCATATCTTATATCTGATGTATATGCACCTGCATCAAAATACATTGATTCAGTTGTAACATATTGATCTTCTCCTCTAAGCTTTATAAAAATGTAATGTTTTTTTTTCATATATGTTTTATAATAAGTAAGCTATTAATTCACTCTCAGTTAATAACTTTATACATTTTGATTTATAGACATGAGGCCAGTGAAAGTCTATTATTTTCATTGCTTGTTCTTTTGATTCAAATAAGCAGAACTTTGGATCATAATCATATTGCCACATACCATTGGTACATATATATGAATATCTAGAAGGATCACTAATATAATCTTTCAATCTTAATGCAACATATTTCATATCACAATTTAACCATCACATCCAATGAATCTTTCATTGTAGCAAGTTCATCAGTTTGCACCACCATCATTTGTGACGTGGAATCATTTGTCTTAAAAATATGTCCATGATTTTTCAATGATTCCATTTTATCGGTAGCTTCATTGTGCGAATCAAACGATGCAATCAAACATCCACTGTCCTTCAACAATGAATATTCGACCATCCATGCATCTTCTGCTAAATAATATAACACTATTCCACATGGGGCGTGTTCCCATATCATTGAAACTGCTTGTACTATATGAAACTTCATATTATTATTATTATTATTATTCATAACATCCTCGCAATTAATTCTGGTTCTGTTATGATGTCAATTCTACCCTCATGCCAGGCGATGGACCAACGTTCTTTACAAACACTTATGGCATCATATTTTTTTGAAAATCTACAATCATCATCCAAGGTCCTATGCCACATCCCATAACGATCTAAATATGCATTGTGATATGGTGTCGCTGATAACTTTAAAACAACTACGTAATAAAATTTCATAACATCCTCACAATTAATTCTGGTTCTGTTAAAATGATATGTCTTTTCATAACAGGTTCACATTGATTTCGCACTACATATTTATATATTATTTTTTTTAAATATATTTTAGCTTCTTCTTTAGTATCAAATGAGGCGGCATCATCCACTGATCTTCCCCATATAGCACTCGTATCTTTAAGTATATATGTATTATCAAGTGGATCAATTATCAAATATCGTTTCACAATTCTAATATAACCATATATGCTTTAAGTTGTGCTTCTGATAATACTTCAGCATCATTCCACCAAGTGTCACTACCACTATATAGTTTTCCTAGTTTAATAATATTTTGTGGTTCTTGTCTATTATCATATGTGGTGGCATAATTAATATTATCATATGCTCTGAATTCATTTACTAAACCATGAATATTACGAGCACCATTATCTACTTTGCCAGTATCGTACACGTAAGTAGTGCGATTACGTTTACTTCTTTTTTTTATATTCATGTTTCGTATTATGTAATATTTCATATCAATAGTGCAATCAATTCAGATTCTGATATTTCTCTAACTTCATGTGATGCAAACACATGTGTGTGTTCCTTTTTTGTTTTCTTTCTCTTGTCTCATGATTGAAATTTAAAACCATAATATAATATAAACAAAGACTTTTTTTCACATCACAATTGGATCATCACAGACAACGCATCCTGCATTGACTCAATCTCATCAGTTCGCACCACCAATGTTTGAGCTCTACCATTTTTAACCCTATGTGTGGAATATAACGTTTTCATTTTAGTGGTAGCCTCATCTCGTGTGTCGAAGGATGCAACTGCTTGAAACCCCAACTCTCGATAAGTACGACTTAGCACCGTACTCCACGTATTGTTTTTCAAATAGAATGATAGCCTACCATGTGGCTTTCCAAAGTGTTTTGCTGTAATTAAATATACAATGTGATATTTCAATCGTTTATTGCATCCACAACTTCGTTTATGGCATTCTCAGTTGACTCAAAATTCAATGTTGTTATTTTGGCATAAAACTCAAAAGGTGTTAGTAGATATCCTAGATGTGTAACCAAAGTTATTGGAATATTAAAACAACCACCATTAGCACTGAATCTTTGTTCTTTATTATTGTAGTTGGGATTTAGTTCAAATTTAGACTCAAGCACCTTTAAGTTTTTATTGCCATTATCACAAGCACTCTTCAGATCGTCATAAACACCAATTGTTATTTTCTTTGTTTTGCTGGTAAAATCATCATCATGCTTTGGTGTAACTGAGAATCTAAACTCGATTGTTACCAAATATTTGTTCATCCGTTTTCCTTTTCTTTTGTTCATTCTTAACACATTGAAATTTAAAATCAAAATATGATATGATGCAACTGTTTTTTCTTATGGAAATTTTTTGAGCATATGGGGCATATGGGGAATATCCTCATATCTGTTTTTTGTTGGAAAATTATGGAGTGTGGTAGTCTTCATCATATCAGAAAAAAAGTTGAATCTTCGATCATATGATTTTTGGTGAAAAATTATGGAGTGTGGTAGTCTTCATCATAAAAAAAAGTTGACATATGATTTTTGGTGAAAAATTCGTGTGGAGACTCGACGCACCCAAAAACACAATAAAAAAGCTCGAACAACCAAATGAAGATGGGCATAGCCCATAAATTATGCGTTGCACGACTCTTTTGTTATGTGATGCAAGTGTTATCTTTGTGGCCCAAATATGCAAACCACCCTAGCACGTAAATTACGAATAGTTCCGTATACGATGCAACACTTATCTTTGCTTATATTAGCATATGTGCATCTGGGTTTAGCCTATAAATTACGACTCTTTCCTTATATGGAACAAGTGTTTTGTTTTCTTTCTTATAATAGTAATATTATCAGCTCATCTTCTGATACTATCTTATAATGTTTGCGATTTCTACCTACTCCATGTAATATCATTTCCAATGCATTATGTGCTTTTTTATATGACTCAAATGGTTTAATCTTTTCTTGTGCTATTATACACCATCCATTAATACCAAAATATGGAAATATATTATCATCACAATCGTATATATAATAACGTTTCATATGTACTTCATAATATCAATATTACTAGTTCATCTTCTGATATTACTCTATCAGTAGTTAGTTGTTTATCACTATTATTCATTGCAAATGTTGCCTCTACTTCTGTCTTGAATGAACAGTCCTTCTCATAGTCTATATTGAGTTCTTTATATGCTCCTCTCCATTCAGTGCCTGATGGTCTTGTATGTATATATATTTCGAATGTTTTATATTCTTTACCATTCTTCTGTGTTAAAAATTTTGTGTTGACTATGTACCACTTCATGATGATTATAAGCCCTCTATGCTACCATTATAGAAGCCTAGCTACTACTTCAGAGACTGGTACTATTCTATAATTATATCCACTTTCATTGTCTCCATGAGTTTTACTATCTTTTATTATCTTTCTAGCCATAGTCTTTGATGGTATCATTTTAGCATCGTCAACGTCTTCAATCCATCCATGTAAGTTATATGTTAGAGGACCTATATATTGTACAGCTCCACAATACCACATTGAATCTTTACCTTTTTTAAAGCTTGTCTTTGGGATTGCTAATAGATAACATTTCATAACATCATTGCCACTACTTCTGCTTCTGATAAAACTTCATCATCTCGATCTGTACCATACTTACGATTGTTTATAATTTTTTCAGCTTCTTCTCGTGATTCAAATGCCATTAGTTCATAACTCTTATAGGTATGACCACCCCTTGTAGTAGCATAATATCCACCATGAGTCCAATCTATAGATTCCCACCATTTATTATCGACTTCACTTTTATGCTGATGCAATATTAAACTCTTATCAGATGATAATATGTAGTACTTCACACCATCATCTTATATTGAAAAAAGCAAGTAGTTCATTGATGAGCCAATTAATTAACATTTTGGAAAAACTCATCGAACCACTTGCTTTCACACACATGATCATTGCCACAAAATTGTTTGTTCTTTATGAGTTCTTACCCCATAGTTTTAATAAATCTTTGTTGTCACACTCTGCATTGGCTCTTTGTTCTTTCACACCTGTGACATATCCATGTGTGGATATTACCATTGTTGCAACGTATATGATTGTGAATGACCAGAACCCAATGTTTAAATATGCTAACAACATACCATATAATAATAACATGATTCCTTGTATGATGCCATTGCGTACTTCTACTTTTTGATATGCGTTCATAATGTGTTTTCCTTATCATTTAATTTAGATTTAAATTCTTTATATTGCTTGCGTGTTTTTAGAAACATCTTACTTTTTTCATGTTCTGACAGCATCCAAAAGTATATTCCAGCGATGTAATATACAAAGAACAATATAATACCCATAACAAAAACCAACACCGAATCCAGAATAACTGAAAGTACACTAAGTATGATTATATATAGTATTAGACTAATCACAAATAATGCAATCTTAGCAGATTCAACTGTGCTAAGTAATAGTTTAAATTTATCCCAATTTGATTTCATATTAAGCATGCCTCACATATATAATTGCATCTACCATTGTTATAGGATAATTAGGATTTTTCTTCAAATCTTCTGCATGTACACCTTTCAGCGTATCAAGTGTAGGATATAATAATACTTCATTTACCACAGGACATGGTATGTAATCAAACATATCTATTCTATCACCATGTCTAGGTAAAATATTAGTATTATATATTATACGCATATTATTATATCTATCAATAAATAATATATCCATATCAATTCATCTCATCTGTTGAGAAAGATGGATAGTGGGCTCTTATGTCACGCACTGAATAAACCTTCGTAGGATCATCATTCTCGTCGATCAGATCAGTACTTGGTGGTAATGGTATATTCTTAAATGGTTCACTCAATGATATACCTTTACTACCACGGAATCTTTCCATTGTCTCTTCAACCTTCACAGCTTCTTTATACATAGCTTCCAGTTCATCTCGTGACTTGACATCAAGAAGTTCATCTACCATTATTTCTGGTACATCTACATCAGGTGGGCTTCCCATACCTTCATTGATGCGTTGAAATACTCTGTTCATTGCACCAGCAATTGTGGTAGCTAGTTCTAGTGTTGTTAGGTCTTTAACATTCATTTATTAGTACTCCATATCTTTTGGATAGTTCCACAGAGTGATCTTAACTCTGACTCTGATTGTGTTTTTATCAATACTGCAATCTTTTCTTCATCAGTTTGAGCATTACGCATTTCCACCTTTGGGCTTGATTCTACTATAAATGTAGCCATTTCCAATTTGGTAGATTCGTCATTTATTGCCCCACACCAATCTTTGATTGCTTGTTCAATTTCATCTGTATGAAATGAAACTTTATATAAGAAATTTGATATCAACAATTCACCATTATCACCTCTACGCACTTCAGGCACTGTGTCTGTATCACACGCTGTGCCTGTCATAACTTGAGTCATAGCATTTGTCATAGCTTCGACTAGTTGAGAATGAGTGTTAACAGCTATAAGAGTGCCCTCACACATTCGATCAAATTCTCTTTTGTTGTTTGACATGTGGTGATCCTTAATTTATATTAAATTGTGTTTAATTGAATGTGGTGCAAACTTAAACGTTTTACCCGAATTAACATCTTTGCCCAAGATAGGATACTTTGGACTACGTGGTCTGCAACCAGTTATTTCATATAAACCACTATACGTTCTAAATTTTCTACCAAGATCACTTGGTTTGAGTCCATATCTACTGGCGTATATATTAAAGTCAGTAACTTCTGGTCTAAGTGCTACTCCACCAGAATCAATGATTGATACATTTAATTTAAAAGTTGCACTATCTGGAGTATATCTAGCATTTCCAGTTGCAAACGATACATTTAACTCTTCACCCAACGATTCAAGTGCTTGATTGATTCGTTCTCTAATAAGTCTAAGTGCTGATCCGTTCATTTTAGTGATTGACATGTGTGCTCCTATTTTCTTTATTTATGATGATGTTGAATTTAATAAAAGTGTAGAAATGAATGAAAGTCCCAATAAAAGACTAACTCCACCAACTCCAATCATAATAACTAATAGAACTAATAGTGTATTTACGATTGAATCAGTCTTGGTGTCAATTAGATCGTTAATTCTTGTGATATTCATGTGCTTAGTTCCTTTGTTTGTGTGTCTCATAACTGCTTAAAGTTAGAACTATTCCAATGTACAATGCAAGAACTTTCCTACTTTTCTTCAAAATCATTCATTTTCACTACTGGTGGGCGCGGTGTTTCTTCATAATATTGTTGATATTCCGTACCCAGGCGTTCAAATCTGGGAGCCCCCCATAAATTAAGACTATTTTGCTACATAAAACAAGTGTTTTCTTATTTATTTTATGGGAAAACTGGCTTCTACCAGTAATTTAAGACTATTTTGCTACATAAAACAAGTGTTTTCTTCCAAATCATTCATTTTCATGGGTAGAGAGATGGAATAAATTGGCTCAGATCACACCATAAGTTACGAAGAATAGTCAATATGATGCAAGAACTATTCAAAAGTATCTTCAAAACAGAATATTATGTTGTTTTGGTTGATTTCACCAAATATTCTTTGGTTTTTGGGCTGTTTCACCAAATATTCTTTGGTTGTCGATGTATTTGGTTAGTGGATTACACCAGCTCCCCCAAAAACAACATATCATTATCTCTATACACCAGTATGTATATATAGTATAATCAGTTGTACGGTTCAGTTGTACAACTGCATATACTTTAGTGCATATTCATGATATTTCATATGATATATGTTATCGAATAAGAAAATGTCACATATTATGACACCCATCATATAAAGTCTCTGATTTGGTGTCATTCTGTTCGTTCTAGGGTGCTTTGGTTAAGGACCACGTATGAAGATAATGATCATCATAATCATAACAATCATACGAATTGCATGAATCGTACTTAAAATTATACTTAAAATTGAAATCTTTTCATATGTGCTTCTTCTTCTCATAACATTATTATTATTAATTCTGATTCTGATATTACGCTTAATCTTTTTATTTCACTTCGACGTAATATTCTACTAAATGAGATATCTAATACATATGGAGCATCTTGAATATATTGTCTTGCTTCTTCGTATGAATCATATGGTAATATTTCACTTAAATGTTGATAGTCTTTATCATACCAACCAGTTTTACCTCTAAATGGAAAACTTATATCTCCTCTATCATATATATAATATTTCATATGTTTCATAATATATAGGCTATGTATTCATTTTCATCTACTACTTTTACCTGTCCTCTTTTATAATATTGTTTTAATATTACTGTCTCATCATTGATATATTTTATGGCTTTCTTTTTTGTTTTAAATATCATTGGAGTTCTAGTATATGTGAGATCACCTTCTAATATCTCAATCCAAGGAATATATGTACTCATATCACGTAAGTAAGAATATATTATATAATATTTCATAATAAACGTGCTATTAGTTCTGTTTCTGATACTACTCTATAATATTTACTTGTAAATAATACTGTATGATAATATTCAGTTGCATCTACTTTATTATTAAATGTTATAGCATTGATTATATTTGTTGTCCACCTGTTTCCTGGAGTTCCTAGTGTACCACGATTTTTATGTACATATTCATCATCTCTTTTATCTAATATATAATATTTCATAATATATAGGCTATTAGTTCATTCTCTGTTATTATTTTAAAATTAAATGAGTTTAGATTATGTTTTTGTGATTTTAATTCTTTTTTGAGATCACTCAATGATATCTCATTTTCAGTTATGATTTTACTTTCATTAATAGTTTTTATATTTATCCAATTGGTACTGCTGTAAGTACGAGTATTGTTAATGTAATATACGTATACCACTTCAGACTGTTTATCGGTTGCTATTAAATAATATTTGTGATTTTCTTTCATAATATATAAGCTATGTATTCATTTTCATTTAATATTATTACATCATCTACTGATATAATTGTTCTCCAGTCAGCCATATAATTTGTAACACCTACCATAGCTTCTTCTCTTGATAGATATATATTATTTTCAAGGACATGATATAATTCATTTGTTTTAATATGCCATACGTAATATCTCATAATAGATATGCTACTAGTTCATTCTCTGTTACTATTTTTATATGTTTATACTTATCAGTATTCCAATATCTATTATAAGTATATAATGCTTCACCATAAGTATCATATGGGGTTACATTTGATACCTCACTACTCCAATGATTATTTATTCCACCATATATATAATTGGGAGCTGTTGAATCATATAGATAATATTTCATATGTTTCATAATAGATATGTCATTAGTTCTGCTTCTGATATTCTACTAACTCTTTCAATAGTTTCATCACCATATTCTTTTATATCTTGTTTAGCTAATTTACGAGAATCAAATATTAACATATGATTATAATTTGTAGTATATGTATCATCAGACTCGTTAGTGGCCGCATATTTATTACAATTAGTATCGTCTCTATTAGTACATTGAATTATATAATAATATTTCATAAGAGATATGGTATTAGTTCGTTTTCTGATAATACTTTAATTGTATATGTTGTTAACATTCTTTTCCGTTGAAATTTAATGATATCTTCTCCAATTTGTCTTGTTTTATATGTTTCAGCATGATCTAAATTTCTAGTCCAATATCCATAAGTTGGTTTACCTTTAAAATGTATATATTTTTTATAATCTGTATATGCTATTATATAATATTTCATAACATATATGCTACTACTACATTTTCATCTACTATCTTCATTTTACCACTAGCATAATGTTGCTTTAAATAATCAAACATATTAATGTACATAAGTGCGTCCTCTTTAGAGTTGAATACTTCTGGATTATGATGTGCATTTTGCCACACATACCAGTCCATATTATCACCGTTTATTAGGTGTTTATATAATGCACAAAATACTATATAATATTTCATAAGAGATATGCTATTAATTCATTTTCATTTATAATTTTATCTGTTCCGCTTGCTTTATATATATCTTCACTATTATCATAATATTCTTTAGCTTCTTCATATGAGTTAAATGCATGTATTGGATATTCATCTTCATGTTCTAAATCCATCCATATATTACCTTTATTATTGCCATTATAGTGTATATAATATTCTAATCTATTGTTAATTATTTCTACTACGTAATATTTCATAATAGATAAGCCACAAGATGTTTCATGTTAACGATTTCCAATAAACCTTCTCGATATGTATATGGTAAATGTTCTTCAATTACTTGTTGAGCTTCATACTCTGATGTATATATACAATCATTAGTGATATTAATTTTAGTTTGACCCATCTTATTTACATACGTATATTCAACTATACTTGATTTATTTTGTGTAGTACCAAGTATATAATTAAGCGTAGGATTATTCATTAGTATAACATACCTGATAATATTTCCATCATCATTCATATCATTCATATTAGTATTCTTCATATTAACATTGCTACCAATTCTGCGTCTGATACTACTTTAGTATTAGGATATCCATGAATGTGATGTATATCATAATGCTCAGCTTCTTCTCTAGTATTAAATATCTTTGCACATTCTATACGAGTTGTCCATGTCCAACTATATTGATTTATATCTAAATATCTTTGGTGTTTATCTAATATATAATATTTCATATGTATCTCATAACATTAATGCTATTAGTTCTTCTTCTGTTACTATTTTCCATGTAGAATCACGTGGCTCTATAGCAAATAAAACGTTTTTAGCTTGATCATATGATTCATATGGAATTAATTCTTCTAAAGTTGTAGTACTATTAACCCATTTATTATATCCTCTATATGGTTGTATTTTATCAATTGGATCGTATATATAGTATTTCATTTCATTTCATTTCATTTCATAACATTTTTATTATTAGTTCTTGTTCTGATACTACCATGCAACGTTTATGCCACCTACGATCTTTTAACATAGCAAGTTCTAAACTGGCTGATTCTCTTGATTTGAATGGTATTATATCTTTATGTTCAACAATATGTAGATGTTTTCTATCATCAGGACTAAGTTGTTGAGCATCAGTCATCCATTGATCACTAACTCCTCTATATGGTTTATAAGTATCTAGTTGATCATATATATAATATTTCATCATAGTAAATATACCACTAATTCATTTTCATTTACAACAATAAGGTCTTCTATTATAAAACTATATGATGATGATGTAAATTCATCTAATTTATCTTTAGCTTCTTTATATGAAGTAAATGGATTTGCATCCGATACACGTGTAGACCACCCTTCTCTAGTAAAAATAAATTCAGTTGGATCATTTGGATCATATATATAATAACGTTTCATAATGCTTTAGCAACCAATAATACATTAAGTTCATTTTCATCATATATAACCCGATACCAATCATCATGTATTGGTTCTTTTTTATTAAGTAAATTTAAATAAATAATAGCTTCTCTTTTTGAAGTAAACCATCGTCTAACGGGTTTATTATCATACCAATATAGTATATCATGGTATTTTTTAGATATTGATAATACATAGTACTTCATAATAGTAGTGCCACTAGTTCAGTTTCTGATACTATTTTCATACCATTCCAAAAGTCTGGATTATCACAAGGTGTGGTCATAGCATTAAGTGCATCATCATATGAATTGAATGAAGTACATTTTTTAACATCATATGATTCATTATACCCCCTATATTCACCAAACTTTGATTCTCCAGTTACCATACCACCATCCACTGCATATCGTGTATGTTCAACCACATCAGCAATTCCCACTATATAGTACTTCATAATAGTAGTGCCACTAATTCAACCTCTGTCATTATTTCAAAATTATACTGAGTTCTATTTAATTTATGTATGCCTCGTTTATTATATCTTTTTTTAAGAGTTTGTAATGGCACATCAGTATTTACCTTATCAATATGTTCTAACATTGCCCAATTTCTCCATTTTACATAACCATCGATATCTGATGTATATACATATATCATATCTATATCTGTTTTATCTATTGCTATTAAATAATATTTAGTCATAACATTCTCGCCACTAATTCGTGTTCTGATATTATTATTATATCTTCAAACTCCATCCACGTTTCATCATCATAACATTTTTTTGCATCTTCATATGAATCAAATGGAATTACTTCTGAAAACATACCAGACCAGCTATTGTTTTTTCCACAATATTGATGATACGTTTCATCCGTATCAAATAGATAATATTTCATAACATATAAACCACTAATTCATTTTCTGATACTACAATGCAATCTTCAGTAAATTGTCGTCCATATCTATTACTTTTTATTAATTGATCCAACCTCTTTTGTGCATCCCCTTTTGAATTGAATGGTATGATATGTGTATTTTCCTCAATGATCATTTCCCTAGTTAATGAGTCGTATCCATCTACAGGTATTTCGCACCACCAGTCTGATATTCCTTGATATCGATGTCTCATATTTGTCGTATTATATATATAATATTTCATAATATCATTGCCACCACTTCTGCTTCAGTTTGTATATAATTGTGGTCCTGATCATCAAAAGTTAAATTCCACCATGTACTAAGAATGCGCATAGCATCTTCTGCACTCTTCTTAGTTTTAAATACTTTGGCTAGTGATATATCTGTTGACCAAGCATAACCTCGCTTATCACTTCCATTTGTTATTAAAAATTTACGTGTATTTACAATATAATATTTCATATATATTTCATAATATAAGTGCTATATATTCTGCTTCTGTCATTGACTCTATTGTCATATTTGGACATTCTGACCAACTCACCTGTTCTTCTTCAGCATCTTCATAAGAATCAAATGGTGTTATCAATGATAATTTATCATCCCACTCTTCATCAATACCACCATATGTATATCGAGTATCATCTGGATCATATAGATAATAATAGAGTTTTTTCTTTTTCGTCATATCAAATATGCCACAAATTCATTTTCTGTTAGTATTTCAATATCAAGTTCATAAGGAGTAATTTCATAATATTTTGCTAGTCTTATTTTCTCTTTAACTACATTCCTCAAAGCATCTTCATGTGAATTAAATGGTACAACCAGTTCAATGTTATCATTTCCAAACCAATCAAATTGATCTTTACCATCCGTACACATTTCAAAACTATTGCTCATGAATGGTAAATCTTCACGGTCACTTTTATCAACTACATAATATTTCATAATAACCTTGCAATCAATTCTTTTTCTGATATAATAATATCACATGTTGATGTGGCAAATAACCCAGCTTGCATATAATCTATAGCTGATTTCTCATTATTAAATACCACAGCTTTTGATACATCGTTAGTTAAAAATGAAGACGAATACCTACTATGTGTTGTATCTTCAATATACGTAACAACATCACTATTAGCATCGTCTGTGCATATAATATAATATTTCATAACAATATAACCATCAATTCTGCATCTGATACAACTTTATCGTATTTATCCTCTTTAGTATTAACATCACAATATTTATACCACTTGACAGCATCCTCTCTAGTCTTAAATGGATGAATTGAGGTGTCTTTTAAATTTGAGCCACCTATCCAAATTAATTTATTATTATCAATCTTTTTAGTAACATAAAATCGTAAATGATTACCACTCATTGATACTACATAATGCTTCATCACAATTCAATCATAACTTTGAACGTTTCAAGTTCTTGCTCACGCACAACTTGTATCCCATAGTCTTTAGTTAATGTATTCTGTGATTTAACATATTCAGCTTGAGTTGATGTATTATATACCAGTGCTTGAGATTTATTAAATGTCCAATAGTTATATTCTGGTGTTGTTTTATACCACATATTAGTTAAAGTTAATGAATATGCTATCACATAATATCCCATATCTCTACAATAAATCTGCAATTATTTTTGATTCCAGTACAACATACATCCATGAGACTTCACCATATCGTTCTTGAATAGCATCTTCTGCATCTTTTGCTGTTTTAAATGGTCTGCACTTTGGATTACCAGAACACATCATTCCTTGTTTCACATCATCCACATTATACCACAATCCATATTCCAATCCAGAATATGGATATGCTTTAAATTTTTCATTAAATATATAACATTTCATAACTCTTTCTCCAATTTATTTTTTTAGTAATTAGATTGCATACGCCACCAATTCTTCTTCTGTCAATATATGAATATCATCCATATAATCATAACCACTTCTGAACTGAGATTTATGATATAATTTATTTGCACATTTCAATGCTTCATCATACGAATTGAATGATTTAGCACAATCAAAATAATTAGACCACAATGGATCAATTGTCATAATCGTTAAATCATCATCTCGTATCTTAGCGGCGTCTGATCTCACATACACAAAATCATGTGGTCTATTGTGATATATCACATAATATTTTTCAGATTTCATAATTTCATTATTGTCAATTCTGCATCAGCTACGATTTTTCTTTTAAAATATGGATCAATTTTAATTAAATTATCACTGTAATAATCTCGTGCTTTCTTACGGGTGGGAAATGATAAAGACTTACTAAAATCTAGCGACCATGTAATTCGTGCAGTCGCATATCGTATTCCAAACTTCTCACTAACATGTATAATATAAAATTTCATTTAATCAATAATGATGCTTGAACACATTGGGCAGTCTACCATATCATAAATTGGTTCGTCATGTCCAGTATGTCCACAATTTGTAATATATTCAACAACACGCTCACCATGACAAGATTCACATTCCATTTCAACAACAACATATTCATCATGAACAGACTTCCCTTGAAAATCAAGTGTTTCCAACAATGACTCTACTTCATTTTCTGAAAGACCTGATTCAATAACTTCATTATCGTTTATTGTTTCGATCTGATATAATTTTGGCATGTGTGTTTCCTTTGTTTTTGTCATTTCTTAACTACTTAAATTTAAGAATAAAACATAATACAATGAAACATTTTTATTATCATTCATAATAAATAAAACATTAATTCTTTTTCTGATATGATTTTATCGTTCATTAATTTATTTTCATTTTTACTTCTATCATTATACCATAATTTAGCTTCAGCTTTGGTTTTAAATAAATATGGCCTTGGATTAATACTATGTTTAGCTCCTGACCCTATATATGCTTCCCATTGTAAGACATTCTTATATTCGCTATTATTATTATAAGAAACAATATCTAACGTAGTAGGTGAGTAATATATGATATAACATTTCATAATAAAAATGCAACCAATCCATATTCATTAACGACAAGATCACTTGATTGTTTATATGTATTGGTTGCTTTAGCATTAGTTGCTTCAGCTTTTGTTTTAAAAGCACACTCATCAAAATCAACTATATCTTCAATCTCTTGCCAACCAATTTCAGTTCCATTCCTAATATTGAAAGTGTGTACAAGTATTTCAATCTTTGGCTTCCCCTTGTAAGTAAAATAACGCCCAGAATTAACTACATACCACTTCATAACATCATAGCAATCAATTTAGTTTCAGATACTACTTCATATCCAATTGTATTTTTATCATCGCACATTATCTCTAAATTATCAAGAGCATCATTCTCAGTATCAAATACTAGAGCGTCTTCAATTTCCATAGTTATTGAATATAGATTATTTCTTTTATTGAAGTCTTCAACTTTGCGAACGAAAACTGTTATATCACTCGCATCATGTTTCCATAAAATATACCATTTCATAATACATATACCATTAACTCTGACCCATTAATAACTATATCACTTGGTAGTTTGTCTGTGGCATTTTCCATTGCCTCAATTGCGTCTTCTTTTGTTTTAAATTCACAGTGATAAATGCCATCCACATCAATTACAGATTGTAGACATCTCCATCCACTACTAAGATTAACATTGCCAGTATGTAGAAATATTTCACGATAAGTATCTTCTTCACCATATTCTCCCGTATTGAATACATACCATTTCATAATTCTACAGCTATTTTAAGGGCTTCAATTTCATCTGTATTTAATATATGATCAATATATCCATCTGGCATTGTTATAACATCATCATAATATTTTTGAGCCTCATCTTTCGAATTGAAATGTTTAGCGTCCTTTAGCTTACCAGTCCAAGTTGCTGTTGTATTAACGTAACAAGCTATACGATCAAATTCGCCATTAAATCCCATAGCAGACGCATCACCAATAAATTGAGATACAATATAATATTTTTCAGATTTCATAATTCGTCTATCACCAATCTAAGTTCAATGTCCTCTCTTGACATTGCAACAATATTCTTACCAAAATTCTCTTGTAATTTTTTCAATTCGTTTATTAAAAACTCAGCTTTCTTTTTTGAATCCAATTCCATCGATCTATTAAATATGTCTGATTTATTTATACGATAACCATATTGCCAACTACTCCATGTACTACTGTATAATATTGGAGTGTTCTTATTTGTAGGGAATGGTAATTTCTTATAATAATATACTTCATACAACATACTCATATCAGTCATATTTGCTTCATTATCAACGTCTACGATATAATATTTTTTAGATTTCATAATATTAATGCTACCATCTCTGAGTCTGAAATAACTTTAAAACTATAAGCATCTATATTCAACTTTTTTTGTTTTAATAACATATTTAATTTTTGTTGTGCTGTATGTTCATTTTTAAATATATGATATGATCCAGCACTAAATGATATATCACCTACAGTAGATGGGCATGTTGATAATTTACTCCATCTTATTCCATTACCATATGTATCTCTTGAAAAGTTATCACCAAGATATATACCAGCAGGAGCATTACCATTAATATGGGTTCCTAAAATATAATAACGTATCATTCAGCTGATAGAATCCTATATGATTTAACATCATATGATACTACTCGATCATAATATAAAGTATCAGTTTTACCATTTTCATCAGTATTGTATTTAATGTTAATTTCTGATTCTGGATATGATGTCATTAAATATGTACGATCACCTTTTCCATCAATCCATAATTTATTAGTACTATGTGAATATGATAATGTATCAACATCACCATTATGTCTTGTCACTTCAATTGACATATCATATGTGACCACATTTACATCTGTTGGTGTTGTTGGTTGTAAAATGGTTTCAGGACTATTAGCATATACAGAATCATCTGGATCACCAGCAAACATTGATATCACAAATGCACCAATTAATGTTATTAATAATGCAGTTAATATAAAATCTACAGCGTGATTTGTTACTAAGCGAGCTTTCATAATATCATTTACCTTTATTTGTTTTTGTGACATATTTTTCAATTGCAGTATTTCGAACTTCAGTATGCACCCATCCAATGATTAACCATAGAACAGCATAAAAATACCAACCAGCAAATAGAAGTATAAATACTTTACTCCAAGTCATAACCCAAAATGTATTATTAGATATGCCTGTAGTATAACAGTCTCTAACTCTATCATCAAATATATTTTTAGAATGTGATGGAGTTGTTTTATTTTGAGATATTGCATTAATGATTATTACCAATGCATCGAACGCCATATACACACTTATTGCACCAAATATAACAGTAAAAATACCAGATATTTTAAATATAACAAGCATCAATAATCCGATAATACCAAGTTGAGTATATAGCACCAGTTTAATCTCTGATGGTGTTCCTCTTGTGGCATTTCTTATATCGTTTTTCATAATCTACCTCTGCCTAAACATACCATCATCAATCCATATCTGTAAGCTATCACCAGATGGTCTTAACATGATTGATTTTCCAGCATTTTGAACTGCATTAATAATTTGATTTCGTTTGCGAACTGTATACGGAAACACTGCTCCATGATTAAAATTGATATCTTCATATTTTGTACCATGCCAATAATGTACTGTGATTTCATTCATTTTATTTTTATCCTTTGTTTAATTCTTATCTGTCATAACTACTTAAAATTACGATTAAATCATAACATCTATCAAGTAATTTTATATTATAATTTATCAGTCACTGCACCTGCTGTTAATTTTTGTTGAATTTGTTTGTTGAATTTGTTTGCATCAACACCTTTAAAACTAATATTGACTACATTATTTGATGTATCATATGTTATTTGTAATGTCTCTTTTATCATGACTAAAATTTCATCAAGTGTAAATTGTTCTACATTAATATCCGACACAGTAAAGAATTCATCATCATCTTTCATTTTTCCAGTGCCCAGTAATTGCAGGATAATATCATCCAATTCTGTAGTTTTAGAATTTAATATATGTTGAAGAAGATCATCAGGTGGTGTTCCTGATGATCTTGTTTTATTATCATTTTTGTTTTTATCTGACTTGCTCATTTTAACTTGGTTATGACTCCAAGACCTTTAAGCTGTTCATCTGAGCTATCTTTTGATAGCACAAACAGATGTTGTACACCCATTGGTAATTTAGGATTACATTCAACATATCCGTCTGTTAGGGTGACAATCAATTTTGGTAATTGTTTACCTTCATAGTATTTACCAAGACATGACATTGTAGTTCCACCACCACCTTTTGGTGTCATTTTTAACAAATGCTCTTTGTTTCCCATTGTAACTTTTTCAATTGGTTCTCTAACTTGAGTATCCCAAAAGATAATGTTCATTTTGATACTTTCAAATGCATTTGCAATACCAATCACTTCACTCATGAATGACTTATATTCTTCTGCACCAATTGAACCAGATGTATCAATTGTAATATCAATATCAAGATTTTCTCTCAATACGGTTGGTAGATATACTCCTGCCGCAAAGCTTCTTCTACCTGGGCGTTTCATTGTGAAATCATATATTATATCTTTTGTGATATAATTATATAATAATGTTTTCCAATCAAGTTGAGGGTTTAACAAATCATCTAAGATTCGTTTCATTGATCCTGGCATGTTGCCTCTACTTTTTGCATGGGTAGCGGCTTCAACCATTTGTCTTCTGAACTCCTCTTTGGCTTCATCGATTTCATCTTGTGACATTCCTGATTCTCTCATGTGTTCATCAAATTGATCAACATCACCAAATTCATTACCACAAGTACATTCACCACCACCTTTACACTGACCATCACCATCACCAGGTTGACAATTACCATCACATTTATAATGTGCATCTCGTTCATCCATATCTTCAGAAATCTTTTGAAGTTCATCATATACTTCTTCTGATGATTTTTCTGAGCACTTGTCAATGTAATGTTTTTTGCCTTTTGCGTCTTTGTATTCCCATCTGTTATCAACAATTTGAATTACGTCTGGTGGTGTAGAAAATCCATCTTCAACCAACATAGCATTTATAACTATATCAGCCGCAATATTAAATAAACGATGTTTTCTAGTTCCACCACGAATCAAATGACACAACACAACATGTAAGATTTCATGACATAGGACAAACTTTAAATGTTCATCAGATAAGTTTTGAACCCACTTCTCATTGTAATACATGTGTCTTCCCATATCAACACCAGCAGTTGGAATTTTATTGTTTTTAACACATTCCAACCCCAGTAATAGATATGCATAAAATGGCTGTTCACGTTGTAGTTTAATTTTACCACGAAGCAATCTGTCTTCAGCATTTAACGTGTGACTTGTATTATTACTACTCACTCACTTCTCCTTTTTGCTTTTTGATATTAAAATTTATAGTAAGTATTTTTTAATATCGTCAGTGATTTCAGAGATGAAAGTTTTATTCTTCAATGCAACTTTCATAAATTTAGCTTCATCAGTATCTTTAATCATTCGTAGTGTCATGATTGAGAATTCTGATCCCAAGTACTTAATGACATTGATGATTTGATCAGTGCTGTATTTAGTTCCCATGTAATGTTCAATCAATCCACCAGTAACAGCAAAGATTTCATTTCGTTCAAGTTTAGCAAGTGCTTCTTTTGGGTTTTTGTAAATAGTATCCCATTTGAGTTTTTTGTAATATTTGATGTAAGCCATGAACTCTTGTGAGAATCCTTCACCAACAGAAATATCAAGATACAATCTTGCTTTCTTTGTATTCGATACACTTCCCAAGAAATTCAAATCACCAAGCAAATGTGATGCCCGAACAATACCACGAGGAGTTACACTTTTATTTGATGCGTTTTGATCAACTTTGTATAGATAACTTTCTTTCCAGTTAATGAATGCAATCAAGTGAGGATTCACACCATTTTTAGATGCCCAACTAACCCAAGATTTCTTATCAGGTCGTATTTCAATTTCATTAAATCGGTCACGTAGTGGCAATGGCATTTGATGTGTGAACGCTTGATCTTCTGATCTATTTCCAGCAGCCATCACATAAACATTATCGGATAATTTCATGTCAGACATTGATCTATCAAGAATGATCTGATATGCTGATCCAGTAACAACAGGTGGTGCTAAGTTAATTTCATCAAAGAAAATAACACCATTTGATTTTTGATCACAAAAATAAACAATCCACGCTTGTGGAATTTTCAACAGTCGATCTTTTGCTTCACTTGGCATTGGTAGCCCACCTAAATCAGTCGTATCCATTTGTGATAATCTCTGATCACAAAATACAAAATATTTATCTGGATTAACAAATAAATTAGCCTTCTTCTCATTTGAGCATTTGTCCCATTCGACAAATTCAAGTTTATCTCGTTTAGCGATTTCAGAAAATACTTGTCGTGGAATTTCACTCTTACCAACTCCAGGTCCACCTTGTATAAATAGTGGCTGTTTTGCAGTGTAGCACAATTCCAGTATGGTAGCATATTCAGTCGTTTTGATTATTCTCATTTACGGTTCCTTTTTTGTTTAAAACTCTATTTTATCTTTATTCAATTTTTCATGCAATGAAAGTTATAACATATTTACTCAATAAAAAAACAACTTTTTTATTTTTTTTAAATTATCTTTTGCAAACTTGTTGGCAATCTTCTCATATTTATTATTTTTATATGCTTTTTCATGAGAGTATCCTTTTTGCATTAACACTTCCATTTCCAATTCATAATCAATTTTATATTTTTCTTTACCAAGTTCTTTAGCAGTGATTGCATGTTGAATTTCATGCAATAGTGATTTCACTAATCTGGCTATTGAGTTATTATCATCTCTCGATATCGTAATAGTGTTTGTGTCCACATTGTACATAGCATAGAAATCTGCATTGGATGTGATGATCACAGAACATTCCACATCATAATGTTGAATTATATTTCTAATAGTCTCTAATTGTAACTTTATCATTTTTCTTTCTCATTCTTCTTCTACTTGGTAATCATCAATATAATATATTCTATCGTCACTGGTACCCACACATAAATCTTTATCTGGATATCCCATACCTAATATTACAACTAAATCACCATACTTTAAAACTCTTTTCTTATTTATATATACATCAATTTTAATTCGCACCATATCATTGATTTTAAACATTTACCAACCACAAAATATCTTTAATGGTGATGCTGGTAAATATCCATTATTTGACACGTAGCAATTAAGACATAATAATCTTACATTATCATATGCTAAATCAGTACGATCACCATTCACAGTATCAACATGAAGACACACTCTACCTGAATTTAAATTGATCTCATTGAATCCACATATACCACATTCTTCTTTGAAATATCCTTCTTCAACCAATCTACGTTTAAAATATCTCCAATTAAATCTATGTGGTCGTTCACCATCGAATATTCTACTCATTTCAAATTTTGGTGCGGCTCTACCTTTTCTAATTCCAAATCCACTTTGATTTTTATGTGATTCATATATTCCATATATTCTTGCATATTTTGTATATGTGACAATATGAACACCAAGAAATCTAGCGGCTGCTCCACCAGATTTTGTATGCCTTTGAGCTTCTAATATTAACTCTTTGGTTAATGGTAGATGCTTATTTGGTAATTTTATTGGTAATAACGTTGGTTTTAATTTTTCTCCATTATCACACATTGTTTAATATTCTTTCAGATATATTGTAGAATCATACTGTAATAGTATCGTAGCTCTACTCCTTAAATTCATTGCATGATTATCATCTAATTTTCTAAATGATGGTTCTAAGTGCCCAACTCTTGGTTTTAACCAAAATATTGTTGATTCATCCACCATTCCAAATCTCTCTTTTTCCCAGTCTACTTGACCGACATCTACTGCATCATTTTCCATATAATTATATATCCTTTTTTTGTTTTATTTAAGAAAGTTCTATTCTAAGTTTTACTATACCACATTTTGGGCATTCTTTTTTTTGTTCTATATATCTGCCAATTGGTGCTTTTGATATATTATTAATACGATCACCTTCGTCCACAATTTCCCACTTTGAAAATTTATGAATTCCAATTACGCATAATTTTGGTAATTTTATCTTCTTTACACCATTTTCAACAAATGCTATCATTCTTGAAAAATCCAACATGTAACTTACCTCTTTGGTTTGTTTTTTCTGTGATCTGATGATTTCTTATCATAGCCACTTTTTCGTTTTTTTATTCGTTTGATGCGCTTCTTGCTTTTTTTAAAGCCGTCATTCTTATCATCATCAAAGGCATTGTAATCCACCTTTGTCATTTTAATTTTCCTTATTCATATGTTATTCTCTTACACTATAATAAATATGCAACTAATTCAGTTTCTGATACAATTTTAAGATCACTCATAGATGGTACACCAACTGTATATTTATAGCTATGAGTTTTTGTAAACTTAGTTGCTTCATCCCTAGATATAAATTCTATTGCTTTTTTAAATTTTATTGACCAGTATGAATATATATCTTCATGTCTCCTTAAGAAATATGATCTGTAATATGTTGTATCACCCTTTATTGCTATAATATAATATTTCATAATAAATATGCAACCAATTCACTTTCTGTCACTATTGTTACATAACTCCAGAAGTGATAATTATACCCACGCTTAATACAATAATTAATTCTCTCTGTAATCATAAATTGTGCTTTTCTTTTGGAATCAAATCCAATAATATTATTAATATTTTTAGTTAATTCATAAGAATTTGCCGTAATATCATATTGAACATATCCACTATCTCTTTCATCTTTATATATTATATAATGTTTCATAATAAATATACCATTTCACATGCTTCATCTGATATTTTAATTATATCATATAAACTATCTTCATTGGTCCATTTCACACTAATATTGCACATAGCATATGCTTCAATAAAGGTTTTAAATTTATGAGCTTCCAACATATCCACTGAATGTATTATCTTAGGTCGCTTGACTGTTTGTTTAAATGATCCAAATTGTCGTCTAAATATGTGAGATGTTTTACGATGATGTACTTGAGATGCATATCCTTTTTTACCATCTTTTAATCTTAATACATAATATGGATATATTCTTGGTTTGAGCGTTTTGTTCATAATAATTTAGCAAGCAATTCAATTTCATCCATTATTGATGTGTTATCCGCTATATCCCAATGCAACCCAACATAATCCACCATAGCATGTTCATATGATTCATATGGTATAATTTTTCTATCATTTGTTGTACTCAACCACCCATTCGATCCTCTATATACGTACTCATTTGAGCTACTAACACGATATACAATATAATATTTGTTCATAATAATTTCAATACTAATTCTTGTTCTGATAATATACACATATGAGCTGTTCGTTTTCGACTCCACATGTACCATTTAGCATAAAGTTTATAATTAAAAACCCGTGCTTCATTTATATTAAATGTCCAATAAAAAACATCATGTTCATCATCAATTACATACTTACGCATGTAAGCATAATGCCAGAGCCAATTTCCAACTGAACTCTTATCAATATCAACATATTTCCATACAATATAATAACGTTTCATAAAATATGTGCAACCAATTCATTCTCATTTACTACCACCATATCATGCCAAAAATTCATATCACGTTTACAGCCTGCAGTTATTATGTTTTGTGCTTGTGTTTTGGACTTGAATGCTGTTATCCTTGTATAGTCTGGTGATGCCCCATAATGTAACCCTGATCCACTTGTCATAACATATTTGTAATGGTTTTCATTATCACTTATTCGTATAATATAATATTTCATAACAGATGGGGTATCAGTTCATTTTCATCTATCACATAAGCATCACACCAGAACTCAGGATACCTCATACTTTCATGTGCTATCACTCTTTGAGCTTCAGACTTGGTTTTAAATGATACAATGTCTTCAACATTACGGGTAGCATAATAATCATTCTTAGACATTTGGGCAATATATGGATTTTTTATATCTGTCTTGGGTCTTATAATATAATATTTCATATGTTTTACAATATATATGGTATAATTTCATTTTCAGAAAATACTTTAACATTTCCCCAACGTTTACCACTATTACTATTTAATTTATCTCTAGAATCTGATACTACAATATCACTATTGCTAAAGTCAGTTGTATATTTATAAACAGTCAATGCTCTATTATAAAAAACAAATTTTAATTCGGTGGCACTCATACCTGGATCATATATCATATAATATTTCATAACATCATTGCTACCCATTCAGCTTCTGAATTTATTTTCATTGGTTCGCCATATTTAGCCACTAATATTGATAAATTAATTGGAATTTCATGTTTATGTAAGTTTTTTATATCTACGTTTCTTTCAAATCTAATAGCATCATTAATATTAGAATCTATCCATATTTTACCAGTCACAACACCTGTTGATGCTTTGGTTAAATATGCTGGACTACAACTAAACGCCATATTGTTGGTTGACTTCATCTTGACTATATAACATGGATATTTCATTAAAACGCTCTTTTATTGATTATATTGTTATCATAATATAATAAATCTTTTTGATATGATGAAACACTTTTTATTTTTATTTTAAATATCTCATATTCGAACTCACCAATTTCACCAGAATCTGCAATCACATCTGATAATTTTATCAAGAATTCATTGAGCAATTCATTTGTTAATTTTGATGCATCGAATTCTACAACAATATCATTATGTGGTGTAACATCAATATTCTGTACTCTATCCATCATTGAATATAATGTGTTTGGTTGTTCATTGTCAACATATATTTTAAAATCACAATCTACATATAATGTTGCAAAGAATGGTTCAAGTATTTCAATTAATTCATAGTTAGCATTTGATATTACTAATCCAATATTATATTTATTCTTTACTATTGGTTTCAAATATGCATCATGTAATACCGTTGAGCTCCATTTACGAATGAAGTTTCTATGTGATTTTTTATTCTGAGTCAACCATTCATCAGTCTCACGATTTTTCATAAATACTTCACCATTTGGATTTCTCTTTGCACCATCAGCAAATCTACTTCCACGACATGTCATATGATATACAAAACCATTCCAAGTCTGAATAAAATCATATCCAGCAAGATGCATCTTATTAAAGATGTCCGAATCTTCTTTTGATTGTGGGGCATATAATGGATCGTGTCCATGAATTGATTGAAAGTCATCTTTATACATAGCCCAGGGTGCAAATATACCATTTGTTAATTTGGTTCTATGTTGATTTTTTAAATTTTCAACAAAATCGTTTAATTCACTTTCTTTAAATTCTTCTGGTTCTATTCCAAAATCTTTTATTATCTTTTCAGGACCGTCTGGATGTAATGGTGGTTCAATTCGAGTACCTGACACAACTACACTTGGCTTTAGATATTTAATAAACTCATCATCTAATCCTTTACATGCATACATATCAGCATGAAATATACAGATAATATCCTTTGTTGATATTTCATTCACCAATGTATCATATAATATTGTGTGACCTAATCTATCTGGACCTTCATTTTTATATAATTTTAAATTAACATCTGTTTTGACTTTTTCAGTCAACCACTTCCAAGTATCATCTGTTGAAGCATCATCGGCAATACAAATTTCATGCATTGGATGTAGATTTTGTCTTATTGAATTATATGCTTGTTTTAAATATTTTAGATTTGTTCTGCTTGGTATTATAAAACTAATTGGCTTCATATATTTATCACTCCATTTTTGTTGTATATATTTTTTTAATGTATTTGGTTTGATTTCTGCATTATGTGAATTCATCAAACTGTAATCTGAAATATCATATACACCATCCAAATCAATTAAGCTTAACTCACCATTTGGTAATTGTATTACATTTTCTGGAACTAAATCATAATAAAATAATCCACTTGCATCACATACATCAATTATTTTATTTTCATATTCTTTTAATAGATTTAAATCATTTAACACTTTACCAGCATTCGTTATATAACCAATTATATTGCCATTATCAAATATGACCGATGATAGTGCTGGAGCTAATGTATCATAATATCCACATTTAATAGCGTTCTTAAAATATGATAGTCTACAGTAGTCCTCATCAAATATCTTTATATATCGATCCCTTATACGATCATAGTAAGTAATTCTACCATGATTCACTCCATCAATTACTCTATTTGATTTATCCTTTATGATTTCTAATAAATCAAAGTCTAATGTATTCACTGTTGTTATTTTCATAATAATTGAGCTACATGTGTAGATTCTATTGTCTCTACAGTATGCTCTATAATTGTAAACAAGTCTCTCGCATCATCTATGTCGAACATTTCTTCATATACAATATTAAGTATTTCTTTGGCTGCTAATTCTTTTGTTGCAAATTTTCGTGCTTCTCTAATATCTGAATCATCCACTTGAGTTAAATCAATAACAACATATACTGGATTTACAGAAAATCCCATTGGTTTATATTGAATAATATAAAATGGATTAGATATAGGTATATTTTTCACGTTCATCGTTGTACTCCACTAATATATTCTGTTTCGGTATGTAACATTTCACTCCACTAAATCTTGCTGTTCCATTATAAAAGTCATAATAACCTTCATAAAAATTTGGTAAGTTTATCTGTCTAAATGGTATATCATGTGTACACTTATCATGATTCAATATGAACTCTTCCAATCGTTCTTTGAAAAAATCAGTTCTATATATTGCATCTAATGATAATCTCTTATGTGGTGCATTTTCACATAAATACGAATATCCATATTTATGTTCAGTGTAATTTTTAGTATATATATCTTCTGTATATTTACCTATTCTTGTTAACAACATATAATCCATATCCAGCTCATCTGAAAATTCATTTATAATATTATCAAAATCTAATTTGGTCATATTCGGAACTTGATCTTCACATAGATATAATACATATGGAGTATTAACATATTCCATCATTGATAATGTAGTCAATGCCCAATCTCGTATTAGATTATTGAATAGAAATACATCACCATTTATATCAAGTTCAGTTGAATATAAATGATTTATTATGTCAAAATTAACTGTATCATTAAAATTAACAACAAAATTACAATCAGTGAATACTTCAGAATATTTAGATATATTGTCTTGTAGTATTTTCAACCGAGTGTCCAATGTGCATATGAAATTCTGTACTATACTAATCTTCATATTTAATCATCCAATGATCGACCATCTCATCTAACAACGTTTCGAATGTATAGTCTGGTTTCCAACCCAATGTTTCTCTAACTTTAGTTGAATCCCCTCTTAGATATTTCAACTCATCAGGTCTTAAAAACTTTTGATTTTGAACTACATAATCTCTATAATCCATCCCAAGTCTACTAAACACATGATCACATAATTCTCTAACTGAATGTGTAATTCCAGTAGCAACAACAAAATCATCTGGTTCCGTATGATTTAATATCATATGCATTGCTCGTACATAATCTTTTGAATGTCCCCAATCTCTATATGCATCCATGTTACCAAGTTCCAATTGATCTTGCAATCCAACCTTTATTTTAACAGCCGCTTGAACAACTTTATTTGTTACAAAATTAGAACCACGTCTTGGTGATTCATGATTGAATAATATACCATTACATGCAAATAGATTATATGCTTTTCGATATGTTCTTACAATATTATATCCAAATATTTTACTACATCCATATGGACTTACTGGTAACATCTTTGTAGTTTCTCTTTGATAATGATCACCATCAAATGAATTACCAAACATCTCACTACTACTTGCTTGATAAAATTTAGCTGTTGGGCAATGTGATCTGTATGATTCCAACATATTCAACACACCTAATGCATTTGTCTGTGCTGTAAATTGTGGTATATCAAAACTAATTCTAACATGTGACTGTGCCGCTATATTATATATCTCATCGGGTTGTACTGCTTTTATCATTCTGTCGATTGAACCAACATCTAATAAGTCACCATATTCAGTGTGAACACCATTACCTATTAAATGGTCAATTCTACTTTCTTGATGTTCTGCTACTGAATTTCTACGTACAATCCCATACACATCATAATCTTTACTTAACAGGTGCTCTGCTAAAAAACTTCCATCCTGCCCATTAATTCCTGTAATCATAGCTTTTCGTTTTTTCATTATATTTATATTTCCTTTTTTTCCATTATTAATTTAAAAAACACTTGCCAAGATTCTCTATTGAATCCCGTTTTTCCATGATCTGAACTGCATAGTGTTATTAAATTATTTTTATTGTTATTATGTTTATTATAATCTATATGGTGTACTATATATCCATTTTTTTCACAAACTCCACATGTAAACTTATCACGTTTTCTAATTTCAGTCTTCAATTCATTATTAAACTCTTCACCATATAATAATGATATTCCACCTTTCCAAGCTCCATTTTTATCACCCTTTAATAAATAACCTTTACCATACATTGGATTATTTTCACCATTCATATCTCTACCTAATTTTGCTCTACTTTCACTCGTATGTGTTTTACCATAAAAATGATTCTTTTCACCAATCTGTGATTCACTTATTTTTGCTCGTATTAAATTCGCTTTCTCTTCTCCATATTTTTCCTCATATGTACCACTATTCTTTTTTCCAATCTGAGCTTTTGTTTTATCTGAATGTGTTCTACCATAGAAATGATTCTTTTCCCCTAATTGCCCTTCACTAATCATTTTTTTCCATTCTTCAGTGTGCCTTTTACCAGTATTATTTAATCTGCTAGCACATGATTGTGAACAACACATTTTACTTCTACCTCGTTTTGTATCTGGTACTTCAAATTCTTTATCACATTTTATACCCTTGCATGTTAATTTAATTGTACGTTTCACTTTCATTATATTCTCCCATTATATTTGCATATATATATAAATATATATGAAAGAACATTTATTAGTGAAATAACTCACATTATATTAGTCCACTACTAACTGACCTGCTATCCCTGATATTACCGCTTTTCGTTTTTTATTCATTTAAATACATCCATTTTTGTTAAATCAGGCCAATCGTTTATTGTCCATTGTCTTGGTTTCTCCATAATAGCTAATGGTAACTTTTTCAATCCCATTTGTGCTGTCTCAGGTGTAAGATAATAATGATATCCCATTGTACTAATGTTTTGATCTCTCCACGGTACATTTGGTAATCTACCATCATATGACATTTTTCTAAGATTATCACTTACAAATTTATTATCAGTTAGAATCATACCACCTCTACCTAAACTCAAATGCTTTTGAAATTGAAAACTCAAACACATATGAGTATTTGGTATATATCCACCTCGCTTCCAATATACAGCCGCATCAATTATATTAGCACCAAATGCAAGATGATAATAATCAGTCCAATTTTCATCTTTCCACATTAATTCAATTCCTAATTTATTTGCTAACATTGGAATTGATGCATATGTTCTTTTTGGTACATGAATAATCCTTAGATCATAATATCTTAAACACAATTCAATTCCATGTGTACAACAATCTACTGCAACAGCATATGGTGCATTGAAATATTTTGCTATTTCATTTTCAAATTTAGTTACTATTTCAAAGCTCATTCAATCACCCTATCTTTTATACTCTCAAATACTGTATTGATATATTCTGAATCAATTTCAACGTTTGTATATTTATTCACAATATCTATAAACTCAGCTCCATTTTTAAAATTATCTCTCACCGTTAATATGTGTCTTGTTTTATGTGGTTGCCATACCCATTCAAGAAAACTAATAACTAAATCATCCATTTCATGTGGAAAATATATATCAAATTCTTCTTCATCAAATGCAACTGGTGTTTTTACTACACGCTTAACTTTTCGATCAAATATTAATGATAAATATTCTTCTTCCACTTTAACTATATTATGTTCATGATCCAATGCTAATTCATATGGAAATTTACTTAATAAGTCATATCTAAAATTCAACTTGGTGAAATTAGGTGGTATCAAATCTAAATGAACTCGTATACCTTTATTAGTATATGTACATTTGAATTCTGGATAGTTTATTTTGAATGCATCTTGTAACTGTATTGCAGATTTAGTTACATCTTTACACATAATATCCAAATCATCATAATCATAATAATCTGGAAAAAAACTATTCGATTTTATAACAACATAATCTTCAAGCTCATGAACATCTCTTGCAATATTAATTAAATTCGAATAGCTGGTATGTTTACAATCACCACCAATGATATTCACTTGAACATATTTATATTTTTGTTTTTTTAATATACACAATCGATGATCACCATCCACCGATTCAAATCGATTACCAATTAATTTTACTTGAATATAATCAGATTCATATGGTGCATCCAAATATCTAAAATATTGACAAAATTCTAAATACTCAGCATCATTCATATAATTACGCTTTGCTTTTTTGAAGGTATGCATTCTATCATAATAATTATTATATGGTTCATGCTCTCCACATAACAATTTATAATGTGGTGTATTTTCAATTTTATGTGGTATAATTATTTGATCTTCATTAAATAATCTAATTTTTATATTATCTATATTCACTGTTAAAATCATTTTATAGCTTCTATATTTAATGATATCAATGTGCCACGTTCTTTATCCATATGTGGTAAATAGGCTTGAGAATGATCATCAAAGTGACCATGAGATACATCTTGCCAATTCCATAAATCACATGATTTAAATTGTAGATCAGTTAACAATAAATATCTCAACGACTCTTCATCATATACCATTTTGTGATATATTGTTTTACTATACATTTGCATCTTCCCATATAACGGTCCAATAAATCTATCAAGCATATGCCCTTGTATATAATATAGTTTAGCAATTGCTCTAAAATCTGGTACGGCTAATCTTAAAATTCCACCTGGTTTTAATACTCTTTTCCATTCTTGTAATACATCCAATACTTCAGTTGCATCAAAGTAAGATATGACATGTGAGGCGTAAATCAAATCGACTGTATCACTACCAAATTTCAATTTAGTAATATCATGATGATCTATATGATCAAAGTTCTCAGCGTCTCCATCAATATGAATCCAATCATCACCAAAATCTCGTTTACCACATCCAATATGTAATTTAATTTTATTCATCTTTATTTACTCCAAAGTGTTTGTTGTTATCATCTACGAATTGAACTTTATCATTCTCTATTCCAGTGTAAGGTCCTGTTTTATATTCATATACTACTGTATCATCTGCTAATATTTCATATGTATGACCTCCACTATATGTCAATGAACAATCTCCCTGATATAAAATATCAGATTCAATAAATGAATTATCAGTATCATAAAAATATACTCTTACCTTACCACTAATTATAACCCAAGATTCTTGAGCAATGATTTGTGGTTCACCCTGTTTATATATATGTTTATGTGGTTTAAATGTTTTACCCTTCTCTAATCGCAACGTAGCTAATTGTAAATGTTCTTTTGCATCTGATATATCTGTTCTTCCAGTTATATCAACAAATCTATTTATTTTATGTAATAATTCACCACTTTTTGAATATATGTTTTTCATTCTTTATTCCTTATAAGTTATATTTATCCCATTTGTCAATAAATGCTTGTTCTGTATAGTATTTATTGAATCTTTTCTTTGTAGTTTCTACACATAGATTATAAAATCTATCTTCTTTTAAATTGTTTGCTAATTGTATTGCCTTTTCCATATCACCAACTTCAACTGTTGTTAAAGGATGTAGTGTTGATTGTGTATCTAATCCATTATATCCAATGCAAGGTATTCCAAGATATGAACAATTCATAGCAAATGTACCAGCCGCAAATGTTCTCATAAGATGCACAGCATATTTAAACTCTGATAGTTTTTTTATCCACGTTGTCCATGACATATAGTTTAAAAAAAATATACCTGCAATATCTGATTCATTTTCAGCACGTCTTCCCATTGATGGTGCATATATTTCCGTATCAAATTCACGAGCAACTATATATGAATCAAATCCACCATACCATGATTTCATATTACCACCAATAATAACATCTTCTTTTGTGTCACTCAATCCATCTTTAACTGTATCTAATATCATCAATGACTGCATCGTGTGAACATTATGTGTACCTAATAATCCAGAATAATATTTTCTATCATATTCATTATGGCAAAATACATAATCAACATTATTCAATTGATTATAAAACCATATCTGTTCACCCATAGGTAAATCTTGAAAATACCAATGTGGTCCTTCTTGCATGATTGCTATTTTATTTGCATGTAATCTCATATAAACTAACCAATCAAGATTTTGCATTTTTGATATATTTGATTTTGGTATTATCCATATTAACAAATCTAATTTTTCAGTTGGAATTTGTGATTTACCATACATCGGCATGTGTACAGCATCTAATGCTATCTGCCATGCATATTCTGTTCGGCAATTGTTCATCATTCTATCTACTTTACCAGAATATCCATTTTCACTTAAAAAACCTATTTTCATTTTTTGCACGACTTATCCTTTATTTGTCTTTTCAAACGTTTAACTTCTCGCAACAATGCTTCATTATTATTTTCTAAATCTTCAATTTTAACATATAATGATTTACCTTCAAATTGTATTGATTTCCAAAATACTTTTGCTGATGTTTTATAATCACCATACTGACTGACGATGACAGTTCCATTTGATTCAATTCTAGCTATTTCATCGTAATTATTATCATTTACTTTTATAATATATGATGGGCTAACAGCTAGTCCATTTGCTGGTGATTGTACTCCAACTCCTGTGCAACCAGTATTTGATGGTATTGTATATGCGTTACTCCCACCACTTGTTGTAAAATAAACTGGTGAATTGGAATTAGTTCCATATGACCCTGAAGTTATTGTAAATTGTGGCACAGTTGCGCTGTTATTGCTTATTAGCATATAATTCTCCGTATACTCGTTTTATCCAGTAGTTAGCATCTCTATTCATAGGATTCTTTGGTATAGCATTGAAATGATATACCCATCCTGATGCATAAAGATTTTCTAATGTATCACCCCACCACTGATTTGGGTGATAATATAATAAGTTCTTTCTACTCAAATCTTGTAGATTAAAGCACTCTGGTAATATTTTAACATCAATGTTATTTAATTGTAATTGATAGTTTAATATTGTTTGATCTGTACCAGCTTTAACTTGATCAATTGCTGATATTATTTCAGATGTATTATCAATATAATATTGTTTCATTATATCAAAAAATCGTCGATGTGTAGGATTTACTATTTGAAATCCACCGTTGATATATTTCCATGTATCAATCTTTTTACCTTTAAATAATAACTTACCAAAATCCCTAATTGATCGTGATAACCACTCATAATCACCATTATTAAATACTCCGCAATATCGTGTATCCATACCCAACATATCAAAAAAGTTTGGTGTATCTGGATGTACTATTGTATCAGCATCGACCATTAATATTCGATTATAATCAATATTTGATTCTTCTAATAAATCAAACAAATAATATCGTTGCCAAGTAATTTTCATCTGTTCAACTGGCACTAATAAATCTTCAAATAATACTAATTCACAATTATGTATATTGCACCAATATTTCCAACTTTTGATTGAATATTTATATGAATCATTTCTGTTATTACCTAAATCTATATTTGGTATAAATACTACATTTGGCATATGAACTCATGTCCCCACTGTTTCAATGTTATCTCATTAAATGGATATCCAATATGTGATTCATCATCAAAGAATTTACGTATTCCTGACCAATCAGACATATCCTTTGCAGTCTTATTATTCTTTCTACTAAAATAGAATCTTGGTTCTAAGAAATTAAACCCATCCACTTGTATACTGTAATTATTTATTAAATCATCTTCATCTGTAGCACCATATTTCATAAATTTACTTTTACCTAATTCAAATATTTCAAACTTACCAAATCTCATAAACTTCTTATTACCATTAAATATGCTATCTCGTGCATGTTGTGATATTATAATATCTATATCATCATTCTCTCGAATTCCCATCAATGCCAATATGCCACTTTGACAAACCGTAAACTCACTACGTGGTATTCCCAATTTATGTTCTATTTCTAATAAATATTTTACATCATATATTGGTGATTTTATTCTATGCATATTATCTTTCTCTCTAGGATTATCAAATATGTCTTCAGTTTTCATGTAAAATGGAATATATGATTTTCCACGTATCAGTCTACCAATCATCGCACATGCTCTATGATAACTATGTTTAATATATCCATTATCAAATTCAGCAGGATTCGATTTAAGCATCTCAGCTATTTCATCATCTGTCATTAATTCTTTAGATTCAAAATAATCACTAGTTAATTTATCCCATCCAATTTTATGATGGTCTTCAACTCCATGCCTGAACTCACCTACCATTGCATTAAAATATTGATAATTAGAGGGTATTAATGTTTTTTGATACTTGAGTGTCACGTTCATATTTTCCCACTGTTTTACTACATCCTCGACTGTTCTTAGGGTATAATTATCCAATATTTCTCTCTTACCACCACCACCTGGTTGTAGTTCCATGTTTAAAAAATATTGCATAGATATCGGTTGATGAGTCTTGATCACATCTGGTATTGATTCACCACGTATATGCTTACCCATATTTAAGAAATATTCATTGTCCCTAGAATCACCATCTATATAATTAAATTTCAATCCATTCTTCCACGCTATATAATTAAAGCTCAACTGTTCACGTTTACTATTATGTTTCAATTCAACCCAATGATCTTCCATTGCATTCTTCACATCAGATTCATTATGTCTACGTAATACTTCCATCTGAACTACCAAACCATGATGTGTTGGATATCCAACATTTTGATAATTAATCATCTGCTGTCGTATTAGATTTGGATTATCTTTATAACACAACATGCCACGTTTTGGATTTCGTTTAATATTCTTATCACCCAATTGTAATATTGTAGATGCTTCCTCATATATACAATCTCGTGGATCAAGTTTATTTTGATTGTGACTATATGTTGCATAATTACAATCATCCAAATAAGTCAACAATTCGTTAATATCACCTCGTGGTTTAATATTACCATCCAACCATAAACTATATGTATATTTTGGAAACCATCTATGTGGTAATAATTTATATTTACGTGCTGTTCTAGTGTTATCAGAATATAATGGTATTACATTACGAATTTCCCAAGTGTCAGATTTTAAATCTCTATCACTGAAACATACAAAATCCCAATCACTTGGTTTATTGTCAATTTCTACCAATTCATCATATCCACCTATGATTGCAGTATATACTACTTTTTTATCCACGATAACCTCTCCTAATTTCACGCCACCCACCGTGTTTCATATGATAAACATAACATGTTCCAACTACAATTGAATGCTTCACTCTCTTTTGTACTTCTACATCTTGAGCACCCCAGCTGTAACTAGGTCCAGTATTGAAAAAATTACCATCTTTATCAAAATAATTATTTGCAATAGTGATCGCTGACATACCCATACAGAATCCATTTAACTCATGTCCTGGAGCTCCTGATATTTCAAATATATCACCAGTTGGTTTATCACCCAATTGATGTTTATTATTTGGATTATTACTAAGTGGTCCAAATATTGCATCATCATTAAGTTCATGTGTTAATATCGTATCGATGAAATTATTTATAGTATGATCAACCAATTGATCATCAGACATTATTATCACTGCATCATACGACTCATTCATTGCTAATTTTATACCCTCATTCCAAGTATATGTACAACCACCAGCATATTGATCTTCAACCCTAATAACTCTAATCTTATCAGATTCACCATCTATTGTATATGGTACTGGTTTTGATGCATTATCATATGCAAACAATTTGAATGGATATTTACATGATTCTCTCAATGATTTAAAATAATTATTAAACATAGTAAATCCTGTAGGTCTATGCTCAACACTTTCATGCACTGCACATACGAATGCTATCTTTTTATTATTTATCATAGTATTTATCCAATTTAGTTAAATCCATACTAATATCAGATGGCATTGCGTCATTGAATTTCTTGGTTGTTGGTTCAACTACACTTTTAGTTTTACGTGCCAATTCGACCATCGTTTTCAATTCAGTACCAACGTTGTATATTCCAATGATATTATCTTTTATTAAATCATGTATTATTTTAGCAATCACATTAACATAATCAAAATTACCAACTTGATTTATATATGCTTTTTCATATATAAATGGTGTTTCTTTATGCGTTCCTCTAATTAATAAATAATCATTTAATCTTAACTGTACATACGCATCAGATAATAATTTAGTATAACCATACCACGTATTACAATGAACTGGTACATCCTCTTCAGATGCATTTGAATCTGAATTTGAATATATATAATCAGTTGATATATGAACTAACTTCTTATCATATTTATTAACGAAGTCAACTAATGATACTACTCCAGCATAATTTACATCCCAATGTACATCTCTGTCAGTATCATATGTATTACAATAACCAATACAATTAATGATAACATCATATTTATGTAGATATTCAGAATACGAATCTATATCAGTGAAATCTACACCAACAGTTGTTCTACTTATGTAGTCCCAACCACTTTGGCTTATCAATTCATTACCAAGCAATCCATCACCTAATATTAAATATCTCACGAATTATACACCTCAGTTATGTATTTATTCACCCAGTATACAACATAACTTATATCATCGTCTGTCATGCCATTGTGACATGGTAGTGATACTAGTTTTAACCACTCTACATCTGCAACTGGATATGATCTATCAGTTTTTAAATAATCATATTGATGTAATGGTTTAAAATGTACTGATGTATGAATATTTTTATCTACCAAATATGCCATTAAACTATTTCTACCAACAGTTGAATATCCACTATTATCTGGTGCAATATCATGTATTCTATCTGATAATCTAGCACAATAATATTGTACAGTCTCTGAATGTTCTGGTCTTATTATTACACTATGTAATTCTTCATTATATCGTTTTTGAATGTGTCTTCTATTGTCCAAGAATTTAGGTAATTTCTTTAATTGTGATAATCCTAATGCCGCTACAATATCTGTCATGTAATATTTATAACCCAACTCTTCAACTTGATAATCCCATACATATTTACGATTAATATCAGATCGATTTGATGCTCTACTCCAAGTAGATGATACACCAAACCAAAGTAAATTTCTTATTTTATCTGCTAATGCATCATCATTAAGTGTTATCATACCACCATCACCAGTTGGTAATGTTTTGACTGCTTGAAATGACCAAACAGCAACGTCACCTTTAGTTCCAGCACCCTTTGCATAACAACTATGAGCACAATCTTCAATTATGAATCCACCAAATATCTTTCGTATCTCATCGATTGGTGCAGGTATTCCAGCCATATTAACTGCTACACAAACTTCACTCGATGGTTTTTTATATTTCATCACTTCATCTGCTGTTATGTTTAATGTTCTACTATCGACATCTACTATGTTGGATGTACAATTATTCCAATGTGGTATCACTGCTGTTGCAACAAATGACATTGTTGGATTTATAACATCAATACCATTAAATCCCATAGCTTTCATTACCAAATCTTGACCATGTGAATTGCTTGTAACAGCAATCGCATGTTTAGCACCAACCATTTTAGCAAACTTATCTTCGAACTCATCAACTTTTGAACCTTTACCCCACCATCCACTTTCAATAACTTCTCGTATTGCTTGAACGTCATCCTCATCACCACATGGTCCTAATACTTTCAATGGTGTTTTTCTAATTTTCATATTATATCCTATAAAGTTTTAAATTTTTTGTAATCTTCATTTTGTCGATTATTACGAATTAACCAATTGGTAGCTCGTACTGTATCAGAATCTACCCATGCTTGTATTTTATCATTACCAGAATTATTATATTTCAAATATATTTGACAATCACCAACATCCATATCAACATATGTATCTGCATATCTCCATTTTGGTGTGCCTGTTTTCGATCCTGGTGTATGATGGTGTGTATATGTTAATTCTGTTCTCCAGTTTTCATATTTTAATGCCAATAACTGTAGATTTATATCAGCATTAGGTACAGTCATCATGTGTGGATCATATATTAAATTATGCTGTCTAATTATATCAGCATCTATCAATGTTATACCATCAGACCAATATACTTCATACGTGTCTTTATCTTTGATCTTGAAGTCTTTAATCACTCTATTACGTTGACTACCATGTAATCTAACTCCCAATGCACCACAGTTATTAATCGATTCATATGTATTAATTATCTGATTCAACCAATCTTCAGTTGATATTACAAAATCATCTTCTTGATATAAAAACCAATGCTCATCTGTTAAATATCCAAGTCCTACGTTCATCGCCATTGCAATATGACCTCCAACATCTGATGTTGTTTTTATCACATTAGGTATTTCAAAATCAAAATCATTATATTCTGAATCTGAGAATGTACCATTTTTAACAACTATCGTTTTAATATCATAATCTGTATTAGAATACACTGATGTTAATACCTTTTTAAGTAATGGCAATCTACCTGCTGTTGTTGGTATTACAACCAATATCTTATTGTTTTTCATTTCTTAGTCACCACCCATAATTTTAATATGTCATTACTACCAGGATTCTTACTATTACCACGCCAATATCCATTATGCTTAATATGAGATTTAATATTAGATGCAATATATTTTCTTTCATCCTCAGTAAAATGACTTCCAACAATTTTACCTGATTGTTCATAAGTTGTTATCAAATTTCTTGTGTCTGTTGCTCTTGTTGTAAATAAGTCCTCTATGATATAACATCCATCACTATTTAAATGTTTAAATAACATACCCATACTAATTTGATGGTGAAACGTATCATGTTCACCATCGTCTATTATTATATCAAAGTCACCACCATATGTGTCAATAAATGAACTCCAATCTGTTCTACTTGTTTGATCACCAATCACTGATATTATTCTCTCATCAGTATCATCATATTTTACATCTGGAAATCGCTTATACTCCAGACCATATATTGTAGCATTTGGAAAGTAATCTTGCCACATCTTCAAACCAGCACCTAAATATGTCCCAATCTCTAATACTCGTTTAACATCATGTCTATATGTCCCGAATATCTCATCATATATTTCAGTGTAATTATGTTTACATCCAACCACACTAGCTCTGTCAGTACCATACTTATTTCCAAGCTCTGTCAAATATCTCATCTTCATCTCCAATTATTATACGAATTTATTAGAATATACTGATTCATAATCAATATCATTGATTTCCAATGCCGCATATAATTTATTATTGTTTAGTCCACCCAATTTACCAATGTGATAACAAAAACTTTGTCCATTTAAATAACCAACTTCTTTTTTATTTTCCCATTCTCTCCACCAATGTGTTTCAAATGTTCCTGGTGTTTTAAAGTTTAAATTCTGACTAAAATATGGTAACACTGTACTCAATTTAAATATTGATGGATTTGTTGAAAATGTTTCATGTTCAGTTCCCTTACCAGTCCACCCAACATTATTATCATCAATAACATGCCTATTCAAAATAGTATTATCTGGTGTTATTAATTTATCATCTCGCATATATAGTTTCTTAAATGCACTACGACCTTTATTATTATGTATACCATGTCTGAGATATACTTGATGTAATTCTGGTCTAATCTCATACAATTTCAAGATTGGTGTAATATAATCATAATTCAAATAAAAATGATAATCTGGTTCTAAATACAAATAATATTCTGTATCAACTGATGATAATAATATTTTAATAACATCAGAAAAATACTCTCTATTTGAAGGCATAGTATGTATAATGTTTATATTATAATCTTCACATATTTCTTGAATGTCTTCAGTATATTTATCGTCTGATCTATCATTTACTAAATTATGTATTATATCTTGATCATATTCTAAATGTTCATAAAATGACTCAATCGTTTCTCTAAAATATCTAAGTCTATCATCCGTGTTGATATATATTGGAGTCACTACTGTTATCATATCTTACTCACATTAGATAAAAACCACTCAACGGTCATTCTTATCCCATCTTCTATATCAGTGAATTTTAAATCTGGATACATACTCATCAACTTTGAATTGTTAGATACTTTAATTGATTGACCAACATTGGCATTTGGTTGCCATATAATCTTACCTTTAAAGTCCATAGCATCTGATATGATATTAACTAATTGTTTAATCGATACTGGATGGCTATTTGATATTATTACACTTCCACCTGTATCATCATCAAAATTATCTATCACTCGATCTACCACATCATTAATATCATTCACATACATAAAATCACGCTCTGGTGTACCATCACCATATACAGTTAGATTTTCATTCTTAATTTTAGCTGTGTGACATTTACGTATTAAATTTGATACAACTGTAGACGTTTCTACATTAAAATCATTATGAGGACCATATACATTTGACATAAACATACACACATAATTCAATCCATACTGTTCTCTATATGCCCGAACCAACACTTCAATCATACGTTTAGCATACCCATGACCATACGATTCAGCATGTGGTTCACCTAAATGTAACAATGACTCTTCACACGCCCAAACTGAATGTGGAAAAGCTGTAACTGATGAAAACATTATAACTTTATCAATATCCAATTCCATAGCTGATCTTAATACATTCATATTTATAGCCATATTTTCAGTGAAATGATCTACAGGATTATTCTTCATATTAAGATAATTTCCATGTTTAGCGGCACAGTGTATTATAACATCTGGTGAATGAAATCTAAAACAATTAATCGTATTATCATAATTAGTTAAATCTATATTTGCACTTGATAGCTTAATATCACCAATTAAATTCTTACCAATGAATCCACTACCACCAGTTATTAAACGTTTCATAATGGGCATCCAATCATATTAAATATATATTCAACTCTATATTTAGCTGTATGATATTTCATCATGTGATCATAACCAGCTTCTGCTATTGCTAATGTTTTTTCTCTATTGTATAAATAATATCTCAATTTATCCTCAAAGTTATTGATGGTATCAAATTCTACAAAACTCACACCATCAATGAATTTGTCTGGAAATTCTATATTATATCTCTGTGAAAATGCACATGACTTATTGGCAAATATTTCCCACAATCTAGCACAACAATCACCACCACCCCATGAATCAATTGATATGTATGATTTTGATAATTTCATCTTATATTCATCATATTCCATACCACTATCTACTATGACATTATATCCATCTGATTTTATTTTACGACACACTTCCGTTATTTCAGATCGCAAACCATCATTCAATTGCCCAAATGCACAGAATACATCATATTCTTTATCAGTAGTTTCATTATAGAAATTCCTATCAAGTGTCCCAAATAACAATGGTATAATTCCAAGCTCCACATCAGCTGGATAACATTCTCTCTTGAAATACCAATTGCATGATGTTAGCATCTTCTCATTAATCCACGGCATTCCTCTACGAAGAGTCTGATCAGCTTTTGCTAGTTTAACTTGGTTATGTTTTGGATGTCCTGTTTGTGTCCACTCACTACCATCAATATATATTGTCTTATGTGGTAAATTTATCATATCATGTAAATAATATTTAGGTCCAGTATATCCACCAATAACTTTTCCCCAAATCACAAAAATGAAATCACACGTTTTCGAATGTTTCAATATATCAAAATCACTATATACATCATTTGGTTTTATACCATTGCCTGCGTCTGATGCATATATTTCAACATCATTTGCATACAACCCTTCAATTATAGTTTCAGCTAAATAATCCATCTTGTCTTTGGGTGATATAACAACTATTTTCATATATATATTTCACCTTTAACATAATTACTTCCAATTGGAAACTGTCTCTGTATTGTTAATAAATTTGAATAACGTGCAACTGTTTGAGTCATTCCTGTTTGACTTCCTAAATTTAACGTAGCTTTAGATTTAATGTATAGTTGAACTCTAATATCAATATGTCTCATATCCAATACAAATTCTGGTTTATATATATCAATTTCAGATAATGGTTTTGATGTCCAATATAACCATTTAATATCTCTATGTAATCTTAAATATTTTGATATCATATCATTTCGTTTATAGTCATATCTATCTGATAATAATAAACATCCAAACTTACCACCACCCACATATTCATCTATTATATCATTACCTAATTTCTTTTCATCACTAGTCCAATATATTTCTGGTTGATTATCTACATACTCATTAGCATCGAATTGCCAGAATTTAAGTATTTGATTGATGAGTGGTGTATTAGCATTATTATCATCATAAATTCTATAATGGTCATGATATACATCACCATCTACTGAATCAATAAAGTCATCAACATATGGATTGTTTTTAAATATCACATTGGACATTTTATGTTTAGTATTATTATCACCAAATATAGTATTCATCATCATTTCACTTGGAACTTGCACTGTACATTTTGGATACTTCTCTTTTAACAATCTAGGCATTGCCGATATGATTCCCCAATCTCCAATACCATGACAAGTTCTCATAATGCAAAACTTTTGATCATCTAAATATTCATCTGGTATGTATGACGGATCATTAATTGTGAATCCCAAATTGTCAGTATCATTGACTTTATATAGAACATTATCTACTATTCTCCAAAAATGCATATTATCTCTTATATTGTATCGTAGAATTCGTTCTGTGTAACTTGTTTTGCTATTTCCTTGACGTGTATAATTGAATATTGCATATCATCTGGAAATCTTGAGTATTTTGTGTATCCAACTATTCGTTCATGCACATACCCTTCCCATCTTATATTTGGTATGTTTTTCCATATCCTACCTTGTCTATCAGGCCAATTAACTATTGGTGCTTTATATACTACAACTTGTTTAGTTCCATCTACTTCAGCCATGAACTCACCTAAATTTTTGTTATTATATTTACTCTTATATAATCCAGTTAATAATTTAGTATCACCAGCTAATTTGGTACTCAATTCAGATGGTAAATATTCATTTATAATTAAGTCTGATTTCTTTAATAATTCATATTGATCTGTGTCAGTATCAAAAACTTCATATTTAATATGACGTGGATGTGCTGATATATTCCAACCCCATTTATTCACATGAGACATACCAATGCCATGTACCACATTAAGTCTAGGCAATAAATATAAATCTACATTATCATTTAATGACAACACTTCTTTTATATTAGCTAATAACCATTTATGTGGAACTTCATCGGCATCTAAATTAAAAATATAATCACCTGAACACATCTTTCTTAAATGATTCTTTTGTCCAGCGAAGTCACTATATAAATGACGTTGTTCATATACGATATTATGTATTGGAACATAAGTATCTATTAATAATTTTGTCTCTTTGTTTGTTGAATAATCATCCAATAATACTATCTCATCTTCGTCTGTAATATGTTCTACAATAGTATCTATTAATGTTCTCAACTCATCACCCTCATTATGGCACATAATGGCGTATGATATTTTCATGTCTACCTCTTATAATTTTTGTTTAGTGATCTTGCCTCTACCTAATTTATATGTAACCAATTTAATTCTTCTAATTTTAGCTGGTTTATACGTTCGATATATATCATATTCAATCAGAGTTGGTTTAATTATATTCTCATATAACTTCTTGGTTGTTTGCTCTGATCTACTTCTTGGAATAAGTATTCTTGTATATTCTTTCTCTGATAATATTGATTCATTTTCCATTTTAACTTTTGTTATTTTAGCCGCATTATCAAATATTTGTTGCACTTCATAATCATATATATAATTTAAATTAATACCATGTACTAGTTTTTTCGTTCTATCATGATATAAAAATAATATCAATGGTCGCTTATCAACCCGTTCCTCACCATAATATGAAAATTGAATTATCATACCAGGTAATAGTTTATTTATATGATAAACTGATTGCCTAAGTGTTATCTTACGTCTATGATCTATTATCTGCAATTCTATTGTTCAAATCTATTAATGAATTTAATGCACCTTTGAACGTGTCAAAAATAACATAATGTTCTACATCATACCTCTGTTGATAAAAACCACCCGTACTATCTGGATAAGCAAACTGTTCTTCTTCTGGAATATCTACCAATAGAGATACATTCCATTTTAATGAATCATCTTTACTAGCAGATGGTGTAATAGCTCCACTTGGTAACATCATAACAATTGGAATCCAAAAGGTATCATTTTTAATCTTGATATGTTGTTTTAATTTCTCTTCAATATTAATATATGCAGTATGAAATTCCATATTTGTTGCATCATAATCTGTTGAAGTTGTATACCCACATGATATACATTGCATATTCTGTATTGTACTTGGTAATGTCACTACATCTAATGTTCCCAATGAATCACACAGTGGGCAATTTGTTGTTATTCTATTTTGTTCCATGTTTTCCTTATTTTTTCACAATTCGCTTTAATTTAGGTAATTCAATTTTTTGTGGTTTTTCAACTTTTTTCAATTTTGGTAATTTTATCTTTTCTGGTAATTTTATTTGTTGTTCACCAAAGGAATTAAAAATACTATCAAGATATTTATCAAACTGAACTGCCATCTTCTTCAATGTGAACTTGTCTCTATTCATTCGCATTAATGTTTCAGCCTTACGTTTCATAATCATATAGTTCGAAAACATGTATGATAGTGATTGTCGTGCTTGATCTATATTGATATTAAACCATGCACTTTCAGGAATTAGAATATCTTTCCACACAATATTTTGTGGTATTTGTTGCAATTCTCCACCCAACAATATTGAATGTTCACCAGTTAAGAAATCCTTTTGTCCACTCCAATCAGATGCAATGACAGGTAATCCAACCATAGTCGCTTCCAATAATGGTCTTCCATATCCTTCACCATGTGTAAATGATACCATCGCTTTAACTTTTGGATGATTATATAAACTATTCATTTCATCATCTGTTAGATCACCATGCAATAAATATATATTTGGCATTTTCACAGTATCTGGAAACATTGCTTTAATTAAATTTATATTATTGATTATATTTGATTCTTCACCACATGAATATCCAGCACCATTTGTTTTCAAAATCAAGGCAGGTTGTTTGCTTCTATTAGCAAATGTTTCAATGAATGTTTTAATTAATGTGCCAATATCTTTTCGATCTTCACCCATATTACCTTTACCCCATTGACCAACAAATAAGAAACAAAACTGTTCTGATATTGTATCATTCAACAATTTCAATATATTAGTATCCATCTCATTCACTTTAAGTGGTTTATATATATTTGCATCAGCACCCTCGAAAATAACATGCATTGGCTTTTCAACTTTAAGTGATCCAATCTTTTTATTATTATCTTTGGTATCTAACATATCATATGATGTATTAAGAAATGAATTAGCAGAATGCACTGATGGAACTATAATTGATGTCATTTTATTACAACCTTCAATCCATTTAGTTGATACTGATGTTGTTTCAATCCCAGCTGTTATTCCAATATTTATATCACATATCTGTTCAAATTCATTTGGTATTCTAATATCAATATATGCATCTGGTTTTCTTGTTAATTGATCAGAAAAACAATCAATGATATTCTTATCTTTAATTTCATCTAATGCATTTCTTTGACAACTACCCCATCTAACATCAAGTATCTTTAACTCATATTTATTTAGACTTAATATTGCTCTTACTATATCTCTTGAGTGTGCCCCATATCCAGATTTTGATGTGACTGGAGCACATATTGCAATTTGTTTTTTCATATTATCCTTATAATTTTTTAGCTACCCATTCAGCATCTGTAAATTCACACCATCTTCTTAAAAAGTTATCTGATGCCTCATTTACTAATCTATGCATATCTTTTACTTCTATATGAGATTTTCTTTCTTGATAAGCATCATCAAGAACAGTATCATAGAACATCATAGCTATATTTGATTGATAGCTTATATATAATCCAGGGTCTTTTTTTATTTCATCAGTTACAATTTTTAATGCATCTGCAAATTTCTTATTTTTATTCATTCATTATACCTTATACAATTCAAATCTAGTTCTTGGTTTCCAATTAGCAAATAAATCTTCATATGCATTAATGAATCTTGCACACATATCATCCACTCCCATACACGCATCGGGTCCATATAAGAACTCTCTACCATGTTTACCAGCTTCAGCACGTTCTTCTTCAGTCTTATTATACCACTTAAATAATCCATCACCAAAGTCTTTGTAATCAGCTTTATCATCGTAGATATACGGTGTTGGTGGAGAACCTTGAAGTGTTAACACTTTTGGGAACACAGCCTCACACCAATCACCATAATCTAAATATCGTTTTTCATGATTTGATCCAAGTTCAATATAATCATCTGCTGTCAATAATTTACCATTATCATCTCTAAATCCACACTGATCTTGTAATCCACCTGTGACATTCACTATGATTGGAGTTTCAACTGCCAACGCTTCTGCACTACCCAATCCAAATCCTTCATTTGATGCCATGTTGATATACATATCAGCTGAATTAAAAATGTAGTTCATCTCTTCATCGGTGAATGGTCTACCAAACACATCATGTGTAAATAATACATTATATTCTTTAGGTAATAAATCTTTACATACAGCACGTAAATCTGTTCCATTATTATCAACTGGTGCAGTATGAAATATTAACAATGCTTCTTTAACCTTATCTTTTGGTAGTTTATCTACAAAATGTTTATATGCTAATATTACATCACCTGGATTTTTACGTCTGATATTTCTATTTGAATATAATATTTTAAATTTATAATCATCTAACTTAAATATATTTTTAAATTCAACATATTTTTCATCTGCATCATCTACTTTAAAGAATCGTTTTGGATTTATACCATGTGGTATATATTGAATAGCCCAGTCTGGTAGATTCTCATCTTTTAAAATTCTATGCAATAATCCATGTGTTTGCTTACTAATTGGTAGTAGTAGATCACATGATTTATAATATTGTTTATTGTATAGTGGATCAGGTAAGTCATCCCATATTGTATAATATGAAATTGGAACAGTCTGTCTCACTTCATGTTCCATAGTAAACAACCATTCAAAATATCTTGGATCAGTATAAATTAATATAGCATCTGGTTTTTCCATTGATATTATTTCTCTCAATAAATCAGGATTACCATATCCTTTGTTTGCATATATTTTTAAATATGCATCATTGAGATTTAAATCTTTTTTCACAGCATCACTTAAATCTGAAATCTCACCACTATTTGGATGATTCAAAGCACTTCCAATTTGACATATTTTATATTGATGTAACATTCCCATAACAATCTCTTTTGTCATAACTCCTACACCAGAATGTGTTCGTAAATCATCTGCTAATATTAATATCTTTTTTCTATCTTTGAATGGAATTTCAGAATTTGTGTTAACTTTCTTTGTCATAATTTCCCTTTATCTGCAACATTGTTTTTTTATTTGTTTATATATATAAATATAGGCTAAAAGTCGCAAGTCAACAACTTTTCTTGATTTATTTTCATTTTAATAATAATGTGGTTTTTCTACCTTTTGGATCACACAGTTTTGGTTTATTTTTGAATTCACAATATGTACAATTCTTATTACCAACACCCTTGCAACTACCATACTTTGCAGACATATTATATTCACTTGTTAATAGAAATGCTTCTGTGACAAACTTCTGTAATGATCTAACAACACCTCCCACTGTAACATGACCACTCGCTGGTGTAAACTTTTGCATTCTATTTATTTTAAATTTAGCATTTTCATATAGTTTTCTCTTTAATATTAAATACTCAATATCGATGGTTGTTATATCAATATTATATTGAGTTGCATATAGATATTTATATAGAACAAGTTGATTCACTTTTGCTTTATCTGTTTTCGCATATTTATTCCATCCATATGTTGCAGTTTTTAGATCAATTATTTTAATCATACCATTCTTTTTATTACACAACACCACATCTAAATATGCAATACACTTAACTCCATTTGATATTTCAACATCTAATGGAATTTCACATCCTATTAAGTCATATTCATCAGTATTAAATAACGATGTTCGCTGTGCCTTAAATTCTTTTATTATCTCAACACCATCATTATAAAATTCAACCAAATCTTCTTTAGTACAAATATGAACATTATGAGTATCTTTTATCTTAGTAAATTCCTCTACCATATTATCCAATAACATTTTATACAAATCTAATGACTCTGCTTCTTTTATTGATTTATTAAATAAAATGGTCAAATAATCTTGAAGGGTATTGTGCATTGCTGTACCAAATAAAGTATGAATGCTCCCATGATTAATAGATAATCTATCTATATATCTCAATTTCCAATGTAATGGACATTGACTATATAATGTTAATTGTGAATTTGATACATGCATTTAGGTAGTACTTCCTTTAAAAAGTGTATTAACGTGACCGCACTTTTCACACATGAACGTTTGTATCGGTATTAACTTATTCTTACCATCTGGTGACATTATTTTAGATTGTGATTTAAATCTTATAGTTTCTTTAAATGTATCATTTTTACACTCATCACATAATACATCATCCATACTGCTTAAATTTATATTTTTACTCATCTTTAATCCTTGTTGTTTAACACACCCAGTATTTAACTGGGTGTGCTTATTATTATTTATCTATCCAGTTCAGTTAAAACATATTTAGAAAAATATTGACTGGTACAATCATATTGCAACTTATCAGTTTCTTTCATCCAACGTAATGTTCTCATCACACTTGCTGGATTTTCATTAATCAATGTTTTTGAATTCATTAATTCCTTACCAGAAAATTGTTTATCTTTACGTCTATTGATTGAGATTTTCATAAAATTATGAATTCTGTTACTGATACTCTTTTGTGTTCTTTTCATAGAACCTCCTGTTTTGTTTTTATATTACTACTTTTACTATTGTTGTTTGTTTGAACAATTTTTTATGTGCCTGTGGATTATATTCCTCAAGTGACTCATCTATATTATAACCCTTTATATGATCTACATTTTGTAAGTCTATTTTTAAACTATTAATGTGTCCCACATCATCGATTGTGTGAATGCATTGTGTTGCTCGACTTATGAATTGTAAATCTTTATCTGAATATTCATTTGCACCAACCATACTACCACCTCGTGCAAAGAATGGTCCTATTTCAACTTCATGTTTATGCCCTAATAGAACAAATGATATCTGTGTACCTTTAGATGCATATTTACCAATTACATTTTGAACATTACGTGTTGTATTAGCACCTTTTAAACTTTTTGAATCACCGTGTATTAATAGTACATTCTGACCTTGGACTTCAACCACAACTTCTTTAGCATGACCAGTTACAAATTTAACACCCTTCGAACCCTTAAATAATAATGATAACGTATTACATATAACCCAATCATAATTATCAGATGCCATTATTTCACTAAATGAATTATCATCATGTGTTCTACCTTCATTACCAGTTACATATGCAACTGTTACATTAAATTCTTTATTTAAATCCAATATCACTTGTTGTAATATGTCCACTGATAGAAATATGGCTTTACTTCTATTTGTTGCCAAATGTAATATCTCATCCATTCTTCTATCTGATGTTAATAGATCACCAGTAAACGCCAATAACACAGCCTTAACGCCTATAAACTTTAAATATCGAACTGATTCATCAATATACAATTTAAACCTCTTAGCGGCTACTTTAAAGTCGTAGGAATTACTTCCATCACCACAAGCATGTACTAATTCATTGAAATGTACATCGGTTACTTGTATTATACCAGTCACCTTTGCACGTTTAGCACTGCGAACTTTTGTTACTTTTGACAATGAATTATCAGATATCACCTTAACCAACTCATTATTTAACTCAACTAATGCATTCTCTTGTCTAACATAATCCCTTACAGCTTTTCTCTCAATACGTTGGGTATCCGTCAGTTTTTGTATCTTCTTATGTAGTTTCACATTGACATCTGTTATTTCATCCATATCAATATCCATCTCATTATCATCATATTTTTCTACACTACAATGTGTACATTTATATCGCTGATCACCATTTACTTTATAACCATTTCTAGCTTTAGGTTTTCCACAATTATTACATTCCATTATTTATTCTCCAGTTTTAATGTTTTAATCTTTTTAGAGTCTGTACCATATCTAATAAGTATATCCTTAAGGACACATTTACCATCAATAGTCTTATATAATATATCTAAATAATCAATAACATCATTACTACCCAATTCATAATGCTTTGTCAACAATTCAACTAACCATTTTGGGTATTTATTTTCATTTTTTCTTTTTATATATTTATTGTACCTTTTACCTGTTGGTAATACAGCACAATACCATTTATACACTTCTCTACGTTCAAGTGTACCAATTGCATATTTTTGAAATAAATTCACTATATCTAAGAATTCCATATCCATAGATAATATTCTATTCACCATATATGATGAGAATGATTTCTGTTCTGCTTCAGAGAACGATTCCCACGGTTTTCTATACACCAATATCTGATTGATCCAATCAAATGGGCTCACATTAAATCCTAATAACTTCTAACAACTTCACCATCGTTGCCATAAAATTAATTTCATGATCAGCTACAAAACTATCATGATATTGACCATCTGCTAATGCTAATATGCAACCAACATCCTGACCATTTGAAAACTCATCTAACTTGTCATATAAGAATCTATATAAATCTGTATAATCTGATAGATTGGTATCAACAATCAATTGTCGTATTTCTGATAGTTTTGCATTTGATTTAATCAAATCTAATAGCTTATTTTTATAATCATTTTGAATGATTGATGTTTTATCTATAATTAACCCACCATCTATTACTTGTCGTTGTGTTGAGTTTATCACTCTACGAATATCAGGATAACTCACATGTATTATTTCTGCAATATCACCCATCTCATATTTAACACCTTCAGCATCTAACATTTTAACCATATGCATTCCAACATCTCGTTTTGATGGTGGTATGATTTTATAAGATTGACATCTGGATTGTATTGGATCAATTATGCGTTCAACATAATTGCATGTTAATATAAATCTACAATGTTTAGAAAATGTTTCCATTAGATTTCTTAATGCCGCTTGTGCATTTGGTGTAAGAAAATCACTTTCATCTAATATAACAATTTTCAAATCTTGAAATCCAATAGTCGATGCAAAGTTCTTTATTTTAGTTCGAACATTATCAACATTATTTTCATCACTTGCATTTATATATAACTTATCACATGCAATACAATTTGCAATGATTTTAGCTAATGTTGTTTTACCAGTACCAGCCACACCATATAGTAATAAATGTGGAACATCTCCACTCTTAATATATCTAGTTACTTTATCTTTCAAATGTTGATTACCAATGTAAGTATCCAAGTTAACAGGTCTATATTTTTCAGCCCATAATGTATGATCGTTATTGTTATTATTATTATTCATTTTTACATAAACCTTTCTAATGTATTTTGTTTTTTTATTTCTTCATTTTTATATGATATTTCTGCTAATTTTATTCTAGCTTCAGCAATTTCACAATAATTTTCATCTAAATCAATACCAATGAAGTTGAATCCTTCCAATTTACATGCCTTACCAGTTGATCCACTTCCCATAAATGGGTCCAATACAATACCATTTGGCTGAGTTACTAATCTTACAAGATATTGCATAAGTTTAGTTGGTTTAACCGTAGGATGATTATTTAATTGATCATCCAATCCTTCATTTCTATCTGTTTTACTAGTTTTTGCACAATAGAAAAATCTTGATGCTGAACCTTCACTCTTTTTAAATTCTTCACTTTTATATCCTTTATAAGCACCATATAAATTATTATTTGTGCCAGCTAACGTTCCTTTTTTTATCGCACCACTTTTCGTATTAGGGAACAATTCTTCAACTTCATCACTACCATCATGAATAAAATTAGCTGGAAATCTACCTTTTGTATCTTGTTGATTTGCTTGTTCTGAATTATAATTATCAGATAACCCAGTTTGTGACGGTCTCCCGTTAGCTTTACATTTATAATCACCATTTAATTCAATCCTACACCCATCAATATTAATCCCACCTGTACCATGTTTTAATACATTCTTTGCAATAGTCTTTTCTGATACTGGTTTTCTTGCTACTGTAATTGGTTCAAATGCTGGTTTTAATGCAGTACCCCAACCTTCCCATTGGATTGCGTTTGGAGTAGCTGGTTTAGTAATATCAGCAGATAATGTTACAAATCCATTATTCCTTTCTGGTGCTCCTTTATTCATGACAGATTTCACATTACGAATACCACACTCAAACTCTTTCTTTTGTTTATTTAAAATAACTTGATTTTGACCAATAACTTCTCTTTTTACTCCAGCCATTTTATCAATTGCTTTACTTATATTATGACTCTTAGGAAATCCACTACCATACACCCATGAAATCATATCTCTAATTTCAAATCCAGCATCTTCAATATTTACTGCCATTCTATGTTGTGTTCTAGTTCCAGCGAATGATAATAAATGACCTCCAGGTTTTAACACTCTCAAACATTCTTTCCATATTTCAACTGAAGGTATTTGTCCATCCCATTCAAACCCCATAAATCCTCGTTTCTTGCTTGGCCCACTTCTACCATATGGAGTTTCTAAATCTCCAGGTTGGCTACTACCATTTCGTGAAACTCCAACCAATCCATATGGTGGATCAGTTACAATGGAATCCACTGAATTATCCTCCATAGTTTTCATAACATCCAAACAATTACCATTGTGGATAATAAATGATTGTTTATCATCATTATTCATTACATTATCCTATATTTTGAGTAGCAACTACCATATAATTAGATGTATAATCATCAGTTTTAAATTGAATTTTTAATAATCCCTTATTTGATATTTCCAAAATGGCTGATTTACATTCCTTATTTGCTATTAATATTTCTTTAAATAAATTAGCATTAAACGATATATTATCATCAATTCCATTAATTAATGTTTCAGTAGCAATATTAATTCGATTAGTATTAATAGATGAGAATCCAATAACAACATCAACACTTTTAGTATCAGTATTATCAATAAGTGTACATGTATTTACATCAGATAATGCATTTTTGCCTTTAATGAATGTAGAAATAAAATCACTATTTAATTTAATTTTTGTTTCAAAGTTTGGAATCTGTTTCATATTAGGTGGATCATCTATTATATCAGTATCAGTTAACATATAATCTATTGAAGTTGATTTATGCTTTATTTTAAGTGCTACTGGTTTATCGTCAACTTTAACTAATGTTAAATTTATATCATCCCCCAATACTCCCAATAATGATTTCAATTGATCAGTTTGATATATCCCTATCTCCACGGGATCAAATTTAAAATTATCTAAACATACTTTCCCCATCAATGACTTGTCTTCACTCATAAATTTGGTTATCAATCTGGACCCATCTGACATCCATTTTACACTATTTATAGTTCCACCCAAATTATATTTTTGAATGAACGTATCTAATTTATTTTTCTGCATTTAACTTTCCTCTTTCTTTAAAAAAAATCGTGATTTTTAACATCAGTTTTAATTGACATATTACTTAATTTCATATATAATGGTTTATATTTTTCAAATATCTTTGTTGGATTACTTGATTTCACCATCTCATCAATTGACTGTAAAATTTTATATGTATTAGAATTTATACTTTGTTTCAATATGTAATCATGCCCATACACTAACCAAGTAATTGCTTGAATTGCATCTTTTAATAAATAAAAATTATGCAATCTCATACCAATCTTACAATCTAAATTCCAATCAGCAACATCTTTCCATGAAAATTCTTCCCCTATTATATTATCAAATTCTGTAAATTTGGGTATAGTTTGATTCGTTGTCTTAAACCAATCAATAATATCTGGATTATTGCTTCCATTTGGAAACGTAATAGCATCTAAATTTTCATGCTTAATGCTATAATTAATGAAATATAATCCATACACTACGTGCCTATCTGGTGTTGAACTATCTGTAGTAACCGTTATATTTGATCCAATATCCTCAAGTGATTTTTGCAATTGAATTAACATTAAAAAGTCTCTAACCCTAGATGCCCCCAATATATGAAAATAATCATTATTAAGATTCAAATGTTCTTTATTGTTAATTAAAGTATATATGCCTGATAACATTCTATATAAATTACCCCGAACTCCTCCAATACTCCATCCATTAAACTGGAAATCTTTCACACCATTATACCAATTTAAATAAGATAGTTCATTTTCACCTTGCAATACATTTAAAAATTTAGTATTTCCAGTTTGATTTTCATAAAAATATTTAAAATTATCTTTACTAATATCCAAACATTCATTAAATTTACCAGCATATTTCATTCGTGGTGGAATGTCCAAATTAATAGCAACATCTGAGTTAGTTTCTAACCAGTTAAAAATTCTATCTCTATGTTTAATATCCCACTTCATTGCACCAGACGCTATTTGATAACCACCAGAATCACCCAACACAAATGAATTGTCTAATCCCAAGTCGTGTCTATATGTTTTTGATGAATTTGCACCTGCACTAATCAAAGCATATTTATGTTGATATTTTTCTGGAAAATCATCAGCATAATATCTACATGTCATATTAGATTTAGAAAATCTAAAATTCTTTTTCATAGTCCCACCATATTCACCAGAAAAGAATGATGGTATATAAATAAAGTTACTCATTATATCTTCCTCCAGTGTGAGTTTTGATTGATAGTTCACCAAAATAAATTAATATCATTTTCATCCTTTTCTTTTTTTATCGTTGTATTTTTTGTATATTTAATCACTGATTCTTTTAATTTTGTCAATATTATTGGATGTAAATCTGGATACATTGACAATCCAAGTTTTGTAAATCCATCATTCTGTGCCTCATTATACAAATCAATATTTGGTATAATGCAATAACTTTTTATATGTCCTTTTTCAAAAAGATAATCCCCAGCAATTTTTGCAGATTTACTATTTCTTAAATTAGGTCTGAAATTAAATACTATATTCTCATATTTTTTAAGTATAAAAAATCTTATTAAATTTCTTGTCGTATATAATTTATATACCTCATCATATTCTATCGTACCATGTGCATCATAAGTCAAATATGGATATGAATTTTCATATTCAATGGGAATTACACCACCATTTGATGATATTATAAAATCAACATCATTAAATTCTTTTATGAATTTGTTCCATTTTCTTCCTGATGAATATGGTCTAGTTGAAGTACATAATGAAACAAATGCAGTATTACTTTTTGGTTTAAATAATTCAATAATCTTTTCTTGTGCCTTGATCATTATTGGTGAATTTAAAACAATTTCATCACTTCCTTGAATATCAGCTGGTACTCCCCATTCTAACATTGGTATTAACTTTTCATCACCAGAATTATGTTTCATATCTCATCGGATCCTTAATGTCATTTTGATCAAATGCTTCAAGTCTTTCCTGACATGATCCACACTTTCCACATGCAAATTCATTACCCTTATAACAGGTCCATGCATCAGAATAATCAATTCCCAATCGTTTACCAATATCTACTATACCTATTTTAGACATTTCAATAAATGGAGCTTTTACTTCAACAGATTCATAATTTGAAATTTTAGTAACTTCATTTATTTTATCAATAAATTCACCCCGACAATCAGGGTATATCGCATGATCTCCAGCATGTACACCAGTCCACACTTCATTCGCCCCTATTGACACAGCATAGGCTGTTGCAAGCGATATGAAGATCATGTTTCTATTTGGTACAACTGTCGATTTCATGTTTTCATCTTCATAATGTCCTTCTGGTATATCAATATCAGATGTTAATGATGATCCTTGCATTAGTTTATTTATTGAATTTATGTCAACAACTATATGCTCAATATCATGTTTACTACACACTCGTTTAGCAAACTCAAGTTCTTTATCATGTCGCTGTCCATAATCAAATGATATGGCTGATATAGATTTGTTTTTATACAATAAATCCATCAACATCGTATATGAATCTAATCCACCAGAATATATAATTACTTTCTTAATTTTACTCATTTATTATTGTCCATTTATAAATTGATAAAGTTCATTTAATACTTTATCTTCTGTTAAGAATCTTTTTGATAATTTAGTAGTCTTCATTATAGAATCATGTTCCACCCCACGCACTTGCACACACATATGATTTGCTTCTATCATAACAGCTACTCCTATATTTCCCTCACACATTTGATCAACATGTGAATGTATTTGCATAGTTAAGTTTTCTTGAACTTGTGGTCTTCTTGCATAATATTCAACAATCCTATTTAATTTACTCAAACCTATTATTTTACCATCAGCTGATGGGATATATGCTATATGGGCAACTCCAACAAACGGAACTGCATGATGACTACAAGTAGATTGCATCTTAATATTTCCTTGAAACACCATACCATCATATCCATCTACATTATCAAATGCTGTTATATTTGGTGGTGCATTAAAACTTCCAGCATACAATTCATCAATGAACATTTTAGCTACACGATTTGGAGTATCCATCATATTAGGGTCATGTTTCCAATCGAATCCCAAACTATCAAGAAACTTACCATAATATTTAGTAGCATCCAACAACATCTCATCTCGATCTGATGTTGATCTAATTATATTTTCATTACTTTTTATTTTTTTTATCATCTGTATGTTATAGACCGCTTATTGTGAAGTGGGAACCTAGAATCCTTTACTGACATTGAAATTAATCTTGCATAATTAGAATTATATCCTCCAACAAACGATAGGGCACGTATCCAATTTGTTGCCTTTGGTTTATTCCATTCACGGTGTATAAAATTTCTCATCGTTGGTAAATCATAATATACCCAATTTCCAGTGCCCACAAATCCTGATTTTGTATTTTTCGTATTTATCACTTCCAGATGATAAATTCGATGTGCCTTTGAATCCTGAATATATCCCTCTTCCTCATCATTTCCATGATGTTGTTGTTCACTTATATCCCACTTATTAAATTCTAAACAAGCTGAAAAATCTTTAAGTATTGGATTATATGTCAAATTACTTTTAATCTCTATAAAATATTTGTTATCCCACTTATTATCCTTTATATACCCATCTATGCCATCAATCTGATATCGCCTGTCAACAGGATTATTAAAATCATTATACATGTATAATTCATCAAAATAATCTTTAGCTATTACATGTTCAAAATATTCTTCACCTACTTTACCCTTTGAAAATTGTTTATTAAATAATTTATTACTTGATGGTTTCTTTGTTCCCATATTAAACTCCTCGTTTATCACCATAAGCTATTATATGTAGCCTATCAGTGAAATTATAACCACGATCAATACACAATTGTATTAACCACTTTCTTCTACTCTCCAATTGATCTTTAGTCAATCCTTCTGGCATTAGATATACTTTACATTTTGCTACATCTAATTCTTTCAATAATTCTTCAACCTCATTCAAATCTGATTGTTGTGAAATTACTGGTTTAATTTGATAATCATGATGGTGTTTTATTAAATCCTTCATAGCTTCTATATTTCTATACCATTTAACGTGTTGCCGTCTATCATTATCTGTCACAGTTTGTTGTCCCATTTTTGATCCAGGTATTGGAATTGAATTTGATAGTTTTGGTGATAATGATATCAAATCAGCTTTAGTATATACATATTCACTACCCTCTGTTTCAATTGTAATATAGTGCCCAAATTCTTTTCCAATTGTACATAATTCTTGTAATAACTTTGAATGTAAAGTTGGAGCTCCACCAGTTATCATAGTATGACGTATATTAGGAAATTCCTTATATATATCAACTATATTATTTAATGAGAATTTACCCTTTTCAGGATTCCAACTACTATATGGTGTATCACAAAATGATCCTCCAGAGAATTGACATTTCAATCTACATCCAGTAGTTCTGATTAAAAGATGAGGAACACCAATTAATCTACCCTCACCTTGTATACATGGATACACTTCATTTACGGGAATAATATCATTATAATTCATTTACATAGTTCCTTGATAACATACACTTTGTGATTTTGGTGTTTCAAAAAATTCTATATGAGATACCAATACAGATAATGGTTTCATTTTATGGCTAACAATATCTAATAACCACTTTGCCATATTTTCTGAAGTTGGTATAAAATCAACTATAACTAATCCTTCATATATTTCCCACAATAATACTGGTACATCATTTAAGTTAGCTACTGCATATTCTTTCATTTCCTCCAATACCAATAGTGGAAATAAATCAAGTAACAACGGATCATTTCTATCCAATATAAATTTATGATCAATTGCATCATCTAGGAACTTCTTAAACCAATTTAAATGATGAAAATCAGTCACCATTCCTTGGTTATCCAACTCCTCTGATTCTAAGTGAACAATTACAGTACCTCTATGTCCATGTAAATGTCTACACGCCAATTCACAATCTAAGCTAAATTCAGAATTTAGTTTTTGAGGCCATACCCTATGCCCATAATCAAAGTTAAATTCTTTTGCTATGTTATATTTTATCATGTTAACTCCTTTTTTAAAAAAAACGTTCTAATGTATTTTGAGTATCAACAAATACCCAACTCATGCTATCATAAAACATGTCTATCTTTTTCTGCAATAATTTGTTAAATATTTTATTACGATCAACATACATATTAATATAACTCATGATTTCTTCAGGGTCATCATATCCCTTAAATGCAATCTGTTCTATGTTTAGAGGATTTTCTATTAAATATACCCATCTTATCTTATCTGAACTAGTAATTGGTACTATATTCGTAAGTTTAAAATATTCCAATAAATCATTATAAACTATAGCAGCTTTGACATGAGCTGGTGCTCCTTTTTTAGTCTTCGTGAATATCATATTTGAATTATATATTGTCCTAGGTTTATGTTTAAATTTTTTCATATTATTTACTCCAGTTGGAGATGCAATATCACTTAATGGTAATGTTTTCATTTTCATTTTAAAATTTGATAACATATCATCTATCTGAGATTTAGGATCATGATTTAATATCCCATTTAACAATTTAGTCATAATACCTCTGAATGATACTGGGAAATTACTTTTAACAATATCAAGTCCTTTAACATCTAATTTATTACATGGAGTCCCACCATCATTTATAATCCATTGACCATATCTTTTTTTAGTAACCCAAAATGCTGATTTTGAAATCACTTCTTGCTTTATGTTAAATTTATGCGATTTACAGTTTAAAAGTTTATCAGCAAACATATCATAACTTTTATTAATAAATGTTTGCACATTTGATGTTACATCCAATATTTTTTCTGTCATAATTTTATCATCTGACACATCTATATTAGGAAATCTATTCTTTATTATTGGTACAGCAGAACAATATATTGAATCAGTATCTGTATATATTACATGATCCTTATCATCGTTCAATTCATTATTATAATAATAATTAGCCATCTTTTGAGTATATTTAATAAGAGCTTGACCAGTCAATGTAGTTGCCTCAGCATTATCAATATCATAAAATCTAAATACTGATAATCCTAATACACCATACAAACTATTCAATATAATCTTTTGAACATGTTGACGTTTATCATAAAAATCTCTCTGTTTAATATCACCAGACTCATCATATTGTGCCATTAACTTTCTATAATGCACTCGTTGATCAAACCAAGTGTTCAATATTGTAGGAATCACTCCTACTCGATCATTATCATACATCACTCCATTTGATGAAATGGTCATCTCGTTATTATCAAGTATTTCCCTCATCTTACTATGTGTCAATTCATATTTAGTACCATCGGTTTTTATAAATATATGATCATCTTTATTTTCATCAATGAGAGATGTATCATCCCAATTTTCAAATTTACCTATTTTAGTTTCTGGTGATATATTTAATGACATAATTATGCTTGGATACATTGATGTCAAATCCAAATCATATACCCAATCATATCTACCAGGAATTGGTTCTTTTACATATGCACCACTGAAATGTGAATCTTTAGCTTCTTTTGTTATTTGTTTTCTATTCGGTGCTATTATATTATTTTTCTTCAAATATGTAAGAATTGCACCATCAAGATATCTACTACTATGATATATGGTATCATATGGCACATGTCCAATGTGAGCAATACCCATAGCAATTTCAATATATTTTAATTTATCATCTAATTTTTTAATAATTACAACATCATTTAAGTTATATTTAATAAACTTTTTAATATCATTTTTATATAGATCATTCAATGATCCTCTATATTCAATCTTACCTGTGTCAACCTCAAGTTGACCAATGGCACCCAATTGATATGAAGATTGTTGTTTAATTGCAAACTTTTTATATAATGCTAAATAATCCAAACAAGATACTCCTGCAATTTTATATGTATCACTATACTCATTATATTGAACAATTCCGATGGGAGATAGTGAATTTGCATATTCTTCACCAAACAATCTATTCGTTCTATTATATAAATATGGAACATCAAATCCATCAATATTCCAACCACTCAATATGGTAGGTGATATTGTCACATATTCTTCATAAAATCGATGTAACATTAATTCTTCAGTATCAAACGATTCCACCGTTACATTATCTTCTATATAATTTAAATTATCTTCTGATGTGATAAATACACAATATGCATCTTTTGATTTATCATATAATGCTATTGATGTTATTTTATTATCCACTCTATTTTTATCAGGAAATCCTTGTGTTACTTCAGTTTCTATATCAAAATATAATTCTCTATGATTAATTGATACTTCATCAGATTCACCATATTTATCAATTAAGACTCGTGTTTCTGGTGGGATATCACTTTCAAATATCTTACCTGCTTGTAAGTCTTCTTTACTCCAATGGTCAACCTTTTTAACTTTATCACCATATAATGATAGATATTTACCCTTAGTATTTTTTACGTATGCATATGTTTTGTGTATATATTCTGAATATCCATCAGCATCATCCCATAGATGAACTTTATATGCGTTTTTTAATCTTGTAATGTGTATATTTTGATACATTTATTTTTTATTCTCCATATTTTTCATATATTAATTGTCGTAGATATACTGACAAATCAAGAGCTTCTTGATATGCATCTACTAGTACCTCTCTGCCATTGAATGGCTTTAATTTTTCTCCATATCTATTTTCTCCTAATATTGCACGTTCCTCAATATCAACTTTCAATAGATCATGAATATTTGGACCTTTACCGTGTGGTATTGGTTCTATTTTTGTTGCAACTGTATCATCTTTATTATCCGATTTATTCACAATTACACATACATGATGCCCATTCATAATATCATATGTATGTGCATAATAAAATCCACACTTTGGGCATGTTGGATCACCTACTGCCATATTCATTTACCTGTACTTCCAAAGCCTTTAGCTCCTCTTTTTGTGTTATGTAGATCATATTGATCAGTAATTGTAAAATTGATAATCTTATGTGGAATCAACTGTGCAACTTTATCACCAGTATCGATTTGATATGCCTTCTTTGATGCATTATGAAATAGTATTTTTACCTCACCTCTATATCCAGCATCAATAATACCAGCATGTACAAACATCCCTTTCATAGCAAGTGAGCTTCTATCTTTGATAATACACCCATATGAATTATTATTTGGTGATATACATATTCCAGTCTTTATTGTTCTAATATCACCAGGTTCAAATTGATAAGGTTCTGATGAAAATATATCATACCCCAAATCATCAGCATGTGCTTTTTCTGGTAATCTAGCATGTCGAGTTAATCTTTTCACTTTTAATTCCATATCTATTTTTTTCCTACATTTTGTGTTGATTTTATTTCACTAATTTCTGATCCTAATTCACAATAATCTGTTGTACAAAATCTATCAATCTCAGCTTCATTTCCTTTAACGCTTTTGAAATTCAATTTCTTGATCTTCTTAGTAATTGTATTATAATCATCTTCAGTTATATGTTCATATGGCATTTGTTTATATGTAGTATTGTCTAATTTTGGTAAGAATGAAACACTCTTTAATTGATATTGAAAATAATTCAATGCTTGTTCAATTAGTGGTCCTTCAGTCTCCCTATCAAATGTAATTGTACAACTTACTGAATTATCAGACCAATACTTCTGCATAAATGCCGCCAATGATAATTGCTCATACATCCCCACGTCATCTAACGTTCTTACTCCTTCACCAACATCAATTGGAATCTCAACTACAACTGTAGAATCTTCACTACCAAATGCAGGTTCAATAACATATCCAGCTCTCTTCAATGGTGTTAATAATTTGCTTGTATTTGATAATCTAATTCGACGTATATAAAATCTACTCTCTGGATAATGAATTCCTGGTGTTGCACCAGCTAATAATGAGATTGTACCACTTGGTTTCACACTTGAAACTCTAATGCTTTTTGGTATTGCAAACCAATCAGAATATTTCTCATCCCACTCTTTAATTGCATTATATCCAACATCTAACCATTTCTTTAATGTAGTTAATCCCTGATGTGATATAAATTGTGCCACTCCACTCACACTGCATCCAATTCTTCTATTTCTCAACATCACTCTATTTGTGTCAGACCATTGAGTTTTACCAAGAGTCACCGTCTTTGCATATAAATATGCATATTTAAGAGTAGTTAAAAAATCATCTAATGATTCATGTCTATCTGGAAATGTTTCAACCAAACAACATAATTCATACGATTCTAATACTTGCTCTGCACATGGATTTGTACCATCAGCTCGAAAGTCTTTGTTGTCTGGACCATTTGACATTCTACCATATTTTCTTGCATTATCTAACCAAAATATCCCAGGCTCACCATTGTCACATATTCTATCAACAAACTGTGAATAATCAGTATCTACATTAGCAAATACTGAATTGTTTGATGTCCAACCATATTCTTCTCGTTCTGGATTCATTTCATAATTTTTTAAATTGATATATTCATCATTAGTAGCTTCACCAAATACAATCTCAGCACTTCTTCTCACGTTACCAGCTACAACACATGTTCCAATTAAATTCATAATATCAACAATCGTGGTAATCGTTATTGGATCATCAATATTACCGTTCAATACTCTTCGAATGTCTTTGTGTACTTTTTTTAATGGTCCTGCACCACTACTCACTCCACCAAATCCTTTAATTAAAGCACCTTCAGCTCTAATTAATGAATAATCAAATTCAATTTCACCAGTACCCATGAAATAACTATCAAGTAATAATTTCAAACTTTCAACCCAACCTTCACGATCATCTGGAACAACATATTTCTCTTTTAATGATGATACTCTAGGTGGTTTAATGATTATTTGTTCAGCACCTCTCACATCAAAACCAACACCAACTCCTAACATTGATGCATCCATCAAAAAACAAAATGGTTTTGACAAATCTTCTTTTAATGTTTTGGTTGAAACAAATGCACAATTATTTAATGCGGCATATAATCCACGTTCCTCTGTTATTGGTGTTCCCATTGCCCACAATCCACGACCTGGTGGTAAAAACTTCATAGTGAATATTCGTCTGTACATCTCTTGTGCTGATTTCTGTGCTCTCCATGCATTCCAACCCAAATTAGAATTTTCAATATGATTCTTTTGCATGGTGTAGGTTCCTTCAACCACACGTTGTACAGTTTCCCACCACACTTCATTTGTACCATCGTCTTTAATTCTTGAATAGGTTCTCATGTACACTAATTCACCAAGACCATCAAATCCAAATTCTGGATTTATTTTCTTATATCTTTCAACAAATTGTTTTGATAATTTAAATGATTTTATATTCATATTCTTTAACTCCTAGTAGCTTTACCAAATATTTCTTTATGACGTTTTCCATGATAAGCTTTAGTTTCTGTTGGAGATAGCGTCTTTACTTCATTATATGCTTTTAATATTCGTATATAACCTTTATTGGTATCAATTTCAGCACTATATGACATCCCATCAGGCCCAAATCTATTCTTTATAACATGAAACCTTCCAGTATTTGCAATCTTATCTTCTTTATGTCGTGATAATGATAATACAAAATCTGCTGTCATTATCTTTTGATATGATTCTGCAATTCTTTCAGCTTCAATTATGTCATCTTGTAATGCACTCTTATTTGCTTGTGATGCTGTCCACATAGGTACTTCTAATTCACCAGCAATACCTCTCAAATCTTCATATATATTACCTAATGCATGTCTCATTTCAGTATTGGCTTGTGCATCTTTAATAATATCTGCATAATCGACTATTATAGCATCACATCCAATTCCCATTGCTCTTAATTTTTTAGTATGTGCCAACAATGTATGTGCTGTTGGATACTTTGTTGGAAAATATTTAATCGTTAACTTACCTGGTATTTTATTAACTATCGGGTGAATTTCATCTTCACGATATTTTAATTCTTGATAATTTATTCCACTCAATATACTATCAACTCGTTTACCAACATATATCTCATTTAATTCCATTGTGTAATACACCACATCCTTGCCTTCTTGTATCATATGAGCCGCCATTGCTTGTAATATCCAACTCTTACCAACTCCACTTGGTGCAACTATCACACCTAATTCACCAGCACTTAAACCACCATCCATAGCCTCATTAAAATGTGACCAGGGTGTTGGTATTGTATTTCTGTTTTCTTCATCATATCTTTCTGTTATCATTGTTAAATATTCATGTCCTATGTTTCTCTCTGTTCCCGCATTTAATGCGTTATTTATTATTGTTCTTATTTTATCATAATCTTGTGATGTGTTTTCCATCAATGATGCAGTCTCAACTATTGCACCTTTTAAATTTTGATTTTTAAAAAATTCAACTGATTTATCTTTTATAAAATCCAAATCTGTAGCATTGTAATTTTTATGTACATCTCGTAGCTTATCTATAATGTCACTTTTTATTATATCAGATACTTTATCTGTTTCCATTTCAATTTTAAATATATCAAATGTAATTGACTTTTGATATTTTTCAAAATATGTTTTCATTTTTTTAAATATCCATTTCAATGATTCAGCTTCTATTAATTTAACATCCAATATATCATATATCTGTTCTAAAAACGTTCTATCAAGCATCAGTGCAACAATTAATTTTATTTGGAAATTGTAACCATATTTTAAGTATTCTATATTTTTCATGTTATATTTTTATTATGATCACATGCATTAAAATGTAATATATTAAATGATCTAATAAATGATTCAAAATTCTTTATATTTGATGATAGATTATCTTGTAAGAATGTAACTTGCAATTTATATTTTATCAATTCTGGTATATCTCCATTCACTATGTTTGTTATTTTCAATTTATTTCTATTATTCACTGGTGGGTTTTTTAGTTGCATTAATATATAATTTCTTTTTAATATATCAATATTATTAATCACATTATCATGTATTTTTAATTTAGAATCTACACTACATTCTTTTGCATATTTGAAAAACTCTTTCATATCCATAACATCACTCGTAAATAACTCTGGAAAATACTTCTTCACTGTCTTTGACCCTGCACCTTTTATACCAGATATGTTGTCACTATTATCACCAATTAATGTTTTCAATACAATAAAGTTATCTGGAATAATACCAAATTCATCATTTACTTCAGTTTTAGTAACTAATATATTTTTAGTTGGGCTCCACACTATAACGTTATCATTGATTAATTGATAGAAATCTTTGTCTGTAGACATTATTGTTGTTTTATTTTTATCATGAGATAGAGTATTCACTATATATGCTATCGTGTCATCAGCTTCAATACCATCTATTGATATTATGTTTAATGGTAACACTTCCAGATATGTAATTAAATGTCTCAATTCATTTATGATTTGTTGTTCTTCTGATACGCCCGTGCTGAACTGTTTATGTCGATTGTAACTATGTTTATTACGTCTATTCATCTTATATTCTGGATATATTTTACGTCTATATTTAGACCCATCTTTTCCATCAAATACAATGATACATCTACTTGGATTGATTATATTTATCGCTTTACGTAATGAATATAAAAATCCAACAATACCACCAACATGCTCACCAATTGAATTAACTGAGCTATTGACTGCAAATACTCTCTTGAAGGTGTTGAATCCGTCTACAATTAAGATATTATCATTAGCATTCATTCATTACTCATTCATCTACTACGTTAATATTATCTAAATTACGATCTTCACGTTTTTTGTATGTTAATATTAAATCATCACATATAATATCATACACATGACTTTTCAATACAGGATCTTTAAGTTTATTTTCCCAATCTTTTGCTTGAAATTTAATGTCTTCTTTTGTAGTTGGATGTGTAATTGTGTACCAAGACCCACCTGATTTTACTAACTTTCGAATCTTCAAAAATTGCAACCATCCGTTAATATCATCAATCCCACGATCAAAATATATCAATATAGTAGTTTCTCGTAATGGGGGTCCTATTCTATTTTTATGAATTTTAGCCTTCGCTTGAATTCCAATTATATCACCTTTTGGGTTTTTGATTTTTAATGATTTTGTTAATCTAACAATAACTGATGCATGAAATCCTAATGCTTTACCACCTGATGTTATGTATTTGTCACCAAATGATACACCAAGATTAATTCGTAATTGTGATGTGAATATTAAGCATATTTTTTGTTTGGCAATCATTTGTGTTAATTTTCTCATAGCTTTTGAAATAATAATAGCTTTTGCAGTTGCCCAACCAGCTTGATCAAAATCAGCTTCCATTTCAACTTTACTTGATGCGGCTGATATAGAATCAACCACTATCACAACTT